>Ga0316207_10001854_pt1 | contig 24069 bp, 23 predicted proteins | sample 6weekpyrite_MG_FD_204943 | JGI IMG/M metagenome (GOLD analysis project Ga0316207, IMG submission 204943) | Microbial mat bacterial communities from mineral coupon in-situ incubated in ocean water Damariscotta River, Maine, United States -... | ecosystem: Environmental > Aquatic > Marine >... | reverse complement strand
CTTTGGATGATCAGCATTTTGAATAACATTAGTGAGGGATAAGCCTTACGCCCAGCATTGCTTTTTCTATCCTGCTTGTCGAGCTTCTTCAAAACAGGCTTGAAGACAGACCAGCTTACGATGTTATTGATTCGTTCAAGTGGATCACCTTGTTTGCTCAGTTGTGCGTAGCGCTCATCTAAATCAAAAAAGCCGGGCTGGTTCATCTCGATATCCTGTCGATCTAATTATTCAGGTGCCTATTTTAAGATAATGCAAAATTACATGCTATTTTTCGAGGCGCCCAATAGCCCCCTTTGGGGGCTTTCATCATACCTCCCGCTTTGCGGGTGGTTGCTGATTACTAGCGATGATGTTCGGTTTCTAAATTACTTCAGCTTCCGGCAGCAAAGTAAGCCTGTCGATAACATTTATTAGATCGATGCTTGAATGTTCCTGTAACGCCTCGTAACTTGCGCTATTAAAATCGATAGAAAGCGGCTTTTGTGGAAAAATATAGAGTATAACGTTTTTGTAATTATCAAAGCCCAATAGATATTGCCATCTGAAAATTTTTCGCATCGGCAATAAAATAGCTAACATTTCCTTCTCACGATCCGGAATAATATTCATTACCAGCATCCCATCCTCACTAAGTGAATTCATTGCATTCGCATAGAAACCTACATCGTAAAAATACTCAGGATGTTGACTACCATCATGAACATCGATAAAAATAATGTCATATTTAGTCGTGTTATTTTTCAAAAATAGATCTGCAGATGTATTAACGACAGGATGGCCGGAGGGAATGTAAAAATATTTTCTGGATACCTTGATGATGTCGCTGTCTGACTCAACAGACGTAACCGCAATGTTCGGATAATGTTTAAATAAAAAACGCTCGAATGTGCCAGCCCCTGCGCCCAGGTTAAGCAAACGAAGTGGTTTTTGTTTAAAGGCCAGTGCCAATAGCATTGAGTGCGTATATGGGAGCAAAACATAATCATGCTCTGATAGACTAATCAATGATTGAATAAAATCTGTGCCCAGCGTCAGCCAGCGATAGGTATCATTTTCATACACAGTAATCGTGTAGTGCTCACATTCCTGTTGAAATATGAGACTACTTTCTTCGCAAGAAAATTCGGGTAGTTTATCTAACATTTAGTTTAATCAGATCTTAATGATTGAAGTGATTAGTAGAGAGTATCCAGCTAAACGCCCATCATAAAGTTTGGCAGCACCTCCGTCTAGCGATAGTGTTTTGCTAAGAAATGACACAATCATGATTGCGTCAATGGCCTTGGCCAATGCCAAAGCTCCATTGTACTCAGGCCTTGTTTAAGGCTACCCTTTTCCTGTTAAAGAATCAGGCAGGTAAGACCAAATACCGGCCTGATCAAAGGGCCTTAACTTCCCCTTAAAAGTTAAAACTATTTACCAGCGTTATGAATGCGCACCATCGCTGTGGGGCCACGCCAGTCAAAATCCGCAGGTACTAAATCACCAATACCATGAACGCCATTGTGGATGGTCACAAAACCTTCGCCGTCACCCTCTATAGGCGTATTTGTTCCACCACATGGAGGGCCGGGAATATCGATACATAGTTCATTGTTGGCTTCAGAACCTGCATCATATGTCATTGCCATCGCGCTTGAAAAACGGTTCTTTTTAGGCGCTCTTAGCGTTGCTGAAGTAAAGGCATCATTAGATGTTGCCAGCATGCCTGCGACTGTGAAAAAGGGTCTCTTGGGTGCCTTAATCTCTACGGTAATAGAATGGCCAGGCAGTATAACAGGAGGCTCCTGATCTAAAGTCGACATTGTCGCAGTAACATAATCGTTATCTGCAAGTGATTCCAGCAATGGCGTTACGTTGCCGCTTTCGGCCAGAATAACAAGTTCCGGTGAGGCTGCTTCTGTGATTTCAAATAATTTAAAGTGACGATTGTGAGCAATGACTGCAGGCGGCGTGATGATATGATTTGTGGTCGTATTTGTAATAGTGACATGGTAAGTATTCAGTTTCTTTGCATTATCATCTGCCATGACAACAGCAGATGCCAGACTAGTTGCCATCGCCAATCCGAGTGGTAATATTTTCATTCTTGAAACTCCTCTGTGTTTATCCATTGACATTGTTCTTCAGTACCGTTCATCCAATATTTAATGAACGCCGAAAGAGGGTAATGGATGATATTCACGTAGAAGTTACGGATTTATCACTTTTTTATCACATGAAATGAGGAGTGTGTTGAAGATCCATTGGCATCATTTTTGATCCCAAAGCGCCCCGAGATAGTGAAAATTCATTGTGGTAACACTTGACCATGAGCAGGAAAGCCAGTACGGGCTCGGTTTAGAATCGCTTGCAAAAGTCAGTTGTTCATATATGAGCATAGCCTCCAGTTTGGAGGGCTGATGGGCAAGGGGCTTAGCGCCCTCGCATAATACGGCCTTTTTCACGCTGCCAGTCGCGATCTTTTTCGGTGGCGCGTTTGTCGTGCTGCTGTTTACCCTTGGCGAGGCCAATCTCAACTTTAACCAGGCCGTGGCTCCAGTAGAGTGCGGTGCCTACCAGCGTGTAGCCTTTGCGTTCCACTGCACCAATGAGTTTGTCGAGCTGTTTTCTGTGCAGTAGCAGTTTACGCACGCGGGTATTTTCCGGGTTCACATGGGTCGAGGCGGTGTAGAGCGGCGTGATATGCATGCCAGAGATAAAGGCCTCGCCATTTTTAATAAAGACGTAGCTCTCTGTGAGCTGCGCGCGTGATTCGCGCATGCTTTTAACTTCCCACCCTTCGAGCACGATGCCGGCCTCGAATTTCTCTTCGATAAAGTAGTCGTGGCGTGCTCGTTTATTGAGTGCGATAGTGTTTCCGCCAGGTTTTTTCTTTTTAGTGGCCATAAACTCGAATGATTAAAGCAGGTTTTTCATCTATTTAGTCGCGCTTATTATACACAGACATAGCCTCTGTGGTTGAGTGATGCGATGATTTCGCCCACAATAGCGAGATCGAGATTCATTGGAGTGGTAATGTCAGATAATTCGCGTAGCAGCATGCATGGTCAGTGGTCATCGCGTTGGGTATTTGTGCTTGCGGCAACTGGCTCTGCGGTCGGGCTAGGTAATATCTGGAAGTTTCCCTACATCGCTGGTGAGAACGGCGGCGGCGCGTTTGTGCTGGTCTATCTGCTCTGTATCGCGGCGATTGGCCTGCCAGTGATGATTGCAGAGATCATGGTGGGGCGTCGCGGTCGCCAGAGCCCGATCAACTCTATGAAGGTACTGAGTCAGGATGCGGGACGCAGTCCGCTGTGGCAGCTGCTCGGGTGGTCTGGCGTGCTTGCTGGTTTTCTGATTCTTTCTTACTACAGTGTGATTGCCGGTTGGGCGCTCAATTATGTCGTTGAAATGGCCAGTGGTACTTTTAATGGCAGCTCAGCTGGTAAGGTGAAGACGGTCTTTGACGAGCTGCTGGCAGATCCGCTAAAGCTCACCATCTGGCACACGCTGTTTATTGTTGCGACGATGGTGGTGGTCGCGCGTGGTGTACGCGGTGGACTGGAGAAAGCGGTGATGCTGCTGATGCCGGCGCTGTTTGTATTGCTGATTATTCTGCTCGGCTATGCGATGAACAGCGGAGCCTTTATGCAGGGGCTCGCCTTTCTCTTTACTCCTGACTTTAGCAAGCTGACTGGACAGGGGGTGCTAACTGCGATGGGGCACGCTTTTTTTACTCTGAGCCTGGGGATGGGGGCGATTATGATCTATGGCTCTTATATGCGTCGCGAGGACTCGATTGCCCGCACAGCGATTATGATTGTGATTGCTGACACTGTGGTGGCATTAGTGGCCGGAATGGCGATATTCCCGATTGTATTTGCCAACGGGCTGGAGCCGGGTGCTGGGCCGGGACTGGTGTTTCAGACACTACCGCTGGCGTTTGGACAGATGAGCGGCGGACTATTCTTCGGCACGCTATTTTTTATTCTGCTGTTGTTTGCGGCGTGGAGTTCGTCGATTTCACTGATTGAACCAGCGGTAACCTGGTTGGTCGAAAACCGCAATATGAAGCGGGGAATGGCAGCGATTATCTGCGGTCTCGCGACCTGGACGCTGGGGATGGGCACAGTGCTGTCGTTTAATCTGTGGGCAGAGGTTAAGTTATTTGATTTGAATTTTTTCGAGTTGCTTGATTTCCTTACGGCGAATATTATGTTGCCGCTGGGCGGCTTGTTCATCGCATTGTTTGTGGGTTTGGTGATGTCGCGCGAATCAAAAGTAGATGAAATGAACACCAGGTATCTGTTTGCATTTAATATCTGGAATTTCCTGCTGAGATACGTCACGCCGTTGGCGGTGCTTGTGGTGTTTTTGCAAAGCACAGGCTTGTTGGCAAAAATGACCAGCGGTTAAGGGGTGAGAGATAAATTGGTAGTGGTATGGCAATCATAAATAGAAGTGCCCTGGTACGTTATTCAGCGAGTCAGATGTATGCGTTGGTAGACGATATCGACGCCTATGCGGAATTCCTGCCGTGGTGTAAAAGTTCAACGGTGCTGAGCCGTGATGAGGATGAAGTGCGTGCAACACTGGAGCTGTCGCGCGCGGGTATTCATAAAACCTTTTCCACCTGTAACCGTTTGCAGCCGGGTAAAATGATTGAGATGCGCCTGCTGGAAGGACCCTTTAGACATCTCGAAGGATTCTGGCGTTTCGAACGCCTGGGCGATGAGGCCTGTAAGGTCTCATTAGATCTTGAATTCGAATTTTCCAATAAAATACTGGAAGTGACGCTAGGGCCGATCTTTAATCAGATCGCAAACTCCCTGGTGGATGCATTTTGTGAGCGTGCGGTGACAAGTTATGGTAGACCCTGAGGTGAGCGTTGTTGATGCGACAGCGACAAAAGAGATTGGCAGTGTTGAGAAGATTGAGGTTGAGGTCGCTTATGCTTTACCTCATGAACAGGTCATTCTTAAGGCAACGATCAACGAAGGTGGAACCGTGGCGGATGCGATTAAGCATTCAGGCATATTAGTGACTTTTCCTGAGATTGACCTGGCGGTGAATAAAGTGGGTGTGTTTGGCAAGATGACTAAAGCGACGGCGGTACTGCGTGCAGGTGATCGCGTCGAAATATACCGACCTTTGATTGCCGACCCTAAAGAGGTGCGCCGTCAGCGCGCAGCAGAGGGTAAGCGCATGAAAAAAGGCGGTGGGGATCTGAAAGCAGGGGAGGGAGCGTCAGCGAAGCCTGAAAAGCAGCCTGCTATTGCACCTGATGAAACTAAAACGGTGGGAAATAAGGCGCTGACTGAAAAGTCTGAAGCAGGGCCTAAGGTAAAGACGGATGTGGAAAAAAGTACACCAGCTGTGGATAAGCCGACAGGTAAGCAGGGAGGGGGCTCAATTAATAAGGACGATCTTATTAATTGAAAACCTCCGACTAGCGTGCAGGTAGCCCTTCTGGCGGAATCTCGCTGTCGATGCTGCTTAGTGTGTCACCCTCAAATATCAGGGTAACGCGGTAGTGGCTACGTGGTTTGTTATTTTTACCCGACTTAAAGGTGTGCACATAATCCCAGCGATTTTGACGGAATGGATCAATAATCATCGGGCGCCCCATTAGACGGATGATTTCACTTCGTTGCATCCCTACTTTAAGTTGTGACATCATCTCCTGAGAGACAATATTTCCCTGTTGGATATCGACTTTATGGATTGAGCAGCCGGCACTAAATAGCAGGAATAACAGGGGTAACGCGATTTTGAAATTATTTTTCATAGAGGGTTGTCTTGCAATATTCATTACTAATAAGGTGCTTCTCTTACCCGGTTGGCCAAAGATGGCTTGTTGGGGTGATTTAGCAGGTTTACATGCAGCCAAGTTGGCGTGGCTACAAAGGATATCATAGTGGAAAATTTGGATTTGAAAAAAGCTGGCCTGAAGGTCACACTACCGCGTGTTAAGATTTTAGAGATTCTTGAAAAGAAAGACAATAAGCGCCACATGACGGCGGAAGATGTCTACAAGGCGCTGATTGAGTCGGGTGACGATGTTGGGCTGGCAACCGTCTATCGTGTATTAACCCAGTTTGAGGCGGCAGGACTGGTCACGCGTCTTCATTTTGAAGAAGGCCATTCGGTATTTGAGCTGGATGCCGGCGAACATCACGACCATATCGTCTGTGTCGAATGTGGCAAGGTCGATGAGTTTGTTGATGATGTGATTGAGTCACGCCAGGAAGAGATCGCTAAAAAAGCAGGTTACACCATCACTGATCACTCGCTCTATATTTATGGCGTCTGCGCAGAGTGTCAGGCGAAATAAGCGGCTAATCCATCATGAGTAAGAAATTTGAAGGTAAAGGAACGCTGCATAGCGGCGACGCGCGGACCTCGCCTTATCCGGTGAGTCGCCTGGGAGCGGCGGTTGATCTGGTCGATATCGCACGTGAAATCTCAACGGCAGACAGCCATATCAACACCCGTGTTTCATCCAAATTAGAATTGATTGCCGATCAAATCCGACACCTGCAGTCTGAGGCTCGCAACGTACTGGAGACGGCGCAGCGTGATCAGCAGTTGCATCGCGCACAGTGCAACTTTAAACGCATTCCTGGCAAGCTTTATCACCTCTATCAACGTAGCGATGACATCACCTATTTCTCGATGCTGGGGCCGGATGAGTGGGGCGGTAAACCACCGCATTTATTCAGCGGAAGCTACCGACTCGAAAATGATATGTCATGGACACCCGAGGCTGATTTGAATCGACCCGATGATAGTCGTGAACTGGTGCAGCGGCTGTTGGATGGTGACGACTAAACCGTGCTTTAAGTTCCCTTTTTACTGCTTCAGTTAAGGTGACCGGATTAGACGAAGTCGTAATCCGACGAATAGAAACCCCATAAAGACACAACAGAGCAAAGATAAGCGAATGGAAATTTTATCTGACCGTTGTCGCTGACGGTGGAGCTCATTTTTGATTGATTTAGCACAGCCTATTATGTGTGATTTTACGAAGTGAGCTTGTCATCCCAAGCTCATCATTTAGTCATGATGCTGTCATAATCGGTGGCTAAGGTAGGGCTATATCTTTCATATGATAGCCATAAGGAATCGAGATGAGCCACGACAATAGCACTTCAAATAAATCGGGTAATCGTTTGTTCAATGATGTATTACAAGTTAATTTAGCGCGACGTAAAGTATTAACCGGTGGGTTGGCATTGGCGGTCGGCTCTTTTTTTATGGGAACCTCTGGGGCGGCATTATCAGCCCCTTCTGCTAATGCTGGTATCGCTAATGGTGCGAATAAGGCAAAAGGGAGGTTTCGCAAAAAGGGTTTGATCAATTTTTCGCCGGTAATGGTGGCTGATGGCAGTGGGCCGTGGCCGATGGTCTCATCTGATTATCACTTTGATGTGTTGATCCCATGGGGTGAGCCATTACAGCCCGGTGGGCCGTCATTCAGTTATCCCCCGACCGCTTTTGACCAGGCGAACCAGATTGGTATCGGTCATGACGGGATGTGGTTCTTTCCGATTAATGGCAGTAGCACGCATGGTATGTTGGCGATCAACCATGAGTTTGGGCGCAACCAGCATGTGCTCGGGAAGAGCAATCCTGCTAGCCTTGAAGATGTACGCATCTCACAACACGCTCACGGGGTGTCGGTTGTTGAAATCAAAAAAGAGAACAATGAGTGGCGCACTGTTGTCAGCAGCGCGTCGCGTCGTATCCATGTTAATACACCGGTAACCTTTAGCGGGCCGGTGGCGGGGCATCCATTATTAAAGACGCGTGCTGCTAATGAGCCAATGGGGACTGTGAATAACTGCGCCAGCGGTTATACGCCATGGGGTACTTATCTGACCTGTGAAGAAAACTTTAATGGTTACTTCGGTGCGAAAGGCGACTGGGAAGCGAGCGAGTCTCAGGAGCGTTATGGCTTTAGTGAAAATGGTTTTGGCTACGGCTGGCAGGATTATGATCCGCGTTTTGATCTGGCCAATGCGGATTATCAGAATGAAGAGAATCGTTTTGGTTGGGTTGTTGAGATTGATCCGATGGATGCCACACATCGGCCTGTTAAGCGTACTGCACTGGGACGCTTTAAACACGAAGGGATTGCATTAACCGTCGGGCGCGGTGGCCGTGTGGTCGGTTACATGGGGGATGATCAGCGTTTTGATTATATCTACAAGTTTGTCTCTGATCATAATTATGAGTCGATGCTGGCGCGTGGCATGAGCCCGCTTGATCATGGCGTGCTTTACGTGGCGCGATTTAATGACGACGGCAGTGGCGACTGGTTGCCGCTGACGATCGATAACCCACTGTTGGCCGCCCGGTTTGCTAGTCAGGCTGAATTATTGATTTACACGCGGATTGCGGCTGATTTAGTCGGGGCAACGCCGATGGATCGTCCGGAATGGACCACTGTCGCGCCTAATGGTGATGTTTACTGTACGCTAACCAATAATAGTCTCCGTACGAGGGCTGATGCCGCTAATCCGATGGCTCCTAACAGTGATGGCCATATTATTAAGTGGCGCGATTCAGAGCAGCACACCGGCACGACCTTTGAGTGGGATATTTTTATGATTGCGAAAGATAGCCATGGTAGTGAGCAAAGCTTTAGTGACCCGGATGGTATCTGGGCTGATCCAGATGGTCGTCTGTTTATTCAAACGGATGGCGGGCAGCAGGATGGGCTTAACAACCAGTTGCTGGTGGCTGATACCCATACTGGTGAAATACGACGTCTGTTTACCGGTGTCACCAGTGCTGAGATTACGGGTATTACCGTGACGCCAGATCGCAGCACGATGTTTATCAATATTCAACACCCGGGGAATGGCGACCCAACACGTTCTAACTTTCCGGAGGCGTTTGACGGCGTGACGGTGCCACGTGATGCAACGATTGTGCTGACGAGAAAGGATGGTGGGATTATTGGTTCTTAATCCATTCCATGTGAATTGATTAAGGCGCTGGTAAGCGCCTAATCAAAAGCCTCAACAAGTGATTGTTGAGGCTTTTTCTGTGCGATGATGAGGTGATCAATTTTGATGCGTTTTATCCTGGCTGCTGCTGGTGAGTTTGACGCTGCTGTCGGGCTGGGCGATCAGATCAGCTAATATTGCAGCGGCTTCTTTAACGTGGACATTTTTCACCTCGTCTAAAAACTTCTCATCTTCGACGCTTGCGACTTCACTGTCGTTTTCAAGATCGCTCATCTCATTGGGTGGCAGGCCAAGCGAAACACGAAAGTTATTGAGACGCGCTAGATTCTCAAGGCGCTGTTTTTCACGTTCATTTTTGCGTGTTGCTTTAAACAGTGAAACAGATTTTTTAGCGAGCGCCTCTTTGCGCGCTTCGGCCTGTGCCTGTAGGTATTGAAACCCTTTGTCTGTTTCGGTACGAGCCAGATGGCGTGCCTGGACCAGTGTCAGGTCGTCACGAATCATACCGTAAGGCTTATATTTCGCAGCTTCGATGCGTGCCCACGGCAATGCGTTATCCAATGCGCTCTCGCCAAGTTCAGCACTGCTTTCTGCGGTGGGAAATTTGATATCAGGAATGACGCCACGATTTTGCGTGCTATCACCATTGATACGGTAGAACTGCGCCATGGTGAGCTTAAGTTGGCCTAACGTTGCGCTATTGCGTGGGGCATGTCTGTTCAGGTCGAGCACCTGTTGTACGGTACCTTTGCCGTAGGTGGTCTCACCGACGATGGTGGCGCGGCCGTAGTCCTGCATCGCACCTGCGAAAATCTCAGATGCTGATGCACTGTAGCGATTGACCAATACGGCAACAGGCCCCTTATAGGCAATGCCATTGTCTGTATCCTCATTAATATCGAGTTTTTTTCCGCTATCACGCACCTGCACCACCGGGCCGGATTCTATAAAGAGACCTGTGAGTGAAATGGCCTCGGGTAGTGAGCCGCCGCCATTATCAGCCAGGTTAATTACTAGCCCATCAATCTTTTCAGCTTCTAATTCTTTGAGTAATTTTCGGGTGTCACGCGTAGTGCTGACATAGTCTTTATCGCCACGTCGAGCGCCATCAAAGTCCATATAGAAGGTTGGGATAGTGATCACGCCAATACGTGATGTGCTATCACCATTGGGTATTTCGATGATAGATCTTTTTGCGTGCTGCTCTTCCAGTTTGATTTTATCGCGGGTGATGGTGACAATTTTACCGGGGCTATCTTCACTGCCTTTAGGCAGCAGTTGAAGTCGTACTACCGTATTCTTTGGACCGCGAATCAGTGCGACGACATCATCAATGCGCCAGCCAACCACATCTTCCATTTCGCCATCGTGCCCCTGGCCGACGCTGCTGATGCGGTCTTCCGAATGAAACTGTCCACTCATCTCAGCCGGGCCACCGGGAATGGTTTTTTTGACGACCGTGTAGTCTCCGACGGTTTGTAATACGGCACCAATTCCCTCAAGCGATAGACGCATGTTGATATTGAAATTCTCTGAGGTGCGTGGTGAGAAATAGGCGGTATGGGGTTCGATCGATACGAGGTAGGCGTTGATAAACGCTTCATAGACATCTTCTGGCTTTATCTGTTTGGTGCGCGTTTTGATGCGTTCATAGCGTTTATGCAGTGTCTTCTGAATCTCTTCATCACTTTTTTTAGAGAGAGATAGCGTGATGATGTCGTTTTTAACACGTTTACGCCAAATTTCATTTAACGCTTTTTTGTCTTCAGGCCATGCCGCTTCTCTGCGATCAAACAGGTACTGTTCATCAATAGTAAAATCAAAAGGCTGGGTAAGGCGTTCCAGGGCAAAGTTGGCGCGCTCAATGCGTCGTTGGTTGAATTTACGATAAATGCTGAAGGCCGGTGTCAAATTGCCTTCGCGAATAGCATCGTCGAGTGTGACGTTATAAAGGTTAAACTTTTCGATGTCTTTGCTGGTAAATATATTGCGGTTAGGGTCAAGTGAATCGATATACTCATCCAGGATAGCCTTTGACTGGGCATCATCCAGCTTATTTTTTTTGTAGTGAAACTGGGTGATGAACTTGGCGACTAGCACCGCGGAGATACTATGTTCGGGCGCGGGTGTCAGTGGTGCACTGAAAACAGAAAGTGGCAGCGTCGTGGCACAGGTGAGCAAGGTGGCTAACGTAATGCTTCTTATCATCATAGTGGCTTCTTAAGTGATGTGGTTCATAAAATAGTTTTTGTCGATCCATCTTTAAAAATAGCGGCAAGGGTGTCGAGCTTTTAAACTGGAAGTAATCAATCACTTAATCTTATCGCAGATGCTTGGAATTACAACAACTTATTGTATCTGTTGTGGGGGCGTTGAAAGATGTCCATAGCCTGAGTCAGGCTGTTTTGCGGTATTGATCATCGAAAGTCATTAGCAGGATTTAGAAATGCCGATGAATAACTGGGTATGCTAAGGAAAATGGTGCTTATTGTAGCCTGGTATTTAAAACAGGACGCCGTGGGGCAGATAGCGCCATTGGCCCGGCGGTAGTTTTGCCAGCGATACACGGCCAATACGCAGTCGCTTCATCTTCTCTACTTTTAAACCGACACGCTGGCACATAAATTCAATCTGCCCTGGGCGCACGTTTTTGAGCGCAAAGCGCAGGCGTATCTCATTTTGCCAGCTGACTTTAGCGTCAGGTAATTTCCAGCCATTCTGTTTCATTGGACGGTTGAGCCTGGCCAAGCCGTCGGCTGCGATTTCACCACTCACCTCGACCAGATACTCCTGCTCATTTTTATTGGCGTCTTCGACTAGTCGACGCACGACACGTCCATCCTGAGAAAACACAAGCAGTCCTGTGGCACCCGCTTCAAGAGGGGCGGTGGGTTTTAGTCTGGAAAAGTGACGTTTTAGTATTCGAATGCCGGATTTGTCATCGGTTGCGTGGTTTTCTGCTGTGATTAGCGGCAGTGCCGCGGCTGGGTGGTCGGCGTCAAATGCGTCCGCCTGATGAAGCAGGATGGTGACCGGTGGGCAGGGTGCTAACGTTGCCTCTGGATGTAACTCGACGTTTTGATCGAGCACTTTGAACTGAGGCTGGTCGATGATCTCGCCATCGACGAGTACCCAGCCTCCTTCTATATAGCGTTCTGCTTCACTGCGCGAACAGCGAAGCAGTTCGATCAGACGTTTGGATAGTCGTATGGATTCTTTCATCTTGGGTATGTCATTTTAAAGCGTCGATGCTATCACAGTGGGTCTGGGCAGGTTTGATAAGGTAGCGGAGCGCTGGCATCGTAGCCCTGTTTTCTGGTCGATGAAGAATACTCGCATAAATTATTCGTTGTTGAGCTGAAATGGCTTAAAGAGACTTTAGCTGGAAAAATCATAACCGTATTTAAAATATTTCCCAGTATTGTTTGATGTTTGCTATTCAGCCGCTAAGCGTGAATATCTAAAGTATTTTATTTTTGTAGCCGATCGAAACAGTAAGGCGACCATCGATAAACGTCTACAAAGTAAAGTATTTGTTCGGGGGGGTAAGGTTTTTTCTGCCACGTCGAACTTATTAGGAAATTAACCGTGATTAAATTAGCATTTATTGTTTTGACAACCTCACTTGCGGCTGTCCTCCTTGCATTCTAAGCGAGATTGTTTCTGTTGCGTGAAGTAGGTTCGCGTAACCTGGAAGACAATCGGGCCGAGTAAAATCAGCGCGATTAAATTTGGAATCGCCATCAGGCCGTTCAACACATCTGCCAACAACCAGATAATGGTCAATTGTCCTGTTGCTCCTAGTGGAATGGCGATGAGCCATAATACACGGTAGGGCAGGATCACTTTTACCCCGAAGAGAAATTCAGCGCAGCGTTCGCCGTAATAGCTCCAGCCAAGAATGGTAGTGAATGCGAATACGATTAAGCCAAAGGTGACGATGTATTCACCGATTCCCGGCAGAATTCCGCCATAGGCGCTCGCCGAGAGCGCTGCCCCTGTTTTACCTTCTGTCCATGCACCACTTAAGATGATCACCAGCGCGGTCATAGTACAGATCACTATGGTGTCGATAAAAGTGCCCAGCATGCCGATCATCCCTTGTTGTACCGGGTTGTCTGTTTTGGCAGCCGCATGAGCAATGGGTGCGCTACCGAGTCCGGCCTCATTTGAAAAGACGCCGCGCGCGACACCAAAGCGGATTGCGGCTGATACCGCGGCACCGGCAAATCCACCGACGGCAGCAGTGCCGCTAAAGGCGGTATCAAAGATCAGTGCGATGGCGGCAGGTATCTGGTCGACCAACATCACAATCACAGTGAGTGAGCCGAGGATATAAGCACCGGCCATCAATGGCACCAGCCTGGCGGCGACCAGTGCGATGCGCTGGATACCGCCGAGGATCACTGCACCAGCAAGCAGGCAAAGAACGATGCCGCATAGCCATGTTGGTACATTGAAGGTCTCTTCAAGTGCGCTTGCAACAGAGTTAGCCTGTACCATATTGCCGATGCCAAAGCCTGCCACCATGCCGAAGAATGCAAAGGCGATCGCCAGCCAGTGCCATTTCCTGGCCAGACCATTTTTGATGTAGTACATCGGCCCGCCGACATAGCGGCCACGTTCGTCTGTTTCGCGGTAGTGGACGGCGAGTACTGCTTCGCAGTATTTAGTCGCCATGCCAAACAGTGCTGTGATCCACATCCAGAAAACAGCACCAGGGCCGCCGAGTGTGATTGCCGTTGCAACGCCTGCGATATTACCGGTACCGATGGTGGCGGAGAGGGCGGTCATCAAGGCCTGAAAGGGTGTGATGTCACCTTTTTCATCAGAGTGACGGCCGCGCCACAACAGTTTGAATGCATCGAGTGTGTGACGCCACGGCATGGCGCGTAAGCCTATGGTCAGGTAGATGCCAACACCGAGCAGTAGTGTCAGTGTGACCGGCCCCCAGATGAAGCCGCTAACCAGATTTAATAGAGCTGAGAATGCTTCCATACCATTTTTGTTTTTATGATTGATGCGATTAAGATTTGTAGTAAGGACTATATCATCTATGACTAATCATGTAATTGAAGCGAAGTCAGGCGCTTAGCTGTTGGTGATATATAATGTTTAGCAGCAGATTGAAGTAGGGTGGTTTGACGCTGTGAAGGTTGAACTTGATTGCTAGCTTTATGTGGTTCGGGCCGGGCAGGCAAAGAAAAAGGGAGCATCGAAATGCCCCCTTTATAAAATCTTATTTTAGACTCGGTCTGGTCTAATTGAGATTTAAGCAGGTACCTGCGAAACAATCAGTATTGCGATTGTCATGACGATCGGAATAGCCGTCAGCAGTACTAGTACGTCTTTAGTATTGTATTTAAGTTGCTTATAGCGGTCGACCATTTTGTTATTTCTCCATTCTCAGCACTGAAAAATGTCGAGTGCCAACTGCGCTAGCTAATCTCGACTAAAATACTGAGGCTAATTTCGCATGTATCGATTAAGAGGTCAATAGTTACAGCGCTCGTTTATTTGTAGTTATTCATCAGTAATTAACGAGGCAACGAGATCATGTTCATCGGCAGCGGTAATGGTCACTTCGACAAAATCCCCCGGCTGCAATTCAGCTAGTTCGGGAATATGGACGATGCCATCCACTTCTGGTGCATCGGCCTTTGAACGCGCAATGATGCCTGATTCACTGACTTCATCAACGATTACGACCATATCAGTGCCAATTAATTTCTGGCGTTTATTGGCGCTGATCACTGCCTGAACCGCCATAAATTTTTCGAGTCGCTCCTGTTTTACTGCTTCTGCAACAGGGTTGGGCAGTGCGTTAGCCTTTGCGCCATCGACAGCGGAATAGGCAAATGCGCCGACGCGATCGAGTTGTGCCTCATGCATAAAATCGAGCAGGTAGTTGAAATCAGAGTCGGTCTCCCCCGGAAAGCCGACCACAAAGGTACTGCGCAGTGTGATGTCGGGGCAGATGGCGCGCCATTTACGAATTCTTTCTAAGGTGTTTTCGCTGTGTGCAGGGCGTTTCATCGCTTTTAATATAGATGGGCTTGCATGTTGAAACGGGATATCGAGGTAAGGCAGAATTTTGCCTTCGGCCATTAGTGGAATGACATCATCGACATGTGGGTAGGGGTAGACATAGTGCAGGCGTACCCAGGCGTCGAGCTCGCCGAGCGCTTCGACCAGTGGCAGGAACTGGGTTTTCATCGGTGTGCCGTTCCAGAAGTCGAGTTTGTAGCGAGTATCAACGCCGTATGCGCTGGTATCCTGTGAAATCACGAGTAGTTCGCGAACCCCGGCATTGACGAGATTTTCGGCCTCCTGCATCACTTCACCGATTGGGCGACTGACGAGATCGCCGCGTAGCGAGGGAATGATGCAGAAAGTGCAGCGATGATTGCAGCCTTCTGATATTTTTAGATAGGCGTAGTGTTTCGGTGTCAGTTTAATGCCCTGTGGTGGCACCAGTCTGATGTAAGGGTCATGTATTGGTGGCAGGTGGGTGTGGACGGCTTCCATCACCTCCTGCGCTGCATGTGGCCCGGTGACGGCGAGCACTTCAGGGAATTGCTCCTGAATGGTGTTGCCCTGCGCACCGAGACAGCCGGTCACGACCACTTTGCCATTTTCGTTGAGTGCTTCACCAATGGCATCGAGTGACTCTTCAATCGCGGCATCGATAAAGCCGCAGGTATTCACCACCACCATGTCGGCATTATCGTAACTTGGGCTGATTTCGTATCCTTCCGAACGAAGGCGGGTGATAATCTGTTCAGAATCGACCAGTGCCTTTGGGCAGCCGAGGCTAACAAAACCGATTTTTGCAGGAGCTTGGGTCATGATGTCACTTTACTCGTTAATTTAACATATTGAAGTTATTGGAGGAAATTCTATATTTAGCGTATTTTAACGGGCTTATTTTAACTCAAGCGCAGAATCAAAAGGGGGTTTTATTTTCATTGCTAAAGAGTAGGGAATGTTGGCCGCTAACACAAATGTCGTAGATATTTATGGATGATAAGCGCTGGTTGGCTGGGTTAAGGATGATGCGATCGGGCTGGGAGGTTTGCCCTACAAAGGATTTTAGCCAAAGGGACTGGCATTATGGAGTAATACAGATGGAGTGAGATGGATGTCAGTTATTGATGCCGGATCGTATAGGCAAATGGAGTTGAAACTGGCAGGTTACCCCCCTTAACCTGGTAGCAAAGGAGGAATGAAGCAGCAAGGATGCTGCGAAATAAACTTAATACTCATAAAAAGCGCCAAACAGGCGCTTTTTCTTTGCCTGGGTTTAGTACAGTTTCCTTGTTCGAATGGTGTGCTGAGACTAGAATGCTTGTTTCGTAAAATCAGAAAGGTCTGAGCTGGTGGGTAATGTAATGAATTGTGCTGTGTATAAAAGTGAGAAAAAACCGGACTATTATGTTTATCTGAAACGTGTGCATGACGAAGTGGTAGATTTTTCATGCATTCCTGAAACCCTTTATAACTTGTTGGGTAATCTTGAATTCGTAATGGATTTAGAATTGTCTCCGTCACGAAAACTGGCCCATGCTAATGTTAGTGAAGTGATTGACTCTTTGCAGAAGGATGCATTTTATTTGCAAACACCGCCTAAACATGAAAAAGTAAATTTCATAGAAAATAGCAAGTTATAATTGTTTTTTTAGGCTTTTCAAAAAACTGCCGATAGACGCCTAAGGGAGTATTCCTGGAATATGGGTGCTTACATGGATGTGATTCTTTAGATTTAGAGAGGAATGATTGTGACTAACTCGACGACACTAATTGATGAAGAGGTTCCAAAATGGGACATTGCTTTGGAAGGGCTGGTTAACGATACTTATCGTATGAAGACTGCGGCTTTGAATATCGAAGATTTTCATAAGCTTGCTGTTGATAACCGAATTCGTTTTGATGACATCATGGTGACCATGTTTGAACTCTGTATTTATGGTGAATGGCAGTACAAAAGTGGCGCTGAGCGGGTCGAAATCACGAGGGAGACACTAGATCAGCTGTTTGTGAACGGCCGCTTACAGGAAAAGGATATGCGTGGTTTCTCAGGGGATTGGATGCCGCTAGCATAGTGCTATATTTTGCATTGGTAATATTACAGGAGTAATTGAACATGTCTCGTCATGGGCCGCTTTCCCTAAAACCATTTTTGATTTCTTTATTGCACGAAGCCTATGACGATAAGCAGGGTAGTCTACAAATGGTGGACCTGCAGGCACTCGCGGCTGAATATTCGATGCGACTGGATGATGTGGTGAGTACGTTGATTGAACTAGTCAGTGAAGGCGGCTGGCATTATCTTGATATGAATGGTGACATTGTTGCACTTAGTGAAGTGCTTGCAGAGGGTGAAGGGCGCCTAAGTGATAATGAATTGAAAGCATTGACTGGCAATTGGTCGCCAGTCGTTGCGGTTGATGGCTAGCCTGATGCTTTCGGAAAGACATTTTGGTGTGCAGAGTCATTAATGGCAATGACGCCAGGGTGTTTTAGTTTGCGCTCTGGCGAGATGGCATAGAATTCTTCATGAATTTTATCGGTAGCGCCAATTTCGAACACATTATGTTGTCGCTCTATATCTTTTGTAATCACTGTCGGCGCTGCAAATATACCTACGCCAGCCTGTCCAAATGTTTTAATCAAAGCGCTGTCATCGAATTCGCCGACAATAATTGGACGAATCTCAAGGCTATCAAACCACTGCATGATCTCACGCCTGATCGCATTACCAGCAACAGGTAGGAGCATTGGGGCCTGATCCAGTGAGTGTGGAAAACCAGCCTGATATTTTTCTGCGAGTTCTGCCGCAGCGAAAAACGAGATACCACAGGAGCCCAGATGGTGGTTGAATGCACGCACATTCATTGATGGCCTGATAGGGCGGTCTGAAATAACCACGTCAAGTTTATGCGCCGCGATGTCGGTTAGTAAATTATCAAGACTATCTTCGTGACAGATGATGCGCACAGGTTCATCGAGCTGTAGCGCGGGTTCGATCAGTCGGTGGGCAATCAGTTTCGGAATGACATCAGTGATGCCAATCGATAAGCGTAGTGGACTGCCTTCTACCGCGCGATTTGAAAGTACGTTTTGTAGCTCGGCACCGAGTAGAAAAATATCATCCGCATATTCAAGTGCCGTTCGCCCAGCTTCTGTTAGCACTAAATTTCTGCCAGATCTGGAAAAGAGCTTTTTACCCACCGATTTTTCCAGTAGGCTTAGCTGGCCGCTGATGGTTTGTGGTGTCAGGTGAAGCTGCTCGCTGGCACGTGCGATGCTGCCTTCTTTCGCAACAACCCAGAAGTAGTGAAGATGTTTATAATTTATGCTATTCATTTTATCGCACCTCGGATCGAATTAACCGACATTTTTAATGATATTAATCGATTTTTTCAGATTCAAAAAGTATTTATAATATCTTTTTGAAATTATTGCCAGTAAAAACTGAGCTTACTAACAGATATTTTATGAAGTGCTCCGTTGTGACGCAATTTATTGTCAAGCTGCTGGCCTTATTGTTGCGATATTCGTACTATCCGCTCTCGTCAGGAAGGGTTCTAAATTTTGAGCTTTATCGCTGATATTCTATATTAAAATGAGTGAATTATAATCATGACAGGCGCGATCATCTTTGCATCTGCTACCTGCTTATTGCAGTATGCAGCGTTTCATTTTGCACATATCCGTTCATTTCATGTCAGCGTGATGGTCTCGTTGTTGATATTTGATATTTGTTTTCCGATTTACTTGTTTATGACGCGAGACTGGTATAACCAGCTGATTGTTCAGGGTGATATTCTTACCTTTGGTGTCTGGATTCACTTTATGCTGGTGATCACACTTTATGTTCTGTACATGGTGCAGGTTCAGGTGGTAAGGGCGATTCGATCTGGTAAAGAAGATGAGGAGCGAGTCATCACGCTTAAAAAAGAACATCGAGCGCAAGGGCTGGGGATTTTGGTGACGAGGCCGATGATGATCTTTACCGGTGCGTTGCTAGCACCTGAAGTGGCCACGGCAGTAGTGGGGAGTTAGCTTTCGTGGCTTAACTTCGTTTGGGCAATCGCATATAAATCTGTAAAGTTCTTAATATCACGCCTGGAAAACAGGAAGCCTTGTGTATGCTGCCATGTGTGGGATAATATTTCCCGTGTTTGATTCAAGGGGTCTTACTCCTGACCTCTGAAAACTAGGAAATCCTCTGCTTTTTGGAGTTTGCAAGAAGCCCTTAAGCCCTTACATTAATTACCGTAAATGAGTATATTACGCAAAAATGCGCTGTCCTCGGGAGTTGTTTGCTTGAGCGTTGTCTTATCATAGCGAAATATGACCTGTTCAGTGCTTTTAAGCTGTTTAACAAACAAACATAGACCGATTACCTGATGACCCTTTTACTGATTGTTCTGATCCCTCTATTGGGTGCCTTGCTGGTGCCTGTGGCTGGTGCCCGTGGCCGCATGGCCGCAGCATGGATGGCGGGGGCATTAACGGCCATCGCTCTGGGTCTACTGTTAAGTCTTGCGCAGCGGGTGTTTGCTGGCGAGGTTCTGGTGAGCAGTTGGGCCTGGATGGCCGACCTTGGCCTCTATTTCTCTTTTCGCCTTGATGGGCTGGGGCTGCTATTTGCGCTGCTGATTCTCGGCATTGGCCTGTTGGTGATTCTCTACGCCACCTATTATCTGTCGCCAAAAGACTCCATGTCGAAGTTTTTTGCCTACATGATGCTCTTCATGGGGGCGATGCTGGGCGTGGTGTTATCCGAAAATTTGATTCTGTTGCTAGTCTTCTGGGAGTTGACCAGTATTACCTCATTTTTGTTGGTTAGTTTCTGGCGTCACCGTAGCGATGCTCGACAGGGCGCGCGGATGGCGTTGGCACTGACCGGTGGCGGTGGTCTCTGCCTGTTGGCCGGTATTCTGCTGCTGGGTGAGATTGTTGGTAGTTATGAGCTGTCGGTGGTGCTGGCCTCGGCTGAGTTGATTCAGAGCCACGATCTGTATACACCAGCACTGATTTTGATCTTGCTGGGGGCATTTACCAAATCGGCGCAGTTTCCCTTTCACTTCTGGTTGCCACACGCGATGGCGGCACCGACCCCGGTCAGCGCCTATCTGCACTCGGCAACCATGGTCAAAGCGGGCGTCTTTCTGCTGGCACGTATGCACCCGGCGCTCTCCGGTAGTGATTTATGGTTCTATCTGGTGACCAGCGCAGGCTTGGTCACGCTGGTATTTGCAGCCTATGTTGCGCTGTTTCGACACGACCTTAAGGGGCTGTTGGCCTATTCGACCATCAGCCATCTGGGCCTGATCACCTTGTTATTCGGTTTTGGTACACCGCTGGCAGCGGTTGCTGGGGTGTTTCATATTATCAATCACGCCACTTTCAAGGCTTCGCTGTTTATGGCGGCGGGAATTATTGACCATGAGGCAGGTACGCGGGATATGCGTCGCTTGAATGGACTGTTCAAATATATGCCCTATACCGCCGTGTTGGCAATGGTGGCAGCGGCGGCGATGGCCGGTGTGCCGCTGCTGAATGGCTTCCTCAGCAAAGAGATGTTCTTTGTTGAGGCCCTGGCATTGCAGCGCCTTGATGACTGGGCGTGGCTGATTCCTGTGCTGGCGACCCTGGCGGGAATCTTTGCAGTGGCCTATTCGCTGCGTTTTATTCATGATGTCTTTTTCAATGGCGAGCCGAAAAGCCTGCCCAAAGTACCCCATGAGCCACCCCGCTGGATGAAGATTCCGGTTGAGGTGTTGGTAACGCTCTGCCTACTGGTGGGGATATTCCCTGCCTTTACCGTCGGCCCACTGCTAGCGACAGCGGCCGGAGGGGTGTTGCAGGCGCCACTACCGGAGTACAGTCTGGCCATCTGGCACGGTTTTAATGCGGCGATTGTGATGAGCCTTATCGCCCTGGTGGGCGGCTGTTTGTTTTATCTATTGCGTCACCGCCTGTTTGCCTTGCACGCCCACCTGTTACCCAGTGAGTTTGGTGCCAAGCAGATTTATGATGGCCTGATTCGTGGATTGCTGAATGTCTCCCGCTGGATTACAGAGCTGTTGGAAAATGGCTCTCTGCAGCGTTATATGGCGCTATTAGTAGGGGCGGCGATAAGCGTTGGTCTTTATGCTGCGATGCAGCACGGTGCCCTTAACTTTTCGATGATAGGTGCTTCGCTTCCATTCAATGGGGTGGCGATTGCGATATTGCTTGGTCTGATACTGGCCGGACTGGGAACCGTGATTCTTCATCGCCACCGCCTGCCGGCACTGGTGATGCTTGGCGTGGTGGGCTTGTGTGTCTCGTTACTATTTGTCTACTTCTCTGCACCAGATCTGGCCTTGACTCAGCTTTCGGTAGAAGTGGTGACCATCATTCTATTATTGCTGGCGCTACACTTTATGCCTCAGGAGACGCAGGCCGACTCCAGCAGTGGCCGACGCTGGCGGGATGCATTGCTAGCTGGTGGCGCGGGTTTAGGTGTTGCGGGTCTGACCTGGGCGGTTCTGACCTCACCGTTTGAGACGCTCTCTGGTTTCTACCTGGAGCAGAGTGTGCCCGGTGGTGGTGGCACCAACGTGGTGAATGTCATCCTGGTCGATTTTCGTGGCTTCGATACCTTTGGTGAAATCACTGTGTTGGCGATTGCGGCAATTGGTATTCATGCCTTGTTGCAAAACTTGGTGATCAAGCCCAATGAACCAGGGCGTTACGGCTGGGCAGCCGTTAAACCACCGTTGTTGCTGGAGGTGATTTCACGGCCACTGCTGCCGCTGGCGTTGATGGTGGCGATCTATCTGATGTTGCGTGGACACAATGAACCGGGTGGTGGCTTTATTGCCGGATTGGTGGTGGGCATTGCACTGGTGATGCAATATCTGGCCAGCGGTGTCGAGTGGACGCAGGCGCGATTGCGGGTCGACTATTTCAAGGTGATTGCTGTGGGGCTGATTTTGTCGATTGTGACCGGCGTAGCCAGCTGGATATGGGGTTATCCATTTATGACCACTACCTTTACCTATCTCTACTGGCCAGTGGTGGGTAAATTCGAGGTGGCGAGCGCGATGGTCTTTGATCTGGGCGTCTTCCTGACGGTGGTGGGCATTACCATGGTGATTCTAGCGGAGCTGGGTAAGTTGAGCGGGCCCTTAGCTCCACGACCAGTACCGAGTAAAGAGGATAAGCGTTGATGGAAATTCTGATTTCAACCGCCATCGGCTTTCTGGTCGCCTGTGGTATCTATCTTATGCTGCGTGCGCGCACCATGGATGTGGTGATCGGTCTGACCTTGCTGTCCTATGCCGTGAATTTGTTTCTATTCGCCTCGGGGCGATTGACTAACAATGCAGCCGCGTTGATCTCTTCTGATGCGGCGGCCTATGCCGACCCCTTACCCCAGGCACTGGTATTGACTGCGATTGTGATTGGTTTCGGCATGACCGCCTTTCTGGTGGTGCTGGCGATTCGTGCCTTCGGTGATCTTGGTAATGATCATGTGGACGGTGAGGCAGGCAAATGATGGGCCACTGGTTGATTGTGCCGGTATTGCTGCCGATGGTAGCGGCGATTCTGATGTTGCTGGCCACGCGTCTGGGGCGGACGGTGGAACGGGGTATCAGCCTGCTGTCGATGCTGGGGCTGGTAGCGGTTTCTGCCTTTTTGCTGAATGCCAGCCTGTCGGGTGATTATCAAGTCTATGCACTGGGCAACTGGGTGGCACCGTTTGGTATTGTGCTGGTGCTGGACAGGCTGAGTGCGTTGATGGTGTTGCTCACCTCGGTACTGGCGCTGTTCAGTCTGTTGTACGCCTGCAACGGGCAGGACCGGGATGGACGACATTTTCATGTGCTGTTCCATATGCAGTTAATGGGGCTTAATGGCGCGTTCCTCACCGGCGATCTATTTAATCTGTTTGTCTTTTTCGAAATTCTGCTGATCGCCTCATATGGTCTGTTGTTACATGGTGGCGGGCCGCTGCGCAGTCGTGCCGGGCTGCATTACGTTATTCTTAACCTTGCTGGTTCCGCGCTATTTTTGATTGGCATTGGCACCATTTACGGCATGCTCGGTACTCTGAATATGGCAGATTTAGCGGTGAAGGTGGCTCAGGCCAGCCCCGAACAATTGCGCTTGATACATATTTCGGCGCTGTTGTTGATGGTGGTGTTCGGGCTGAAGGCGGCGCTGTTGCCGCTCTACTTCTGGCTGCCGGGTGCTTACAGTGCAGCATCGGCACCGGTGGCGGCGCTGTTTGCGATTATGACCAAAGTGGGTGTCTACTCAATTATTCGTATCTTCATTCTGGTGTTTGGCATTGAGGCTGGCGTGCTGAGTAACCTGGCGCAACCCTGGCTGTTACCGCTGGGGCTGGTGACATTGTCGCTAGGTGTTTTCGGGCTGTTGGCCTCATCTTGTCTGCGCAAGCAGGTGGCCTATCTGGTGGTGGTCTCGGTTGGCACCCTGATTGCTGGCGTGGGGCTGCTGACGGTGAAGTCGGTGGCGGCATCACTCTACTATTTAATGCACTCTACCCTTATCACTGGCGGGCTGTTTCTGCTGGTGGATATTATCGCCCGTCAACGGGGGGACGTGGGCAGTGAACTGCGTGTCGGCCCCACCGTGAGCCAGGCACTGCTGCTGTCGACGATGTTTTTCATCGCCGCGATGGCGGTGGTGGGTCTGCCACCCTTGAGTGGTTTTATCGGCAAACTGCTCCTGCTACAGGCGGCAGTAGAGCAGCCGAGTATGGCGTGGTTCTGGTCGGTTATACTGATTGCCGGTTTCTTTACGCTGATCGCCCTGAGCCGAAGCGGCAGCGCGCTGTTTTTAAAGACTGATGATACGGCGACAAGCGGGGAACGTGCGGGGGCGGCATCACTGCTGGCGGTAATGGCGCTGCTGCTGAGTAGCCCGCTGCTGGCTGTTTATGGGAATGTGGTTAGTGACTTTACCACCGCAACTGCAGAGCAGCTGATGCAGCCGATGCAATATATCGAAGGTGTTCTGGGGTCGCAACAGAACTCAATGGGGAGCAGTATGGGAGGTGAGCAATGAGTGTTGTCAAACGGCT
>Ga0316207_10001853_pt1 | contig 24072 bp, 19 predicted proteins | sample 6weekpyrite_MG_FD_204943 | JGI IMG/M metagenome (GOLD analysis project Ga0316207, IMG submission 204943) | Microbial mat bacterial communities from mineral coupon in-situ incubated in ocean water Damariscotta River, Maine, United States -... | ecosystem: Environmental > Aquatic > Marine >... | reverse complement strand
ATACTGTCGGGAACTGCCAGAAATCAGGCATGAGCCAGGGGTGCGGGTAGGAAGACAGGCCATTGCCATCGACTTCCTGACGGAAATTATCCAGCTGGTTCACTTCCAGACGACCTTCGAGGAAGGCCCTTGCATACATGCCGGGTGCCGAATGACCCTGGAAGAACACCAGGTCGCCACCATGCTCATGGCTGGGCGCACGCCAGAAATGATTAAAGCCAACATCATAGAGTGTGGCCGCTGAGGCAAAGCTGGCAATATGCCCGCCGAGTTCTGTTGATTTACGATTAGCCTTAACAACCATGGCTGCGGCATTCCAGCGAATCAATGCACGAATGCGGCGCTCTATAGAAGGATCACCCGGCATGTTCGGCTGCAGGTGAGTCGGGATCGTATTCACGTAAGCCGTGTTAGCCTTATGGGGAAGATTCGCACCAGAACGGCGTAGTTTATCGATCATCTGCTCTAGCAGGAAATGTGCGCGATCTGCACCATCTGACTGTAGTACACCTTCAATTGCCTCTAGCCATTCAAGGGTTTCCTGCTGATCAATATCCTGATCATGATTCTGTGTCGACATTGTCTTCTCCACTTTAATATGTATATCGCTGTATTGCCCGGCCGAGCCGCAGCAGCAATACGCCGACCTGAGCATGTAACTCATTGACCAGATCGAAGGTTTTATTAATCTGTCACTTTAATAACTCACCATATAAAAGCAAGTGTTTTTTACAGGGCAAAATAAATATACTTTTTTTTCAATGACTTACAATGATCAAATAATTTTTTCAGATATTATATATAGCCCAGATAAGGGCGATGTAAAGCCTTCAGAGAACATTGAGAGGACAATGCAGAGATAGGAAGTCTATTAAATGCGGAACAGAAGTAGCTCGTTAGCGAGGAAATAGCTAATCAGTGTTTACCGTGGACCAGTCATAACGCGCTGATATCACATTGCCTTTACCCAGTATTTTCATTTCGCTACAGAGCGATGATACCAGTTTGAGCCCTCTTCCAGAGTAGGCATTCTTATTAGTGGTCTCATACGACGCATAATCATAGCCTTCACCACTGTCAATAACCGTCAGTGTCAGGCTGCCTCCTGAGCCACTTACGTGATCGATCCGATGCTCCAGACTAATCTGAATACTCCCCTCTTCCATCGTCTCAAGCCGATGCTGCTTTTCGCGATAAAAATCCATATAGCCCTGAGGGCTGGCTTTCATCGACGAGTCGAGGTTTAACAGGCCATGATCAATCGCATTTGCAAACATTTCAGTTAAAATTGTGTGTAAATGCATACGCCCACTTTCCAGCGGCTGCAGATTATTGACTGCCTGCATGATATACGGCAGCACATCGAACTGGCGTAAGCTTTTAATATCCAGATCAAATTGCATCGACCAGTCTGATGGCTCTCGACACACATTCCTGTACGCCATATCATCTGTATAGCTGATCTTTTCCTTATGACAAAATTCGAGCAGCGTAATATCGTCCGTCTGTTCAGAACCTTCGCAAAAATCTGCGCATTTATTTAATATAGCATCGAACAATAGATCAGAATGATCAGACTCTTCAAACACGGCTAGCAGTCGCTGTAGGCCAAACATATCACCCATATGATTAGTCGCTTCCATTACACCATCTGTTGCAACATAAATACGATCGCCATATTGAAGTGGCTGCATTTCAATTTCAAACTGTGTTGACGACAGTTTGCTGATACCTAATGGGATATTTTTTGATTTAAACGTGTGAACGATTTCATTGTTTCTATAAAGATAGACATCCGGTAACCCCGCATTCATTACACTGAGGACATTGTTGCTACGATCAACATTGAGCAATACGGCAGCCATAAACATTTGTGTTGGCAACAGGTCAAGTAATTTATTATTAGCCTCAACCAGCATTTCAGGAAACGCAAAGCACTTTAGCGTCATGCTATGGAAAACGTCTGAAACAGGTATTGCACCAATTGCCGCAGACAAACCATGACCGGTAAAATCAGCAATTAACATATCCAGACCTGAAGTCTGATTTTTTTCCGCCAGAATAAGATCACCATTAAACATCGACATGGGTGACATTGAATACTTAAGCCCTGTATTCTCACCTCGCATATCCTTTTTGTTGATTTTCTCGAACAGTTTTCTGGTAACATTCATTTCCTGCAGCATCTGCAGGTTATGATTCTGTATAGATTTATTCTGCTCCTCAATATTCTTATACAGTGAGGCTATACGTAACATTGAATTAATTTTGGAATTCAGGAGTATATGATTATAGGGCTTGGTTAAAAAATCATCACCACCTGCAGCTATACATTTTGCGAGGGAAGCCTCATCTGTCATAGCCGTAAGAAAAATAATAGGGATAAAACTTTCACTACGATTTTTTATTATTTTAGCGGCCTGATAGCCATCCATAACAGGCATCATTACATCGAGCAGCACAATATCAATCTGGGGATTATCTTCTACTGCCTGTACTGCCTGTTCACCATTCTCAACTTCAATCGATTGATAACCCGACTCTTTTAATAGTGCGCGTAACACTAGTCGATTAGTAAGATCATCGTCTACAACAAGTGCTGTTTGAGACTGTGGCGATATATCTAGCAAAATCAGCCCAGTGTAAACAGCTTGTCGAAACTGGCTATATTCAGAATTTCCCTGATCTCATCGTTAAAGCCTGTTAGCATAACGTCAGACGACTGTGACTCAGCGTGTTCTTTCAGTAGCAACAACATACCGAGTGCCGAACTATCGAGATAATCTGTACCACTTAAATCAACCGAATACTGACCCGAAGACAAGACGACATCTTTATATGATTTACGAAAATCATTGTGTAAACTGAAGTCAAAACGGCCATTGATTTTAATAGTCGCATTTTTTTTATCATCCGATACATTTATCGTTACACTCATAGCAGTTTCCTAAGTTAATTAAAACAACTCAACATCGCCTTCATCCATGTCGCTCTGGCTCTCAGTCCTGGAATGCATGGTTACGGCTTTATTTGTAACTTCTTTAATTTTTTCATTGAACTCGTAAATAACAGTCTCCAGTTCAGTCACTGCCATCTCATTATCCTGAATAGAAATGATTTTACTGCGTGTTTCGTTAACAAGCTCATCAACCAGCCCTATATGGAAATTAAGCTGCTCACATTGCTGCCGGGCGATATCCTCAAACTGCAATGATCGAACACCAATATTAACACCCTCATCTACTCGACGGGAAATTTCCTGCACATTCACCAGCTTACCATCAATAAATTCATTCTTTTCTTTCATCACATCAAGCATTTCGTCAACTCTGACTTTATGCTGCATGGCGATGCTCATATCTTTTCCTGCAATGCTACTCACCATTTCCTTGGCTTTTGAAATATTCGCCTTGGACTGCTCCACAACACCCTTAATTTTTTCATTAAGGTTATTAGAGTTTTGTGATAATGCTCTTACTTCATCAGCCACAACCGCAAAACCCCTGCCCGCTTCACCTGCACGCGCGGCTTCTATAGCTGCATTAAGCGCGAGCAAATTAGTCTGATTGGCTATAGCACTAATCTCACCCAGCAATTGATTGACAGCATCCATCTGTTTTTCAATATCATCCACTGTGTACACCATGGCCATACCACCACGGCTAACCTCGGTAATATTCTCTACAAAATAATCGAGTACTTCTCTAGTTTCCTCTATAAAATCTGTCTGGTTATCATCACCATCTGTATTATGCATCTGCTCGATAATTTGATGAACCAGCTGTTCCTGCATATTAGATTCACTCGACAGAGTGGTAAAACTGTTTGACAGACCGTGTACTGCATCTGAAACAATTTTAGCCATCACACTCACCTTATCGCTAATGACATTAAATTCAGCAGACAGATTCTGATACTGATTATGCGTATTAGTCAACACACCCTGACATTGCATATGAGAATCGACTGATTTTTTATTATCGTCTGATGAGGTCTTTTTCTTCATTTCGAAGTACATAAGTAAAGCACTGACAAGCCATACCGCTGAAACCGATATAAACTGCATATTACTGACGCGCCCATTTGACAATATGAACTGGTAAATGAACATACTCACTGTAATAATTATGGCTAAAATTAAATACTTCATTTTTTATTTAAACTCTTCAATCACTCAATGCAGTATTGAACAATTTCTTTTGCAATTTTAGAAAGATTAAGCTCTTTATCTACAGCACCGAGTTTAACTGCGGCGCCCGGCATCCCCCAGACAACGCAGCTTTCTTCATCCTGTGAAATATTGTAGCTCCCCTGTTGTTTCATTTCTAACATGCCCTGAGCACCATCAGCGCCCATACCCGTCAACATAATACCCATCGCATTCGGCCCAACATTCTGTGCGACAGATCGAAACATCACATCCACACTTGGCTTGTGCCTGTTTACAGGAGGCCCGTCATTTAACCGACAAATATAATAGTTTGCACCACTTCTTTCGACCATAAGATGTTTATCGCCAGGCGCGATATAAGCATGACCGGGTAAAATTTTATCGCCATCTTTAGGTTCCGTCACGGTTATTTGTGATTGCCGATTCACTCGTTCGGTAAATGCTGCACTAAATGCAACGGGTATATGTTGAGACACGACAATACCGGGTGCATTTGCTGGCAACGCCACAAGTACTTCACGAATAGCCTCTGTACCGCCTGTTGATGCACCAATAGCTACAATTTTATCGGTTGTCTTAAATTTTACGGCATCTCTTTTCTGTGCAATCACAGCATCTGCGCTATGGTTTTCTGTAAGTTTTATGGCATTAACAACAGGCTTATATTCTCTGGCTTTTGCCTGAGATGCCGCCAGGACTTTTTCAATAATCAGCTCGGTATATTCACCAAGCGATTCTTTAACATCAACCTTGGGTTTTGCAATAAAATCAATGGCCCCAATCTCGAGTGCTTCCAGTGTAACTTCTGCGCCAGCTTCGGTTAAAGTAGAGATCATTACCACTGGCATAGGGCGAAGACGCATCAGATTTTTTAGAAAAGTGACGCCATCCATTTTTGGCATTTCAACGTCGAGCGTGATGACATCAGGATTTAATTGCTTGATTTTTTCCCTTGCATCTAGTGGGTCTCGTGCGACACCAACAACATTGATTTGCTTAGATGATTCGAGTATCTCTGTAAGTAACTGTCTGATCAGAGCTGAATCGTCTACGATTAAAACTTTTACTTTCTCTGCCATTAAGTCACCTGCTAAAACAGCTCAATATCACCTTCAACAGGCTTCTCATCCAGACTTTTCTGGTACGATTCCTCACGCTGCCGAATGGTATCATTATGCATGGAACGCAGTTTTTTAACTCTAACTCGCCCTGATTCAGGATAAAAAAGAACCTTACGTGGGTAGACATCGCCTACATCCTCTGTCACCACCTTCAATCCTTCTGATTCAAGATATTCATGCACAAAATCAATATTCTTTTTTCCTATATCCATTGTAGACATATTTGAAAGCACTCGCCCACCGCCAAACAGTTTCACTTCCATTCTTTTTCGGTCACCGCCGGCTTTTATAATCTCGTTAATTAGCATTTCCATGGCGAAATTACCGTAGCGTGTGGCACTGGTTAAATGGGTTTTCCCAAGATGCTCAATTTCACAGCCCATGGGTAACATAAAATGATTCATGCCACCTATACCCATTTTCACATCACGAATACAGGCTGCAATACAGGAGCCAAGCACGGTACTGATCAGTTCATTGCGCAGACTGACATAATATTCTCCGGGAAGAATTTTCGCGGCGAAGGTATGGTGTGCCTTATCCCAGTAACGATTAATGTGTTCCAGACCAACCAGGCATTTTGGTGGTTGCTGAATACCGTCAGGATGTTGTCTTGAACCTAAATTAGATACTGCCACCTATTTAACCTTTCGATAAATGGTCTGACCCATTGATTTAAACCGGTCAGTCACTTTAAACAAGGACTCTGAATGTCCAATAAACAGGGGGGCGTTTTCGGGTAAGTGATTCGCGTAACGATCAAATAATTCTTTCTGTGTTTCTTTATTGAAGTATATAACAACATTACGACAAAACATAAAATCAAACGGGCCTTTAAAGGGCCAATCATGCAACAGATTAAGTTGTTTGAAGGTAATCATGTCCATCAGTCGCCTGTCCATTTTAACAGAACCTTGCTGATTTCCAGTGCCTTTTTTTACGTACTTTCTGAGATGTTGTTTATCGAGCCCGGTTACACGCTCTTCTGTATAAATGCCGCGTGATGCCCTGTCTACCATATCGAAATCCAGATCGGTGGCGAGAATTTTAATATCCCAGTCTGGCTTATGACCGAAATGATCAAAAACGGTCATGGCAATTGAATAGGGCTCTTCACCTGATGAACATCCCGCAGACCAGATGCGGATTTTTTTATCTTTCTTGTTTTTTTCCAGCTCGGGCAGAACCGTTGAAGCCAGATAATCAAAATGATGGGATTCACGAAAGAACGATGTAAGATTTGTTGTGATGGCGTTAGTAAATGAAATAAGCTCAGACTCATCGCCCGATTTTAACAGATCACAGTAGTCTTCGAAGTTATCAACACCGCAATAACGAATACGTCGCGCAATTCGACTGTATACCATAGTACGCTTGATATCAGATAATACAATTCCCGTGCGCTCTGCAACCAGATTTTGAATAAATCGAAAATCCTTATCTGTAAAAGGAAATTCTTTTTCTTCAAAATTGATTTGACCGGGATCTCTTGGTGAACTCAATTTTAAGCCTTCTATGCAACTAGTATAATTATGTTGTAAAACTGAGAGCACAGGCCCCTGTCATGGAGCCTGTTTCTTTATTTACAGAGTTTAGTTGCTTTCCTGTTAAAACTCTTCCCATTCATCGTCATCATCAGCCACTGGTGTTGAGGGCCGTGAACTTCTTGCAGGTGACGATGCTGCAGCGCTTCTTGAACGACTTCGTTGTGGCGCTGCCGCTGGCACGTCTGATCTTCCTCTGCCGCGTCTACGCTTAGGCGCAGCCACCCTTACTGGTTCTGGCTCTTCCTCATCCAGAATAAAGAAGTCCATCAGGCCATTCATCGATTTGGCTTCTTCATTCATCGACTCACTGGCTGCGGTTGCCTGCTCTACGAGGGCTGCATTTTGCTGTGTCATTTCGTCCATCTGAGTCACCGCTTTATTAACTTCTTCGATTCCTGCTGACTGTTCCATACCGGCTGCGGCAATTTCGGCGATGATATCGCTCACCTTTTTAACCGCATTAACGATTTCATCCAGCGTTTTACCGGAATTATCAACCAGGCGCGAACCTTCATCTACACGTTCTACACTGTCGTTAATCAGGCCTTTAATTTCTTTTGCTGCACCGGCTGAACGTTGCGCCAGATTACGCACCTCACCGGCCACAACCGCAAAGCCCTTGCCCTGCTCACCGGCACGTGCTGCCTCAACCGCAGCATTCAACGCCAGTAGATTTGTCTGGAAGGCTATTTCGTCAATAACGCCTATGATATCTGCAATCTTCTTGCTGCTGGTATTGATTTCACCCATGGCTTCAACTGCGCGTTGTACAACTTCACCACCTTTTTCTGCCTGATCTCTGGCAGCTGAGGCTAGCTGATTAGCTTCACGCGCATTGTCTGCATTCTGCCTTACCGTCGATGTCATTTCTTCCATACTTGAAGCGGTTTCTTCGAGGCTTGAAGCCTGCTCTTCAGTTCGTTGACTGAGGTCAGCATTACCACGGGAAATTTCATCGGCAGAGGTCAGTATGGTTTCTGCACCTTCGATTATCTGATCCACCATATCTGCCAGTGTTTCAGTAGTTGAATTAATCGCATCACGTAAATCAGCAAACTCGCCGGAGTATTCGCCATTCATCTGCTCAGTCAGATTACCCTCCGACAGGGCTTTAATAACTCTCTGGCCTTCACGCAGTGGCTCAACAACGGCCACCATTAATTCATTAATGCCTTCACCCAGGCCTTTCATAAAGCCCTCGTACTGCTCTGCATTAATACGCGCATCCAGCTGCCCCTGGACTGCATTTTCAATCAGATTCTGAATCTGACGCTCCGCGTCTTTCTGTTCGGTAATATCGCGCCATTCCACCATCGCTCCCATCATATTGCCATGATGATCGACCACTGCTGTGGCATTCAGACCAAACTCAAGTCCGCCCACTTCAATTTCAGTATTAAATGGTAAGCGATCAGGATTAGACAGTAGCTGGCGCTGATGTGCAGGGTTTTTATGGAACTGGTCAATGTTTTGACCGATCAGGTTATGTACATCGAAGCCCGGAAACACCTGCCTTAATTTATCTGCTCGAGCCGCCAGCATTTTAACCACAGCCGGGTTGGCATAGGTAATATGCAGGTCCATATCACAAATCATTAGATTGGCCTGTGCGCCATCAACCGCAGACTGTAAACGGGCAACTTCCAGTTCTTTCTTCCGCAGTTCTGTAACATCTTGCCATTCCAGTGCATTACCTACATAGTTGCCATCTGAGTCCATAGAAGCTGTTACATGAAGTGAAAATATCAAATCGCCAATTTTAATATCTGTTTGATATGGGCAATTATTCGGGTCATCTAATAATTGTCGTTGATGCGCAGGGTTTTTATGAAACATATCAATACACGCACCAATCATCGCATTTGGATCAAAACCGGGGAACGCTGCAGTAAACTGTACTTTATATTTATTTAGTAATTCCAGTGAAGCTGCATTAGCAAAGGTAATAATAAAATCTCGATCGACCAAAAGCGTGGGCTGTCTGGAGGATACTACAGCACCTTGCAATCGTTGATTTTTCTCTGCTTCTATTTTTTGTTGAGTGATATCGTTAGCAAACTTGACCACCTTAAATGGCACACCATTTTCATCCACAACAGGATTATAAGAGGCCTGAATCCATACTACCTTCCCACCTTTACCAATTCGTTTATATTCCGCCGTCTCAAATTCACCTCGATTTAGTCTTGCCCAGAACTGAGCATACTCAGCGCTCTCTTTATATGCAGGCTCAACAAATATACTGTGATGCTTACCTTTAACTTCATCCAGTGAATAACCCATAGCTCCGAGAAAATTATCATTAGCGGTAATAATCGTACCGTCCAGATTAAATTCAATGATTGCCTGAACTTTATCGATAGCTACCATCATTGAACGTAAAGTCAAAAGTTCTTTTATGTCTGCGTCATTCATTTGTGAATCTCCCGGGAGTTCCGTTGAGTTTTCAAGCTCATTAAAATTATTTACACTGTTTTCTTTGTAGGCATCTGTCATAACCTTGGCAATAACATTCAGCGCCTCATTCCATGCAGATTCAATGGTGCTATTCCATGCATCACCTGCCAGCTCTTTCATCACATCAATGAGCGTACCAGCAACTGCAGCATAATGTTCTGGTTGCGCGCCATATACCTGATGTCGCTCACCCATCGCTGTTAAAGCATTAGCCAGAACATCCGGCTTACGAATATTTTCTATAACCAGCTTCAACGAAGCCAGCAGCTTTTTCTGCTGCTCTGCCGGTGTGGTACTGGCAAACAGAGGTGCAACAGCTGGATAACGTTTGAACAGTTCTTCGTAGAAACGAGCTACTAGTGTTTCGGCCTGTGGCGCTAGCAGATTGAAACTGGATTCAAGTGTTTCAACATCAAGACCAAGTGGTGATACATAGCTATCTGTGCTCATGATTATTCATTTATTCCTGATTATAATTTCTGCTTATAATTATCTGTTTTATCAGGCATTAAGCTCAAGCAGTTGCTTAATGCCCAGAATATCTGCGGACTGGACTAATGAATCTGATGGTTCTATCCACTGTAAGCTCATACTATTATCTCTGGCATACTGGAAAAGCGAGCATAAAAGCTGTAGTGCAGAACCATCAATACGTTCGACATTGGAGCCATCTATGCTGATTGCATCATGATCATTTACCAGTGCGAGAATCTCACTTTTCAACGCCTGTGATTTACTAATATCCTGAACATTGTGCAAATGTAATATGGACTGGTTATCCTGCATTGTTATATTCTCTTCTGCTGCAACCACTAATTCAGTTTCAGTTAATTCAGCTTCATGCTGCGCATTTTCAACTCGATTATTTGCCGCTTCAATCTCGCTGAAATCTAGCGCACTGTTATCTTCAACATTTAATTTAGCATTCTCGGTATTTTCAACCGAGGATGCGGAATCGTTATTTTCATGTTCAGCCTGTTGCTGAGCTAATGCATAGGGTCTGCACATAACGTCTGCTGCTGCACTGAGCAGTTGAATCCATGCTGTGCTCACGGCTTTAGTCCAGGAGCGTCCCAGTCTTTTCTTCAGGTTGCTTTCCAGTATTTCAGCAACGACAGGGTAATGCTCGGGCAACGCACCATAGCGTATATGTCGTTCCCCTAAACTTAGCAATGCAGATTCCAGCACATCCTGATTGTGTATATTCTCAATAAGTAAATAAATCACATCCTGCAGCTTCTGTCGCTGCTGTTGCGTATTAGTGTGCGCAAATAGCGGCTGCAAATCCGGGTAAGACTCGAGCAATTCCGTGTAGAAATTATCGATCACTTCATCTAGTACATCGGCCGCAAGATCGAATCCCTTTAACAATGCCGTTTCATCCAGAGAACGGCCTAACACCTCGATGCTTTTAATCGCAGCTTTTGCCGCTGGCTTTTTTTTCCTGCTCACCACTGAATCGGTTTTTTTCTGCTTACTCTGTTCGCCTTTTAATGGATTATCACCTGCCGGTTTGCTCGTAGGGTTTTCATCGTCCAGCCATGCCAGAGGATCAAAGCCAATCATTGTTTTTTTATCTCTTGCCATTCGAGCACCTGTAAATATAACTTGCGACCTTTGCATGCTTCAGGCCGACTCTTAATGGGTTCTTCCTATGCAAAAATCATCTGCCAGACTGTAATAATCTTTCGAGCCATTACTATTTTTCTGATACTCATCGACTGTCAGGCCAAAACTCGGACTCTCGGCTACTGCACTGGTTTCGCGTATTGAAGTAAGTAATACCTGATCAGGAAAGTAAGTAATCAGTTTTGCTTTAACATCCTGCGCCAGTCGTCTTCTAGGGTGAAACCGTGTAATCACAAACCATTTTTTAATCTTATGTCCCAGGCGTTGTTCAAAACCTTTTAATGTTCCGAGCAAATGCGATAATCCGTGCAATGTTAGATAGTCACTGGCAATGGGTACAAGTACTTCATCAATTGCATACAACGCACTGACGATCAAAAATCCTGAAGACGGTGGACAGTCAATCAGCACAAAATCATCATCCAGCTGATCAAGCACCTTACGTAAAGCTTTCGCTATAGAGGATGATTCCTGGCTCATATATTCAACCTGTCCCAGATGATTTCCACAGGGTATCAGGCGTAAATTTTTTCGACTTTCTAAAATCACATTTTCCAGCGACTCATCATGCAATAATAAGTCTTCTATACCGGCATGTTCCTGCCAGTTCACACCAAGGCTTATAGTTAAACTGCCCTGAGGATCAAGGTCAATCAAGGTCACTTTATAGCCTTTCTGTGCCAGCATATATCCAAGATTTGCAGTTGTGGTGGTTTTACCTACGCCTCCTTTCTGGTTAATGACTGCGACCTTTCTGGTCATACTAAACTGCTACCCTTTTTCATTATTTAATGCACCGTTAGAGCCACTGAACATATATGCTCAGTCGACGCTTCTATTCAGCTATTTTTTCTATCACGGCCAGCTCGGCTGCGTTTAACATGTGATCAATATCGAGCACAATAATCATTTTCTGATCAATGGTTGCCAGACCGGTTACAAATTCAGTATCCACGGCCGTCCCAAAATCAGGCGAGGCTTTTACATCATCTATTGGAATGTTGTAGACATCTGACACGGCATCAACCACAACACCCATGGTTCTATCTGTTTTGCCGCTTTTACCCTTAACATTCAGAACAATGACCACAGTGGTTGCATCGTATTCTTTTTTCTCCAGATTAAAGCGCAGTCGCATATCAATAATTGGCACAATGCTGCCACGAATATTAATCACGCCACGAATGTATTCAGGTGTATTAGGAATATTGGTAACAGAATCCCAGCCCTTAATTTCCTGTACACGCAGGATATCAACACCATACTCTTCACCTGCCAGGAAAAATGTCAGCAGTTCTTTGTACTCTTTATTTCCTTCCTGCTGACTTAAGTCTTCTGCAGTATCAGACATTTAATTCTCCTCAAGCGGCCAGGCCGCCACCTTTAATTTGAACAACCACACCGGCCATATCTTTTTGATAAAGTTCTATCAGGCCTGCGATATCAATAATGAGCGCCACTGTGCCATCACCTAAGATAGTCGCGCCTGACAAGCCCTGCACTTTCTTGAAATTGGTTTCCAGACTTTTAATCACAACCTGCTGCTGGCCTAGCAAATCATCAACAAATATCGCAATTTTTTTACCTTCCGCTTCTACAACAACCAGTAAACCCTCATCCAGTTCTTTGGAAGCCGGTTCAATACCGAAAATATGATAAAGACGTACGATGGGAATATACTCATCACGCAGGCGATAAACTTCAGCATTACCGGCAACCGCATTGATGTTTTCCGTTTTCACCTGCAGCGATTCAATAATCGAGATGACCGGAAGAATATAGGTTTCTTCACCAATACCGACCAGCTGGCCATCTAATATAGCCAGCGTGAGTGGCAGGCGAATCGTAAATACGGAGCCTTCACCGGGTTTGGAATCCACTTCAACGGTGCCACCCAGTTCACGTATATTTCTGCGCACCACATCCATACCAACGCCTCTTCCCGAGACATCACTCACAACATCTGCAGTTGAAAAACCGGGGCGAAAAATAAGGTCGTAGATCTGCTCGTCAGACAGTCGATCATCCTGTGAGATAACGCCGTTCTGCCTGGCCTTATCAAGAATCTTCTCTTTATTTAAACCCGCGCCATCATCTTTTATTTCGATAACAATATTGCCGCCCTGATGATAAGCACGCAGCTCAATCACGCCGGTTTCCGACTTGCCCGCATCTACCCTTACATCCGGTGCTTCAATGCCGTGATCCAGTGAATTTCTCACCAGATGCACCAGTGGATCACCTATTTTTTCCAGCACGGTTTTGTCCAGCTCGGTGGATTCACCGGTCATCACCAGCTCTATTTTCTTACCAAATTGCGCGCTCAGGTCATGTACCAGGCGCGGAAAACGCTGGAAGGCAAAACTGATCGGCATCATGCGAATGCGCATCACACTTTCCTGCAGCTCACGAGTGTGACTTTCCAGCTGGGCCAGGCCATCTTTCAGGCGTTCGATATGGCTTTCATTGAATTTTTCATCTTCACCAAACTGGCTCAACATCGACTGGGTAATGACCAGTTCGCCCACCATATTAATGAGTTCATCGACCTTACTGATGTTGACGCGAATGGATGAAGACTCCTTGCCTTTAGCTGATGAGGTGCGACGGTCGACTTTACGACGATCATCGCGGGCCGGTTCGCGGCGCTCATCATCACGACGCTCGGGGCCAACATACAACTCATCTTCCGCCAGCGTTTCGATTTTCAGATCACACTCGTCATCGACCCAGGCAAATACGTCCAGAATATCATTCTCTGAAACTTCACCACCTAGCAGGTTTATCCGCCAGGACAAATAACATGCTTCCGCATCCACCTCCGCCAGAGGTGGCAGCGCTTCGCTATCAACAAACACTTCATATGAATCAGAAAGACTACACAGTTCACGCAGCAATCGAACCGTGTCATTGCCTGTTTTCATGATGTCTTCATAAGGCTTAAAGCTAACCTGCCAGCCTTTTACTGCTAGCCCGGCCTGTGTTTCAGCCGCTGAGCTATTTGCTGCAGCAGAATCTGCACCCAGAATATCTTTTAGAGCCTGGGTCATTTCAGCGACATTCACAGTATCTATTTCAGACTTATCCTTGATGGCATGAAGCATGTTTCGCAGAACATCAACACAGCCCAGCAGTGTATCAACTACATCTGCAGATACCTTGCGCTCACCATTTCGCATCTGATCGAGCAGGGTTTCCATATCATGAGTGAATTCAGCAACAGCCGTAAACCCAAAAGTACCACTGCCACCCTTTATCGAATGGGCCGAACGGAAGATGGTATTGATATTTTCCAGATCAACATCACCCTGCTCCAGTTCCAGCAGGCCCGATTCCATGATATCCAGACCTTCAAAGCTTTCTTCGAAGAAGGTTTCATGAAACTGCTCCAAATCTATAGACATTTACTGACGCTCCCGCGACTATTTAAGAGGTAAAGTAGATTACCCCAGCACTTTATTAACGGTGTTTAGCAGCTGATCCGGATTGAAAGGCTTTACAATCCAGCCGGTTGCTCCTGCTGCTTTACCTTCAGCTTTTTTGTCTGATGATGATTCCGTGGTCAGCATCAGCATCGGTGTAAATTTGTAGTTTGCTTCACCGCGCAAATGCCTGATAAAAGTAATCCCATCCATGACTGGCATATTTACATCGGTAATAATTAAATCAAATTTCTGTGCCCTGGCCTTATTCAGTGCCTCCTGACCATCTGCGGCTTCCACAACCTGATGACCAGCACCTTTTAGAGTAAAAGTCACCATCTGCCTCATAGATGATGAATCGTCGACGGCTAAGATATTTGCCATATTGTTATATCCCCTGAGCTAATTTTTCTCTTAAATACATACATTTATATATAAGTATATAGACCATCTTCTCCGATTAAACCAATCTCGATGATGATTATTAAAACCTCTTGAACCGACAGGCTATAAAATCAGACGACTCACTCTATATCATTGATATTAATATAGTTTTATAAACTAACTAGATACCTGAATCCTCACCATAAAAGGCCACACTAAAGGGCACCAGCCAGCTTTTACCCGTAGGCCGAATGACCGACATCAGTCATAAGTTAAAACAGACTCATTAAGATTTAGCGGCAGCCGTTGAAAAAACTTAATTACAACAGGGGGATTAGTTTATTTACTTATTAATCAATCAGTAATAAATTGCAAAAAAGGATTAAGGCACTAGACTTAATCTATGTAAGTTGAAGATACATGAACAGATGCTGCACCCTGATTGAATATATTCATAAACCAGCATGGAGAATAGTCTTTTGAACGACACGAGGTCGAACGACAAAAATGTTCAAAAAATTCGCGCACACCTTACATGCAACAGACTCAAAGGAGCCTCAGAGCAAATACGCACGAGATTCACTTACCCGCTAGCACATCTACTTGAATACACTGCACGCATAAAACACGACATCAACTTACTCAAAACCATTTAAAGTATTCATTATGTCCAAAATCAAAATGTCCAGAATCAAAGCTTTTCTTCCAGTGACCATAGTCGGCATTATTAGCCTTATCACTTTTCTTCTATTTCCGAATAAGATTACGATCTACGCTAGCTTTACATTGCTTATGATGAGTTCTTTTCTGAGTATTTACCTGGCGATGAAATGCCCCACAAATAATCAAGCTGAGAATTCAGCAGAACTGGAGCACCAGTCTCAGCAGCTTTATACCCTGATGAACAAGCTACAGCAGAACGCCCGCCATGAGCTTGAAAAAATCAAGGATGAGAACATACAGATCCAGAAACTCTTGCAAAATGCCATTAGCGGCCTGGTTGCCAGCTTTCAGGGTCTGGAAAGTGAATCCAACCAGCAGAGAGACATGGTTTTTACACTGGTCGATGATGTATCAAATGAATCTGATAATCACAGCACTATTCAGGATCTTGCCGTTGACGCCGCAGAAACCCTGAAAGGAATTATCGATAACGTCAAGCAGATGAGCTCACACAGTATGGAACTTATCAATTCTCTTAATCTGATCAAAAATGACTATGACCAGGTTTTAAAATTGCTCGATGAAATGGATTCGATTAGCTCACAAACCAACCTGCTTGCACTCAATGCTGCCATAGAAGCTGCTCGCGCAGGTGAGCAGGGGCGTGGTTTTGCCGTGGTAGCAGACGAAGTGCGCTCACTTTCCCAACGCAGTAAAAGTTTTAGTGATCAAATCCGCTCACAGTTTTCAAATACTGCATCAACCATAGAATTAGCCAGCACTCAGGTTGGAAAAATGGCTTCCAGCGATATGAACATGACCATGTCAAATCAGAATCAGCTAAATGACATGATGCATGAAATAGAGCTAAAAAATGAGCTAACCACAAGTAAACTGGCCGAAATTTCCAGCATCTCTGACTTGCTAAACAAACATGTCGGGCTGGCAATTCAGTCACTGCAGTTTGAAGATATGATTACTCAGTTATCTTCACATATTGAAAAACGCATTAACAAATTAACACTACTAGTCGATTCAAATGATGCGCTGGCTGATTCTATTGCTAACAGCAATGATTTATTATCTGTCAGTAGAAAAGTCATACCCATCATGCAACAAAATATGCTCGCGCTAGACGCACTTACTGCAGAGACAGATAAAAACCCAATTGCCCAGCAATCTATGGATGACGGTGGCGACATTGAAATGTTCTAATATCTAACTCATTTACCAACTCAAGGATCAAGCATGAGCAATATACTGGCCGTTGATGACGATGCATCAATTCTCACCTACATTGAACAGACTTTGAACAATGAGCATACTGTAGTAACAGTAGAAACGGTTGCTGATGCAGAAAAAGAAATTCAAAAGCAGTCATTTGATTTATTAATTGCCGATCTGGTTATTCCAGATAAGAATGGCATTGATATGATAATGGAATTAAAAAAACTAAAGCCGGATATGCATATTCTTGCAATATCGGGTGGTGGCGGCATTACCGGGCGTTTTGACTACCTGCCTATTGCCAAACTGGTGGGTGCTGAAATCACCTTAAAAAAACCTTTCACTATTCAAGAGCTCCGCTCTAGCGTTAAACAGTTACTCTCCGATAACTAATGGCATCTAATGACATTAACCCGCTTATTCTCAATGACGCTATCAACAGCCTGATCATCTGTACTCTGGATAAAAATCTTAACTTCACTTATGCCAATCAGAAATTCTGCGACACTTTTTCATGTAACCATGAGCAGCTCACAAATAAAAATCTACGTGACTTTCTAGATAGCAGCAAGGCTAGTTCAAATCATCAACTACTGATTCACACATTACAAAAAAACAACATATGGATTGGTGAGCTACAGATAAAAACAAGAACCGGTAACATAATATGGCTAGACAGCACAATAAAACCTTCTATCGGTGAGAATACTGAGCAGCAGTTCATTGGTATTTTTGTCGATATCAGCAGCACAAAAGAACTAATCAATTCATTAAAACAAAGAGCTCATCAACAAGGGCTTATAGCTATTTTAAGCCAGCTATCACTCAACAACATCCCTGTTCAGGACCTTCTTGATCAGACACTTGCCGTCATTTGTGGATCATTGAATATAAAAAAAGGGATGATTCTCAAGTTCACCGACGACCATGCATTAACAGTTAATACATACAACACGCAGCACTGCATTGCTCATGAAACCAGCATACAGATAGATAAAAACAGTATATTTGAGCTTGTCAGGCATACAGCGTCTCCAATTGTTTCAGACTCACTAAAGACAGATAGTAGATTCGAAGTTCCAGATGAACTTTCACAGGAGAATTCTGAATCTGCTATTTTCATACTCATTGGTGATAAAAAATTTTCTTATGGTACGCTTGTTTTATTTACAGACAGTTCATATGACCTGAAACGAGATGAGTCATCATTTCTGAAAACTATTTCCAATATTCTCGCCGAAGCAATTAATCGCAACCGAATTGAAGCTGCCTTAAAAGAAGAACGAAAAAAATCAAAAATGTACCTGGATGTAGCTAAATTTCTAATTCTGGTTTTAGACATACAAGGCAATATCTTACTGGCGAACAGGCATGCGGCTGAAGTATTAGGACAACCACAGGACAATCTATTAGGCATTAATTTTATAGATAATTTTATTCCTCCTGAGCTGGTCGATAAGGTACATAGTAATTATCAGAATATCGTAGCGCAGATAGAAGTAGACGAAGACTTGCATGACATTCAGGGCAATGTCACCTGCATTATCGATCACCATAAAAAAGAACATTTTATTCGCTGGAGAAGCACGCCGATAACCAATAACGAAGGCCAGGTAACATCGGTTCTTTCATCGGGGGAAGATATAACCGAAATGCTCGCATATGAAAAAGAACAGCGACGCCTGGAAAAAGAACTCAACCAGGCACATAAAATGGAAGCCATTGGTATTCTGGCTGGTGGCATAGCACATGACTTCAACAACATACTGGCCAGCATCCTCGGTTTTACTGATCTTTCAATAGAACAGCTAGAACAGCTGGATCAGCCTGATAGCAAAATACACCAGTACCTGACACATGTTCGTGAAGCTGGTATAAAAGCACGAGATATTATTGCGCAAATGCAGAATATAAATTTGCAGGATGAATCTATCAGCACGCCGATACTACTTCCATCTTTACTAAAAAGCACATTAAAGATGTTACGTTCAGCACTTACCTCGTCAATTGCAGTCAATGTAAACATTGCAAACGATATGCCCGCCGTTTTCACGAATGCAGCAAAATTCAATCAGTTGATGATGCAGTTACTTGTCAATGCTAAAAACGCATTAGACAATAAAGGTAACATAGATATTTCTATGAACCTTGAGACCATTCAACAGAGCCACTGTGATTACTGTGGCCAGGCGATCAACGATAAATACGTCGTATTAAGCATTCTGGATAATGGCCCGGGCATCAGTACCGAAGCTATCATCGAAGTAGTGAAAAATACCGTACTTAATTCAAAAAACTCCGGTCTCTCCAGTGTCAGCCGAGTTATGCACGATGCCGGTGGTCATATGCAGATTCGTAGCAACCTGACCAATCCTGAAATGCGATCTCAGGGTACCGACATCAGGCTACTGTTTAAAATAGCCAGTGAAGACGATCAGGAAAAGCAGCGCAATAAAAGTGATATTGATCTGAGCAGTATCACCAGTAAGCATCTGATGATTGTGGATGACGAAAACAGTGTGGCGACGTTTCTCGGTGAACTGTTCAGGAATACCGGATTTAAGGTCAGTGTATTTGGCGATCCGGTTGATGCGGTACGAAACTTTGAAAATGATCCTGAAGATTATGACCTTATCATTACCGATCAAATCATGCCGGCATTAACCGGTGACTTACTCGCCAGCAAAATGTTAAGCATTCGGGAAGACCTGCCCATTATCCTGTGCTCGGGGCACAGCGACAAAATGAATGCTGAAAAAGCGCGTGAAATCAATATTCGTGGCTTTGTCAAAAAACCCGTTGACTCCGCCGAGTTACTTCATCTGGTTGTCGACCTGCTTAAATAAGCAGCTCAAAAACGTTTACACTAAGCGTATAGATTAATCCCTGAATCCACACTCATCGTAACACTGCTGGTGACTGCAGTATTAAGATTTTCATCATCCGCTGTAGTTGCAACATCAACGCCACCTGTTCCACCGGCATGTTGAGCTGTTTCGCTATCGGCTTGCTGCTGCTCCGATTGTGACGAGACATCTACATCCGCCAGATTCAATCCCTGTTGTTCAAGCATATCTCGCAGACGTGGCATGGCAGCATCTATGGCATCACGCACGGGTGCATGATGCGCAACAAAATGAATGCTCGTTTTATCATCATTAACCGACAACTTTATTTCCATTGGCCCAAGGTGTGCCGGGTTCAACTTTATTTCTGCCTGTTGAAAACCACCTTTCAACATCACATTCACCTGATCTGTCATCTGTTGTGACCAGCCTGCACTTTGTAACGGCGCACCAATAGTCGCACTCAAACTTTGCGCCAGTGGTGAATTCAGATTGAATGTGGCAGCACTATCAGAAACCGGTGCCGATGGCGCAGCCTGCATATTCGGTGATGCCTGCACACTGCTGGCAATGGCCGTACTTAGCGGTACCTGCTGAAGTCGTGAAGCTTTCGCGAGCATCTCTGCCCCCTGCAGTTCGGATACCTGCTGTTCAGACATCATATCGGCAAATTGCGCATTGCTAATAAACTGTCGATCAAGCGTACTGCCAGGTTTAAACAGTTTAGCGTCAACAACCAGCGGTTCAGCACCTGTTACAGTCACGGCTGCATTCTTAACTGATTCAGCTTTTATGCTATCGGCCGCATTACTGGACTGCCTCAATGCTGCCTGAAGCTGGCTCTGCTCCATGGCCGTTCGATTTGTGTGATTCGATTGCTGTAAGCTCAGCGCTTCTGCATCAGCCCTTGAAACTGGCAAACGGTTGCCGCCCTGCGGCAAGCCTGCTGTAAGGATTGCAGGCACCGGGGCCTCTTTACCTGTACTCAAAATTGATGCATCAAGCTGGCTGGCAAAGGCATTAATGGCCTCTTCTGTCTGCTCCTTGCTCTCTGCAGATTCAGCCTCTTCCGCTACCAACGGTGGATTCTGCTCTGTATCGGTTTCACTTTCTGCCGTTGTCCGAGGACTATCATTCATTGCATCATCATTCGCAGAGACATCGGTATCTGTCTGATTATCTTCAGTTTTATCATGTTTAGGCTGTGCTTTAGCATGATCGATCTGCTTTTGCACTTCATCTTTGAAAGGCGCTGATGCCTGTTTATCAGCATCTTCAGACACACTGGATTTAGAACGGGAAGCGGGCTCTGCCGAGCGCCCGCCACCTGAGAGAATATCTATTGGCTGTTGTACTTGCATAAACGATAACCTGTTTCAGTGTTCGAATGTCACTAAAGGTAATTGCAAATCACGGGCCAGAAATACAGGGGGAAATGATTGAGTCGGTTACTCGGTTGAACGACTGCGTATTGCGCTTATCCGGCTGGCATGTTCATCCTGCTCTTTCTGCTCGATACGCGCGGCAAGCTGCGCTTCCTGCTGGCGATATTTGTCGATCACCGCATCCAGTGCCTGGCTACGCGAACGGGTTTTTAACCAGGCCAGCCGTTGCTGCTCACACTGCTTTTTTTTATATTCAATATGCCCGTGCGCCTGCTCAATACTCGAATTTAACTTGCTCAGAAACAGCTGATAATCTCTCAACTGCAGCGCCGTCATTCCGGCCTGTGAGCGTCGGCTACTATATTCAATTCTGTACTCTAGCAGTTGCTCCAGCTGCAACTGTGCATCGACCACTGCCTGCTGCGCAGTCACATACACCTGCACCGCCTGCTGCTGAATCTGCTCGGCGTGATGTGCAATGGGTTGCATTCGTTTAGATCGCATAGCTATACCTGCATAATCCTCAGCAACGACGATTCATTAGCGCCTGCTCAGGCATCGTTTTTCTGCACTGCATTGGCCTGTGCCAGCAACTGATCCAGTTGCTGTTTACTCTGATTCATCGCCACCGCCTCGGTCATACCCTGTGCCATAAAGGCCTGAATCTGCGGTTGCATCCTGATCGCCTTATCAATCGCAGGATTACTACCCTGCTGGTATGCACCCACATTAATCAGGTCACGGTTCTGTTCATATAACGAGTATAGTTGCTTAATCTGCTGGCTGGCCTGCTGCTGGTTCGGCGGTACCACCATTGGCATAACACGACTCACAGATGACTCAAGATCAATCGCCGGATACTGCCCCATATCGGCCAGTTGACGAGACAGCACAATGTGTCCATCAAGAATACCGCGAGCGGCATCTGCGATCGGATCATTCTGATCATCACCCTCTGCCAGCACGGTATAAAAAGCAGTAATTGAACCTTTACCCTGCTCACCATTGCCGGCCCGCTCAACCAACTGGGGGATGCGTGCAAACACCGAAGGTGGATAACCTCGAGTGGCAGGCGGCTCTGAAATAGACAAACCAATTTCCCGTTGTGCCTGAGCAAAGCGCGAAAGTGAATCCATTAACAGCAGCACTTTTTTACCCTGATCGCGAAAGTATTCTGCCACACTGGTCGCCAGCATCGCACCATGTATGCGGACCAGTGGAGATGAGTCGGCTGGAGCAGCAACCACACAGGCTCGCCTTAAACCCTGCTGGCCTAGAATATCCTGCACAAATTCCTTAACCTCGCGCCCCCTTTCACCAATCAGCCCAACCACCACCACATCGGCTTCGGTAAATTTGGTCATCATTCCCAGCAGAATACTCTTACCCACACCGGTGCCTGCAAACAGGCCCATTCGTTGGCCGCGTCCTACAGTCAGCATGGAATTAATTGCCCGTACACCCACATCCAGTGGCTGCTTGATCGGCTCACGTAACAGGGGGTTGATTGGGCGTCCCGCGAGTGGCATATCCAACGCCAGATCGTGATCTAACTGAATCGGGCCCTTGCCATCGAGTGGCCGACCTCGACCATCAATCACGCGCCCTAGAAAACCGTCACTGATTCTAATGCTGCTGGAATGGCCGACCGGAATGACCTTTGCATTGGGCACCAGGCCACGGCTTTCACCCATCGCCATTAAATAGGTTTTATCACCCGAGAAGCCGACCACTTCGGCTTCAATACGATGATTACCGGGTGCAACAATATTACAGCTGGTACCGACTGCGGCCTCACATCCAACCGCTTCAAGTGTCAGGCCGACCATGCGCGTCAGGCGCCCTTCTACAATCGGTTCGGGTGGCGATATAAGCGACTGTTTTTTTGTCAGGCCATCAAGCCAGCGTTGAAAATGTTCACTCTGCTGAATCATTTTCATCCTCTGCCTCGGTCGATGGGTGTATGCCGAGCTGTTCTACCAGCTGTTCAATTCGTGTTTCCACGCTGGCATCGACAACAGAATTATCAGATTCGATCACACAACCACCCGCTCTGACGGTTTTATCAGACACACATTTCCAGCTCTGTTTTTCCAGATCTATCTCGGCCTGTTCAAGTAGAATAATATCGGCAGGGTTTAAGCGCACACGTATGTTACGGGCTTTTACTGGCAGGTATTCCAGCGAATCATGTACCAGATGACGAATATGCGCTTCATCCAGACTGGATTCCTTTTTTAGCAACTGCCTGGCCAGTAACATCGCCAGTTCTGTCAGTTGATACTCAACCTGATGATCCATGTCTTCCAGCGGTTGCTGTAAAAAATTAAACATGGCCTGCAACTGATTCGCCTTCTGCTTCATCTCCTGCAGACCCTGCTTCACGCCATCTTCATGCCCGGCTTTTTTGGCTTCTTCGTAAGCCTGCTGTTGCAGCGCTTCAATTTCTTCAACCGTTTGTGGGCGCACCATTTCTTCGCGCAAGCCTACAATTTTGCCCTGCAACTCGGGGGCAATGTAGTGCTTAACCTGATCGTCTGAAATGGTATAGGGCTTTGTCATCTAAATAATTCTAATGGCCGTTAATGAGTGGGTGATATTTTTTAACAATGAATATCATTGCGTTAGACAAACTCTTCCGCACCGGCACCACCCAGTACAATTTCACCTTCATCTGAGAGGCGACGCGCTGTGGTCAGAATGTCTTTCTGTGCCGCTTCCACTTCGCTCAGGCGAACCGGGCCACGGGCTTCCATATCTTCACGTAACATTTCTGATGCACGTTTCGACATATTCTTGAGGATTTTTTCTTTCAGGCTTTCATCTGCGCCTTTCAGTGCAAGCGTTAAGGTATCGGTAGAAATTTCCCTGAGCAGTGCCTGAATACCGCGATCATCTACATCATTCAGATTATCAAAGACAAACATTAACTCGGATATACCATCCTGCATTTCCTGATCATGCTCGCCAATAGATTCCATAATCGCACTTTCGATTGATGAATCCATAAAGTTCAGAATATTCGCGGCGGTTTTAAAACCACCCATGCTGTTCTGGCTCACATTCTGTGTGCCGGAGAACTGCTGTTCCATTATTTTATCCAGCTCCTGCAGAGCAGCAGGTGGAATACCTTCGAGTGATGCGACACGCATGAGAATATCCGGGCGTGCACGTTCCGGTAACATTTTTAATACTTCAGCAGACTGATCGGCTTCAAGAT
>Ga0316207_10001852_pt1 | contig 24084 bp, 25 predicted proteins | sample 6weekpyrite_MG_FD_204943 | JGI IMG/M metagenome (GOLD analysis project Ga0316207, IMG submission 204943) | Microbial mat bacterial communities from mineral coupon in-situ incubated in ocean water Damariscotta River, Maine, United States -... | ecosystem: Environmental > Aquatic > Marine >... | reverse complement strand
ATATCCAGCCACGGCGCGGCGGCGGGGGTGGTTCGGGCAGTTCCATCTGCGATCTATGTCCTAAACGGGATCCGTAACCCTTACTAAGGGCGCATCTTGCCCCATACAAGGGAGGCGGTCCAACCTTACCTGTCCGAAAATGCGCGAGCGATTGCCGCAGCCAGGCGCGCATTATTGAGCACCAGAGCAATATTGGCGCTCAGGCTGCGCCCGCCGGTCAGCTCAAAGATACGGCTCAGCAGGAAGGGCGTGACCGCCTTGCCGGTGATGCCGCGGGCCTCGGCCTCGGCACCTGCCTCGGCAATCAACGGGGCCAGCGCATGGGCCGGGATCTCTGCGGCCACCGGGATCGGGTTGGCGACCAATTGCCCGCCCGGCAGACCCAGAGCCTCGCGCATCAGATGGGCGGCTGCGATCTGGCTGGCGCTGTCCATGCGCAAGGGCGCGGGCAGGCCGCTTTCGCGCGACCAGAAGGCCGGAAAGCCGTCCTGCCCATACGCAATGACCGGCACGCCAAGCGTTTCCAGAACTTCCAGCGTCTTGGGAATGTCGAGGATCGCCTTGGCCCCGGCGGCGACCACGGTAACCGGTGTCTCGGCCAGTTCGCGCAGATCGGCGGAAATGTCGAAACTGGTCTCGGCCCCGCGATGCACGCCGCCAATGCCACCGGTGGCAAAGACCCTGATCCCGGCCCGATGCGCCGCGATCATGGTGGCGGCAACGGTGGTGGCCCCGGTGGCCCCGGTCGCCATGGCCACGGCAAGATCGGCGCGGCTGAGCTTCATTGCGCCCGGGCTTTGCGCCAGATCTTCCAGCTCACCCGCCCTCAGCCCGACATGCAGCGCGCCTTTCAAGACGGCGATCGTCGCGGGCTCGGCCCCACCCTCGCGCACCGCAGCCTCCACCGTCTGTGCGGTCTCAAGGTTCTGCGGAAAGGGCATGCCATGGGTGATAATTGTGCTCTCCAGCGCCACAACGGGCCGGCCTTCGGCCAGAGCATCCGCCACCGGCGGTGACAGCGTCATGTAATCAGGCGTCATCGGCCTCTCCTGAAACGAAAGATGCGGCGGTTTGCAGCGCTTGCTCCAACGCGGCCCCGGGGGCAGTGCCGCGCGCCTCTGCCGCGATATGGGCCGCCATGAATGTGTCGCCCGCCCCGGTCACCCGGCGCGGCTGGATCAGGGGCGGGGCCTTGGCGATCACCCGCTCAGGGGTGGCATCGACGGCGGCACGCGCGCCATCGGTCACCAGAACCCGGCGCGCACCTGCCGCCAGCATGGCCCGCGCACCGGTCTCGGCACAATTCACGGGACGGCCCGAAATCAGCCCGGCCTCTTCGCAATTGACGTAAAGCGTGGCGCGCGAATGCCCCAGAAACACCGCCAACCGCTCGGCCTTGCCGGGCGAGGCCGGCGCTATCCGCAGATCGGCCCGCGCAAAAGCGACATTCTCGGCGATCTCGCCCAACAAGGCGGTCGTCAGATTGCCGTCAATGGCCATCAAGCCCTCCCAGGGCACGTCCGTGCTGGCCAGGCGGCCATCCTCCAGCGGGGCCAGAATGCGCGCACCCGCCGCCTCCAGCGAATGGGCGTCCGCAATCGCGGCGATCAACTGCCCCTGCGCCTCGACCGCCATATATTGATCGGTCACCAGATCCGCATCGACCAGCATATGGGCGCAGCCCAGGCCCATCGCGCGACAGGCCGCCAGCAAATCGCGCCCCGCCGCATCGTCGCCCACCACGCTCAACAATCCCGGCCGCATGCCTTCCTGGCTGAGCTGCATCGCGATATTAAGCGCCACGCCGCCCGGTGCCCGCGTGATCCGCCCAGGCCGATCATTGCCCGCGATCATCATCTGCGGGCTGCGCCCGATCACGTCCCACAGGACCGAACCAATGCATAAAATGTCGGTTGCCTCATCCATCCGCCAATCTCTAGGCAAGCCCGGCCCCGGGGTCCACGCCCTTTTTCATCTTCATCTTGGTGAAAATACCTCGGGGAGCGCGAGGGGCAGCGCCCCTCGCACCGGTCGGCGCGGCCCTGGCCCGCGTCGATACATCGAAAAAACAGGGCAGGGGGCTTGTCATTCCCACCCGCCTGCCGTAAACGCGCGTTCACTTCACAGGTGAAGGCGGGCCAAGGGGGGGAGACATCCCTTGCGGTCCACCGGTTGGGCAGATGCCCTCATCCTTCACCCAGGCGCAAACCGGAAAAGGAATATGGAACATGGCGCTTCCTGAATTCACCATGCGTCAGCTCTTGGAAGCTGGCGTTCACTTTGGCCACCAGACGCAACGCTGGAACCCCCGCATGGGCGAGTTCATCTATGGCGCGCGCAATGGCATACACATTCTCGACCTGACCCAGACCGTGCCGATGCTGGACGCGGCGCTCAACGTGGTGCGCGAAACCGCGGCCAAGGGCGGTCGGATCCTCTTTGTCGGCACCAAGCGCCAGGCACAGAAACCCGTTGCCGACGCCGCCGAACGCTGCGCGCAATACTATATGAACCACCGCTGGCTCGGTGGCACGCTGACCAACTGGAAAACCGTGTCGAACTCGATCAGCCGCCTGAAAAGCATCGATGAAGCGATGGAAAGCGGCACCGAGGGCCTGACCAAGAAAGAGCGCCTCGGCATGGAGCGCGACCAGGGCAAATTGCAGGCCTCGCTTGGCGGTATCCGCGAAATGGGCGGCGTTCCGGATCTGCTTTTCGTCATCGACGTCAAGAAAGAAGACCTCGCGATTGCCGAAGCCAAGAAACTGGGCATCCCGGTCGTGGCCGTGGTCGACAGCAACTGCTCGCCCGATGGCATCGATTACATCATCCCCGGCAATGACGACGCCGCCCGCGCGATCTCGCTTTACTGCGATCTCGTGGCGCGCGCCGCACTTGACGGCATGACCGCGCAGATGGAAGGCGCGGGCGTCGATCTCGGCGCATTGGTCGAGGCCGATGTCGAAGAGGCGATTGCTGCTGAGGGCACCGAGGAGGCCGCACCCGCGGCCGAGGAAGCCGCCGCAGACGCTGCGCCGGAAGCCGCCACCGAGGAAACCCCGGCCGAAAGCTGAGCCTTTCCCGGGTGCACGAATAGGGGACCGGCTGTATCTGGCCGGTCCGACCCCAATTCATACGTTTCAAAGGAATTCGATCCATGGCAATCACAGCTGCAATGGTCAAGGAACTGCGCGACACCACCGGTGCCGGCATGATGGACGCGAAAAAAGCGCTGACCGAAACCGCCGGCGACATGGAGGCGGCGGTTGATTGGCTGCGCACCAAGGGTCTGGCGAAAGCCGCCAAGAAATCGGGCCGCGTCGCCGCCGAGGGCCTGGTGGCCGTCGCCGTCGAGGGCGGTGTCGGTGTCGCGGTCGAAGTTAACTCGGAAACCGATTTCGTCGGCAAGAACGCCGAGTTTCAGGAAATGGTCGCAGGCATCGCGGCGGTCGCCACCGGGGTTTCCTCGGTCGAGGATCTGGCCGCGACCGATATGGGCGGCAAATCCGTTGCCGACACGCTGACCGCCAAGATCGCCACCATCGGCGAAAACATGACCCTGCGCCGCATGGCCCGCGTCGAAGGCGATACTGTCGTCTCCTATGTCCATAACGCGGCCGCACCCGGCATGGGTAAGATCGGCGTTTTGGTTGCCCTTGCGGGCGGTGACGCGGCGATCGGCAAACAGGTGGCCATGCATATCGCGGCTGCCAACCCGGCGGCTTTGTCCGAGGCCGATCTGGACGCCGCCATGGTCGAAAAGGAAAAGCAGGTGCAGATGGATATCGCCCGCGAATCCGGCAAGCCCGAGGCGGTGATCGAAAAGATGATCGTCGGGCGGATGAAGAAATTCGTCGCCGAATCCACCCTGCTGAACCAGCAATTCGTTGTAAACCCTGACCTGACCGTCGCCGCCGCCGCCGCTGAGGCCGGTGCCACGATCACCGGCTTTGTCCGGCTTGAGGTCGGCGAAGGCATCGAAAAGAAAGAAGAAGATTTCGCAGCCGAGGTTGCGAAGGCAGTTCAGGGGTAAGCCCACAGCGCATACCCCATCGCGGGCCGTCAGGCCGCGCGCCAGAGGGCAGGGATCTTGGGAGGGGTCTCTGCCCTTTTTTATAGCATGCGACGAAAAAAGAAGCGGTGCGCTGCGAGGGACGCGCATCAGGCACCGCTTCTTTCCGTTACCCTTAAAAGAAGGCCGGGTTGGGGATGGCCGCCTCGGGGCTGAAGTGGCCTGCCGCCGGAAGAAATCCCGACCGGCAGCAAGGCCAGGAACCGGATTGCTCCGATCGCGGGCCACCGGGCCTGAAATGTGCCCGGTGGTCCATGCTCCTGACCGAACAAATCTCAGCCATCACTCACGGAACAACCCTATTCTACGGCATTCCCCAACGTAAACATAGTGGGGAATACCTTACCTTCGCAAACAGACCTTGGTGCCGGGAAAGGCTGCCCGTGATCTCCAATAAATTGATTTCGGTCAAGGAAACCGCGCTTCAGATCTCTATATCCTGGCAAATCGGCTGACATCCGAGCCATGCAAGACCCGTAGAGGTGTGGGCCGGATGATCACTTTACCGTGATGAGTATGAAAAGCATGTAAGGGGACGACCATGGGGATACGAAACGGAGCCGTCTTGGCGGCAGCCTTGACGTTGGCGGGGACGGGCGCATTCGCGCAAACCGATGATTGGCGCGGGCTCTATGGCGGGCTGACGCTTGGCGCTGGCGAGGTGCATAATGACCTCGAACATAACACTGGCGGAGGCGGCGGAGGTGGCGGCGGAGGTGGCGGGCCACAGGATGTGGATGCCAGCGGTGCCGCCGGCGGCATCGTGCTGGGATATAACGAGGTGAAGGGCAATATCATCTACGGCTTTGAAGCCGATCTTATGTTTGGCGCGCTGGACGGCACCGTCGTCTCGGGGGGCGGCAGCCATAGCGTCGATATCGATGCGATGATGACGCTGCGTGGCCGGGTCGGAATGCGCACCGGGCCGAACGCGATGATCTACGGAACCGCGGGTCTGGCCGGACAGCGCGCAACCATCAGCCATTCCGGCGCTCATCCCGATTGGACCGAGACCTATGTTGGCTGGACCGCCGGCATTGGCTATGAGCGTGCGTTGTCCAATGGGGCGCGGGTCGGGCTAGAGGCGCTTTACATGGATTTCGGCAGCGCCACGGATGTTCACACGCCAGGTGGCGGTGCCGGCGGTGGCGGGCCGCATGAGTTGGTCAACGATGCGTCGGGGACGGTCATCCGGGTGCGGGCAACCTTCCCGTTCTGATCGGTGCGGGCGCGTCAGCGACAGCTGCGCGCCCGGATCCGCCCGAGGTGCGGGCTGCGACATCATCAAGCACGAATATCTGATTCAGAACCGAAGCCTTGCGCACCGCCTGCGCCGTGGTCTCCACGCCCAATGTATCGCGCGCGCCACGCAGATGTTTATCGACCGTGGCTGGTTTGCGATCCAGCAGCACCGAAATATCCTGCACCGATTTGCCATCGGCCACCAGTTCCAGAACCTCGCTCTGGCGTGGGGTCAGGACACGGCTCTGTCCGGTTGCGGGCAATTGCGTGATGCATAGATGCGCAACCTGGTTAAGGATCTCGATCTCTTCACCCTTGGCCTCCCATAGCGCGTCGACCTCTTCCTGGGTGACGCCGCGCCGGGCGGTCAGGCCAATGCCGGCCGCGGCGCGCTTGATGGCCATGGGAAAGGCGATGGTGTAACCGGCGGCGACACCGTATTTCCGATTAAGCTCAAGCACGTGGCGTTGCCCCGGCGTCAAATCGGCGGATCTCATCCGGGCCCTCACGACGCTCCAGCTGGTCGACCCGACATTGCGCGTCGCCCAGTTCAGCATCGGCCCGTCGCGAAACAGCCCCTTGGTGACATAGGCATCGACATAATCAGGCGGGTGGTTGGTCAGCACCAGCGCGTCTTCGGGATCTGACAGCGTGTTGGCGGTCTGAAAACAGGTATAGGCATAGAAGAGCCGGTCAAACCCAAACTCTGCCATCTGGGCGGTGTGATGTGCCCACAGCTCTTCCACCGATCTGGCGTTGAGATATGCGCGCAGGGCGTTCACGGGGCAGGGGGCGCCAGATGATCATACATCGCGCGCACCGCCAGCGGATATCCCGGCGGCCCGAGCCCCGCGATCACTCCGATACACACCGGCGCAATCATCGAGTGATGGCGAAACGGCTCACGCGCGTGGACATTGCTCAGATGCAGCTCAAGCACCGGTATCGAAATGGCACTGATGGCATCGCGCAGCGCGATGGAGCCATGCGTGTAGGCGGCAGCATTCAGAACCACGCCATTCTGGGTGGTTTGTGCGTCGTGCAGGGCATCGACCAGCGCACCTTCGTGGTTTGACTGCGCAAAACCAAGGGTAAGCCCCAGGGCCTTGGCCTCGGCGCGGCAGAGATCTTCGAGCCCGGCCAAGCTGACCGCGCCATATATTCCCGGCTCACGCTGTCCCAGAAGGTTCAGGTTTGGCCCGTTCAGTACCAATATTCGCATGTAACATTCCCAACTTAGACCACCTATAACGTCAGGCCCGATCCGCTGTCGAGCATGGAAAACGCCCGATATCGTTGCGGTGTGTAAGGCGCGAGGTGTGGATGTGGTGCTGCGTATGCAGAATCCAGCCGCGGCTCAAACATGAAGAACGGCCTGTAATGAATTAGTCTGGTGACATTAAATGGCGTTGTGCGGTTGGGCGTCACTACCCATTGCAATCCATGTATTAACATAATCACGATTACCGGCATACCTAAATATACTGCACAGCTAAAAACCACGCATAGCAATTCAGGATGGTCACTCTGCCCTGAAAAACCAATGAACTTGAGCGAGCATGGGATGGCCGATGACGAGCCGGTTCACCCAACCCACGCGTCTGAGATGCTTGTCGAGCATCACGGGCGCAAAGCTGCGCGCGAGGCGGTGCGCAAGTGCATGCAGGAAGACGCCCACCCGGCCGACCAAAGATGGAAACCTACTATGAACGCCGACGAGCGGAACGGGCCGCGGCAGGACATATCAGCGGATAACATAAACGGGTTGGGTTGATGTAGATCGGGATTTGAAGCATTCATATCGGCATGTCCATCATCGTACCGTTCTCGTTCGCCGCCTTCCTCTATTTGATAATAGCCCTTCAGGTGGCCATGGGATTTCCGCCACTCTACACGAAAGTTCGGGGCCTGGCCGACGATGAAATGAAAATGATCTTGCCGTATATTTTTGCTTTGATGCTGATAATGGTGGTGGCCACGATTGTTAGAGAGGTCTTCGTCGTTGGTGGGGTCGTATCGGCTTGGGCAGGATGGCGCCTGCGCAACTCTGTTCAGGCTCGGACAGACGGGCCGCTAAACTGGCTGCTCACGCCGCTGACAATAGGCGCATTCAATAGGTGGCCGATGCTTGCATTCGATGCCTGGACACTTGGAGTTGTTGCCCTGACTGGTGCGTTCGTTTTCATGGGCCGCTGAAACATGCCCGCGTTGAACAGGAGGTCTCAGCGCAGCCGCAAGGCTTTTAAACCCTGCGATATTTGAGATCTTCGGGCTGCTAAGCCCTACACCCGTCCGGCGCATCGGTGGCATTCCTGCTTTGCTCAACCAGAGACATTTCGCTTGGTCGCAGCCATTCCAAGAGAATCCCGCCTTGCAGCGGCTGACATGGCATGTCCAGATTGTGTGAGTTTCACTGCCCCGAGGATGCCGCGCTGTCCACGCCCCTGCTTCTTCCGTCTGGCTATGCCGACGCCCATCACCATATCTGGGCCCCGGTCACGCGCGGTGCCGCGATCGGTTATGGCTGGCTTTGCGATATCGGTGCGCCGAAGCCCTTTGGCGACCCCACGCCCATTCAGCGCGATTACATGATGGCGGAGTTTCTGGCCGAGGATACTGCTGCGCCGCGCGCCTCGGTGCATATCCAGACCGATGGCGCGCTGCCCGATCCGGTGGCCGAAACCGCTTTTGTCCAGGCCGAGGCCGACGCGGCAGGCCATCCCGTCGCCATTATCGGCCTGGCCGATCTGAGCGCGCCCGATCTGGACCGGACGCTTGCCCGCCATGGCCAGTATCGTGGATTTCGCGGCGTTCGGCAGATCGTGGCGCGGCTTGCGGATCGGCCCGATCTCAGCTTTGCGCCGCGCGGTTTTCTGGCCGATCCGAACTGGCGTGACGGGTTAAAGCGGCTGGAGGGCCTGGGGCTTTGTTTTGATCTGCAGCTTTACCCCGCGCAGGCCGAAGCGGCCCTTGAGGCGCTGGCCGCCACCCCTGCCCTTACGGTGATCATCGACCACGCGCTCAGCCCCTATGATGCCAGCCCCACAGGATTTGCGCGTTGGAAAGCGGCCGTTCACCTGCTGGCCGCGCGGCCGCGCACGCATGTGAAGCTCTCCGGTTTCGGCATGTATAGGCGCGATTGGGTGACGGCGGCGGTGCCCCCCTTTGCGCCCCATATCGCGCATCTGCTGGCTGAATTTGGCGGGGACCGGGTCATGTGGGGCAGCAATTACCCGGTGGAAAAGCTGGTGACAGCTTATGGAACGGCCCGCGATCTGGTCGCGGATCTGGTGCCGCCTGCGGATCGTGATGGCGTGTTTTTACACAATATAATAAATACTTACAGCGTGACGCTACCCTAACGCATACCCCGCAGCGCGCACCGTTCGGATCGGATCATCGCCGCCTGGGGCCCGCAAGGCCCGGCGCAAACGCCCGATATGGACATCGACCGTGCGGCTGTCGACATAGACATCGCGCCCCCAGACCCGATCCAGCAGCGCCTCGCGCGACCAGACCCGGCCGGGGCGCTCCATGAACACGGCCAAAAGCCGGTATTCGGTGGGGCCAAGCGTGATTTCGTGACCGGCGCGGAACACGCGATGTTCGGTCCGGTCCATCGCGATATCGTCAAATTCCAGGCGACCCTCGATGGCGGCGGGCCGGGTACGGCGCAGTTGCGTGCGGATGCGGGCCACCAATTCGGCCACCGAATAGGGTTTGATCATGTAATCATCGGCCCCCGTCTCCAGGCCGCGCACCTTGTCGACCTCTTCGGAGCGCGCGCTCAGCATGATCACCGGGATCGCCCGGGTGGCGGCGGCCGATTTCAGCTGGCGGCAGACCTCCAGCCCCGACAGATGCGGCAACATCCAGTCCAGCACGACAATATCGGGCGCGGCCTCGCGAATGCGCGCCAGCGCCTCATCGCCTGCCCCGGCGGTGTCGACGGCAAAGCCCTGAGCGCGGATATTATAGGCCAGCACCTCGCGTTGGGCCGGTTCATCCTCGACAATCAGGATCAGAGGTTCATCCGGCATTGCCCGTTCCTTGCGTGGTCCGGTCGCCTTTTTCGCGGTCATCATCGGGATAGGCCCCCTCGACCAGATAGATCACCTGTTCGGCGATTGTGGTCACGTGATCGCCCATGCGTTCGATATTCTTGGCGATGAAATGCAGATGCATGCAGGCGGTGATATTGCGCGGATCCTCCATCATGAAGGTCAGGTATTCGCGAAAAAGCGCGGTATACATCTGATCGACCTCGACATCGCGGGCGCGCACATCGGCGGCCAGATCCGCGTCGCGCTGAATATAGGCATCGAGCGCGTCTTTCAGCATCAGCTCGACCTGACGGGCCATCCGGCGCAACGATTTTGCCGAGCCCTCGATCGGGGGCATCGCCATCAGAACGCCGGTGCGCTTTGCGATGTTCTTGGCATAATCGCCCATCCGTTCCAGGCTGCCGGACAGCCGGAACACGGTCAGCACGGTGCGCAGATCGCCGGCGATGGGTTGGCGCAGGGCCAGGATGCGGGCGGCCTCTTCGTTGAGCGCCTGTTCCAGCGCGTCAATGGCCTTGTCCCCTGCCCGCACGCTCTGCGCCAGGTCGGCATCCTGTGTCTCAAGAGCGGTGGCCGCCTGCGCAATCGCGGCCTCGACCAGGCCGCCCATTTTCATGATGTTGGCCTGGATGCTTTCCAGATCGCGGTCAAACGCATGCAGAATATGTGACTGGTGTTCCATGAGATATCCAATGCTCAGCCGATACGGCCCGTAATATAGGATTCGGTGCGATGATCGCCGGGATTTGTGAATATCCGATCCGTATCATCGAATTCCACCAGTTCGCCGAGATGAAAGAAAGCGGTTTTCTGGCTGACGCGGCTGGCCTGGGCCATCGAATGGGTCACGATCACCACACAAAACCGGCTGCTGAGCTCGTCGATCAGCTGTTCGACCTGCGCGGTGGCAATGGGGTCGAGCGCGGAACAGGGCTCATCCATCAAGAGCACCTCGGGGCCGGTGGCGATGGCGCGCGCGATGCAGAGCCTTTGTTGCTGCCCCCCCGAAAGCCCGGTGCCCGGCGCGCCCAACCGATCCCTGACCTCACCCCAGAGCGCGGCGCGGCGCAGGGATTTTTCGACAATCGCATCCAGTTCGGGCTTGTCGCGGGCCAGGCCGTGAATGCGCGGGCCATAGGCGACGTTGTCATAGATCGATTTCGGAAACGGGTTGGGTTTTTGAAACACCATGCCCACCTTGGCGCGCAATTGCACCGGATCGACGCGGGGCGCATAGATATCTTCGCCATCGAGAACGATCCGGCCGGTGACGCGGGCGCTGTCGATGGTGTCATTCATCCGGTTCAGACAGCGCAGAAAGGTGGATTTGCCACAACCCGAGGGGCCGATAAAGGCGGTCACCATCTTATCGGCAATCTCGACATCGACGGCCTTGAGGGCATGGGTATCGCCATAGAACACATCGACGCCCTTGGCCGATATCTTGGGCGCATGGTGCGTCACCGCCCCCTCCACCTGTTGCATCGCGTTCATATCAGGGTCCTTTCCCACCTTACCAGCGGCGTTCGAAACGGCGCCGCAACAGCACCGCGATCAGGTTCATCGTGACCAAAAGCCCCAGCAGAACCAACGTGGCCCCCGCCGCGCGTTCGACAAAGGCCGGATCGGCGCGTTGGGTCCAGTTATAGACCTGCACCGGCAGCGCCGATGCGGGATCAAAGAGCCCCTCGGGTGGGGCGGCAGGAAAATCGCGCACAAACGCCACCATCCCGATCAACAAAAGCGGCGCGGTTTCGCCAAGCGCCTGCGCCAGCCCGATAATGGTGCCGGTCAGAATGCCGGGGGCCGCCAGCGGCAGGACGTGGTGAAACACCGATTGCATCTTCGAGGCCCCAAGCCCAAGGGCCGCCGCCCGGATCGAGGGCGGCACCGCGCTGAGGGCGGCGCGAGTCGCGATGATGATGGTGGGCAGCGTCATCAGCGTCAGGACCAGACCGCCAACCACCGGGGCCGATTGCGGCAGGCCCGCGAAATTGATGAAGATCGCCAGCCCCAGAATGCCGAACACGATCGAGGGCACAGCCGCGAGGTTCGAGATATTGACCTCGATCACGTCGGTCAGCCGGTTTTTCGGGGCAAATTCCTCAAGATAAATGGCCGCCGCCACCCCGATGGGCAGCGCCAGCACCAAGACCACCAACATCATATAGAGCGAGCCCAGAATGGCCACACCCAGCCCCGCCGCCTCTGGCCGCTGGCCCGAGGCATCGGGGCCGGTCAGAAAGGCCCAGTTGAACCGCGTCTCGATGATACCGGCATCGGCCATGGCCTGCGCCAGAACCAGCTGCGCGGGCGTGACATTGGCGTCACGTTCGGCCGATTGCAGCGTCACCCGGCCTTTGAAATAGCCATCGATGCGCCCGCCAGCCAGCATTTCAATGCGCAGAGTCTGGCCCAGAAGATCGGGGTTTTGCAGCACCATGGCACGGGTCTGGGCCGGGGCCTCCTGACTGATGATCGCCATCAGATCGCGCGGCCCGATCCCGTCCATCGCGATCCCGCGCTCCAGCAGATGCTGTTGCAGCGCCTGCGCCAAAAGCGGCGCATAACCAAAGGTGGTGACCGCGGCCATGTCGGCAGGGTCACGGGTGCCGGCCGGGTCCAGCCGGTCGGCATCAAGCATCACCGGAATGCTCAGATAGGTCTGGCGAAACGCCCCTGCCCCATTGGCCAGAATGGTGCCCACCAGCAGGAGCAGCGCCCCAAGCCCCACCAGCACGGCCCCCAGCCCCAGGGCGCGGAACCGGGCCTCGGCTGTGTTGCGCGCCCGGGTTCGGGGATCGGCGACAAGCAAGGATTTCGCAGGCGTCATTCATACTGCTCCCGAAAACGGCGCACGATATAAAGCGCCAGGATATTGAGCCCCAGGGTGATGGCGAAAAGCGTCAGCCCAAGGGCAAAAGCCACCAGCGCCTCGGGGCTGGAAAAATCGGTATCGCCGGTCAACTGGCCAACAATCTTGACGGTCACGGTGGTCATCGCCTCGAACGGGTTCAGGCTGAGCCTTGCGGCGGCCCCTGCCCCCATCACCACGATCATGGTCTCGCCGATGGCGCGGCTGGCGGCCAGCAGGATGGCCCCGACAATCCCCGGCAAAGCGGCGGGCAGGACCACCTGTTTCACGGTTTCCGATTGCGTCGCGCCCAACCCGTAGGATCCGTCGCGCAGCGCTTGCGGCACCGCGGTGATGATGTCATCCGAGAGCGACGAGACAAACGGGATCAGCATGATCCCCATCACCAGCCCCGCCGTCATCACGCTGGCCGCCGAACTGCCCAGCCCAAGCGGGGCCGCGAAATAATCGCGCAGCATCGGGCCCAGGGTGACAAGCGCGAAGAGGCCATAGACGATGGTGGGAATGCCGGCCAGCACCTCGATCGCGGGTTTGGCGACGCTGCGAAATCTCGGCCCGGCATATTCGGCCATATAGATCGCCGCAAAGAGGCCAACGGGCACCGCCACCAAGAGCGCGATAAAGGTGATATAGAGCGTGCCCCATAAAAGCGGCAGCAGGCCAAGCGCCGAGCCACCCTCGAACCGGGGCACCCATTCGCGGCCGAACAGGAAGTCGCGCCAGGGGTAGAGATCGAAGAAATCCAGCGTCTCGGCGACCATCGACAATACGATGCCGCCCGTGGTCAGGATGGCAATCGACGAAGCCAGAATCAAAAGCCCCAGCACCGCGCGTTCAACCGCGTTGCGGGCGCGGAAATCGCGATGCGTGATTTTAAGCGCAAGCGCCAGCCCAAGACCCGAGAGCGTCACCACAACGCCCGCCATGGCCAGCCCCGCGGCTCTGGTCAGCGCGCGGTAACGTTGCGCGCCCCCCAGGGTTTCGGGTGTCACATCCGCGCCAAGCGCCGCCCCGCCCGCCGCCAGAAGCGCGCGGATATCGGTGGTTTCGGCATCCAGATTGCGGGCTGCCCCGGCGCTGAGATCACCCGCCGCCACGGCCCGGTCGAGCCCCTGGGCCAGACGGCGCAGATCGCTCAGCATCAGCGCTTCGGCCCCGGGGGCGGCGGCAAGCGTCGCGGCCACCCGGCCCGAGATCACCCCGGGCTGGATCATCAGCCACAGCACCATCACCAAAAGCGCCGGAACGGTGGCGGCCAGAAAGGCATTGGTGCCGTAATAGGAGGGCAGCGAATGCAGCACCCTGATATCGCCCGCGGCGCTGGCGATGGCGCGGGCCCGGCCCAGAACATAGCCCAGGGCACCAAGGGCCAAAACGGCGGCAAGGATCCAGATCGGCGGCATGGCAGTCTCGACTTATGAGTGAACAATCGTCGCGCCACCCGAACCAAAGGGGCAGCGCGGCAAGGCGCGGTTTGGCTAGAGGCCGTCCATCAACGTCCCGTTGGCAATGGCGGTCTGGGTAGAGGCAAGCTCAGGGTCCGAGACCAGCCCATAGGCTGCCAGCGGTCCCCAGGGCCCGGCAATATCGTCGGAAACGAAAAACGAGGCGTATTCCCGCAGGCCCGGGATCACGCCCAGATGCGCCGCCTTGATATAGAAGAACAACGGGCGCGAGACGGGGTATTGCCCGGTCGAGATCGTCTCGACCGATGGCACCACCCCGCTCATTGTGGCGACCTGCAGCACGCTGGTGTTGTTTTGGTAAAAGGACAGGCCGAAGACGCCGATGCCGTCGGGATTGGCCGAGATCCGGGCCAGCGTCTCGGTATAGTCGCCGTCGATATCGACCGAGACACCATCGCCGCGAATAGCGATACAGGCCGCTTCCGCCGCATCCGTGTCACCGCCATTCATCGCCAGGATGGCGTCGAATGCGCCGCTATCCTCGCAGCCCTGCAAAATGACCTGCTGGTCAAACACCTCGCGGGTGCCGTGGCGGGTGCCGGGGATAAAGGCCGCAATTGTTTGCGCCGGCAAAGCGGCGTTCACATCGGTCCAGGCGGTGTTGGGATTGGCCACCATGGCCCCGTCAACGGGCAGCTGAGCGGCCAGCGCCCGATACCAGTCAGAGGGCGTGAAGGCGAACCCCGCGCCGTTGATATCGGAGGCAAAGACAATACCGTCATAGCCGATGCGCATTTCGATAATATCGGTCACGCCATTTTCGGCACAGGCGGCAATCTCGCTCTCGCGGATCGGGCGCGAGGAATTGGCGATATCGGTGGTGGTGTCGCCAAGCCCGTCGCAAAACCGGCGCAACCCGGTCGAGGAGCCGCCCGATTCGACCACCGGGGTCGGGAAGTCAAAGTTTTCGCCAAAGGCTTCGGCCACGATCGTGGCATAGGGCAGCACGGTCGAGGATCCGGCGATCTGGACGTTGTCACGGGACTGGGCGCTCGCGGCGGTGGCCAGCATGGCAAAGACGCCGATGGTGGTGGCGGTTCGGGCGAAAATCATTGCGCTGAAATCCTCTGATCAGGGTCGACATGGGGGCCTTGAGAGACGCCCCTTTGCCCCACGCCCTAACGGGCCTGCGCAATGGTTTTGTGACGGCTGTGTAACAGTTTCATGACAGCGCCCGGAAAATCGCGGGCGGGGCCCGGGCCGGGGGCTATTCTTTTGGCAGCAGCACCGAAAACGTGCTGCCTTGGCCCGGGATGCTGCTTATCTTGAGCGTCGCGCGATGGCGGTTCAGGATATGTTTGACGATCGCAAGCCCCAGACCGGTGCCCCCCATCTCCCGGCTGCGATGCGAATCGATGCGATAGAACCGTTCGGTCAGGCGCGGCAGATGGGCCGCGTCGATGCCCGCGCCCTGATCGATCACATCAACCCGCAGGCCCCCTGTGCCGGCCCGCGCGGGCCCTGAGCTTTCGCTGATATCAAGCGTCACCACCTGCGCGGGCCGCCCATATTTCAGGGCGTTTTCCGCCAGGTTCAGAAACACCTGCGTCAGTTGATCGGCGTCGCCCGGCAGCGGCAGGGGGCCCAGCAATCCGGTGATCTCGAAGCGCGCGCCAAGGCGTTCGGCTTGCGGTTTCAGCGCCTCACAGGCGGCCTCGATCACCCGGCGCAGATCAACGCTGCCGCCGGGGCGCTGGCGCTCTTCGGCCTCGACCTTGCTCAGGCTCAGCAGATCGGCGACCAGCCGGTTCATCCGCTGCGCCTCGTCCTGCATGATCGTGAGAAACCGCGCCCGCGCCTGCGGATCGTCGCGCGCGGCACCTTGCAGGGTCTCGATAAAGCCCATCAGCGCCGTCAGTGGCGTGCGCAATTCATGGCTGACATTGGCCACGAAATCGCGGCGCAATCCGGCGGCGGCACCGATATGGCTGATATCCGCGAAATGTAGGATCGCGCCAAGGGCCTGTCCGGTGATGCGCACATGATAAAGCCTCTCGCCGGTCGCGTCCTGCTGGCTATAGCGGCTGTCGGCAGGTCCGGCCCCGTTCAGGACAGCCTCGATTTGCGCCAACAGCGCCGGCTGACGCAGGGCGGCGACATGGCTGCGCCCGATGATCCAGTCGCCAAACATCGACAACGCCGCCGGGTTGGCCTCTGAAATCAGCCCGTCGCCTGCCACGACCAGCATCGGGTCGGGGATGGCGGCCAGAACCTGGGCAAGCGGATCGGGCATGATGATCTCAGGGCTGCGCGGCGGCCGCGGCGCAGCCGGCGGCGAAATCGGCGCGCAAAAGATCGATATCCTCGATCCCCACCGAAATGCGGAAAAAACCTTCGGACATGCCAAGAGCGTCGCGTTCAGCGACCGAAAGTGCCCGGTGCGACGAGGTGGCCGGGTGGCTCAGCGTGGTGCCGACATCACCAAGCGTGGGCGCGAAGGGCAAATCCGGCATTGCCTGAACCAGCGCATTGGTTTGCGCCCGACCGCCCGCGATCTCGAAGCTGACCATATTGGCGAACCGCCCGTCCAACAGAGCCGAGGCGCGGGCATGATCGGGGTGATCGGGGCGACCGGGATAAAGCACGCGTGTCACGCCCGGTTGCTGCGCCAAGAAATCGGCCAGCGCGGCGGCATTGGCCTGCGCCTTGTCAAAGCGCAGATCGAAGGTGAAAAGGCCGCGTTCAGCCAGCCAGCATTCATTCGGGCTTGGCGTGAGGCCCGTGGTGACGGCAAAGACCCGCATCGCCTGCGTGATCTCGGGATCGCGCGCCGCGACATAGCCAAGCGTGACATCGGAATGGCCCGCCAAAAGCTTGGTCACCGAATGGAGGGTGATATCGGCCCCGTGATCCAGCGGCCGATAGGCGCGCGGGGTGGTAAAGGTGTTGTCGACCGCCAAGAGCACACCGCGCCGGTTTGCAATCTCGGCGATGGCAGCCATATCGGCCACGCGCAAGGTCGGGTTCGAGACCACTTCGACCAGGATCATCCTGGTGGTGGGCCGGATCGCGGCGTCAAACGCGGCGGCATCGGTGGGGTCGATGAGGCTGGTCTCGATGCCGAAACGCGGCAGATCCTGGGTCATCAGCCTGAGCGAGCGGCCATAGAGTTGATCGCTGCCGATCACGTGATCGCCAGCCTTGAGCAGCCCCATCAGACAGGCCGTGACCGCAGCCATGCCCGAGCCGGTGATAAAGCCGCCCTCGGCCCCTTCCATCCGGTCGATCCGGGCCGCCAACAGATCGGCATTGGGATGGCCTTCGCGGGCATAGGTGTACCCGGTCTCGCGCCCGTCATATTGCGCATCCAGCATATCAGGCGATGGCGACGCGTAGACCACGGATTGCTGGATCGGGGTCACGACAGCGCGGCTGACGCTTTCGGGAAAGTCCATGCGGCGGATCAGGGTGGGCGGCGTGTTGCGGCGGTTGGTCATGGCGGTGGGCTCACGTGTGGGTGGAAAATTTTTTCTCGAAAATTTTTGGGGGCGGTGAATTCTTCTGCAAGAATTTTCGCGCCGCGCGGGTCACGGGCGCGTCGTGCCATCCCCGGTGACGAGATATTTGAAGGAGGTCAGCTGTTCGGCCCCGACCGGCCCGCGGGCATGCATCTTGCCGGTGGCGATGCCGATCTCGGCCCCCATACCGAACTCACCGCCATCGGCAAATTGGGTCGAGGCATTGCGCATCAGGATCGCACTGTCGAGGCGTTGGAAAAAACGCGCGGCGGCCGCGTCATCCTCGGTCAGGATGGCATCGGTATGGTTCGATCCGTAGCGCCGGATATGGGCGATGGCGGCGTCGATATCATCGACCACCCGCGCCGCGATGATCATGTCGAGAAACTCGCGCCCGAAATCGTCGGGCGCGGCGGCGGTGACCTTGTCCATGGCCTGCAATGTCTCATCGCCGCGCACGTCGACACCGGCATCGAGCAGCGCCCGGATGACGCCCTGCCCGATTGTATCCAGCACATCGCGATGAATAAGCAGGCATTCGGCAGAACCGCAGATCCCGGTCCGGCGGGTCTTGGCATTCAGCACGACATTGAGCGATTTCACCGGGTCGGCGGCAGCATCGATATAGATGTGGCAGATGCCTTCGAGATGGGCAAAAACCGGCACCCGGGCCTCGCGCTGCACGAGCCCGACCAGCCCCTTGCCGCCGCGCGGCACGATGACATCGATGCTGTCCGTCATGGTCAGCATTTCCTTCACCGCGGCCCTGTCGCGGGTCGGCACCAGTTGCACGGCATCGGCAGGCAGGCCCGCGGTTTTCAACCCCTCGCGCAGGCAATCGGCCAGGGCCGCGGAACTGTGCAGGCTTTCCGAGCCACCGCGCAGGATCACGGCATTCCCGGACTTCAGGCAAAGCGCGCCGGCATCGGCGGTCACGTTGGGGCGGCTTTCATAGATCACGCCGATGACGCCGAGCGGCGTGCGCACGCGCTCGATATGCAGACCGCTTTCCATGTCCCATTCGGTGATCACGGAGCCGACCGGATCGGGCTGCGCCGCGACGGCGCGCAGGCCCTCGGTGATGCCCTTAATGCGCGCCTCGTCCAGCATCAGCCGGTCCATCATCGCATCGCTCAGGCCCTTGTCCCGACCGAAATCCATGTCCTTTCGGTTCGCGGCGATGATCTCGGCCCGGCGGCCCCAAACCAGATCAGCAGCGGCGATGAGGGCGGCCTCCTTTGCCTCTGACGGAGCATAAGCCAGAAGCGCCGCCGCGGATTTGGCGCGCGCGCCCATTTCGGCCATCACGGCGGGGATGTCAGTGAGGTCTTTCATGGTGAGGCTCCTCCGGGTGGAAAGCTCAGTTTATGAGTATTTTGGACAAAGAAGAAGACATCAGAGCGCCATGTCATCACGGTGGATAAGCGCGGCGCGGCCGGGATAGCCCAGGATGGCCTCGATCTCGGTGGATTTATGGCCCGCGATGGCGGTGGCCTCTGGGGCGGTGTAGCGGATGAGACCGAGGCCGAGCCGGGCCCCGGTGCTGTCGGTCAGGATCACCGGGTCGCCGCGCAGGAACTGACCGGTGACGCCGGTGACGCCCGCGGGCAGGAGCGATTTGCCGCGCCCGAGGGCCGCCACCGCGCCTGCATCCAGCACCACGCTGCCCTTGGGTTTCATCGCGGCAATCCAGTGTTTGCGCGCGGTTTGTGGATCTTGGGTGGCGGTGAACCATGTGGCGCGCGCGCCATGCTCCAGGGCTTGCAGGGGTTGCATCCGGCTGCCTTCGGTGATGGCCATGGCACAGCCCGCCGCTGTTGCCGTGCGCGCCGCCATCAGCTTGGTTTTCATGCCGCCCTTGCTGAGCCCCGATCCGGCATCGCCGGCCATGGCTTCGATCGCAGGCGTGATCTTGTCGATCACCGGGAAATGTTCGGCGCGCGCGTCGGTCTGCGGGTTGGCGGAATAGAACCCGTCGACATCGGACAGGAGGACCAGCTGATCGGCACCCGCCATGGCGGCCACATTGGCGGCCAGCCGGTCATTATCGCCATAGCGGATTTCATCGGTGGCGATGGTGTCGTTTTCATTGACAATGGGCACCACGCCCAGGCCCAGAAGCGTGGCCATCGTGTTGCGGGTGTTGAGATAGCGGCGCCGGTCGGCGCTGTCTTCCAGCGTCAGCAGGATCTGCGCGGTGCGAATTTCATGCGGGGCCAGCGCCTCCTGATAGGCGCGCGCCAGCCGGATCTGGCCCACGGCCGCCGCCGCCTGCGCCTGTTCTAGCGCCAGATCGCCGCCGCCAAGGCCCAGAACCGCGCGGCCAAGCGCGATGGAGCCCGACGAGACCAGCACAACATCAGCGCCGCGCGCCTTGATCCGCGCCACGTCGCGCGCCAGCCCGATGAGCCAATCCTTGCGCAGCGCACCGGTTTCTCGGTCAACCAGCAGCGCCGAGCCGATCTTGACGACCAGGCGGCGGGCGGAGGAAAGGGCTAGGGTTGCCATGTCTCGGGCTCTTCCTTGCCGTCGCGCAGGCGCAGCCGGCCGGCATCGATCCGGGCCCTGAGCGCGCGCAAAACATCCGTGACACCGGTGCGCGCGACGCCCGACATATGCAGCACCGGACCGGCCACAGCCTGCAATGTGGCGGTTTTCTCGGCCAGTTCCTCAGCATCCAGCGCGTCGATCTTGTTCAGCACGGTGATGCGCGGCTTGTCGGCAAGCCCGGCACCATAGGCGTCAACCTCGGCGATGATGGTCTGGTAATCGGCAACCACATCCTCGGCGGTGCCATCAACCAGATGCAACAGCACCGAGCAGCGTTCGACATGGCCCAGAAAGAGATCGCCAAGCCCCCTGCCCTCATGCGCGCCCTCGATCAGGCCCGGAATATCGGCCACCACGAATTCGGCATTATCCACGCCGACGACCCCCAGATTGGGATGCAGCGTGGTAAAGGGATAATCCGCGATCTTGGGTCGGGCATTGGAAGTGGCCGCGAGAAACGTGGATTTGCCGGCATTGGGCAGGCCCAACAGCCCGACATCGGCGATCAGCTTCAGCCTGAGCCAGATGGTGCGTTCGATCCCGGCCTGGCCGGGATTTGCGCGGCGCGGGGCCTGGTTGGTTGAGGATTTGAAATGCAGGTTGCCAAAGCCGCCATTGCCGCCGCGCGCCAATACATGTTTTTCGCCCAGTTCGGCGAGGTCGGCGATAACGGTTTCTTCGTCTTCCTCAAGGATCTCGGTGCCCACCGGCACCCGCAGGGTCACCGTGGCCCCGTCCTTGCCGGTGCGCTGGTTGCCCATGCCCGGCTGGCCGTTCTTGGCAAAGAAATGCTGTTGATAGCGGAAATCGATGAGCGTGTTCAGCCCGTCGACCGTTTCCACCACGACATCGCCGCCACGCCCGCCATCGCCGCCATCGGGGCCGCCATATTCGATGTATTTCTCACGCCGGAACGACACGCAGCCGCCGCCGCCGCCGCCCGAGCGGATATAGACTTTGGCAAGATCGAGAAATTTCATTGGTGCGGGCTTTCAGCAGGGGGTCAAACAGGCGATAGAGGCAATTCAAGGTGGGCTCAAGGGTTTGCGGGCACCCGCGGGAGAAGCCGAGTGGCCGCCGACGGGTGCCGCAAGGGCGTGTCACGACCCGCTGTGATGCGCCGTGGCAGGCGCGCGATCAAGGCATCGCGCCTGCCCTGGCCGCGCGGGCTCAGCTGAATTTGCGCAGATAGGTCCAGGTCGCCACCTTGGCACCGCGGGCTACACTAAAGGCCTCGGCATCGCCCAGATAGTCAAACCGCGCATTGGTCAGCACGCGGGCCGATTGCGGGTTGTCCTGAAACACGCTGGCAAACATGGTGTCATTCTTCAGCGGGTTGGCTTTGACCATAGCCTTGACCGCCTCAGAGGCGAGGCCGGTATTCCACATCGCCGGGGCCACCCAATAGGCGATCTCGGCCTGATTTCGGCTCATCTGTTCGAGCGCGATAACCCCCATCAGCTCGGCCCCGCCCTGATCGCTGGCATCCATGGCCCAGACATGTTCAGAGCGCTCAGGCTTTTGCGCCCGCGCCACCAGCGCCTCGGCCGCGCCGGGCGGAAAGGGATGCGGGATCGAGGTGGTCATCTCGGCGACACGCTTATCGGCGGCATAAAGCGCCAAGAGGCCCACATCGGAGCTGCGCAACGGGCGCAGCACAAAGCGCGGCGTCTCAACGAGGGCCTGCTGCACGATGGTTTCCTGTTTCATACTGCTCCTCCCAGAACATTGTGGGATGGCCTGCCCCTCCTATTTGGGGGCTGCATTGGCCCGGCTCAAGGCCCGTACGGAAACGACCAAGGGGGGACCGGTTTTCGCCGATCCCCCCTCAATCAATGGTAAAGATACGGCGTTACTCGGCGGCGTCTGCGACCGGGAGTACGGAAATAAAGGTGCGGCCCTTCAAGCCCTTGTGGAACTTTACCGCGCCTTCGGCAGTTGCAAAGATGGTGTGATCTTTGCCCATACCGACATTGTCGCCCGGCCACATCTTGGTGCCGCGCTGACGCAGAATAATGTTGCCGGGGATGACAGCTTCGCCGCCATATTTCTTGACGCCAAGACGACGGCCCGCTGAATCGCGACCGTTCCGGGAGCTACCGCCTGCTTTTTTATGTGCCATGGGTTGGTCTCCTTATTCTGCGAGCTTGGCCTGGGCCTGAGCAACCCAACCTTCGCGTTCGATACGGCCCTTGAACGACAGCTTTTCGTCCATGGCGGTGATGTCATCGGCGCTCCAGCCGGCGATCTGCGCAAAGGTGGTCACACCGGCTTCGTGCAGCTTCTTCTCAAGCGCCGGGCCAACGCCCGAAAGGTCCTTGAGATTGTCGGCGGCACCGGCATCGGCGGCGGGCGCAGGGGCCTCGGCCTTGGGCGCGGCTTTCTTCTTGGCGGGCTTTGCCGCCGGGGCAGCGGCCACAGCAACCGACCCACCGACCGCAGCCTTGACGCCGGTCGCGTCGCCGCCATCGGCCAGGATATCGGTGATGCGCAGCAGGGTCAGTTTCTGACGATGGCCCTTGGTGCGCTTCGAGCTGTGCTTGCGGCGGCGTTTGACAAAGTTGATCACCTTGTCGCCCTTGATCTGGTCGATCACGGTGGCCTGCACGGCGGCACCGGCAATCGTGGGTGTGCCCAGAACGGTGGTATCACCGCCGAGCATCAGAATATCGTTGAACTGGATGGTTTCACCCGCATCAGCGGCCAGTTTTTCAACGCGCAGAACGTCACCGGACTGCACCTTGTACTGCTTGCCACCGGTCTTGAGGACCGCAAACATCGGCATTTTCCTTCTTTTCCCGCGCCCTGCGGCCCCCCGGGCTTTCCGGAGTGTTGTCGCGCCAAACGCGCGCCTCGGGCTGCGTGCCCCTATCGGGACATCCGTTAAAATCACCACCGGACCCACCCCAAGACTCAGGGCAAGCCAGTGAAGGCCTGCATGTGCCGCAGCCCGGGGCCCAAGTCAAGCGCCAATCAAGACCGGACCCCCGCCTTTTGGGGCTTCTTCTTTGTCCAAATACTCAAATTCCACCCGCGCCGAGCAATCCGCGCCCTCAGGAGCGCGTAATCCCTACAATCGCTCACCGGTCATAAACAGCGCCGCCGCCGATCCCAGCCGATAGCTCATCGCCTCGAACACCGCGTCAAACCCGGTAAAGAGCGCCGCGTTATAGGCCCGTCCCGCCGGTGTTGCGGAAAACGCGATATAGGTTTCCATTTCGGCATCGCTCAGCCCCTCATAGGCCATCAGCTGAAAGGAATAGAGCCACAACACCGTCTCACGGCGAATTTCCGGCTCCTGGGCCCAAACCTCGTTCAGCATCATCGCCGGCGGCAAGGCTTGCGCATAGGCACCGGCATCCGACAGCCCGCGATAAAAGGCGTAGTTCGAATTCAGCGCACCCTGAACATTCAGGTCGATAAAGCCGTTCACCTCGATGAAACGCGACAACAGATCGGCGCGCGGGCCGTTATCTTCCAGAAGCTGAAAATAGGCGGCATTGGCGGCCTCTTCGGTGGCCTCATCCGAGATCGCGCGCCAGGCGGTCAATTCACCCGAAACGATGCGCTGGCCCAGATCGGTGTTATAAAAAAGCGTCACCTGCGCCATGTCTTCTGAGCTGAGCCGATCGGCGGGGAACGCCTGTGAAAACGTGTCCTGCAACGGCCCGGATTGATAAAACCCGGTCAAAACGGCGCGCCAGGCATCGCCTCCGCGACCCGGAAACAGGTTATCCTCCAGCCCGATCGCATCCGCCATACCAATCTCGGCCAGGATCTCGAAGTTCTCCGCCATGCCCACGGCCTCGAACAGCGCCGAAAGCTCCGCCGATATCGTGACCTCAGCGCTGGCATTCTGCGCCAACGCGGGCGGCCCGGCGACAGCTAAAAAAAGGGCAGTCACAGCTGTTCGCAACATCGGGCGGTCCTTTCGCGGTGGCCGGCTATGGCCGGTAAGGCCTGCACCATGCGGCGCATGGGCCCGAATTTCCAGCATCAATGCGCGTCTTTTGGCGCGATAAGCGAGAAACCGTCACTTCACTCTTGCACGCCCGCGCATCTGTCTCTAAATCCCCGCCTCACGACCCCGAAAAAGCGCGGAGAGGTGCCGGAGTGGTCGAACGGGGCGGTCTCGAAAACCGTTGTGGGTGCAAGCCCACCCAGGGTTCGAATCCCTGTCTCTCCGCCATTTTCCTTCTGTTTCAGATGCGGCAGTTTCGGTGCCGCCGTCTCAGCGCATCGTTGTCAGCTGCGCTACCGGGTCTTCGCCTTGTGTCACGGCCCCGGGGAAAATCTCGACATGTCTCAGACGAATGAAATGCCGTAGCGCATTGTTTTTATACCAAACCACCAGGAT
>Ga0316207_10001850_pt1 | contig 24092 bp, 14 predicted proteins | sample 6weekpyrite_MG_FD_204943 | JGI IMG/M metagenome (GOLD analysis project Ga0316207, IMG submission 204943) | Microbial mat bacterial communities from mineral coupon in-situ incubated in ocean water Damariscotta River, Maine, United States -... | ecosystem: Environmental > Aquatic > Marine >... | reverse complement strand
GCCGATGCCATATGTTTGCCCAGTACGATAAATAGCTGACAACAACTTCTGCCCTAGTTCCGTTGCGTCAACGGTTTCACGAGGAGACGCACACAAGTCACAGTTTCCGCACTGTGAGGATTCCATCTGGTCACCAAAATATTGCAACAATGAAGACCGCCGACACTCTGGCGCTTCACAGTATGCCAAAAGCGTATTTAAACGCTGGTGCCCGCGCATTTTATGGCTTTGATCGGCGTCTTCATTATCAATGAACATTCGCCGCATACGGATATCATCCATGCCATACAGCATATGAGCAATAGCCGGTGCACCGTCCCTTCCTGCTCGCCCTATTTCCTGATAATAGGCTTCTGGTGACCCAGGCAAATCAGTATGAAATACAAACCTTATATCAGGCTTATCGATTCCCATGCCAAAAGCAATAGTTGCAACCATAATAAGATCGGGTTCCAACATGAATCTATTTAGGTTATCTTCCCGAATATGTGCCGGCATACCCGCATGATAGGCCAAGGCATTGTACCCTTCGCTAACCAAAAGGGCTGCCGCCTCATCTGTCTTTTTGCGTGACAGACAATAGACAATTCCATTCTGATTTTCACCGCCTTGCCGCTTTAAAAAACGCAGTAACTGCTGCTTCCATCCGTTTTTGATTTCAACATTTAGACTAATATTAGGTCGATCAAATCCAGTCAGGTAAGTTTGAACATTATTTGAGAAAATTCTCTCACAAATTTGGTCCCGCGTTGCTTGGTCTGCTGTCGCAGTCAAAGCGATGATCGGCACTTTCGGGAAGCGCTTGTGCAACAAGCTTAACCCTTCATACTCAGGCCGAAAAGCCGCGCCCCACTGTGATATACAGTGTGCCTCATCAATGGCAAAACAGGCGGGTTTCAAACGCTCGACATTGTCAAGCATCCAAGGCATCAGTAATTTTTCTGGGGACAGATACAGCAACTTGAGAGCCCCATTTCTAAGTTTTTCCCAAATTTCATCGTTCATTTGCGGTGTTGTTGATGAATTGAGAGTAGCAGCCTCCACACCGAGCAGCTTTAGGGCCTCTACTTGATTTTGCATTAGAGAAATGAGAGGAGAAACCACAATTGTAACACCGCTTCGCATCAAAGCAGGAATTTGAAAGCATAATGATTTGCCTGCACCGGTTGGCATCACCGCAAGCACGTTCTCCCCAGCCAAAACATGGGCAATAATTTCAGCTTGCTTCCCGCGAAAAGATTCATATCCAAATACGCCGTGCAATAATTCTTCAGCAGTTTGTTGAGACATTCATTCCCCGCCCATTTACTACTCAAAACTAGGCCTATTAATGAGGACTTTCGATCAAGACATCAACAGCTAGCATTGAGAAAAGCACAAAATCATTTGCAGAATGATAGGGTTTTTTCTACTGCTAATGCTGTAAACTTAAACTAGGAGATTCCGAGTGGGGGAAAATGCCGTTTCAAAGCCAATAGCACTTGTAAGCATGCCTTGGTCGGCAGCGAAACTACCCTCAATTCAGCTTGCAACACTTGATGCCGCACTCCGAGGCAAAGGCCTAACCAGCGAGCGCCACGAACTGTTTATAGACTTTTGTGCACAAATAACTCCTGCTTTATATAGCCGTCTGGCAAATGGAAATGAATTTTTAATAGAGTGGTTATTCAGCCGAGATTACTTCGGAAACGAAGAAGGAAACTGGCTCACTGAATTTGAGCAAAACAGGCCCAAAATCGACTTACCTAATGATGAATATGAAAACGAAATCATTGAGGGCTTGAAAGCTGCTGCAGTACACTTTCTAGATCAATACGAAAAGGACATTGACTGGGCACGCTACGATATAGTTGGATTCTCTTTGAGTACTCAGCAACTTGGGCCATCTATTGCAATGGCACGGCGCATAAAAATTGCCCACCCAGAAATACGAATTGTTTTTGGCGGCAGCATGTGCACGGGCGAAGCTGGTGAAGCCCTTTTGAAACTTTGTCCTTATGTTGATGTCGTTGTTCGCACAGAAGGTGAAATTGTTTTCCCTGAATTGATACAACGTTGGCGGGCCGGCACCTCTATTTCTGGCATTGAAGGTATCTGCTACCGTAGTGGAAAAGGTGAGATCATTAATGAACCAAATGGAGCACTGTTTCAAAATAATACCCCACGTCCATTCTTGAATTACGATCCTTATTTCGCAAAAATTCATCAATATGGGCTGATGAAAGGCTTAAACCCCATTATGTCATTTGAGAGCAGTAGAGGCTGCTGGTGGGGAGAAAAAAGCCAATGCAGCTTCTGTGGCTTGCACGAAATCATGAAATATCGTCCCAAAAAGCAAGATTTTGTACTTGCTGAAATGGAGCACCTTGCAGCCCGTCACAATCACAGTCGCTTTTATGCCGTTGATTTGATAGCACCCAAACCATTTTATGAAACATTCTTCCCTGAAATTGAGCGCCGAGGCCATAACTGGCAATTGTTTTATGAAATAAAGTCAAATGTCAGCCGTAAACAGCTTGTCGCTTTTGCAGATGGTGGGGGACAAGTGATCCAGCCTGGCATTGAGAGCTTACAAGATATGTCTCTACGCCGGATGCATAAAGGCGCCCATGTATTACAGAATATCCAGCTATTAAAATGGTGCCGTGAAATGGACGTCATGGTGTACTGGAATTACCTCATGAGCCTACCTGGCGAAGAGCCTTCTGATTATGAGGGTGCCGCAGAAAAGGCTGAAGCACTTTTTCATCTAGAGCCTCCATCTACAATTCGCGATGTTTTAATAACCCGGTATGCTCCCTACCATAAAACACCTGAAAAATATGACGTTAAAAATCTGCGACCACATCGCTTTTACCATCAAGTTTTTCCTGTAGATCCTGATATTTTAGAAGATGCCGCCTATTTATTTGAGGGCGACTGGCCCACACAACAAACTGCACAACATTATACACGTGCCCTGAAGAATGCATGCCTAAACTGGAAAGATGCTGCTCAAAAGGGAGCTCGTCTGGATGCCACCCGAAATTCTGATGGTAGCTTAACTATTATTGATACACGTAACGGTGGTGAGCAAAGACATCATATTTCTAAAGATGATGCTTGCCTTTACCTCATACTTGATAACAAGCAACTTATCTCCCGATTAGAAGCTATAATGCGTGAAGCAGCCCCGAAAAGCCTTGCTGCAATTAATGAGTCAGGCGGCATACAAAAGCGTCTTGACCTTTGGCAAAGTAAAAATCTTGTCATAAAAGAAGGCAAACAAATACTGGCACTAGCTGTAAAACGGTGGCAAGATCAGGATGTTGCACTACCCAAAGTTAGGAAATTTTCGGATATTGTGACGGGGGACACTGATATTCCTTGATTTCAGTTTCGAGTATCATTCGGAAAAATGCTTATAGGAGAATATTTATGACGGCACTGCACGATGCGCTTCCACATGATAATGAGCATATCGACGGCTATTACAAAAAAATGGGGGACTTTTACAATTCGCTAAATGCGGATGAGAAAAAGGTATTCCATAAAAATGCACAGCAGGCGAAAGCCAGCGCACCGAATATTGCCAAGTTGTTCAACGACCCCAACCAGAAAGCAGAACTGGAAGGATACTTGAAAAATAAAGCCGGTGTAGTCGATGTACCGGATGATGAAGACATGATGGATACTGCTTTTTTCTAAGAATAAAGCATTAATTCCTTTCATTCGGCGGCAATATATTGCCGCCGAATTTGTTTGTGCCTACAAACGCGGCATCCCAAGACCCTCATAGTAATTTTGCATACCAAGAGGTTGACACATCTCTTGCAGAATACGTTCTGCATATTCTGCACGCCTTTCATTTCTCTCTAATGCCTTGTAAATTTCATCATTACTAAGCTTAGCTGCTAAAACCGCCGTTACAATTGCAACTGAATCAGATGAACCAACCTGTGAAGCATAAAGAGGCTCACCATTTGGAGACTTTACCGTACTGGCAATGGCAGTCCCGGGGGCCAAGCACAGTAGTCCTTCTCCATAACTACTAACGACAGACAGATAATCACCCTCGTCGCCGAGCATCGCCTTCTCGGCAGGGCGAAATACAGTGTTGGTTTCATGCGTAGGCCCTGGCTCAACATGGTATCCAGATGCACCAACAGCCACAACACCAGGGAAGCCAGCAGGATAACGAACTGGGGGTTCTGTATCATTCCCCGCTGCTGCAATGCATAAAACACCTTTGGCACGTGCTTCAGTAATGGCTTGTTTTTGAATATCAGAGGGCTCTTCACTACTAAGGCTTAAATTGATCAAATCAACATTAGCCTCATTCGCTAGCTTTAAGATAGCCATCGCCACATCACTGCGCTTTGCGCCTTGTGATGCACTTGGGTAAACTCTCAGTGAGAACAAATCTACTCCGGGAGCAACCCCAGCCGGATGCTGTAAATTAGTTGGAAGAGCAGAAATCAAACCCGCCATCATTGTACCATGATATGAAACATCTTCACCATTATCAGACCAAACACCATTTATGATAGCACCCAGGTCATTCACATGAGTAAGATAAGGGTGTGGCCCAACACCACTGTCCACCAACCCAACACGCATTCCCTTCCCTAATTGCGGATTATACTCATGAATACCAACCCGTTTATGCCACCATCCTAAAACGCCTTCATGCTCCATTCTAGGACAATCAAGACGGGCAACACCGGTAAAGTCTTGGCTGGCACCATACCAAGTTCCTGACCCTGACATTGCTGAAATATAAAAAGGGGTCTCTATGGAAGGGTTATATGAAAGTTGCCCCTGACCAAGCTTGTCTGCAGTACTACTGTGCACATGGATAAGGTCAGTATCTTCGTTATTTTTTGTAACCAGAAACATCATAGCACCAGCAAGAGGTACCCCTTCTGACATTACTTCAATGTCGATTATAACTTCTTCGGCAGTAGTTGAATCTTTTTGTCGTCCTGTTTGAACAGAAAAAACCATATAACCCTCAATCGTTTATTTTTCTATGATGTGTGGCCCTTTAAGTCTGGGATATGAACAGTGAACAAAGCTCCCTTCTCTGGAGTCTCCCCTAATTCTACAGTCCCCTCCAATGCTCCAACAACCATATTGTGAACTATGTGAAGACCTAGCCCGGTATTACCCTTGCCTCTATTTGTTGTGAAAAATGGCTCAAACACGCGCTCTCTATTGTCATCAGAAATACCACAACCATCATCCCCTACAGACAGAGAAACACCTTCGCCCTCTCGTACTGCGGTTATAGTAATAGTACCAGTTTCCCCTTCACTGTAAGCGTGCGCTACAGCGTTAATTACCAAGTTTGTGACAACTTGGCCTAATGTTCCAGGATTTGATTTTATCGTTAATACAGGATCACCTTTCACAATCACTTTGTGACCAGTTTCAACGAGCATCGGCTTCAAACTAGCAACCAAGTCCTTGAGATATTCCATCAATTCAAACTCTGCGATTTGCTGGCTCGTTTGATCAGCAGAAATTCGTTTAAAGCTTTTGATAAGTTCTGCAGCTTTTTGGGCGTTCTTTAGGGTTAGATGCCCCAAATCCCCGCTAACAGCAAGAAAGCGCTGTAACTCAGATTTAGTGATCTTATTTTCATCGACCTTCGTTCGAATTTTGCTCACTTCATCTTCAATTTGAGAAGCCCCACTAACAACAAGGCCTATAGGTGTGTTCACTTCATGCGCAACACCAGCTACAACACCACCTAAAGCCGCCAGCTTTTCTGACTGAATAAGTTTTCCCTGGGTTTCTTTCAACTCTGACATGGTGTGCTCAATTTTCACATTCCGGTCAGCGAGTTCCGCCCTTTGGGCTTCTATCTCAGCGGTTCGCTCTTGAACCTGAAGCTCTAGCTTCCGCTGGTTAGCTTCCATTACAGCAATGCGGGTGTGGTAAGCAGCATATAGTATCAGGACAATTACAGCAGCAACAAGCAACCTGAACCAAGTTGTTTGATGAAATGCAGGCAAAACCCTTATAACTAATTCGCTAGGGTCTCTACTGGTGCGGCCATTGCTATCAAAGGCACGCATCAACAAACGATATACACCTGGCGGCAAGTTTGTGTAGGTCGCAGAGCGACGACTGGCATCTGTGCTAATCCAGTCTCTATTAAAGCCTTCAAGTTTATGTGCGTACGTATATGACTGCGCGGCTATAGGCGTGAGACTGGCATATTCCACAGTAAAATCTTGCGCTTCAGGAGAAACCGTAACATACGCCCCTTGCTGGACTGCCGTTCCATCACTCAGGCTCGAAAATTTCCCCATCACTTCTTTTCCACCAACCACAAGCCTCGTAATTTCAGGCGCTTTGACATGGCTGATTTGCTCAAATATAGCGGGTGAAACCAACGTTAGATGCCTAGAACTAGCAAAGGCAATATTGCCATCGCGCAACTTTAACGCACCGCCTTCAGGAACATTTGTTGGTGCCCCCATGCTCTCTTCTACCAAAACACTACTACCTGATGCCGGATCAAAACTCAGTAGTCCTTGTTCAACACTAAACCAGAGACGTCCGCGATCATCTTCAGTCACTGTGACGGCTGCCGTTGCTTTAAAGGCCGTCTGTTCGAACGGAAAAATAAACTCAGGATTTGATGCAAAAGGTTCCAATGTATAGGCAATTTGATCACCGGCAACCCACACTCGTCCTTTACTGTCTTGTAATATGCCACGTGACCCTTGAAGACGATCTTGGCCAGTTGTCTCATCCAGACTAATTATTTTAGATAAAATACGCTGCTCTGGAAGGTAGCGAAAAACTCCCGATCTACTATTAATCCAAATTGCTTTATCGGTCGTCTGCTTAAACCCCTGGACCAACCCCATTCCCAAAGAAACAGCATCAGAAGTCTCCGAGCTAAACGGTATCAATTGTTTTGTTGAAGGATCAACAAGAAAAACACCACGTGAAAACTCTGATATCCATATCCGACCTGAAATATCTTCAAATATTGCGACAAGATTCCACCCTTCAGTTCCAGGCAACAAATTTGCTGAATTTGTCTGTAAATCATACACAAACAAGCCACGCCCAACGGTTGGTAGCCAAATGTCACCATTTTGGCTTTGTAATGCATCAACTATCCAGAAAGGTCTCTCGTCTCCCGGGGTTAAGTCTAAGGTTTGATCTAGAACAAATGCATCACCTTCTCGGTGAAACAAGGCCGGCCTATTATCTCGGCTAGCCACTAGCATACGTCCATCCAATAATTCTGTTAGTAAACGAATATTTGCATTTGAAGCGAATGGCCCCGGAGCAGTAGACGTGCTCTCATAAATACTGATATTACTATTTCTTACATTCGTGACATTTAGGCCAGCGCCATATGTAGGCACCCACACCAAGCCTTCATCATCTTGTGTAATTGCAAACGTGTTATCAGAACTTAAACTGCTGCTTTTATTCGTTTCATGAGCCAGATGACGTGATGTTTCTCTTTTCTGGTCTATAATATCAACACCGCTATCTCTATATCCAATCCAAAGGTTACCAAGTTCGTCCTCTGTTATTTTTGTCACAAATCCTGGAAGCAATGAAAACGGTGGCGTTTCGGGATGAAAATAATCAGTTGTTGTAACCCCAGCCTCTAAAACAGCAACTCCCACACCATCTGTACCCATCCATAAATCATTGTTTTTTAGAAAAGATAAAACTGAGACCCGACCAAGCGGCACATCAAGATCAGTCCCAATAATAGATTCTAGTGTTTCAAACGTTTCAGTAGATGATTGGTAGCGTTGAACAGTACCGCCAAAACAAGCGATCCATAAATCACCTGCTATATCTACATCTGCAGCGAGACAGTGGTTACTACTAATGCTTTCCGGGTCTGTAGGATCGGAACGATACCGTACAATAGTTTCCATATCAGGAAGCAACCGTGCAACACCATCTCCAAAAACCATAAATGCCATGCTGCTGTCACTCAGCTCTTTAATTAACAGCGTCTGACCTGCAAAATATGTATCGGCTTCTGAAGGGTCATTCCCGAAATGAGTAAACTTGTGCTGTATCGGGTCATACACTGTAACCCCATTTGACTCCGTTCCAACCCAAACTCGATCATATCGGTCAATGGTCAAACTACGTAATCGATTTCCACTTAGAGAATTTATATTGCCTGGTTCATGAACAAAATGGCGAAACCTGTAACCATCAAACCTAAACAGTCCATTATAAGTAGCAACCCACAGAAACCCTCGAGAGTCTCGCGCTACAGCAGTTAGTTGCGGTGACGTCAACCCTTCTTCGTGACCAAAGTGATGAAAACGCATATCAGGCGTGATAATGTTTGGATTGCTCGCAGGTATAATCTCCGAAACATCCCCTCGGGCTGAACCAAAAAACATCCCCACTATCGTGACCAAAGCTAAAAAACTTGCTCTCATCTCTTATATCGCCTCATAGATTTCCCCATGCTATAGAATTCATAACGCATAAGTTATTGATGACACTTCATAATGACCACAAAAAAAAGATATCAAGATGAAATAATAATGGCTTTGCTTAAAGCCAAACTTATTGACGACTCATCAACCTCAATATTTGAATTTTTGCCTTCCAGAGGCATTACTGCACACGTCACAATCGATAATGACCGCAGTTTTTTCGTTAAAAAGTTAAACGACACACCTGTAAATGGCAGTCTATGGTTGGAGAAAATAAAAGCTCTGAATATCCTCTCAGAAGAAACGTTTCCTCCTTCCCCGCAAAGAGTATTTTCCTCTAATTCTTGGTTTTGTGATGAATACCTTACTGAATATAGCACCTTCGCATCTTGCCTAGACTCTGTAAAACACTTGATAGCTGCCAAAAAATTAGGGACCAGTCTCGCTCGTTTGCACAATAGTAGCCAAGACCAAATCCATACAATTATCCAATCTGCCGGATTAGGCTTTCAGTCACAATGCGCCCTTTCTGCCCAAGGCCCACTTCAACTCCATGACTATGCAGCATTCCCCGGGCTAGACAGAGATATGTTCTTGAGAGTTTCACAAAGATGTGCTGATGCAATCACAATTCTGGCGTCAACATTAAGCGAAACTTGTATTGTCCACGGAGACCTTCTTGGCACTAATATATTACTGGAAAACCAAAGTGCCGGTAACTTCAAATTAATTGATTGGGACCGTGCAGGCATAGGGGATCCTGCGTGGGATTTGGGACATCTATTTGCTGCCCTTTTTCGGAGATGGCTGCAGGTTTGTGGCGCTGACTTCTCTGATATTACCAGCTTTTTAGCTGCATCAGGGAAGCAATGGATTCATTATGCAGTATGGTATGACGAGTTTATAAACGCCTATTTCTCTGAGAGTGAAGCTCATAAAATACCAACTACAAAAATCATCATGATCGCTGGCCACGCACTGTTAGAACGCAGCCGCAACATATTAAGTCATAAAGGTATTTTTAGTCGCAGAGATACTTTAACCCTTACATTTTCTGCACAAATGTTATGCCAGCCCTCTGCTTGCATCGACGCCTTCATTCCTTCGCTCAGCATGGATGATTAATATGAATATTCCGCCAATAATAAAAAAAATATGTGAGGAACTCACTGTACATGAAGGCTATTGGCATCATGCACAGTTTGGCTCTGTAGCATACATTAGCAACCTCGAGACACTTACCCAGTTCCTGTACAAAACCTACTATCTAGGCAACATAAAGAGCGACACAGATTCACCACCAACAGCTTCGCAAATTCGTGATCATGAAGACCCAATTTATACAAACACCATAATCTCATGCATTCCATATGAGACTTATTTCTCTAATGGCTGGAACTTCTTCTCAAAATCAAAAAATGGGATTACTGTAGAAAAGCAGGGCCTTAAACTTTTAGTTAGGGACGCTGACATCCATGAAAATTCCGAGGGTAATTATATCCTTAAGATGCCGGCAGTACGGCGTTATGCATCTTTAGGCTATCTCACGGCATACGGCGAATTCGGCCCTGCCAATCCTCAACAGGGAATTGATCGCTTATATATCAACACCACCGCCAAATCTGCAGATGCTGTCCTTAGCAAAACTCTCGAATGGGCATCAAATGCCCAAACCCCCATTACAATAAAAACTGCTAATTCAAGTAGTGGGTATTTGCGGTACGATTCTACAGTTGCTTACCTTCCGCGCACAAAGTTTCGACAAGTTCGCAACCACCTTATAGAGATACTGCAAGACCAAACGATAAAAATCTTAAACGCCACACCGGCCTTCACTGCTTCTTTAGCTCCTGGCATTGCCTGGGCAGAAGACCCTAATTCCGATGGTTTGGGGCAGCTTAGCTTCGGCATGCATCGATGTAGAATGACTGCCGGTGCCTTGTGCAAGTTGAATCAAGACACAATACTTCAGCCTCAGGAATGGGGGGCGGTTATCAAAAGAGAGTGGGCTGCCCAGGGGTTTGACCTAAACACTCCACACCTCTCCCCTAAAGCAACCGGGGCACACCTTAAAGGTTCCAGTCAATAGCCTCATAAAAGCGGCACATACGTTCGTAATGGCTCTCTAACTTCGGCAGTTCATCCTGTACATTCGACCAAGAGCTATCACGTGCCAAACTTTCAATTAGTTGAGCCGTTTCTGAAAGCTTTTCGCCTCCAATTACGCCTGCACTGCCACCAATATTATGAGCGGCTCGTCTTGCTCCTTCGGAATCCTTTTTTGAAATCGATGCCTCCAGGCGCTGCATGAATGTGGGTACATCACGCATAAATATCTCAACAAGAACACGAACCTTTCCATTAAGTTCGCCGTAAACTTCAAGAATTGTAGACAAGTCAATCCCTGCTTTTTCCGCCTCTTCTGATAGAGATATTTTGCCAGCTTTTGCACTTCCCGAGGAAACGTCATCCGTAATCAGGGCCTCATCCGCCCCCACCTGAATACGACTACATTCCGCAGGCAGCCATTTATCCAGTACATTTGCCAAAGTGGCAATATCTGTTGGTTTACTAACATAGTCATCCATGCCAGCTTCTAAGCTTGCTTTCATGTCTTCTGGTAAAAAGCTAGCAGAGAGTGCAACAACGGCAAGACGATCATCAGAATCTGTTTCAAACTCTCTCAATCGGCGTACAACTTCATACCCTTCCATATCGGGCATAAAGCAATCCATAAAAACAAGGTGATAATTGCCAGCCCCTAAGGCCAGCGCCTCTAAAGCTTCACGCCCATTTTCAACGGTGCGAACAGTAACAGAAAGATGCTCTAGCATTCGTCGAACAACAATCTGATTTGTCAGAGAATCATCCGCCACCAACACCCGAGCGTCAGGGAAGCGAATACGTGTGGATACCGATGGATCTGTAAGTTTCACATTTTGTCTGGAAGGACGGGCTGGCAACTCAGGACGAACTGTTTGACCAACCAGATTTGAAACAGCAGACACTAATACTTCGGCACGGATTACCTTCATCAATATCTGCTCAATACCGTAACCACGAAGCCGTGAAATCAAAGATCCACTTGAACGCCGCACCATTACTCCGATAGGCATATATTTAAGTGCATCCTCTTCACGAATTTGCCGCAACCAATGAATACAATGTTGTTGTTGCACTGTTTCGTCAATCAAAACAGCGCTAAAGCGATTACTATCTCCTATTGCCTTCATCAAATAATCACGAGCTTCTGCAGCTTCGCTAGGAATAACGACATCTGCTCCGGCATTTTCCAGTATTTTAGTGGCAACACGCGTCCCTATACTATTGTCGCCAAGCAGCAAAATTCTTTGGCCTTTAAGCTCATCATTCGTATGGTCGACAGTGTCATATTCATCCACCTTAACATAGAAACGAAAAACAGAGCCTTTCCCCGGTTCGCTTTCTATCTGGATATCGCCTTGCATTAATTCAACGAGTTGACGGCTAATTGCCAAACCCAGCCCGGTGCCGCCATATTTGCGGCTAGTATTCAAACTCGCTTGTTCAAAAGGAGTAAAAAGTCTGGCACATTCTTCTTCAGTTAGGCCAACCCCAGTATCTTCCACTTCAAAACACAATTTGGCCCCATCCTCATGCGAATTATTAAAAGACACACGAAGAGCAACATGTCCTGCATGAGTAAATTTAATAGCATTACCAACCAAGTTGGTTAAAATTTGGCGCAACCGAACAGGGTCGCATGTAATTGTTGCAGGTACATTCGGGGCTACAGAGGCCACCAACTCAATATCTTTCAGCCATGCCCTTGACGCTAATTGATCCAAAGCACCATATACCAGTTCGGAAGGGCTTGTTTCCTCTACGCTAATATTTAGCTTCCCTGCGTCTATTTTCGAGAAGTCTAAAATATCGTCAATAATACTAAGAAGATAGCTCGCGCTGTCGTGGCATATTTTAATCAGGGCTTGTTGATCATTGTTTGGCTTCGTATTTGAAAGGAGCTCAAGCGTCCCCAAAATACCATGCATAGGTGTTCTTACTTCATGGCTTACGGATGCTAAAAACAATGCCCTCGCTTCCGCCCTTTCCTCCACGAGTTTTCTCTCTCGCTCACTACGTTCAAGGTCTTGCATATCTGCGAAGTTGCGAAGAGCACCAATCACACTGGTAATTAGCCGTTCTTGCGTCATGTCGGTCTTAGAACGATAATCATTAATATCGTATTTCAAAACCACTTCAGCTTCAGGGGCATGACCCGGCTGGCCTGTACGTAAAATGATACGGGCCCGTCTATTGCCCAGTTCCTTACGAATTTTATCAACAAGTTTTAAGCCAGAGGTATCATCCTCCATGACAACATCAAGTAATATGACAGCGAAATCATTATCTTCCGCTAGTAAGGCTTCAGCCTCATCTGCTGAATAAGCACTTACCAAGGAAAGGCCTAGCCCGCGGAACTCAAGGCTATGCAAGTTTAATTTTGTTAAGGCATGAACCCCAGGTTCGTCGTCAACTATCAGGATTTTCCACGCACCTGGAAACGAACTGATATCCGTAGAGGATTGATCCTCTCTGCTATCATCGTCCTCATCACCAAACAAATATTCTTCGTGCATAGAGCCCCAAGTCCACTAAAAACTATTTTTTCTGCGTCAACACTAGTGATGAAATCCTTACAAGGAAAGTCCGAGTTTCAAAATTGTCCGAGTTTTCTTGGTTTTTCATCACTTTAGCCACGAACTTTCAAACTGTAATACTAGCAACGAGCCCTTACAGCAAAGTTAATCATTACCTAATTATAAAACGCCTCAAAAATGTCTGGGAACTAAACTTCAAATACAAACGAACAAGCTAAACACCGCTGAGCACACACTTTCTAACCAAAAGTATATTACATTTAAAAACACTTAGCTTTATAAACAACACTATCAATACAAGAAAAAATGGCATAAGCGAAAGTTCAGACTTAACTTTATACGGCATAACTTATGAGTTTTTATCCAAATATAAACTTCTCAGCACCAATGTGTCGTTTTAACAATACAGGAACGTGCTTGGTACTTGAACCTAGCCAAATGCCTGACATGGATAATCAGGCTTTTTCTACAATGGGTAACGAATGAACAAGCTGCGCCGCAACCTGATTACTGCGTTTGCCTTATCGGTCATCTTTCCGGTCACTATTGTTGGGCTGCTAACCTTTACTGAAGCCCGCAAACAAAACCGCGAGGCATTTGTAAACTCTATCAGTGGTGAAATTCGTCAGATTGATAGTACATTTTCATTATTTTTTAAGCAGATAGAGGACAATTTACACTATTTAAGTGAACTAGATATTATAGAGGAATCTATAGATACTATCCCCACATTCCTGCACATTTCTGACCCCTACAATATGGACCCTACAAAGTTTAATGAGAGCACGGAAAAACTATTCAATACATTTGGTAAATTCGCAACAACACACAGTGATCTAGCTTATATATACCTTGGAAATGAGCGCTCTGGTTATCTACAATGGCCCGCTGGTCCAATACCTGAAAGTTATGACCCTCGTGTTCGACCTTGGTATCAATCAGGCTTTTCCGCCGCAGGAAAAATTGTCCGTTCGGATGCCTATTATTGGGCACCTGACAATACCACCATCATATCCACTATACGGCGCATTAATAACAACATGGGCACTCCCCAAGGGGTGATCGGCATGGATGTTTCGTTGAAAGGGCTAACTGCCCTAGTAAGTAATATTAAATATGGGCAATCAGGGTATTTAATGCTCGTTGAGCAGAATTTAAATGTTTTGGTCGATGCTAGGGTACCGGGCAATACTTTCAAACCGCTATCAAAAATCGAAGGGGGTAGCTTTGCCCTACTAGCCAATAAAACAGATGGCAGCTACGAAATTCACATTCATGGCAAAGCCTATCTGGCTACCCTTTTTACATCTCCTCAACTTGGCTGGCGCTTCATCGGTTTAATCGAACAATCTGAGGTCGATGCCTCATCAAATAATCTTATGCGCATTACCCTCACTATTGTTATGATCAGTCTTGCTATTTTTCTAGCGGCCTCGGTAATGTTTTCCACGTCAATCTCCGGCGCAATAGCAAAACGTCAGCAGTTACTAATAGAGGCAAGACAGCAAGCCGAGCAGGCGAATGAAGCTAAATCGAACTTTCTATCAACAATAAGCCACGAAATACGCACTCCTCTTAACGGTATTCTTGGCATGGCTCAAATTGTGGCCGACACTGACTTGAACGCAGAACAAGATGCCCAAATCAAAACCATTTTAACATCTGGCAACACTCTTCTTTCTATCATCAATGATGTATTAGATATGAGTAAAATTGAGGCCGATGCTCTAGAGTTGGAAGAAACTACCTTCAGCCTAAAGAACATAATTTCGGGCACAATGACCCCCTTTGCTATGACCGCAAAGGATAAAGGCATTCATCTTCTGGCAGACCCCCCTCCCCCAGGTCTAGATATGATGGTGGGTGATCCAGTTCGACTACGTCAGATACTTTGGAATTTGGTTAGTAATGCTATAAAATTCACAGGCAAGGGCTGCGTAACGGTTTCCTTTAACCTTCTCCCCAATGATGGGGAGGATAATTTGATTAAGCTTGAACTTACCGTAAAAGACACAGGTGTTGGCATCAGCCAACAAAGGCTAACTGGAATTTTTCAACCGTTTGCACAGGAAGACTCGTCAATAACCCGAAAATATGGGGGAACAGGCCTTGGTCTTGCTATTGTTAAACGTATTATTGACCTAATGGGAGGCACGATCACCGCAGAAAGCACGCTAGGTGAAGGCACTAAATTTAGCGTGCACCTGACATTCCGGCATCCTGAAAAAGAAGAAATCGCATCATTGCTTGCTAGAAAAGAAGCTATTGAGCAGGTTGTTGCCAAAAACCTTAAAATATTAATTGCTGAAGACAATCCCATAAATGCCGTCATCGCCAAACGTTTCCTTGAAAAATTTGGCTGCGCTGTGAAAACCGCAGAAAATGGCCAATTGGCTATAGATGAATACAAATCATACAATCCAGACCTTATTTTCATGGATGTTCACATGCCGGTATTAGACGGTATTGCCGCCACTAAAACCATCAGGTCTATAGAAATGAACCGTCATGTCCCAATTATCGGATTAACCGCGGATGTATTTACAGATCATCACCAGAGTTTCATTAAAGCTGGTATGGATGATGTCATAACTAAACCCTTCACTGAAAAACAGTTAAAGGCCACTATTATTCGGTACGCCAAGGCAGAGAAGGTATCAGCCTCTTCACAAGAGATTGACACGCTACTTCATGAGATAAAAGTCGAGGGAAAATCTACGCCGCCGTCAAATCTGAACATAGAAAGTGCAAAACATAAAACACAGAGTCTGCCGCTTAAAAAGCACAAGACAGAACAATCATCCTCCTTTGAAAACCAACTGTCCAAATTCGATAGCCTACCAATTGGAGACACAGAACAGCTAACACGCATCCAAAAGACTTTAGGCACAGAAACCTTACATTCCCTTATGGAAATGGCTCCAACTAATATTAATGACCTATACACCGCACTTGAGAGAAGTGTGGCAGAAAACAATGCAGAAACCGCTAGAAAAAGCCTGCACACTATAAAGGGGTCCGTTTCTTCTCTTTGTGCAATTCGCCTAACGGAAATGACAAAGTTTCTAGAAGGCCATAGCAGTAATCTTGATCAAATCAGCTTAGCTTTACCATTATATTTTGAAACCATCGAAGAAACCAAGTCTTGGTGGGCTCAACAAATATAATAAACTTTCTATTCAATACCTTTGATTAGTTTAGTTCCTATTTATAGAAAACTCTCTCCGCACCCCACCTCTTAACTCATAAAGACAGCACTAATTAATAATATTTAAGACCACCTAGATTTTATACGGCAGTGAATACTTTCCAATATAACTAGGCTCCTTCACAATCTACATATTTAAAGCAATTATTACTTGCAATAAACAATTATAATGAGAGATAAAGCCTATGAAGTGTACTCTTTGAAGGGAACACTACATGGCACAAACCTACCAGTATAAAGCGTTCATAAGCTACAGCCACACAGACAAAGCCGCAGGAAATAGGCTTTTGAAGCGGTTGGAAGGATACCGTGTACCCAAACGCCTTGTAGGAAAACTAGTATCCAACTCTCTTAATGGTCAAACCAACACAACAGTACCCTCCCGTGTGGGCAGACTTTTCCGAGACCGAGAGGAGTTGCCCGCAGCAGAATCCTTAACAGCAGAAGTAGAAAAGGCTATCGCTCAATCTGAATTTATGATTGTCCTTTGCTCCCCTGCTGCTGCTGCTTCCCGCTGGGTGAACAGAGAGATACTTGAGTTTAAAAAACTAACCGGTGAACGCCGCATACTTTCAGTTATTTTATCGGGTGAACCATTTTCCTCAAATCAGGGTAATTCTGCGCAGGAATGCTTCCCTCCCGCCCTTCGTTTCAAGCTCGGCAAAAATGGGCAACTAACCGAAACTCCTGCCGAACCACTAGCGGCAGACTTTAGACCTCACGGGGATGGCCACCGCCGCGGCACATTAAAACTGGTAGCTGGCTTATTAGGGGTTGGTCTCGATACGCTTATTGAACGTGACCTGCAAAGGAAAATGCGGCGTGTGACATTTGTCACAGCGGCAAGCATGTTAGCTACAGTAAGCATGACCCTATTGACGTATGAGGCCATCACGGCCCGGCAGGACGCTGAGCACAACCGTAATAAAGCGGTCGCAGCACAGCTAGAAGCTGACAAACACAGGGATGAAGCCGAAGGCTTGATTGAGTTTATGCTCACAGATCTCAAAGAAAAACTAAAGCCTGTTGGCCGCCTGGATGTGCTGGATGTAGTAGGGGAAGAAGCGGTGAACTATTATGACCGACAAAAGCTGGAAGACATGCCGTCAGACTCCCTAGGTCGTCGCGCTAAAGCCTTTCATTTACTCGGAGAAATCCAAAATTTACGTGGTGATATGAATGCCGCACAGGACCGATTTGACCGTGCAGCAAACACAACCAAGGGCTTACTCGCACGTGACCCTAACAATCTGGACCGTATATATGAGCATGCACAAAGTGTTTTCTGGGTAGGTTTTCAAGATTGGCAACGAGGAAACTATGAAGCGGCTGAATTTGCTCTAACCGAGTATAAAACATTAGCTGAAGAGCTCGTAGAACAAGAACCTAACAACTCTAATTGGCAGCTTGAGTTAGCCTATGCCAATAGTAATTTAGGTACCCTGTTTCTTGAGCAATTAAGGCAACCCCGCAAAGCACAGTATGTTTTTCGGCGGGCGCTTAGCATTTTTGAAACATTAGTGAAAAACAACCCCGAAAATACCGAGTATCTTAGAGACTTCGCAGACGCTTATGCTTGGCTGGCGGATACTACAAAAATTACAGGCTCGTTACACGAAGCGAAGGAACTGCGGGAAACCGAAGTAGCAGTTTATAAACTCTTTTTGGCGGCCAATGGCCACAATATACAAATTGAACGAGATCTTGCCACTGCCTTGCGGTCTTTGGCCGAGTTAGAATTTGAAACCAATCAAGTTCCTCAGGCAATACAGCGATACAATGATACGCTTAAGATTCTTTTCAAACTAACAAAATTTGATCCAGCTAATGAAGAGTGGCAGGAGCAACTCGCCTTCACTCTATTATATTATGCCGACACAATGCTGGCACTTACCAAATATGAGCAAACCATCAAAACGCTAGAACAAACAGCGCCAATAATCGATGCCTTATTAAAATCGAATCCAGCTAGTGCTCGTCGACGCATAGAGTTATCAGAATGGTATACTGTTTTATTAGCGGCAATTACGCATTTACGCGGGGATTCTGAAAAGGCTTCTGAGGTATTGCGAACAATCCTAAGAACTCAACCGCAAAAAGTGAATGATATCCTAGCTATCAAACAAGGTCCTTACATTTTTGCTTCTGCACATCTTTTACAAGGACAAATTTCCACTCAATCTGAGACAGAGAACTCAGCCGCTAACGATTTTCATCAACTAACAAATATAATGGCATCAAACATCTCTACCTACACGCCAGCAACTATCGACAAAATAACACGGACACAATGGCTACTGAATCCGTCCCAAAACAAACAGTCGGACACTTTTACGACTTTGAAGAAACGAGGTTATTCTCGCCCAGACTTCATCCAATTCTGTAGTGAGTATCAACAATGCTGATAAACCACAAAGGAGGTTAAGATGTTAAAAGGAAGAGAATTCATAAAGGCTGGAACAAATCGCCCGGCGACACCGTTCGATACATACATATACGGCCTCGGGGCTACCATAACAAAGGGATCCAATTGTGAAGCCCCAACGCTCTCTTTTTTCTTCCACCAAATTTTATACAGCGAAGATATTAGATTGGATGATGATACGATAATAGATGAAATTAATACATTTGCTCAAAATTCACAAAATTTTTGCGATATGGCTCAAACAATAAATCAGATAAATCTTGGCATTGAACATAATGAACATAATCCAGAAATAATGGATTCGGACCAAGTCAAAAGTGTTTTCAATGCACTATCATTCTGGAGAGTATTTGGCTCGGGGTTTGGCCCTGGGGGCGGCACTCCAATGGACATTGAAGGCATCACAAAGCCTGTTAAAATTGTTGTTTTTTTAATGTTTGAAAACTGGCGCTACACACATGCGATCAAAGATGCCATCGAAATTATTGGCGATATCGGGCCCCAGCAATCCGGAACTATAATTGAAAACGATATATTTGCAGAATTCGACATTTTAAATTACCGCCCTAATGGACGCCCATCCCCTCCATTATTAAGAGACCGAGTGATGAAATTCGAATATTGGCATAACACCGCAAATTTCCCTCACACACCTAATCCACTTCGAGAATTTATTTTCGATTTGAGCTTTGTTGCGGAAAATTCATCAACAGTAAGCTCCCCAATTACAATTGATCCAAAAATAAGAAATGGCTGAATGGCTGTAACAACTATGCCTCACGCTCAAATACTTTCCCTTCTCCGCGCTGGTGCCTTGGAACAGGCGGAGAAGGAGTATTTTCGCCTTAATCTCAACACCAATACGTCAAATGAAGATATCATGGCGCTTGGTGGGAGAATATTAAAGACAAGGGCATTAGAAAAGCATGGGGTAGCGCGCGAAAAACTGGCGCTGCAGGCCGCAAAAAAATATGAAGAAGCGTACCAGAAAACAGGGGGTACATTCTCCGGCGTGAATACTGCGGCGCTTTACCTTGTTTCAGGTAATAAAGACAAGGCTCAAGCGATAGCCCTAGATGTACTTCGCGCGCTGAAATCAAGCACTCCTGCGCCAGGGTCCCCTGCGTATTATCATATTGCCACAGTCGCAGAGGCAGAACTAATTGTTGGTAACCGTGCCCTAGCAGAACAAGCACTTGCTGATGCCATACTTCTAGACCCTCATAATTATGAAGTTCACGCCAGCACACTCCATCAATTTGAAATGATTATAGAAGCACAAGGCCAAGAAAACGACTGGCTCACAAAATTCCGACCTCCAAAAACAATTCATTATGCGGGACACATGTTTGGCAATGTGGACGGGCAAAACATTTTAGACGACCCTGCGGTCTTTGCGCTGGAAAAAGCCGTTGATAACCTCTTAGAGGCCGATAAATTTGGAGCAGCTTATGGCGCTTTGGCTGCAGGCTCTGATATTCTGATTGCAGAACGTCTTTTAGCGCACGGGATTGACCTTCATATAGTTCAACCTTGTCCTGATAGTCTCTTTGAAAAACTCTCCCTTGCACCGTTTGGAAGCGGGTGGTTAAAACGGTTTAAACACTGCAAAAGCAACGCAGCCAGCGTGCGCTATATTTCCAAAGATGCATCACTTGCGGATGAATTGACATGTGCTTTTGCAAGCGAAACCGCCAAGGGCCTTGCAATACTCCATGCAAACCAATTTGCAACGGAGGCTGTCCAGCTTTTAATATGGGATGGCAGGCCCTCCAATCATTCAGGGGGAACCGCCAAGGATGCCATCCTCTGGCAGCAAAGTGGGAGGCCACAGCTTATTGTTCCCTACAGCTTCAAACGAGCCAGAGCGCAAAACGGCGCACCTTGGCATAAAAGCAATCGTAGCCTGAAGGCCATGCTATTTGCTGATGTCGCAAATTTCGGAGGCCTATCAGAACTTCAAATCCCCCTTTTTATACGACACGTATTAACCCCCCTTGCCGCCGCCTACCAAAATAAGCACCAAGCCCTCAGTCATATAAACACATGGGGTGACGGTCTATTTCTAGTATTTGATACAGTTCAAGCAGCCGCAAACGCAGCGATAGCGCTTCAACTCAGCTTCCAGAATATTGATTTGCGGCAGACAGGTTTACCCGAAAACCTTGCTCTTCGTGTCGGTGGCCACTACGGCCCTACCCATACATTACAAGACCCATTTCTTCACAAGGATGGCATTTTTGGCCGCGAGGTAACAGTTGCTGCACGGATCGAACCAAACACAGCACCTGGCTCTATCTACATTAGTGAACCTTTTGCCTGCGCGCTGGCGGCCTCCAAATTACAGCATTTTCGCTGCGAACCAATAAGCGGCACCGTGGAAACAAAAGACCAAGGTGGCCTAACACTATTTAGCCTACGCAAAATAAACCCTAATGATGAAGGCGGCTAACAAGCTTCTGTGGTTTTAAAATTGCCATGTCGCTCCCTTTAGCCTCAAGTATTTCTTCTTCCTTCAACTTACTGACTGTTCTCGAAACAGTTTCTCGGGAGATACTCAACTTTTTTGCGAGTTCGCTAATAGGCAACATATCGCTAATAAGCACAGCGGAATGTTCAGCAAACTCTTTTTTGGGTTCTGCCATTCTCAAAAGCTCGGCATATATCCGCGCAGTGGCAGTAAGTGTCGCATGTTCAAACATTCGGTGCGTAGTATTATGGATACGCGCAGCAAGCAACCGGCATACTCTATGGCCCAAACCACCATTATTCTCTATCAAACTTAAAAAGGCTTTCCCTGACAAGGTAGCTACTGTGGTATCTGTCAAGGCATACATATCCGCTGTGCGCCTACGATCTTCCACCAATGATGCCATTTCACCAAATAAATTACCCGCAGAAAAATTATCAAGCCACACTTCAGTTCCGGATTCCGAATACCGCACAGCACGTGCCGAGCCTTCTAAAATATAATAAACAGTATCGCTGGTATCGCCTTCACCAAAGATTCGAACACCAGATCTATATAGCACTTGTGCGCTAATAGTCTGAAGTTGCTCTAACAAATGCGTATCAGACCCAAAAAATATTTCCAGATTATGCCACACACCCCTGCTCCCCACACGGAATGAGTATATGCTAAACTGCTAACTCAACTATGTCACTTAAAATACCATTTATGCGATCAAGATATAGCCACTTGATCTCTGTCAGCTTTCTGTCAGCTACTATAGGGTACTGTACCACCATGAGAGAACTTACAAGAACATTCGCAGCAATAACGCTATTGGGTTTAATGTCGACTGCGGTCGCAGATGATGATCATCACCACCCAGCAAGCCCTGACCATAAAGTTGCAAGAGCAGCCCTTGCGCGCGGAGAAGTTTTACCTCTTGAAAAAATTCTCATCCTTGTGCGTCCTAAGCTTCAAGCCGAGATTGTCGGCATCAAATTTGAAATGCATGGCGGCGTATGGTTTTACGAATTTCGTACGGTCGATAAGGCCGGCCACCTCCATTACCTACACGCCAACGCTGTCACCGGTAAGTTTGAGGTAGTGGAGGACCATCCATGAAGATCTTACTCGTAGAAGATGATCTGCGCATCGCAAGAGAAGTAGAAGCTGCCTTATCAGCATCTGGATATGCTGTAGACATGGCTACAGACGGTGAGGAAGCTTGGTTCAAGGGGGACGTAGAAGATTATGACGCGGTCATTTTGGACCTTGGCCTCCCTTCCATGGAGGGCATCTCAATCCTGAAAAAATGGCGAGAAAATGATCGTCAATTTCCTATCCTAATTCTAACAGCACGAGGCACATGGGCTGAACGTGTTAAAGGCATTGATGCAGGCGCTGATGACTATCTGCCCAAACCCTTTCAAATGCCCGAATTATTAGCAAGACTTCGGGCCATTTTACGGCGCTCAACAGGCAGAGCTTCTTCAACGATTACAATCGGGCCTGTCATACTAGACCCTCGCTCTATGTCGGTAAGTGTGAATGGTAAAGACCCTAAACTGTCCACGCAGGAATATCGCTTACTCTCGTATTTGATGCACCACGAAGGACGCGCCGTTTCTGCAGGTGAGCTCATTGATCACCTTTATGCAGATGATACAAACCGCGCAGAAAATTCTATTGAGGTTTTGATCGGGCGACTACGCCGCAAACTTGATACGAAAATCATCCGTACAAAACGCGGTTTTGGTTATTTGGCCAGTGGAGACGGCACATGATACTTCGCTCTCTCCGCCTACGCCTCCTGTTGTTCGCCGGGGTTGCTATTGCTCTTGCTCTTATCATTGCTGGGTTTGGCTTAACAACTCTGTTCGACCGACATGTTGAACGTCGTATTCAAGGTGAACTTGCTACCTATTTGAACCAACTTTCTGGAGGTATAGAGTTCGCAGAAGATGGTACATTCAGTGTACGTGTCCCCATGGCAGACCCTCGCTTCGATGTAGCTTTTAGTGGCTTATACTGGCAAGTAGAAGATGATGAAAATGCCCTCGCGCTTCATTCTCGCTCCTTATGGGATACTAGGATAGCCTTACCAACTGACCCTTTGGAAGTTGGCATTATTCATCGCCACAATCTCCCCGGGCCAAGTGACGCCATGCTTTTAGTGCATGAGCGTCGCATCATTTTTCCTGTGCAGAACGGTATAAGGTCACTACGGATTGCCGTAGCAGTGGATAAAGCTGACCTTACCTCAGCGCGTACCGCATTTGCAGCAGACCTTGGCCCCTCACTAACAGTGCTTGGCTTTGTACTTTTTGCTGCGGTTTGGTTCCAAGTCCAGATGGGGCTTAAGCCACTAACATCTATAAAACGAGGCGTGACCTCTGTGCGCAGCGGCATTACGAAACGCCTCCCCTTAAATCAGCCAACAGAAGTTCAACCGCTAGCCGATGAAGTGAATGACCTTCTCGCTGCGCAGGAAGTAGCTGTAGAGCGAGCCCGTCAACGTGCAGGTGACCTCGCCCATGGCCTAAAAACCCCACTCACAGTGCTCCAAGTAGATGCTGGCAGGCTTCGCGACTTAGGCCAAAACGAGCTTGCCTCAGAAATTGATGACCTGATTGAGACAATGCGGCACCATGTTGACCGAGAACTCGCCAGATCTCGTCTTCAAGATAAAGAAGCGCTGCGCAATGAATCTACACTGCTTGATGAGATGGTGACACGCGTTGTACGCACCCTCAATAGAACACCACAAGGGAGCAGACATCATTGGCATGTAGATGTTCCCGCTCAATTACAAGTACGCATTGCCGAAGAAGACCTCGCTGAACTATTAGGTAACCTTCTGGATAATGCCTCAAAATGGGCAAACAGCCATATTTATGTTGAAGCGAAAAGCGCCTCAAACAACCACGTAGAAGTCTTTATT
>Ga0316207_10001849_pt1 | contig 24092 bp, 26 predicted proteins | sample 6weekpyrite_MG_FD_204943 | JGI IMG/M metagenome (GOLD analysis project Ga0316207, IMG submission 204943) | Microbial mat bacterial communities from mineral coupon in-situ incubated in ocean water Damariscotta River, Maine, United States -... | ecosystem: Environmental > Aquatic > Marine >... | reverse complement strand
CATAGTGTTGTTCCCTTATATTAACTTTGACACTTAACATAAGATCAAAAAGCTCTATGCATGTCTACTCAATTATTTTTATCCCTAAATCATTGTTTTTGATCACTTTTTTGTGGGGATACCTCAGGGACAGAGCACAGTGTTTGCTAATACAATCAGAGGATACGGATTGTTCTAATTTATTTTAAATAAATTTAGGTGACGAAAATGGATTCATCTTTTTTTTACCTCTTAGCTGCTGATGTAATTCTTTTTCTGCATGTCTTGATTGTTGTGTTTAATGTATTCGGCCTAATCCTAATTATTATAGGCTATGTTCGCAAGTGGTCCTGGATTTGTAATCCGTGGTTTCGTTATGCTCATGTTGCCGCAGTTAGTATAGTAATTGTTCAATCATGGCTCGGAGTCGCATGTCCATTTACATCCTTAGAAATGGCACTACGCTCAAAAGCAGGTGAAGTTGTATACTCGGGCACATTTATATCTCATTGGTTAGAAAGTATTTTGTATTATCAGGCGAGTCCATGGTTTTTTGTCATAATTTATACGATCTTTGGTGGTTTGGTTATTGCCGGTTGGTTTATGGTTCGTCCACGTCCATTTAAATAATTGTGAGGTAAGCATGGCAACATTAACTTTTTATGGTGCAACAGAAGGTGTTACTGGTTCGTCATACCTCATCGAAACTGATCAAGCCACGATACTTCTTGAATGTGGCCTTTATCAAGGCAGGCTCGAAGAAGAGAGACAAAATAAAAATCCTTTTCCTTTTGATATTACTAAAATTGATGCTGTTGTTCTTTCTCATGCGCACTTAGATCATACCGGCCGAGTACCGAAGCTTGTTGCTGATGGATACAGCGGTTCGATTTATACGACACATGCAACTAACGAGTTACTAGAAATCCTTCACAAAGATGCAGCGTCAATTCAGGAACGTGATACAGAATGGGAAAATAAAAGACGCCGCCGCGCAGGGAAAAAAGATATAGAGCCTCTATATTCAATGAACGACGTTGAAGAAGCGTTAAAGTTATATGAAGGTGTTGCTTATGGCCGTCGTCAGGAAGTCGCAAAGGGTATTGAAGTTTGTTTTCGCGATGCGGGACATATTTTAGGATCGGCAATTGTTGAGATATTTATTAATGATAAAGGTCAGAAAAGGAAACTCGTATTTTCAGGTGATCTTGGTAACAATGATGCTGCATTGTTACGTGATCCCGAAACGATCGCAGAGGCTGATATCGTACTGCTTGAATCAACTTATGGTGATCGTGATCATCGTCCTATTGAAGAAACGCTCAAAGAATTTGAAGATATTATTATTGAAGCGTCAGATAGCGGTGGAAACATTTTAATCCCTTCTTTTGCGGTGGGGCGTACTCAGGAAATTATTTTTTATCTTGGAAAGTTATACCAGGAAGGCAAATTAAAACAGCAAGCCGTTTACCTAGATAGTCCTATGGCGATTGCAGCAACTGAAGTTTATCATCGTTTTCAGAATGTTTTTAATCCTGAAGACAGTGCATCTATACGTTATGGCGGATCCGGAACCTTACACAGTTACTTACCTGTGCTTCGTTACTCCCGCACGACAGAAGAATCTATGGCATTAAACCGGCTAGATTCGGGGGCAATTATTATAGCCGGTAGTGGAATGTGTAATGGTGGCCGCATACGACACCATTTAAAGCATAATTTATGGAAATCGAAAGCGCATGTCATCATTGTTGGCTTTCAAGCGATTGGAACGCCAGGTCGCATATTAGTTGATGGAGCAAAAACTTTTCGGGTTGTTGGAGAAGATATTGCTGTTAAAGCATCCATTCATACACTTGGCGGTTTTTCTGCTCATGCCAGCCAGACTCAACTCATTGAGTGGGTCAACCACTTTAATAAACCATATCCCAAACTCTACCTTGTTCATGGCGAAGAAAATGCCAAGTTAGCATTACAAGAAAAGTTTTCTCATCATGGCTGGTCTGCCAATATTCCACATTATGGAGAGAGTATAGTCTTATAGAAGCCGGGCTACTGTTAATACTCACTATACAACCGGAGTCTTTTATATTTTAGTAATTGCATGACTGCATAATTCTGTATATAAGCTATTATTGATAATGTGGACTTATCTATTTAAAAAATAGTGTATTTATGGTGTAGTCATCGGTTTGTGTTTCAAACAGGAAATTGACTGCAAGTTTATAGGTTATGCAAATAGGCGATTTTATAAGTAACATTTACAAGAAACAACGATAAGAACCGCTATAAGAGATGGAGTAATGTAATATGATTAAATTCATACAACGATTCATCCTGTCACTACTTTTTTTATCTGGTGCGTTATTGAACACGGCGTCTGCTAATAATATTATTCAACCTGTTTTTCAGTTAACTATCAATGATGTCATTGGGCCTGCAACGGATGATTATGTGAAACGGGCAATTGAAATGGCAACGCTGCAAAAGGCGGCACTGATCGTTATTCGAATGGATACGCCCGGCGGTTTGGATTTTGCTATGCGATCCATTATTAAAAATATCACGAACTCTTCAGTACCTGTTGCGGTTTATGTTGCGCCAACGGGAGCGCGCGCAGCCAGTGCAGGTACTTACATTCTTTATGCAAGTCATATAGCCGCTATGGCACCTGGTACAAATCTGGGTGCGGCAACACCAGTGCAGATTGGTGGTATTTCACCGCCTGACTTTCAAAAGGGAAAAGACAAGACGGATAAGCAGGTGTCTGAAAACAATAAAACGACATCACAAAAAAAAGTCATTAATGATGCTGTTGCTTATATACGTGGGCTGGCACAACTGCGTGGCCGTAATCAGGAATGGGCTGAAAAAGCGGTTAGAGAAGCGGCCAGTCTTCCTGCGAGCGATGCACTAAAAAAAAATGTTATTGATGTTATCGCTGGAAGTACAACTGATTTGTTGAAACAAATTGATGGTCGTGAGGTTTTTGTTTTGGGACAAAAGATTCGATTGAGAACGGGAGGTTTAACGGTAATAGAAATTAATCCGGACTGGCGTAGTCGATTACTTAGCGTTATTACTAATCCTAATATTGCTTATATTTTGATGTTGATAGGCATATATGGATTGATACTTGAGTTCTATAATCCGGGTTCGATTGTTCCCGGAACGGTTGGTGCAATTTGTTTATTGCTGGCGATGTATTCCTTTCAATTACTACCGGTTAACTATGCTGGCATGGCACTTATTTTATTGGGTATTGCTTTGATGGTAGCTGAAGCCTTTGAACCGAGTTTTGGTGTGCTTGGTATTGGCGGTGTGATTGCTTTTGTTATTGGTTCTATTATTTTAATGGATACCGATGCACCTGGCTTTGGTATTGATATATCCGTGATTGCAACCTTTGCTGTTACCAGCGTTATTTTACTTTTCTTTGTTGTTGGCATGGCAGTAAAATCACGACAGCGCCCCGTTGTGAGTGGTATGGAAGAATTACTTGGCAGTGAAGCGTTGGTGGTGGAAGATTTTGAACAAGAGGGCAGGGTTAACATTCACAGTGAAAACTGGAGTGCACACTGTAATACAGCCTTACGGAAAGGACAGACTGTAAAGGTTATTGGTATCGATGGTTTGACCTTGAAAGTTGAACCGTTGGACACAGCAAAATAGGAGTTAGAATAATGACAGCATATAGCATGTATATATTAATAGTATTTATCATTATGTTTTTTGCCAGCGCAATAAAAATTCTGCGTGAATATGAGCGCGGCGTTATTTTTCTTCTTGGGCGTTTCTGGAAAGTAAAAGGTCCAGGTTTTATTATTGTTATTCCTCTTATTCAGCAAATGGTGAGGGTGGATCTGCGTACCGTTGTTATGGATGTCCCCAGTCAGGATGTAATCTCACGCGATAATGTTTCAGTGAATGTAAACGCAGTTGTTTACTTTCGTGTTATTGATCCTGAAAAATCAATCATACAGGTTGAGAATTTTTATGAAGCGACCAGTCAGTTGGCACAAACAACATTACGATCTGTATTGGGTCAACATGAACTGGATGAAATGTTGGCAGAACGCGAACGCCTTAATACAGATATTCAAAATGTGCTTGATCAGCAAACGGATGCCTGGGGTATTAAGGTTAGCAATGTAGAAATTAAACACATTGACCTTAATGAAAATATGATCCGGGCAATTGCCAAACAAGCAGAAGCTGAACGTACAAGACGTGCCAAGGTGATTCATGCAGAAGGTGAGATGCAGGCAGCCGAGAAACTTTTATCAGCAGCGAAAATGCTTTCTGAACAGTCTGAAGCAATACAGCTGCGTTATTTGCAAACACTAACTGAAATTGCTGGTGAGCGAACGAATACAATTGTTTTTCCATTGCCTATGGATTTGATTGATCACTTGATTAAAAAAACAAAAAATTAATTTTAAAAATAAGTGTGTGGGATTGCGTAAATTTTTATAAAATAAAAATTATGATTTTTTGCTGGTTATATTATTAACTAAATGTAGTACTCTTAAGGCAGATAAAGTAACAGGCGATAAAATAATACTGTTAATTAAAATTCGCTAAGTTAGTTTGATTCTAAAAATAAATAAAACACTTTTAGTAAATACTAATTGTTTAACTCCTATATTTAAATAGTATCTGAACCTGGAGAAAAGATGTCAGATATTAAAGATGCATCTCTAGCAGATTCTGGCGAATTGCGTATCGAATGGGCTCTCAAAGAGATGCCCGTGATAAAGGGACTAATGCAACAGTTCTTGAAGCAACGTCCACTTGAAGGCGTACGGTTGAGTGGTTGCCTGCATATTACTACCGAAACCGCTAATCTTGCACGAGCCCTTAAATTAGCCGGTGCTGATTTGGTTTTATGTGCCAGTAACCCATTAAGCACACAGGATGATGTTGCTGCTGCATTGGTTAAAAAATATCATATACCGGTATTTGCTATTCGGGGTGAATCAACAGAAGTTTATTACCAGCACATACAGACAGCGCTGGATCATCAACCTGTTATAACGATGGATGATGGGGCAGATCTGGTGAGTGAAATGCATAAAAGCCGAACAGGATTACTTAATAACATGATTGGCGGCACCGAAGAAACCACCACCGGTGTGATTCGTTTACGCGCGATGGCAAAAGACAATGCGCTTAAGTTTCCTGTTCTTGCGGTTAACGACGCCAAAACAAAACATTTATTTGATAACCGTTATGGAACTGGGCAAAGTGCTCTGGATGGCATTATTCGTGCCACTAATATTCTTTTAGCAGGTAAGAACTTTACGGTTGTGGGCTATGGTTGGTGTGGGCGAGGTGTTGCCATGCGTGCGAAAGGTCATGGTGCTCATGTTATTGTGAGCGAAGTTGATCCTTTGCGTGCATTGGAAGCAAGCATGGATGGTTATCAGGTTATACCACTAATAGAAGCAGCCAAACAATCTGATTTTATTCTTACGGTTACTGGCGATAAACACGCAGTAGATAAAAAGCATATGCAAGTAATGAAAGATGGCTGTGTTCTTGCTAATGCGGGTCACTTTAATGTCGAAATTAATATCCCTGCACTTGAATCATTAAGTACAACTAAATCCCGACCACGTGAATTCGTTGAAGAATATACATTAAAAGACGGACGCACGGTTCGTTTACTTGCCGAGGGTCGGCTGGTTAACCTTGCGGCAGCAGAAGGTCACCCCTCTGCTGTGATGGATATGAGTTTTGCTAACCAGGTATTGTCAGCTATTTATATGAAAAACAATCAGGGTAAGCTTAGTAATACCGTTCATAATATACCTGATGAAATTGATCGAAAAATTGCACAGCTTAAACTTGATGCAATGGGTATCAAGATTGATCAACTTACCGATGAACAACAACATTACCTGTCTTCATGGCAGGAAGGCACATCATAATTAATTTGTGAGTCTGTCATGGAAAAACAACAATGTTTATTAGAGACGATAAAAAGCGAGGCGAAATTTACTGCCTCTTATACTGGCAGAAAAAAGTTTGCTCAACGAGTTATGGATGCGATGGCCGCAGTTGATCGTGAGAATTTTGTGTCTCTACAATATCTGTCCCTTGCCTACGACAATGGCCCTTTACCCATTGGTTATGGTCAAACGATCTCTCAACCTTACATTGTTGCATTAATGACGGATCTGTTGGATCTCACTGCGGAGAGTATTGTTCTGGAAGTGGGTACGGGCTCTGGTTACCAGGCGGCTGTTCTTTCCAGGCTGGCTAAACAAGTTTATAGCATTGAAAGAGTTAAGGAACTTGCCGAATCTGCCGGTGAACGATTAAACGAATTAGGTTACAACAATATCGAGATACAAAACCGGGACGGTTATAGCGGCTGGCAGGAAAAAGCGCCGTTTGACGGCATTATTGTTACCGCTGCTGCGAGCCATATTCCTCCTGCCCTTATCGAACAACTTAAAACTGGCGGACGCATGGTGATCCCCGTAGGCTTACCCCATATGCATCAGGAACTCATGTTAATAACAAAAAACGAAAAAGGGGTAGTCGATACCGAATCCCTGCTTGGCGTGGCTTTTGTGCCACTCATTACGGATGAAGAAGGTGTTAATAAGAATTGAACTAGTCGGAATACGTTTTAGAAATAAAGTGGCTATACTGTTTAGATAAATAAGGAGGTTGTCATGACTGATATTATCAATATTCTTGCCGATGAAGCGACTTCACTACTTGAACATACCTGTGCTGGTATCACTAAATCAGTGATACACGTTCCAGGGCCAGGCTATATAGACAGCGTTGTTGCTCACAAGAACCGCAAGCCAGCGGTGTTAAGAAATCTGAATGCATTATATAACCATGGTCGTCTTGCAGGCACGGGTTATATGTCACTATTACCGGTAGACCAGGGGGTTGAGCATTCTGCTGGTGCCTCTTTTGCACCTAATCTCGCGTTTTTTGATCCGGAAAATATTATTAAACTGGCGATTGAAGGTGGTTGTAATGGTGTGGCATCGACACTGGGTGTATTGAATAGCATTGCCCGTGACTATGCACATAAAATTCCTTTTATTGTAAAAATTAATCACAATGAATTACTCAGTTACCCAAACCAATACGATCAGACATTGTTTGCCAGTGTTGATCAGGCTTTTGATATGGGCGCTGTTGCTGTGGGTGCAACCGTGTATTTTGGTTCGGATCAGTCACAGTCGCGTCGGCAAATACAGGAAATAAGTGAAGCTTTTGAACATGCTCATGATCTTGGATTGGTCTGTGTCTTATGGGCTTATTTACGTAATAATATCTTTAAACATGAAGGTACGGATTATCATGTCTCGGCGGATCTTACTGGCCAGGCTAATTATTTGGCTGCAACTATAGACGCGGATATTATTAAACAAAAGCAGGCGCAAAATAACGGCGGTTTCAATGCCATCAAGTTTGCTAAGACCCACCCCAAAGTATATTCCGAACTGACAACAGAGCATCCCATTGATCTTGTACGTTATCAGGTGGCGAATTGCTTCATGGGCCGTGTTGGCATGATCAACTCCGGCGGTGCATCTGGTGATGATGATTTACACCAGGCAGTGCGTACAGCTGTTATCAATAAGCGCGCCGGTGGCATGGGATTAATTTCAGGGCGCAAAGCTTTCCAGAAACCCATGGAGCAGGGCATTACTCTATTGAATGCTATTCAGGATGTGTATTTGTCTGAAGAAATCACGCTTGCTTAAGTCTTAGAGGGTATACTTTTTAAATGTTTGGAAATGAACTTTCTTCAGTACAACTCATTGCTGTCGCTATTATCCCACTTGTCTTTGCTGTCGTTGTTCATGAGCTCGCCCATGGCTGGGTTGCACTGCAATTAGGCGATGATACGGCCTACCGTATGGGACGTCTCACCCTAAACCCGCTTAAGCACATAGATCCTATTGGCACTATCCTTGTTCCTATTGTTTTAATTTTAACCGTTGGTTTTGCATTTGGTTGGGCTAAACCCGTGCCAGTTAATTTTAATGGCTTACACAACCCAAGGCGTGACACGGTTCTTGTTGCAGTTGCCGGTCCTTTTTCTAATTTACTGATGGCGGTGGCCTGGTTAGTCATGGCTAAACTTGCGACTTTGCTACCTGATAGTTTCGTAATATTTACTTCGCCTCTTATATACATGAGTATGTTTGGGGTGTTAATTAACTCCATTTTGATGGTTTTCAACTTGCTTCCAATTCCTCCAACCGATGGAGGACGTATTGCGATTAGTTTATTACCACCGCGCATTGGGTATGGTTTGAGTCGAGTTGAACCTTATGGCTTAATTATTATTCTTGCCTTAATGTTAACTGGAATCATCTGGCGTTTACTTGATGTCGTTACTCAGACGGTTATGCAAGTCATCGGGTTCCTACTTTGAACAAAAACATCCTTTGTTTTTCTTTTTATTTTAAAGGTAATAACAAACATGACAGCTAAAGCAGTTGATGCAGTATTGTTTGACTACGGTGGTGTACTTGCCGAAGAAGGTTTCCGAGATGGTCTTGTTACATTTGCAAAAGAACAAGAACTGAATGCAGAGGTCATGACTAATGAAGGAATGAAAGCTGTTTATGATTCAGGTTTTGTTTTAGGTCATGGCACTGCGAGTGATTTTTGGAAATTGTTACGTCAGCGCACGGGGCTGGTCGGGGATAACGATGAACTCAGCAAACGGATCTTATCAGGGTTTATGCTCCGTCCGTGGATGATTGAGTTGGTCGGGCAGTTACATAAACAGGGTTATATCACAGGCATTCTTAGTGATCAGACGTATTGGCTTGATACCTTGAATGAACGGGATCATTTTTTTGATGCTTTTGACCATGTTTATAATAGTTATTACATCGGTAAGGGTAAACAGGATTCCTCATTATTTAATGATGTGGCGAAAGATTTAGGTTTACCATTATCAAAGATACTTTTTATTGATGATAATGAAGGTAATATAATTCGTGCCCGTGAGGCAGGGATGCAAGCTATCCAGTTTGTCGATAGGCAGAGCTTTATCTCAGCGTTAAAACAACTAACAGGGTAGTGCATTTGAAGAAGGACGTTGTGATATATATGGTAACGGCCCCCAATTTTTATTTGATAAATCTCCAGGGAGTGTTCGGTGGCAAAGTGGTTAATAGTAATTGGACTAATATTTATTATTCTTGGTGCGCTTACTCATTATGCACCCTGGAGCTTGAATTGGTTTGGAAAACTACCCGGCGATATTTATATTAAACGGGAAAACGGTGGAATTTATATACCCTTTGTTTCCATGCTTATCGTCAGCCTGGTATTAACGCTTTTAATAAATATAGTTAACCGTTTGTAAAAAATGGCGTTAGAGTACAATTGTTTCTAACATTAGAGAGTTTTGTTCTCCGGTAGCAACTATCTGATAGAGTTTTTATTATTCATTAAGTGCGATAGATGCCATTTTCATTGTGCTTTCAAATGATTCTGAGCCCGCAATAAATAAACCATTATGGCAAAACATGGCGTCATCAATGCCGGTCACTTCTTGAAGTGCTTTGTCGGATAAGCCTGCCCATTGTTTAGGTAACGACTTTCTATTTTCGAATGAACCTAATTCAACGGGGACTGTTTGAATTCTCCATTGACCAGTTTGAGATGGGTAAACTACATATAACGCTTCTTCAGACAATTTGTGTACCGTTCTTTTCCAGGGGCTATATTTTTCTAATACAATCACTCTTGGATCTTCTGCTTTTTCAATTGCTTCCGCTACAATTGCTTTTGCACTAATGCCACCGTTAGCTGATGCAATAAATCGTGTTAAAACGGTTGCTGCAAAATCAACGGCTTCATCAAAACATTCATCAAAGTGACTCTCTTCTTGCCAGGTCGGGTTAAACATTCCAACAGTTTGGCTAAGACTAATGCCTTCATAAATACCTTCTACATGACCACAATCGATGGCATCAATTTTGGATACCAGGCCTGAATCAACCGCATTTGCTACATCTTGATCACCCTGGCATATTTCTAAGCCATATTTTTGCCAAATTAAACCAAATGAAGAATAGGGGATTCCATTGTCACGTTCACCTGCACCACCACGTTGATGATGATCAAAACGGCCTGTATCCGCGTCATATTCACCACCTACATCAACCACAATATCTGCCTTGGCAATAAGCTCTGAATCACGTGTGCGAATGAGCTTAAAAGAAGGAAATACGTTCTTAAGTGCAGCGATACTGAAAACATCATCTGCATGAAAATTACCGTTGTGCGTTACTATCGTTTTGTCATTCATTTATTTAGTGTCATCTTAGAAAGGGGTGAAGGTGTCGCTAGTTAAATATTGATGTTTTGGAACATTTAATAAGCAGAAAATTTATGGAGGATTCTATACGAAGACAGCTAACAAAAATAGCTGATTTTAGTGGTAGAATTCATTAGATTTCATTTATTCATGACGCTAGAGTAGAAAAATATGTCCTTAAAAACACTGATATTAGGTGCTGTTGTACTCACATTCTCATCTGCTGCGATGGCAAAAGAGACGCTAAAAATCATCACTTGGAAAGGGTACGCACTCAAACCCATTGTCACCGCGTTTGAAAAGGAAACCGGTATCAAAGTTAAGCTAACCTACAGTAATAACGAGGAGATGATTGCCAAACTTCGGGCCACAAGGGGAGCAGGCTTTGATTTAGCACAGCCTAGTCAGGACAGGATCGCTTTCGTGCAAAAGAAATACAGGATTTATCAAGCGATTGATTTTAGCAAAGTTGATACAAACCTGTTAATTGACTCGATGGTCACTGCGGTTAAGAAGAATACCGAAGTGAAAGGTAAATCCTATGGTGTTCCACACGTCTATGGGACGACAGGTTTAATTATTAACAAAAAAGAGGCCCCCGGAGCAAACGATTGGTCTGATCTGTGGAACCCCAAATATGCCGGAAAAATCTCATACCGACTAAAAAGACCCATATTGATTGGTGCAGCCTTTGCGATGGGTGAAGATCCTTTTGCTTTGTATAACGATAAGAGAGCTTACAAAGCGTTAATTAACCGGGTTGAAAAGAAGTTGATTGCGTCTAAAGGACTTGTGAAAAACTACTGGACCAGTGGTGATACGCAGGTTGAGATTATAAAAAGTGGTGACGCCAACGTGATTTCTGGCTGGGATGCCAAGGGCTGGGCCCTGCATAAAATTAATTCTAATATTGATTTTGTTGCGCCAAAAAGTGGGGCTTTAGGTTGGATTGATACCTTCGCTATTCCCGCAAAGGCAAAAAATGTTAGCGCTGCTTATAAATGGATTAACTTTATTTCAAGACCGGAATATGCGGCATTGATTACTAATAGTGAAAAGTATGGCACAGCCTCTAAAGATGCATCCAAATATTTAGAGCCATCTATTAAGGCCGACTTTGAAAGATCTTTCTCAAAAGCGGATATTGATAACATCAAATGGCATCCTCCGGTTCCCGCAGGATTCGACAAGATTGAATCGAAGGCATTAGATAGGATTAAAGCAGCTAACTAAAGACTACTGGATAACTTTAACCTCTCGCTACGTTATATAGCGGTCTTTAAAATTGAATTGAAACTATGGATTTTCAATGAGTAAGATATTAGAAATAAAAAACCTTTCAAAACATTTTGATGATTTCACCGCTGTTAATAATGTAAATTTTAGTGTTGAAGAAGGAGGCTTCTTTTCGATTCTTGGTTCATCTGGTTGCGGAAAAACAACTCTTTTACGTATTATTGCAGGCTTTCAACAAGAGTCAGAAGGTGACGTTATTATACGTGGCCAATCCATGAAAGGGATTCCCCCTGAAAAACGTCCCGTCAATATCGTGTTTCAAAATCTTGCACTGTTCCCCATGATGAATGTCAGGGAGAATATTGCTTTTGGTTTAAAGAGGCAAAAATTAAAAACAGCTGACATCAATTTTAAAATCAACGAGATGTTAGAACGTGTTGGCCTAAATGGTTATGAAAATAAAAAAGTCACTGACCTGTCCGGTGGCCAAAGGCAACGAGTGGCTATTGCGCGTTCACTCGTCATGAATCCCTCCATCTTATTACTTGATGAACCGCTGGGCGCTTTAGATAGAAAACTCAGGGAACATATGAAAGTGGAACTTAAACTTCTGCAAAAAGAAATTGGTACTACGTTTGTTTATATTACCCATGACCAGTCAGAAGCGTTAGTGATGAGTGACCAGGTCGCCGTTATGCATGATGGTCAGTTTGAACAGATCGATACGCCGCGTAATCTTTATAAAAATCCAAAAACATCATTTGTCGCAGGCTTCGTCGGTGATACGAATCGCTTTGAACTGCAATCAAGATTTGGGGATTCAATTAAGTGTGATTCAATAATCACGAAAGGTGGTTGGAAGCTTAAGCGCCCTGATGCTAGTGTGACGCCAGAAATACTTTACATGCGTCCCGAAGCGTTCATTCTAAATCCTGACAATATGATGAACGACATCGAACAGTTTGAAGTAACGATTAAAACAATTCTTTTTGATGGTTCAAATACCAAGCTTTCTACAATGGTAAATGGAAGCAATGAAGAATTGCTGATATCACTGCCACAAAATGCGCAATTTGATGGCATCGTAGAGGGGCACAAGTTGAACGTTGGTATTCATCGTAATGATATAAAGTGTTTTTAGAAAGCTTATGATGCAAAATAATAAAAACAACTTTAATATCACCTTTTATTTATTGATAGTGCCAGTTTTAATCTGGCTCATCTTCATGATTGTCATCCCTCATGTTGAAATGTTTATCAGCTCTTTTCAGGTTGAGAATGATGAGGGCGACATGGTTTTTTCATTTGGAAATTATATCGAATTCTTTAGTCAAAAAATCTATTGGCTCACTTTTGTAAAAACGGCAGCTTATTCCATCGGCGTCACTTTACTGGCTTTCATCATTGCCTTTCCTATTGCATTTTATTTAACCAAGGTCACTTCAAAGAAGAACGCCGGTTTTTTGATGCTGTTGTTACTCATTCCTCTTTGGGTAGGAGAGTTGGTGACGGTTTACGGCTGGATAGTATTGCTTGGTGATCATGGTGTTATAAATCATTTCTTAATAACGATTGGCATCATCAACGAACCCCTCAATATGCTGTATACCAATTTTAGTATGGTTGTTGGTCTGCTTTATATGTCCATGCTCTTTATGGTAATCCCCGTTATGTCTACTTTACAAAGCCTGGATGACTCACTGATTGAGGCCGCGTGTGATCTTGGCGCATCAAAGTGGGATATTTTTATAAAAATAATCATTCCATATTCCATGCCGGGTATTACTTCTGGTGCAATTATCGTGTTTATGTTGGTCATCGGCGATTACCTGGCACCAAATTTATTAGGTGGTAAAAATTCTTTGTGGTTTACAGAACAAATTTATAATAATTTTCTGCAAACATTTAACTGGAATGAAGGTGCAGCATTTGGTTTTTTATTGCTCATGCTCTCATCCGGCATTATCTGGGTTGCACTTAAATTATCCGGTCAAAAACTTGAGAAGGTGGGGGCATGATTCGTTCACTGCCGAGCTCACCTTTATACCGGGCAGGTTACCGTATTTATGTCTTCCTGTTTTTTATGTTTTTGCTCATGCCGCTGATTGCTATCTCCATTTTGGCATTTAATGATTCTAACTTCATTTCGCTACCTTGGAACGGGTTTACCTTAGACTGGTTTTTTTCTGCTACTGATGAACGACAGGGGATTTTTGCGGATGAAGAACTGATAGCGAGTATTGTTACCAGTCTCAGCACCGGTTTTTTCGTCGCAGTCATCTCTACATTGGTTGGCACGCTTGCGGCATTATTGTTTGAAGAAGAGACATTCCGATTAAAAGGCTTGTTATACTTTTTGGCGTTAGCGCCCCTGGTGATTCCCGGTGTGATATTAGGCATCTCGATATTGTTAACCGCGACATCTGCAGGCAACCATATTGAGGAGTCTTTTGCTCTGGATGTTGAATTGTTTAGGCCCAGTTATTGGTTGGTTGTCCTGGGACAGTTTTCTTTTGCGGCAACCTATGTCATGTTACTTGTTTCAGCACGTTTGAAAAAATTTGACCGCACACTGGAAGAAGCTGCGCTGAGTTTAAAAGCAACACGGTTAGAAGCGATATGGTATGTAACGATTCCTTTTCTTCGTCCCGCTATAATCGGCGCTTTTGTGGTTGCCTTTATATTAAGTTTTTCAAATATTAATACGACAATCTTTCTAATCGGATCAGATCCTACTTTACCTATCGATTTGTATTCCCGGATTAGATTTAGTTCGACACCTGTACTTAACGCGGTTTCATTTTTGATCGTGCTTACAATCAGTGGTCTGGCTATGATCAATGTTTTTGCCAATCGCTCAAATAAGTAAGTATGTATTTGGCTGTATGAATTACTGTTGGTAGGGTTTAAAAGTGATTTCAGTGTAAAGCTTGCCGGTAAAGTGACTTTCTACCATTAAAGTATTTTTTGATTGTTTAACGTCAAAACCAGGTTGTACCTTTGGTTTACTGTTTATAAACTCAAGCATTGTTGAAGGATATTTTACTTTTAAAGTCAGATGGAAGGGGAAGTAGCTATCCATAAACTGGCGATGAAACGGGCCATTAACCAGCTTATAAGACCCATCCTCGTTTTTGTAAAATATTCTTACTTCAGCCGAGACACATAACTGTGCATCCTTGAGTACGTTCTCAAGTTGTACCGATTGTTCTTTAACCGATGCGTGTTCTATATTTTTTCTTTTGATTATTTTTAGCTTACGCATCGATTTATAATTATAGACAACTTCCATTTCAGGCACGGGATCAAGATGTTGATAGCATTGTATTAAATCTACCCAACCTGTTTTTATACTTTGTGGGCTGATGTTGATTTTATTAATGGAATGTAACGCAGGTTTGTCTATTGGTGAGGAGATAAAGGTTAAGCGATGATCACTGCTTTGTGTGGGGGGGCTAAGTTCATCACTCATGAACCACTTTTCCAGTTCATCAGCGGAAGGAGATGCTTTGGCTTGAAGTGTTGAAAACACAAACAGTAAAAGCAGTATTAGATGTGATACAGAAGCTGGCAAAGTTATTAACCTGTTTACGATATTTTTTAATGATATAACAATATCAATAAACGCTATTAAAAACGAATTATAACTGGTAAATATATGCTTGTTTTTATTTTGTTTGTACTAAAGTTTTATTGATATATTTTGATTTTATCTGAAAGATAGTGGGTAAAAAAGAGAATTATATTTATATAAAACTATATATCTGTATATACAGTTTTAACATTATGAAGCTCTTTATCTAATTTAATATATTTCGTGTTGCATCAATATTGTCACTGACTTCTTCTATGTCAACGATATTAATGTCTGGTTGCAGTCCTAACTGTTTAAATGCTGGAATGTTTGACCAGTCACTTTCGGTATAGCGGTGGTTTGTATCAATTAAGCTTTGTAGATTTGCAACCATAACAATATCAACATAGTCTGGCCCATTTTTTGATTGGCGCTTTAGATCTTCATGCTCTTCCGCAACAGCAACCAGCTCTTTTGGGAAACACCATTTTTTTAATATTTCAGCTCCGATTGTAGTATGAACATTGTTTATAATTCTATCGAGTGCGGCTTCGTCTTCTAATAATTCAGGATAATCTTCTGCACGCGTTAAAATGGGGAGAGCACCTATATCGTGTATCAGCCCGCCTAACATCGCTTGTTCGGGGTGGAGATCGCTAAATTGAGAGGCAAGGGCATGTGCAATAGCAGCAACTTCTGTTGAGTGTTCCCAAATTTTGCGTAAACGTTTATCGGTTACATCAGATGTAGCCTGAAACATTTGTTCCATGACCATACTGGTGACTAAGTTACGAATCATATTGCCGCCCATTCTTGCTACGGCAGCTTCAACGGTTTCTAGAGTACGACTTGAACGTAACAATGGACTGTTTGCAACCTGGATCATGCGCGCAGAAAGAGCTGCATCACTGGTAATGACTTTGGCGACATCCATTAGTGACGAGTTTTCATCTTCTAATGTATCGCGAACTTTTAAAGCGACTTCAGGGAGCGTCGGTAAGACTAGCTTGTCATTTTCGAGGTCATCGAGTAATTGGTCGAGGAATTTTTCTTCCGCGGCTGGATCCATGGTTCTATCCTTTAATTTGATTACAGTTCTATTATCGACATTTTATTAGAAAGGTTTAGTAATCTTTTAATTTTTTTAGTTATTCGAGTGAGTAGGGGAGTTCGGCAAGTTGAAGGCGAGGTTTTGTGTCCCCATCAAGGTAAAGGCCACCTTTTTCGGCTTTTTCAATTTGTAAAACGGCTAAAAATTCGATTTTTTTGTCTTTAGACCAGCTAGCGGTGACAATTTGACCTATTTTTTGCCCATCTTCATGCTCTGATAAAATAGCTTGTCCAGGCGTGGGTAATGTTTCATTTTCAAGCGAGCCATTGAAAAGTCGACGTTTTAATTTGCCTAAATAATGCATTCGAGCCACGACTTCTTGCCCCGGGTAACAGCCCTTTGTAAAACTAAGGCTATTAATTGCCTGCAAATTCACCATTTGTGGCACAAATGCTTCAACGGTTTCGGCGACAACTTCGGGGATAGCCGCTCGGATGGTTAAAATATTCCAGCTATTTTCCCCTATTAATGCGGCATCAGCTTTGAGTTGTTGCCATAGGTCTTTAATTTCTCCAACAGGCCCATATGCTTCATATCTAGGCATGTCGCCGTGTAAGCGTATGAGAGTAATATTATTTTCAAAAACGGCTTCATCTTCATTATTCGGCAGATTTTTAAATAAAGAAGAAAGTTTATTGCCTGCATTTGAACCTGCGATACCAATGCGAACCAGCGTATCACTACTATCAGTGAGTTCAACTTTGCTACGCATAACAAACATACGTAAACGTTTTAGCGTTGCCTCAAGTGTGTTTGCAGGTAAGCGAAGATAATAATGTTCGCCTCGTTTAAATATTCTAAAATTCGCTAAGATTCGTCCCTTAGGATTACAGTAGGCACTAAGTTGGCTCATGCTTTCTGTGGCCAACTTAATATCATTGGTTAACTGTCCTTGTAAAAAATCAGTTGCATCATCGCCATTGACTTCGATTAATGCGTACTGGCTAAGATCGGCAAGTACTAAACTTGAATAGGCAGACTGTTCTTCATCGATAGATAAAGCAAAATCTTTAACATAATTATTTTGTATGTTTGCATTGTTTGTTAAGAGAAAATCTTGCCATTCTTTGTTCATAGTGATTCCAGGTTGTATTAACTGATATATCGTTTGAAAGTTATTGCAGTTTGCTGTATCAATAGGGCTAAAGGAACGTTTAACCTTATATAACGCATGATAATTGTGATTGAATTATAGCGTATTGGAAAGCATTCTGAAATGGACTACGCTTAAATACTATAACTTCTGTGTAACGTTTTGATGTTACTTATCTTGATACCTTAGGCTTTATATGAAAACAAAATACAAGCGGCCGAAACATTTAAACTTATTAAAGATTCGTTTACCTATAACGGGGATAGCATCGATCAATCACCGTTTAAGTGGGGTGATATTATTTTTAGCGATTCCGTTTAGTCTTTATTTACTGCAGCTTTCTCTATCCAATAAAGAGGGTTTTACTCAGACAATTGAGTATCTTTCATCCCCCTGGATTAAATTATTATTAATTCCATTAGTTTGGGCATTTGCTCATCATTTACTAGCTGGCTTTCGTTTTCTTCTAATTGATCAAGAAATTGGTATTCATTTATCTGCTGCCAGGTTGACTGCATGGTTTGTGGTTGTTACTGCAGTGATTGTCACGCTTGTTGTTGCTGTAGGGTGGTGGTTATGAGTTTTCAAGCGCAAGGTATGCGTGCCTGGTTGTTACAACGGCTTACTGCAATTTATGTTGCTATTTATACTTTATCTTTAATGATATGGGTAAGCTACCAGCTTCCATTGAGTTATGAAGCATGGCTTAACCTTTTATCTCAGCCTTTTATGCTGATTGCCACGGTTCTTTTTTATTTATCATTATTTATTCATGCCTGGGTCGGTATCCGGGATATCTTCGTTGATTATGTGAAGCCCAGTGGTATTCGTTTTATTTTGTTAATGTCGCTTGCCTTTTTCCTAGTCGTCATGACACTGTGGTTATTAATTATTTTCGTTGGTTTGGTAAAAATATGAGTATAGAAAATTTAGAACGACGTACTTTTGATACCTTGGTAATAGGTGCCGGGGGTGGTGGTTTACGTGCTGCTTTACAACTTGCTGAAGCTGACGCACACGTTGCTGTCGTTTCAAAAGTTTTTCCAACACGTTCACATACCGTTGCTGCTCAAGGTGGAATGAATGCCTCGTTGGCAAATGTTTTACCCGATAACTGGCATTGGCATATGTACGACACCATTAAAGGCAGTGACTACCTGGGTGATCAGGACGCAATTGAATACATGTGTCGTGCTGCATCACATTTAGTTTATGAGCTAGAACATCAAGGCGTACCGTTTAGTCGTATGGACAGCGGTAAAATTTATCAACGTCCATTTGGTGGTCAAAGCCAAAATTTTGGTGGTGAACAAGCCGCAAGAACATGTGCTGCGGCGGATAGAACAGGGCACGCAATCTTACATACACTTTACCAACAAAATATCCGTGCAAAAACGCATTTCTTTGATGAATATTTTGCGATTGATTTAATTAAAGATAAAGATGGTTTCATTTTAGGTGCACTAGTACTTGAAATAGAAACGGGTGAGCCGCTTTTAATTGAGGCAAAAACGACTTTACTTGCAACAGGTGGTGCAGGGCAACTTTTCCGCACTAATACCAATGCACATATTAATACGGGTGATGGCTTGGCGATGTCATTGCGTGCAGGATTACCTTTGCAAGATATGGAGTTTTTTCAATTCCATCCAACCGGTATTGCTGGAAAAGGAATGTTAATAACAGAAGGTGCCCGCGGTGAAGGTGGTTATTTAATCAATAAAGATGGTGAACGTTTTATGGAACGTTATGCACCACATGCAAAAGATTTAGCCAGTCGTGACGTTGTTAGTCGAGCGATTGCAACAGAGGTTCGTGAAGGACGTGGCTGTGGTCCAAATGCTGATCATGTAATGCTAAAATTGGATCATCTTGGTCGCGATGTTTTGTATAAACGTCTTCCGGGCATTTGTGATATGTCGAAAACTTTTATGCATATTGATCCTGCTGAAGAACCTATTCCTGTATTTCCAACCGCCCATTACACCATGGGTGGCATTCCAACAAATCGTTTTGGTCAGGTTATTGTTCCTGTTGCTCATGGTGAAGAATCTATTCCTGGCTTATATGCGGTGGGTGAATGTGCTTGCGTATCCGTACATGGTGCCAACCGTTTAGGTGGTAATTCATTGCTGGATATTGTGGTGTTCGGACGAGCAGCGGGTAATGATATTAAAAAATATTTAGAGGAAAACCGTTATCATCGGCAAATTGACGAACAAAGTGTCGAAGATGCGTTGAAACATCTAAAACGCTGGGATACGGCGGATGATATAGGTGATAAAGCTGAGTCGGTAATGGGGTTAAGAGAAGAGCTGCAAAAAGTAATGGAAGATTACTGTAGCGTGTTTAGAACCGAAGATGTTTTGCAACAAGGTCTTGATAAAGTACTCGAGCTTGAACAAAGAATGAAAAATGTGCGCATTAATGATCACAGCAAAGTTTTTAATACCGCAAGAATTGAAGCTATGGAGCTTGAAAATTTAGTTGATCTCGCGGTTGCCACGGTTAAATCGGCAATTGAACGTAAAGAGAGTCGAGGGGCTCATTCACGCATTGATTATCCTGATCGAGATGATGTTAGTTGGTTAAAACATAGTCTATATTATAAGGAAGGTCATCGCATGGACTATAAACCTGTCACGTTAAAGCCTATGACAGTAGAAACCTTTCCGCCCAAGCCCCGTGTTTATTAATTAAGGTGAATTATGCGCTTTAAAATTTATCGCTATAACCCAGAAACCGATCAAAAGCCTTATATGCAGGATTGTATTTTGGATGAAGTCACTGACGATATGATGTTACGTGATGCATTGTTGTTACTAAAAGCAAAAGACGAAACGCTTAGCTTTCGACATTCATGTGGTGAAGGTGTTTGTGGCTCCGATGCTGTTAATATTAACGGTACAAATGGACTGGCTTGTAAAAAACGTTTATCAGAATTAAAAGAACCTGTTGAAGTTCGACCTGTTCCAGGTATGCCGGTGATTAGAGATTTAGTGGTAGATATGGAACAGTTCTATCATCACTATCGTGCAGTTAAACCCTATATGACGGTGCATGATCCCATTCCTGAAGTTGAATTTAAACAAACCCCCGAAGAGCGTGAAAAACTTGATGGTTTGTATGAATGTATCTTATGCGGCTGTTGTACCACATCATGCCCATCATTTTGGTGGAATCCCGATAAGTTTCGTGGCCCCGCGGCACTGTTACAATCCTATCGGTTTTTAGCGGATAGTCGTGATCAAGCAACAGATGAACGATTACAAGAACTCGATGGGCCTTATAAAATGTTTCGTTGCCACTCGATTATGAATTGTGTCAATGTGTGCCCTAAAGGTTTAAACCCAACTGAGGCTATTCATAAAATTAAAAAGCTTATGGTCAAAAATTTGGTGTGAAATATGTTATTTCCTAGCGACTTAGAAATGGACGAAGCACGTTTAGCTTGGCAATGTCGACGAGGCATGCTTGAGCTTGATTTAATGCTGCAAAGCTTTGTTGATAAACGTTATTCTTCTTTATCGCTTAAGACTAAAAAAGCCTTTCATCAATTATTAAACTGCCAGGATCAAATCTTGCTCGATTATTTGATGGGGCAGGATGTACCTAACGACAAGGATGTTGCTGATGTTGCAAAACAAGTTCGAGAAGCCGCTGGACCTGGCGCTTAAGTCCTCAAAGATATTTTATATTTACCTTGGTATTATTTTTATTTGTGCGCTATTGAGTATCTATATTTCTGATGTTTTATCATTAAATATTCGCTTGCTTCTTTTATTTATCGTTATTTTTAGTTTTTTTCTTATTGTCTGGAAAAAATCACATCAACGCATTTCACGTTTATACTTAAGTAATGATGAGTTTCAACTTGAAGTAAATGATAAGAGGTATTCGGTTGAATTATTTGGTGAATGTATTGTGACGTATTTTATTGTTTGGTTGAATTTTAAAACGGTTGATGCGAATGATAATAATAAAAAATTTCATGTTCTATTATTAACAGATTCTGCAGAAAAAGATCTGTTACGACAATTAAGGGCTCGGTTACGTTTTATGTCTTTTTCTAATAAGGAGAATGCGTTGTCAAACGAAACGATAAAAATGTAATGTATTATACTCTGGGGATAAAGCCGTTTGGTCTTAATACCGTGTTGCTTGGTTTATTGCTTTCATTGGGCTTTGGGTGATTTAAGGTGTAGTGTAATCCTCGGCTCTCTTTACGATCAATTGCCGATTGAATAATAAGATCGGCAACGGTGGCTAAATTACGTAGTTCTAATAAGTCACTAGTGACACGAAAGTTACCGTAATATTCAGAAATTTCTTTAAGTAATAAATTTACCCGGCTTTTCGCACGTTTAAGGCGTTTATCGGTTCGTACGATACCAACGTAATCCCACATAAAACGTCGCAGCTCATCCCAGTTATGCGTGACCACAACTTCTTCATCTGAATCGGTCACACGGCTTTCATCCCAATTGGCTAAAACAATTTCATCAGGTTTTGTTTTAGGTTGTTGTAAAATATGTTTGCTGACCGCTTGTGCAAACACCAGGCATTCAAGGATGGAATTACTTGCCATACGGTTTGCACCATGCAAACCTGTAAAGGCTGTTTCACCTATGGCATACAGTTTGTTGACATCGGTTTGACCATCAATGTCGGTAATAACACCTCCACAGGTATAGTGAGCAGCAGGGACCACAGGAATAGGTTCCTTTGTTATATCAATTCCTAATTCAAGACAGCGTTGATAAATTGTCGGGAACATTCTGATAATAAACTTTGCTGGTTTGTGGCTAATATCAAGGTAAACACATTCTGTTCCCAGTCGTTTCATTTCATGATCGATTGCTCGTGCCACAATATCGCGTGGAGCCAGTTCGGCACGTTTATCGAATTTTTTCATGAAAGGGGTGCCATCGGGCAAGCGCAGAATGCCACCTTCGCCACGTACCGCTTCAGTGATTAAAAATGACTTAGCATCGGAGTGATAAAGACAAGTAGGGTGGAATTGATTGAACTCCATATTGGCAACTCGGCAACCTGCTCGCCATGACATAGCAATGCCATCACCGGTCGAGGTATCGGGGTTACTGGTATAAAGATAAACCTTACTCGCTCCACCGGTTGCCATTACGGTGTATTGAGCTTTAAAAACTTCCACACGGTTAAACTTTCTATCAAGCACATAGGCGCCGAGGCACGTGTTACTTTTGCTTTTACCTATTTTTGCCGAGGTAATGAGATCGATAGCATTATAGTGTTCATATATTTCGATATTAGGATGGGTACGAACTTTATGCTCTAAAGTGGTTTCAATGGCTCGGCCACTGGCATCTTGTGCGTGAATAATTCGGCGTTGGCTATGGCCGCCCTCACGAGTGAGGTGATAGTCCTTTTTATTACTCGTGCGGGTAAACTCTATGCCTTGTTCAATTAACCAGTCAATATTTTCCGAGCCGTGTTCCACTGTGAAGCGCACGACATCTTCATTGCAAAGGTTAGCACCTGCGGTGAGGGTGTCTTGAACATGAGATTCAATACTGTCTTTTGGATCAAGTACCGCTGCGACACCACCTTGCGCATAAAGGGTGGAGCCTTCTCTTAAAATACCTTTTGAAATCAAAGAGATATGATGAGTGTCGGCAAGGCGTAGGGCTAAACTTAATCCTGCTGCTCCACCACCAATGATCAAAATATCTGTATTATGTTGCATAAAATCTTCGGCTCTCTGGGTCGTTATCAAGATGTATTTAGCAATAAGTTTAAGTTATTTTATTGTAGCTCTTCGCTTTAAATGAGCTTTGTATTATGATTTTACCCTAAAAAAATCGCTATGAATCAAGATTTTACAATAAAACGGGTATTGAAAGGCGCTTGTTTATAAAAATCATGCTTAACCGCGAACTCTGTCCCGAAATCATTGTCTCTATTGTGACTGTTCGGGAACCTTATGAGCATTAAGGAAGGAATACCCGAATGGGTGAAAGAAGTATTGATCAAGCGCTGGTAGAGCGCGTACAGAAAGGCGATAAAAAAGCATTCGACATACTGGTATTGAAATATCAGCAACGTGTTATGAATATTTTATCTCGCTATGTACGCGATTCCTCTGAGGTGCAAGATTTAGCTCAGGAAACATTTATTAAAGCCTATCGTGCCCTGGCAACTTTTCGTGGAGATAGTGCTTTTTATACCTGGGTTTATCGTATTGCGATTAATACGGCGAAAAACTTTATTGTTGCCCAAGGAAGACGTCCACCACGGGATGATATTGAAGCATCAGAAGCAGAAACATGTGAAGGCTCAGGAGGCTTGCATGAGCATGCCTCTCCAGAAAGAATTTTGCTCAAGGATGAAATAGCTGAAATGGTTTTCGGCGCAATAGGTGAGTTGCCCGATGATTTGAAAATGGCAATTACCTTACGGGAAATTGAAGGTTTAAGTTACGACGAAATTGCAGAAACAATGTCGTGTCCTATTGGTACGGTTAGATCGCGTATTTTCAGAGCACGTGAAGCAATCGATGAACAACTAAAACCCTTATTAGACGAACGCTAATATAAAGTTGAATGGGCAAGAAATTTTACAGAAATGTAGATCAAGAGATGTAAATTATGAATGATAAAACAGATAAACTTTCAAGCTTAATGGATGGTGAAGTTCATGATCAGGATGCATGGTTCGAACGTTTAGCAAAAGATCCTGAAATGTTGCAGACATGGAAGCGTTATCATATCGCGCGTGATGCTATGAAAGGTCAACTTTC
>Ga0316207_10001848_pt1 | contig 24103 bp, 18 predicted proteins | sample 6weekpyrite_MG_FD_204943 | JGI IMG/M metagenome (GOLD analysis project Ga0316207, IMG submission 204943) | Microbial mat bacterial communities from mineral coupon in-situ incubated in ocean water Damariscotta River, Maine, United States -... | ecosystem: Environmental > Aquatic > Marine >... | reverse complement strand
GAAGCCAACTTAACCCTAATGCTAGCAATCTGGTTCTCTCGAACGCCTAGCAATTCTACATTTGCATCAAGTTTTTGATTAAGCGATGAATTAAGCTGTTTACTACCGATATTGAGAGCATAACTTAAAGGAGAGAGAACAAACCAAAATAGAAGAATACTTAATCGCACTGTAAAGGTTGTTCTAATACGCATGTAGGCCAATCTCTTAATAAGAAATACTATATAAATTACAATTACTTAGTAATTATTAGCTGATAGCCCTATCTGGAATAAACCTACTCTCAGAATGCTTTCATTCCATGCTTGATCAATTATACAACGATTTACGTGCATTTATCAGAATTATGTGTAAAAAGATTTAACAAGGAAGTGTTAATCAGTGAAAAACCTCACGCTAAATATCGAATTTAAATACAATTATTTAGCATGAGATTAAATTTTAGTATGGGAAAAAACTATTTTGGTAAAAAAATGATATGAACCGTAAGCGTATTAAGCAAATACTACCCGTGTTGCATGATGCCCTTTTATGCTTTCAGAAGATTCGAATAATACTGCTTGGCCAGAATTTAAAATTTGTGGGCCATCGGTTTCAATGCTTGGATAAAATACAAAAACATCTTCTTTTCCATCTTTGGGGCGGATGAAACCGTAACCACTGCTTCGATGAAACCATTTTACGGTGCCTGCTCGCATAACTTGCCTCCACTGTACATTTAGTATCTTAACCGGAATGATTAAAAACCTAGCAAATTACTAAGTAATTAATTTTAAGCCGCTTAAGGTAACGCAGGCGAAGTTGTTACTCAAGACTTTTCTTTAATGAATTTTTACTTGAATGATGAGTAAAAACTCGAAATACTATAAGCACTCCTTAAGTGATTAATTTAATTGGAACAAGCTATGATTCTCATCCTGAGTCCAAATATAACTAAATCTGATGAACGCTTTACGCAGCTGATGGATTATCTGTCTGGCCTACCTAATATTCAAACAAATATGCATGCTATACAGGGGGAGCAACAGCACCTCACAGAGATTTATCTATTGGGCGAAACATCCAGCTTGAATATCGAGGATATGCGCAGTTTACCAGGGGTTGAGAATGCCGTTCGTATATCTCAGGAATATCGAGTGCTTGGACGACATGAGAATGATACCCGAGAATCCGGCTTTGAATATAATGGGGTTCAATTCAACCAAGACAATCTCAATGTCTTTGCTGGTCTGTGTGCTGTAGATAATCCTCAGCACGTAGAAGAGATGATGAAAGCACTACAAAGCCATGGTCAGGTTTGTACTCGTATGGGCGCTTATAAACCGCGTACCAGCCCCTATTCATTCCAAGGACATGGTAAATCCTGCTTACCTTATGTTTTCGAATTAGCAGGTAAATATGGCATCAAGGTTATTGCCATGGAAATCACTCACGATGAACATATTAGCGAGATAAACCAAGCGCTAGAAGACACAGGACATCCCACTGGTGTCATGTTACAAATTGGCACCCGAAACACTCAAAATTTCGAATTATTAAAGGCTGCTGGCAGGCAACAAGAGTTTCCTGTTCTGTTAAAACGTGGATTTGGTATTACATTAGAAGAGTCTATCAACGCAGCCGAGTATTTAGCCAGCGAAGGAAATAGTAAGGTCATATTCGCCCTACGTGGCATGAAAACCAATATGGGTGATCCCCATCGTAATCTGGTAGATTTTGCTCATGTACCTGTAGTTAAACGCCTAACCCGTATGCCGGTATGTATAGATCCATCGCATTCCGTTGGGTCCCGTCTGGCAACACCTGATGGAATAATGGATGTCATGCATGTCACCGCACAAGGCATTATTGCTGGTGCAAATATGGTGTTAGTTGATTTCCATCCACACCCTAAATGTGCACTGGTAGATGGCCCACAAGCATTATTACTAAAAGAACTGCCCTACTTTTTAGATGATGTTGCTATAACACGTGAAGCTTATGAAAAACGTTGTGATTTAGTCGATCAATTTAGTAAAAACAATTAAGTTTGATATTGTGATAAATAGTTAAAGTCATTGATTGCGCATATGATCAGCTGTTTGGAAAAATGCATGTTTTAAATGCATTTGAACATTTTTATCAATGTTTAAGTCTTCCATAGCTTGATACATACACATGAGCCATTGATCTCGCTCTTTTATATCGATTGCAAAAGGTAGATGACGTCTACGTAAGCGAGGATGGCCAAATTCGTTCTCGTATAGTGGTGGCCCACCCAGCCAGCCTGATAAAAACTTAAATAGCTTATCCGTGGCTTCTGATAAATCCTTGGCATGCATTTTCCGTATCTCATAAGCTTCTGGTAAAGTGTCCATCAGTTCATAAAAACGCTCTACCAAGCGACGAACTGTGTCTTCACCACCCATAGATTCATAAGGTGTCGGATGCATATCAGTCATTGACTTGATTATCTCTATTCTAAAAAAGTTTACTAATTATATATTATTAGTTGGTGAGATAAAAAGTTTCTAATGACCATGTCCACCCGTCGGTGCTGGTGCTGGTGCTGGTGCAGGTACAGGTACAGGTTCAGGTACAGCATTAATTACAATATCCAATGAACCAATAAAACCATCATTATCAGTTACTGTTACAGTAATCGTTCCAGGTGCATTTGCGGTTAACAAACCATTTGCGTCAATTGATGCAAAAATCGGATCACTGACGGTCCAAGTAAACGGCCCAATACCACCAGTAGAAGTAAGCTGTACTGCAGGATCACCTACAGTTAACGTTGTAGGGCCTGAAAGTATAATTTGGCGAACTTCTACCTGCATGGACGCTGATACCCCCAGTCCATCCTTTACTGTAATCGTAGCTAGACCCGATGCATTGGCTATCACTTGCTCACTTCCATCAACGCTTGCTACATTAACATCAGAACTTGTCCATTGATAAACCTGATCACCACCCGTTGCAGTTAGTACAAAAAACTCGCCTGGAGCTAGAACAGCGGATTGCCTATCTAATGTGACTGCTGGGTTATTAACTGTGATTACTAAACTTAGTGTTTGATTTTCAAAATCAGTCACACTCACTGTAGTTGCACCAGCACTTAATGTGGTAACCAGCCCACCATCATCAACTGTTGCTACTGCAGGATTTGAACTATTCCATATATAGGGAGATGTTCCACCGGAAACACCCAATTGAATTGAATTATTAACAAATAAATCTGCATTACCAGGTGTCAATACCAATGGTGGAATAAGAATTTCGATTATGTTACTAGCAGCGACATTACCGACAGAATCGATTAAAGTAATTTTAATCGAACCAGTTTGAATCGGTGATAAAGTAATATTTCTATTGTCCACACCGTCGACAACCACATCAACCAAGCCACTATCACTTAATTGCCACTCATAAGGCGCTATACCGCCATCGGCACTAAACGTTACCGTTTCGCTTAGTGCAATTTCAGTCAAAGTTCCTGGTGAAATTCCCATGGTAAGTACCGTAATTTCATATGCAGTACTTGAAGCCGCCAAACTATCTGTAGCAGTCACTATTGCACTACCCAGTGAAAGAGCAGTAATCGTTCCTGTGTTTGCGTCAATCGTTGCAATTGTTGGGTCATCAATACTCCATGTGTAAGGCGCTGTGCCACCACTTGCAGTCATTTCAGCTGATGAACCAAGCAATAAATAAGTTAGCGTTGGTGTAATAACAACTTCACTAACAACAGGCTCTGGCGTAACCACCGGTGTTGTTTCTACTGGCGATGTAACTGGAGGTGTTACAACAGGATCAGTTACCGGTGTAGGATTAGTAATTGGTACTGGATCAGTTACTAGAACTGGGTCAGTCACGGGAGCAGGATCAGTTACTGGAAGCGGATCAATCACAGGGTCAGTAACAGGTGTAGAAGGTTGAGGCGGAGTAATTGATGACAAGGCAATTAAAGCTGCTTCTGCATTTAATCGTCCCCCAGACACAGTATGTCCAGCTACACTTTGAATACTATCGACATTATTTAATAAAACATCTTTAATCTGAGTAACACTCAGCTCAAGATTTTGTGCAACTAATAATCCCGCAACACCAGCCACAAAAGGCGCGGCCATAGAGGTACCACTCATTTCTCGATAGGCATTGTTTCGAATAGTACTCAAGATATTAACGCCAGGAGCTGCTAGATCAACACTTCGTGCACCAAAATTTGAAAAACTCGCTAGTCGGTCATTTCGATCTGTTGCCGCTACAGCAATAACATTTGGTAAATTGAACGAACTTGGATAATGTGCTGTTTGATCATTGTTAATACCATCATTTCCTGCTGCGGTTACAAATATATGACCCGCATTGTTAGCAGACTGTATTGCATCAAATAAAGCCTGACTAAAAGGTCCTCCCCCCCAGGAGTTATTAGAAATTTTCGCGCCATTTCGAACGGCATACTCTAACGCTCTGATCGCAGCAGAAGTACGACCAGAACCACGGGCATTCATAAATTTAAGTGGCATAATTCTTACATTCCAATTTATGCCAGTTATACCTGATGCATTATTGCCTTTTGCGCCAATCACGCCAGCGACATGAGTCCCGTGATTATTATCATCCATAGGATCATTATCATTGTTACTAAAATCCCAACCTCGTACATCATCAATCCGTCCATTTTGGTCATCGTCAATACGATTATTGGGAATCTCGGCTGTGTTGATCCAAATATTATCGCGTAAATCGGGGTGGGTATAGTCAACACCAGAATCGATGACCGCAATAACTACATCAGTACCCGTTTGAATATCCCAAGCGTTAAGCGCAGAAATATCGGCACCGGCCGTTCCATTGAATTGCCCCACGTTGTTTAAGCTATATTGTTGGGAAAAATCAGTATCATCAGGAATAACATTCGTAGTGAGTAAGTAATCCGGCTCTGCATAAGCAACACGCATATCAGTAGCCAGAGATTCCAATGTTTGTGTAACCGTAAAACCTGGAAGGGGTTCGGCTCTTGTTAAACCGGGCACTAGTGTAAAGGAAGCACTCTCCACCAAACCAGCAGTGCTCAGGGCACGCGATCGACTGACACTCCCGGTTGTTGATTTAAATTTTACTAAAATTGCTTCACTGTCATCCAAATTCTCTGTTTGAACGCGCGGGATATATTCCAATGGTTTTGTTGAACCATATAATTCATTTGAGTTTTGACCTGGAATACAGGCAATTAAGGTTAAAATCAAAACAGTTAATACAGCGATTTGAATAGATCGAAATTTCGATAAACACAACATGGAACATACCTATAAATATAACGAATTATTTCAAGGGGACAGCCAAAAAATGGGCAGAGAGTACGATTTTTAGCTTAAATTTACCTTATAAATACATGTTATATGCCCTAAGTCATTAAATATTCGGAGAAAAATTGAATGCTTATTAAATTCAATGTTTAAATTTCGGCACAAAAGCCGCTACTTATATTGAAGCTGGGGTGAAATGTGTCATTTAGGTAATTCAGTGGTACTATCATTAATTAGTTATATAAACCAAGGATTTATATTAAACTTCGTGTTATGGGTGTCTACTCTACTGAAAAATTAATTTCTGAAGCGCGTCGATTAGCGGCAGAATATCGTAAAGCGACCGGCAAACCCCTGGGTATCAGTGGTGAAATTGCCGAATTTGATGCGGCTGATAAACTTAACCTCGAGATTTGTGAAGAACGAACAAGTGGTTACGATGCCATTGGGAAAGGTGATCGGGATGGTAAAAAAGTCCAAATTAAAGGCCGAGCGGTATTTGATGAAAAAAAATCTGGGCAGCGCATTGGACAACTTAAAATTGAACAAGAATGGGATCTTGTCGTTTTGGTTATTATGGATGAAAACTACGACGCAGTAAAAATTTATGAAGTCGATAGAGATACCATCATTGAGGCACTTGAGGAAAATAAATCCAGTAATCGAAATAAACGTGGCGCTATGTCATTAGCCAAATTCAAAATCATTGCAAATTTGGCTTGGTCTAAAGAAAGCGGGTTAATTGATTCAAGCAATATTGAAAAACAAGCCAGTCTTTAACACAAACTATTGTAGTAGCATATAATGAAAATCCTAGCTATTGATACGTCTACCTCAGCTTGTTCTGCTGCACTAAACATTGATAACGAGATAGTCGTTCAATTTAAGATCGCTCCCCAAGGTCATTCTGAGCTTATCCTTGAGCAGTGTAACGAACTGTTAGCTAAAGCTGAATTAGTCCCTAATCAACTCGACGCAATAGCGTTTGGACGTGGCCCTGGATCTTTTACCGGTTTACGTATCGCTGCAGGCGTGACACAAGGTATCGCTTTCGCAGCAAACATTCCCGTCATTAGTATTTCCACACTCGCTGCTCAGGCCCAAAAAATCTGCTCATCACATCCAGACCACTTATATTTTTCTGCCATTGACGCGCGAATGAAAGAAATCTATTGGGGTATTTATCAACTCGGTAATAATCAATTAGTCGAGTTACTCGACAATGAGGCTATCAATAAACCTGCTGAGATAGACTACCATGAGGCGAATTCAGTAATTGGTGTTGGATCAGCCTGGAAAGAGTATCCATCAGACTTAGAAATTGCTTTAAAATCCTGCAAAATTAACCAAATATACCCTGAAATTTTGCCTTCTGCTGAAGAAATCGCGCTATTGGCCGCTGATAAACTACAACGTGGTGATGTATTGGATGCGGAAAAAGCGATTCCGGTATATTTACGTAACGATGTTGCTAAAAAAGCTATTAAACAATCCAGCCCATGACTTATTACAAGAGCCAAAACAATGAATTTTGTGACACGGACCGCCCTAATTTCATTACTCATTACGTTATTCAGTTGCGCCAGTATACCTGCACCTTCTAATCCAAACATTGGGGAACGATTAAAAATCGTTGAAGTTCAACAGCTGGTTAAGTCTAAAACTGATGGAATTAATCTTATCGAAACAAATCTATCTGGTTTAGATCTTGTAGAAATGGATTTGTCTGATGCGAAAATGGCAAATGCCTATTTATATCGTACCGATCTAACCGGATCTAATTTACAAGGTACAGATTTAAGAGGGGCTGATTTAAGTTACGCGATATTACATAATGTCAATTTACGTAATACTAATTTAGAAGGCGCAATTCTAGATCATACTAGCTTTAAAAATGCAGACCTAAGCGGTGCTAACCTATCTAATTCAACGCTGGTAGATGCAAGATTTGAAAGAAGTATCGTTAAAAATAGTAATTTTACTAACGCAAATATGCAAAACGTCTCAATTGTTGAATCATTATTTGAAGGCAGTCACATGCAAAGTGTCGATTTAACGGGAGCGAGAATTAATGGTGCTGATTTTAAATATGCCACAATCCACAATGCGACTCTAGCAAAAATTGAATTCATAAACTCAAAATTTCAGGGTGCAAGTTTTTCCAATAGTCATTTATCTCGTAGCGATTTTCGCGCATGCTCTTTTAACGACGCAGATTTATCGTTTACCATGGCAAACGAAGTTAACTTCAGTGGATCTGATCTACAAGGATCCATTTTTCGGCACAGCGATTTACACGGTGCCACCTTCACAGAAGCTAATATGTCTTATTCTGATCTCAGCAATGCCATCCTCAATCAAGCTATAATGAGGAAAGCCAACTTAAGTAATGCCACGCTTATTAAAACTCAACTACAAAAAACAGACTTAAACAAAGCCAGTTTTGTTAATGCCAAAGTTCACCAATCTAATATGAAAGAAGCTATTTTAACAAATGTTAATTTCTTTAAAGCCGAGATAAAATCAACAGATCTTAGTAAAGCTGATTTGTCACATGCTAATTTACAAGAAGCAGATATCGAGAAAAGCATATTTAGAAAAGCAGACCTAGATAACAGCAATTTTGTTTTAATCAGAAATATTCAATCTGCCGTCGGCATGAAAGAAGCGAGAAATGTTGATAATGCGAAGTTTTAATCACTTCAAATAATTACATTTAATATTTGGCTTCGGTGTCTTATAATACAGAAATATAAACTAACAAAAGTATACCCTGTGTTCCGAGCTACTTTTACATCCATTATTCTATATTGCCTCCTCAGTGCTTGTGCTTTGATGACAGACACGAATACCAGAAATTATCCAATCGTCTCTCAACAAACTGCTATGGATATTTTGTTCGACATAGATAAATCGCCCAGCAAGATTGAACCCGCAACTTTAATAAAATCTGACTTATCTAACCTCAACTTTAATCATATTAAACTTAATTATGCAGATTTAAGTTTTAACCGCTTAAATAGTGTCAATTTCCGAAATACTGAACTCAATAATATTATTTTCCATGCATCGGAGTTAATAAATACCGATTTCAGCGATTCTATATTAAGTAATGTTGATTTTTCTGGAACAGATTTATCAAATGCTATTTTTGTGGGCACAAAATTATTTAATGTTAATTTTAATGGTGCAAAACTTAATAATGCGAAATTTGATAAAACCACTATTTTTAATAGTAAACTATCCAATGTATCTTTTAAAGATAGCGATATAAAAAACACTCAAATTACACGTTGTTTGTTAAAAAATTCTAATTTCGATTATGCCAAGTTAGAAAGCGTAAATATATATTCCAGCAATCTATTTAATAGCAGTTTTTCAGGTAGTCAATTATTCTATGTGCAATTTAATCAAACAAATCTCGAAAAAGTTTCCTTACACTCTGCAGATTTGGATCACATACGTCTAATTGATTCTCATTTAGTAAACCTAAAAGCAAAGCATGTAAAAATAAGCCATGCGAATTTTCAAAATAATATTGCTATAGGTATACGTATACTTAATTCTACAGTTCGCTCTAGTCAATTTGATAATGCTGATTTAAGAGAATCTTTATTGGAAGAAACTAAATTTATTGACGTTTCCATGAAAAACGTCAATTTAGAATTGAGCAAGTTAAACTTCGCAAATCTTGATGATATTAATTTAACGGGAAGTAATTTATCCAGAGCGTCACTTAATCGGACATCACTTAGAAATAGTAACTTAAGTGCTACTAAGAACAAATGGACTAGCTTTTTAATGGCAGATATGGATTCTGTAAATTTAGATCAAGCAGATATTCATAAAGCGGATTTCAGAGGTGCCAACCTAAACAACATTAACTTTGAACGCACAAAAAATTTCAAGTATGCCTTAGGCTTTGATAAAGCAAGTAATTTTCAAGCTCCACGCGATAATTAAAAATTATTTTACAAAAAAATATCTTACTTTTTCTATAACTTATTGTTTTACCGAGGGTAATTTCTTTCTACTAATTTCTGGACATCCTAAATTTTTCATCTATTATTAAGGTTAGATAACATGAATACAAAATTTTTGTTATCGACATTTAAAGTTTCTTTACTTTAATTAACTCCGAAAAACAAACAGGAGGAAGAATAGCGCATAAACTACTCTGAAATTATTAGTTGTAGAAGTTTATTGTTTGTTATTTTTTTGTTTTCTCGTGAGGATACGAGGTTATTTCCACAAATATTATTGATAATATTGCCAAACGGCGAATCGATTGTGACGCAAATAACGTTCGTATTCTCACTTAAATCTTTATTATGCTTTTGGCCAAGTTTTTTAGTAAATGATTGTAATGTGTTTACCAAATTCAAGGATATACTTAGACATTCTTGAGTTTGTTGTGTACGCCAACTCCATACTCTAAAAATTCGCGCCAAATATATAGATTAATTTCAACCCAATGCTTTCCATTTAATTTTTTATTTTAATATAAAAGGTAATTCATTACGTGATTGTATTAAATACGAATCAACTAAATCACATTGGCTTTAAAAATAAATCAAATCAACGTTCAACAAATTTTCAGTCACAGTTTTTTGAGAAAGTTAAACATCCCAATAATGTTAATGATCATTCGAGTGAAGATACTTATTCTCAAAAAACAGTAACCCAAACTTCATCGCTAATTGTTAATGCGGAGCACCAACAAACTGGCTCTAATTTTTTTAAACAGCATCTTTCACTATTTGCCACTTTTGCCATTAAACAATATGAAACGCTTGCGAATATCGAAACTCAGCAAAAAAAGTCTTCTATGCTAAGTATTAGTGAGTATGCATAAGTAACTGAAGATACAGAAACTAGCAAAAAAAAACCGCAGATCAAAATCTGCGGTTTTTTAAATGATAATGATATTGAAAACTCAGATTACTCCTAAGTTGTTACTCTCCTTCGGTAACTGCTTTCATACTTAAGCGTATACGTCCTTGCTTGTCGATTTCTAGAACTTTAACTTTTATCTGGTCACCTTGTGACAACTTATCACTCACATTTTCCACACGCTCTTCACAGATTTGAGAAATATGAACCAAGCCATCACGTCCTGGCATTATGGTAACGAAAGCACCAAAGTCCATAATTTTTGAGACTTTACCGTTGTAGATTTTACCAACTTCAACATCAGTTGTTAGCTCTTCTACACGACGTTTTGCTTCCATCCCTGCTGCTCGATCAACTGATGCAATTTTTACAGTGCCATCATCAGTAATATCAATACTACAACCCGTTTCTTCAGTAATAGAACGAATAGTTGCGCCGCCTTTGCCAATCACATCACGAATACGATCAGGATTAATTTTTAATGTTACATAACGTGGTGCAAATTCCGATAAATCTTGACGCGGCTCAGACAACACCTTATTCATTTCACCTAAAATAAACATACGTCCATTTTTGGCTTTTTCTAAGGCAACTTCCATGATTTCGCGAGTTATGCCGGTAATCTTGATGTCCATTTGTAAGGCAGTAATACCATCACTAGTACCCGCTACTTTAAAGTCCATGTCACCTAAATGATCTTCATCACCTAAAATATCACTCAAAACAGCGTAACCTGCGTCTTCCTTAATCAAACCCATAGCAATACCTGCGACAGGTGCTTTCAATGGTACACCAGCATCCATTAATGCCAGGCTACTACCACAAACAGACGCCATAGAGCTTGAACCATTTGATTCAGTAATTTCAGAGACCACACGTACAGTGTAGGGATAATTTTCCATATCAGGCATTACAGCCATAACGCCACGTTTTGCTAATCGACCATGTCCGATTTCACGACGTTTTGGTGAACCAACAAAGCCAGTTTCACCAACGCAAAATGGAGGAAAGTTGTAATGCAACATAAATGAATCTTTATACTCACCTTCAATGGCGTCGATCATCTGCGCATCACGCTCCGTACCCATTGTTGTTACCACAACTGCTTGAGTTTCACCTCGAGTGAATAAAGCGGAACCATGTGTTCTAGGCAAAACACCCGTTCGAACACTAATAGGTCGTACAGTATCTTGATCTCGACCATCAATACGCGGCTTACCTTCGATGATTTGTGTACGTACAGTCGATTTTTCCAAGCTAGACATAGCATCTGCAACATCTGCTTTAGACCAACCAGATTCATCATCTTCAGAAACACTCAACTCATCAACCAAAGCAGCTCTAATTTCGCCCAAACGATCTTGACGCGCCATTTTATCTTGGATTTGGTAAGCTTCCGCAATTGCAGAACCCGCTTTAGTATTTACAGAATCTGCTAAGGCAACATCCTTTTCAGGTGCAGTCCAATCCCAAGCTTCACTGTTCACTTCTGCAGCCAGTTCATTAATTGCTTTAATCACAACTTGCATTTGCTCGTGACCATACATAACAGCGTCAAGCATCACAGATTCAGATAATATATTTGCTTCAGACTCAACCATTAACACAGCAGAGTCAGTACCAGCGACAACCAAATCAAGATCAGAATCTTTTAATTCAGATTGGTTGGGGTTAAGCAAATAACTACCATCTTTGTATCCGACGCGTGCACAGCCAATTGGCCCCTCAAAAGGAACTCCAGTGATAGCAACAGCGGCTGAAGCACCGATCATAGCGACAACATCAGGATCGATCTGTGGATCTATAGACATTACTGTGGCAATGATTTGAACTTCATTCGTGAACCCTTTGGGGAAAAGCGGACGTAACGGACGATCAATCAAACGGGACGTTAGCGTTTCCTTTTCAGCAGGTCGGCCTTCGCGTTTGAAAAATCCACCAGGAATTTTACCCGCTGCATAAGTCTTTTCTTGATAGTTAACAGTTAAAGGGAAAAAATCGCGCCCTTCTTCTGCTTCTTTTTTAGCAACACATGTCACCATCAAAACGGTATCACCCATACTAACCATAATAGAGCCAGTAGCCTGACGGGCAATCTCACCCGTTTCCAATGTTACCGTGTGATTTCCGTACTGAAAACTTTTCCTGATTTGGGTCACAGTTTATTCCTTAATTTTTGGTAAAAAGTTTGCGTGTGTTATTTACGTAGACCAAGTCTAGAAATAAGTGAACGATAACGATCACCATTTTTCTTTTTCAAGTAATCCAATAATTTGCGACGTGAACTTACCATTCTTAATAAACCTTGACGTGAATGGTGGTCATGGATGTGACTCTTAAAATGACCAGAAAGTGCATCGATGTTGGCTGACAACAAAGCTATTTGAACTTCTGGTGAACCAGTATCACCTGGTTTGGTTTTGTATTCATCTACTATCTTTGCTTTAGTGGCATTATCTAAGGCCATTGTTCACTCCTAATTTTCTAATAACTATGCAGAAAACTCGTCTTTTGCACTCTTTACAACCGCAAATCGCAATAATTCTTCAATTAAAACTTAAAGGCTGTAAATTAACGTAAAAAAGATGCACCGCGTTTAGTTATGTTAATAACAATTTGTTTTTAATTAACAACTAAAATTTTGTATATTTTCAGTTGCGCGTATAGTACCTGTACATGTCATTTGGAACAAGTAAATCCGTGGGAAAACCAATCTTTTTAGTATTTTATGGCCGTTTTTTCTGTATTTTAGGCTGCATTAACTAATCTTCGTGGGGCAACCCTGCCATCGTCCATTATCTCACCCACTCCCAGAAAGTCTCCCTGCTTTTCAAACAGCCGTACCCAGCCATTTGTGGGTGCTTTTGGCACCAATACCGGTTGCCCTTGGCGTAAATAATAAGCAGCATCATTAGTAAGCTCTAATCCAGGCCACTCACTTAGGGCTTGCTGCATTGGCATAATGAACTCATCAAGGGCTGCAAAGGCCTTTTCGTCCCGCAATTGTTTGATAGTATCAAAACTCACAGCATTTTGAAGATGGAACACGCCCACATCAGCGCGCCTTAAAGCGGTAACATGTGCGCCACAACCTAACTTTTCACCAATGTCTTCTGCCAAAGTCCGTATATAGGTGCCTTTTGAGCAATGAACTAAGAATTTCAATCGGTCATCTGTGAGTGAGACATCGGAAATCGAATATATATTAATCTTTCGCGTCTCTCTCTCAATTTCGATGCCTTGCCGTGCTAATTTGTACAGCGGCACCCCATCTTTCTTCAATGCTGAATGCATGGGTGGCACTTGATCGATTTCACCAATAAAGCTATTTAAAACATCATGTATTTGTGCAAGCGTAAAATCAGGCACTTCTCGACGCTCGATTACCTCACCTTCGGTATCGCCACAATCAGTTCTTACCCCTAATTGACACTCCGTAAGATAACTTTTATCAGAATCCAATAGAAAAGCCGATATTTTTGTAGCCTCGCCAAAACAGATTGGCAATAAACCAGTCGCTAGAGGATCTAAACTACCTGTATGGCCTGCTTTTTTGGCGTTATACATACGTTTAATTTGCTGCAACGCTTCATTGGAAGACAAGCCTAATGGTTTGTCCAACAGTAATATACCATCGATGGGCCTACCACGATTTTTTTGACGACGTGCCACACTATACTCCGTTAGCTCGGAAATGATTAATTATTCAGATTTGTTGTTTTTATCGGATTCAACAGCAGCATCAATTAAACTAGCGAGTTTATCGCCTCTAATTGTGCTAACATCATATTTGAAATGTAATTCAGGAGTTATACGAAGCTTAATTCGCCGACCTAATTCACGACGCAGAAAGCCAGTGGCTCTATCAAGTCCAACGATTATTTCTGGATCAACGGTTTCTTCGTAATTACCAATTACTGTAAAAAATACAGTCGCATGGGAAAAATCCTTAGTCACTTTTACAGCAGAAACTGTCACCCACTTAACGCGTGGATCTTTAACTTCTTGCTGCAAAAGCTGAGCAAGTTCGCGCTGAATTTGCTCACCAACGCGACGTGTGCGGCTACTGCCATCCTCAAAAGCGTTATTCTCCAATCTTACGTTCAACCTTAACTCGGTCATAAACTTCGATTTGATCACCAACTTTTACATCATTGTAATTCTTAACGCCGATACCACATTCAGTACCGTTTTTCACTTCGTTAACATCATCTTTAAAACGTCGTAATGATTCCAGTTCACCTTCGTAGATAACCACATTATCGCGTAGTACACGGATTGGATTACTGCGTTTCATTGTGCCTTCGATAACCATACATCCTGCAATCGCACCAAGTTTAGGAGATTTGAATACGTCACGAACTTGAGCAAGACCCATGATAACTTCTTTAAACTCAGGAGCTAACATGCCACTCATGGAAGATTTCACTTCATCAATAACATCATAGATAACACTATAATAGTGAAGATCAATATCTTCTTCTTCGATAATTCGTCGAGCGGATGCATCAGCTCGAACATTAAAACCAATAACGATTGCACCCGATGCTAAAGCAAGATTCGCATCAGATTCTGTAATACCACCAACGCCACTTGCGACAATAGCAACCTTAACTTCTTCTGTAGATAGTGATGTTAAAGCATCATTCAACGCTTCCAATGAACCACGAACATCTGTTTTCAATACCACATTGAGGGTAGAAACTTCGCCTTCTTCCATATGGGTAAAAAGATTCTCCAGTTTCGCGGCTTGCTGTTTTGCCAACTTAACTTCACGATATTTACCTTGCCTAAACAATGCAATTTCACGGGCTTTCTTCTCAGTGGGTACAACAATGGCATCATCACCCGCTTCGGGCGTACCGGATAATCCAAGAATTTCTACAGGGATTGATGGACCAGCTGACTCAATGGATCTTCCATTTTCATCAAGTACCGCGCGTACCCGACCAAACTCATGACCCGCAAGTACAATATCACCTTTATTCAAAGTTCCAGATTGTACTAATACAGTTGCTACAGGACCACGACCTTTATCTAACCGGGATTCAACAATAACACCTGTAGCAGAACCAGTGGCAATGGCTTTTAATTCCAATACTTCTGATTCAAGTAATACTGCATCAAGCAACGCATCAATACCATCACCAGTTTTAGCAGAGACTGGAATAAACTGAACATCACCACCCCAATCTTCAGGAATCACATTTTCCTGAGATAACTCATTTTTAACACGATCAGGATCTGCTGCTTCTTTATCTATTTTATTTACGGCAATTACGATGGGCACACCAGCTGCTCGAGCATGTTGTACTGCTTCTTTAGTTTGAGGCATCACTCCATCATCTGCAGCAACAACAATTATTACCACATCAGTCAATTTTGCACCACGCGCTCGCATAGAGGTAAATGCTGAATGACCCGGTGTATCTAAAAAGGTAATCATGCCTTTATCTGTTTCTACATGATAAGCACCAATATGTTGCGTAATCCCACCTGCTTCGCCAGACGCGACTTTAGCTTCACGAATATAATCCAGCAAAGATGTTTTACCATGATCAACATGACCCATTACTGTTACTACCGGTGAACGATCAACTTCTTCACCTTCGTTTACTTCATTGCTTAATGAGTCTTCCAAAGCAGTATCACTGACTCGTTTTGGGTTATGCCCCATTTCTTCAACGATCAAATACGCGGTATCCTGATCAAGTACTTGATTAATGGTGGCCATGGTACCTAAAGTCATTAACATCTTAATGACTTCTGCAGCTTTTACTGACATTTTTTGCGCTAAATCAGCAACACTAATAGTTTCTGGAATATTTACATCATAGACAATTGGCGCAGTAGGTTTTTCAAAACCATGTTCTTGGGTTGATGTGGTAGATGAACGAGATGGGCGTGCAGATTTAGATTTCTTTTTACGACGACCAGATTTATCAGAAGCCACATGTAATTCTTTGCGATCGGCATCCTCATCTTTACCTTTGCGTTTTTTCTTTTTACCAGCCGATTTGTCATCACGAACTTCTGCCGCTTGACTAGCCGCCAATTTTTCTCGGGCAATTTCTTCTGCACTGCGAGTGTCTTCAACTTTAGGCTTAACTTTATCTTTCTTAACTTTTACTTCATTCGCTGATTTAACTTCTGCAGCTTCTTTAGCAGCCTGTTCTGCTTGTTGTTGCTCTGCAGCTTTGGCTTCTTCTTCTCGCTTAGCTGCTGATTCTGCTAATTTGTCATGTGCAACTTCCTGCTCTTTTTGCTGGCGAAGTTTGGCTTCAGCTGATGCTTTAGCCAATGCTTTATCTTCATCAGTTATCGTTTCACTTCGTTTTACGTAAGTCCGTTTTTTTCTAACTTCAACACTGATCGTACGAGCACCTGTTTTGCCCTGACCGATGCCACCACTTTGACTGGTTTTACCTTTGATTTCACTAACCGTCTTTCTTTTCAAGGTAATACGCTTAGGTGTACTTTCGCCTTCAGCCTTTCCATGACGACCCCTAAGATAGGTTAGCAGTGTCATTTTTTCATCTTCGGTAATGGTTTCATCAGAAGCTTTAGCTGACAAACCCGCATCACTCAATTGAGAAATTAAGCGATCCACAGGTATTCCAACTGTTTCTGCGAATTGTTTAACCGTTACATCCGACATAGTTACTCCTTAAATTAAACCTTGCCTTGTCCGTCACTACTCAGCGTATTTTGATTATATTCCTATACACAACTTACTTATAGGTCTCTATTTTTACGCTTATTCTTCTGTAGTAAACCAGGGCTCACGCGCTTTCATAATTAAAGCCGCGGCTTTTTCTTGATCCAAATCAATAATTTCAATTAAGTCATCCACCGCTTGTTCAGCGAGATCTTCCATAGACTTAATTTTATTTTTTGCTAATTGTGTAGCCAACTCTTCAGTCATGCCTTCCATATCAAGCAAATCTTGATCTGGCACATCTTCGTCAAGCTCTTCTTCAGCAATTGCCTTTACTAAAACATAATCTCTAGCACGCTGACGTAACTCTTCAACGATATTTTCATCAAATTCTTCTATCGCTTCCATTTCTGCTTTTGGCACGTAAGCGACTTCGTCCATACTAGAAAAACCTTCTTCGATTAAAATGCTAGCAACTTCTTCGTCAACATCTAATCCTTCCATAAAGACTTTTAGTATTGAGGCAGACTCAGCATCACTTTTCTCATCTGCTTGAGCCTCTGTCATTACATTAATTTCCCAACCCGTCAGTTCACTGGCAAGCCTTACATTTTGGCCACCACGACCAATCGCTTGAGAAAGTTGCTCTTCTGTAACGGCAACATCCATTGCATTTCTGTCTTCATCAACAACGATGGAAACGACTTCTGCAGGTGACATTGCATTAACAACAAATTGCGCAGGATTTTCATCGTAGACAATAATATCCACTCGTTCGCCGGATAATTCATTCGACACAGCTTGTACACGGGAACCACGCATACCGACACAAGCACCAACAGGATCAATTCGTGAATCATTACCCCTAACGGCAATTTTAGCGCGCATTCCTGGGTCGCGTGCAGCACTCATAATATCAATTAAATTTTCACCGACTTCTGGCACTTCTAACTTAAATAATTCGATTAATAACTCTGGCGCTACGCGACTGATAAAAATTTGTGGCCCACGCGCTTCACTTCGAACTTCACGTAAGTAACCGCGCACGCGATCGCCAGGACGTAAAGATTCACGAGGAATTAAGTCTTCACGCAAAATAACACCTTCAGCATGACCACCTAAATCAATATGTACATTACCTTTTTCAAGGCGTTTTACTACACCATTGATCAGTTCGCCTTGGCGTTCTAAAAATGCCTCAACAACCTGCGCGCGTTCTGCTTCACGAACTTTTTGTACAATAACCTGCTTAGCTGTTTGAGCTGCAATTCGACCAAATTCTACAGATTCAATAGGTTCCTCGATGTATTCGCCAACCTGAATCTCAGGATTTATTGTCTGTGCTTGCGGTAACAACATCTGCTTTGAAGGAATATCAAACTCTTCGTCATCAAGATCCATAACCAACCAACGACGAAAAGTATCGTAATCACCGCTCGCTCGATCAATACAAACACGTGCTTCAATATCTTCGCGCCATTTTTTTCTTGTAGCAGTCGCTAAAGCCGCTTCAATCGCTTCAAAAATAATGGATTTTTCAACCCCTTTTTCATGCGAAACAGCATCGACAACAAGCAAAATTTCCTTACTCATTTATTACAGTCTCCAACGAGAATACATCAAAATTCAGGCACCAAATTGGCCTTATCTACCATATCAATGGGTAAAGAAACGATTTTATTTTCCATTTCCAACGCCACTGACCCGTTTGCAAGTGCTTTAATCTGCCCAGTGAACTTTCGCTGGCCATCAATTGGCATTTTCATGCGTATAACACACTTTTGCCCAATAAATTGCTCAAAATGAGCAGCTGTAAACAAAGGACGGTCCATACCCGGTGAAGAAACCTCCAGGTTATATTCACCACGAATTGGATCTTCCACATCTAACATGGCACTGAGTTGACTACTAACATTACTGCAATCATCAACTATAATGCCTTCAGGTTTATCTATATATATACGCAGTATTGAATGTTTGCCCTGAGACAAATATTCTAACCCTACGAATTCATACCCCATATTCGTAACAATGGGTTCAACTAAGTCCTGCAAATTACCCTGTTTACTCATATCCACCCTGCAAACAAAAAGTGGGCCGATGGCCCACTTTTTTGTTGTTTATTCCTCACTTGGCAAAACGCACACAACTGCCAAGCTTTGGTTATCTAAGACATAACCAAACGCGTAAGTTCTTATTTTTAATACATAATTACGCTTTTAAACATTATTCTATTCCAAAAAAATAGACACTAAGCGTGTCTCGCAGGCGTATAATAGGAGAAAATACCCAGTAATTCAAGACAATAAAGCCTAATTCCTATGTTTATTAAACTAATTTAACTACAGCAAACAATGACACCGCTTTGTACAAATAGAATTTACCCAATCTCTCATAAGCACTTATAAATAATCAACATTTAAACTCTACGGACGATGAAGTTTATGGGCGTACAAAACCACGAATGAACAATAGGTTTTAAATTGCTAAAAATGGATTAATCCACATTTAAGTTGACTAAACTATTGTTTTGGTTAAATAGGCATTAAATTCACTTTCAGAGTTGTACATTCCCAGCAAGAATTTCATAACATTTAGCAAACAATCATGGCTTTAAAAGTAATTAGATACACCATTAAGGAGAGTTTCCACATGTTTCAGGCACCCATTATCAAACATTTACGTTTGCTCAGTTTGCTTGTAGTGAGTTCTTTTCTACTAATAAGCTGCGCAGAGACTTTACCGCCCGGCGGCGCAAGTACCAGCACCAGTTTTGACCAAGCAACGTACGACAACGCGAATGAACTGCGGGGTGGACGCCTTTACGACAAGTGGTGGGAAGTTAAGAATAGTGCGACCCCAACGGGTAGTAACCCGATCTGGGAAGAGGTAAGAGAAGTTGTCCCAACAAATAACAATGGTACTAATGGTGGTCAATGGCGTTGTAAGGAATGTCATGGCTGGGATTATAAAGGGGTTAAGGGTGCCTATGCTTCAGGAAGCCACTACACCGGAATAAGGGCATTTGACACATCACATCCGTTATTCACAGAAGAGCACGTATTCAAAATGATTATCAATGGCTCAGTGAACTATGGCTCAAAAGAAAATATCCCACATAAATTTGTTGGCACTGGATTTATGTCAACGACTGATGCTTACGACCTTTCAAAATTTATTTATGAAGTTGCACGAGTTGATAATGCCAGCCCAACATCAGGTAACATTACTCAAGGTGAAGTTGTTTATAATAATATCCCCAATGCACAAGACTCCAGTTGGAATTGTGCAACCGCTGGTTGTCATTCAACAAATGATAGTACTTCTTTAGAAACAATCATTGATATCGCGAATACCAATCCCCAAGAGTTCTTACATAAAGTACGTTTTGGCGCACCGACTGGCACAATGCCGTCTGGCATGACGGTGTTTCAAGCGCAAGATGTCCGAGCATTTGTCGCAGCTGGTGCTAACTCCGTCACGGTACCGAATAGTAATTTTGATCAAACAGAATATGCTAGCAAAGGACGAGCTGATGTGGTTGAAGGCGGAAAACTATATGATAAGTGGTGGCTGATTGCTAATGGTGCCACCGAACCAACCGAAGCTAATCCGCTTTGGCCCGATAGCAATACCACAATAACAGGATCTTCGACATGGCGTTGTAAAGAATGTCATGGTTGGGATTATCGCGGTGCTGATGGCGCATATAATTCTGGTACACATTTTACTGGAAATCGAGGAATTGTTAACACCAGCAACTTTACTATGCAATATACTGATGCGAGCGCCGTGTATTCTTTCTTGAAAGAAGATACTAACCACGGATTCGCCGATAAATTCAGTGATGATGAGTATTATGCGCTGACAAAATTCGTTATTGATATGCGCAGTGAAGTCAGCGCTAGTCAAGCAGCAGTTAATTTTATTGATGACCAAACATTGCTTGCAACCAATGGCGCCGATGCAACAAACGGTAAAGAAGTATATGAACAAAAAAATACTATTACTTGTAGTAACACAAGCTGTCACGGTATCGATGGCAAAGCCAAGGATTTTGAAGCAGATAAGGATCCCGAAAATTTTCCCAACAAGTTTGTTCATAATATCGCCCAAGATAATCCCTGGGAATTCATGCATAAAATTCGATTTGGTGACGCTGGATATTCTCCAATGCCATCTATGTACGATGCCAGTGACGCAACAATCACCACCATTAACGCGGCAGCTAATCTATTAGCCTATGCACAAACTAATCTAGTACCAAATATCAAACGCGCCGGTTTGTTATATGATAAATGGTGGAAGGTAGCTGGTATTGATGATCCCACTGAACCCACTACGCGCAACAGAACTTGGGTTGCTAACTTAGGTACCACAGATGTTACTAAAGTTTCTGATTCTACAACCTGGCGTTGTAAAGAATGTCACGGCTGGGATTATCAAGGTGTTCACGGTGCTTATGCTGAAGGCAGTAAACATTATTCAGGTATTCGTGGTTTCTTACCCGTTCTCAATACGGTAAACAAAGATAAAACCTATTTAATGGATGTAATTAAAACCGGTGGTGGAAGCACTCAATTAGAGGACCATGATTTTGGACGATTCCTTAGCGATGTAGATATAGGTATATTGGCTGATTTCATCATGGATGAAGACCTGGGTGTACCAAATTTAGTTTTAAACTATGAGAACTTTATAGCTAATGGCAGTGCGACCACAGGTAAAGAGTTATACCAAAGTCAAACTCCTGGAAATTGTGAGAGCTGCCACGGCGCAAATGGCACTACCATTTCCACTGTCGATATTGCTGCTATCGCTAATGAAAATCCCCAAGAGTTTTTACATAAGTCACGCTACGGACAACCTGACAGTACCATGTTACCCAGCAGTGGTGGATTTAGAGGATTAATTATGAGAGAGGCCAGCGATGTCCTGGCCTATGCTAAAACCTTAGGCGCGGCTCCCGAACCAGATCCAGATCCTGGCACTTATACATACGAAACAGCAGATGTAGTTCGTGGTGGTCGATTATATGACAAATGGTGGAAGGAAATGCAGGTTACTGACGAAACCGTTCAAGCACCCGTAGACTATAACCCTTACTGGGCTAGTCGCAGTGAAAACTTGCCTGATTTCCCCGCGAGTTATTCGGAAACTAAGAAAATTGAAACTTCATGGCGCTGTAAAAGTTGTCACGCTTGGGATTACAAAGGCACAGGTTATGAGACAGGAGCACCATCTTCAAATGGCGCAGATAACTTAATTTATAAAATTGAGCTACGTCGCACCAGCACCTTTCCAAATAATGACACTGCACTTCAACAACATATGTATGATTGGATCAAAACAGGCCTGGGTACTCAGCATCAATTTGGAACGGCAACAGCAGAAATACCAAGTGCTATGGGCGAACGAGAACTATGGGATTTAACTAAATTCTTATTGGAAGGTGGGCTAATTGATAGCGATTCCAATATACTAAATTCAGGTATCGTGATTGGCGCTGACAATGCTAATGGTGAAGGCTTGTATAAAGGCTCAGTTGATACAAGTGTCAATTGCGTCATTTGCCATGGTGCCAATGGTGATACATCTCCACCAGTTGATCAAGGTGGTAGCGGCGACCCGTTAGACATTTTTGCGATTGCAGCTGCAGGTGAAAATCCTTGGGAATTTTTACACAAAACTCGCTTTGGTCAACCAGGCACGAGCATGCCAGCTATCTTTGGTACTAATTCATTAACAGATACAGATGCCTTTGATATTTTGGGTTACAGCCAACAAGAATTCAATGCTCGACCTTAGATAAATTCTACAAACAATTATTTATTAAACAGCCAGAATCTATTTTAATGATTCTGACTGTTTAAATTTCAATAAACTGAGAATTAAAAATAATTGAAACCATTTATTTAATTAATAAAGAAGTTCTCCCCAGTGTCCTGTTTCAATAAGTTGCTGCTTATGCTCTTTCCAAGCTGTCATCGAGCCTGCCATCTGACTAAATGCTTTTTCCAATGAGGTTTCAATTTTTTCTTGTCCAGCAATAAAGACATAGGTATTCGTTTGTTGTAGCAAATCCCAAATTTCCTCTTGTTGATCAATAAGTATTTTATCTAAGTCAATATCTTCATCCCAATGCGCCCTTGGACTTACCGCGTTAAATGCTTTAAACGTTTCCTCGTCATAGTACTGAGTAAAATCATTTTGCTGATCATTCATGTATAAACTTTCCAGACCTGTCTTTGCTCCGTAAAATAAACGAACCTTGCCTTTCCAACTGCCAGTTTGCTCGTAGATATGCCGAACAAACGCTCTAAATGGCGCAATACCCGTACCCATACCAATCATAAGCAAATTAGCATTCTTATCAATTGGAATTTGGAAAGGTAGATCATAGGGTCCAGATATCTTTAAAGTCTCCCCCTGCTTGAGATCGCATAAATAATTTGAAGCGATACCGGGATACAATTCACCGCTATACTCGTCGATATAGGTGATCCGTTTTACACATAGTTCAATCTGCTTATGTCCACTTGTTTTTGGAATGTCAGCGATCGTGTATAAACGAAAGTGCTGTTTATGTCCCATATCATGCGGACCAGGAACAATAACGCCGATACTCTGCCCTACTTTGAAAGCAAATTTTGACTCTTCAATTTCAAATAAAAGCTCACGAACTTCTTCTGTATCTTCCGGCGTAATTCTTCTATTTTGTTTCATTACTGCAGAAAATTGTTGAGAGATATCATAATCTGATAATTGCATAATTCCATCCTCGTTAAACTTTGTCGACTTATGTACCCAAGCCGGCAAAACCCATAAATGTCATTGATAATATGCCTGCAACCATGAGTGATACAGCCGCACCTCGCATTAATTGTGGTACATCTGCAAGATCCAGCTTTTCCCGAACACCTGCCATCAATATTAGTGCTAAGGTAAATCCTGCTCCAGCACCAAAGGCGAATACTACGGACTCGATAAAGTCATAACCACGATTTGTTTGAAATAATGCCAATCCGAGAATGGCACAATTGGTCGTAATAAGTGGTAAAAATATACCTAATGCGCGAAATAATACCGGACTAAATTTTTTAATAAACATTTCGACTAGCTGGACCGTCGAGGCAATAACCACTATATAAGAAATTAATTGCAAATAAGGGGCATCAATGGCTTGTAATAATAGATTAATACCATAAGTACAAATTGAAGCAACTAACATCACAAAACTCACCGCAATACCCATACGCAC
>Ga0316207_10001847_pt1 | contig 24106 bp, 24 predicted proteins | sample 6weekpyrite_MG_FD_204943 | JGI IMG/M metagenome (GOLD analysis project Ga0316207, IMG submission 204943) | Microbial mat bacterial communities from mineral coupon in-situ incubated in ocean water Damariscotta River, Maine, United States -... | ecosystem: Environmental > Aquatic > Marine >... | reverse complement strand
AAAGCCATGACGGTCTGCGCCATAATCTACAAAAGCGGCTTCTAGGCTAGGCTCGATACGAGTGATCTTTGCCTTGTAAATGTTTGATTTTTTTTGTTCCCGGGTGGTAGTTTCTATATCAAGGTCGTACAACTTTTGGCCATCAACCATGGCCACCCGCAACTCTTCACGCTGAGTTGCGTTGAATAACATTCTTTTCATTAATTTTTTACTCTGTCTTTTAGCGCTCAATAAGCCGGTTATTGAGTTTTAGGCATAATAGTGAACTTCATCTACGATCAAGGAGGGTGATCATAGTAGTTCAGCATTTGCCCAATGCCACGTAGATTTAACTAGCCTTTATTTTGAATAATTATTATTTGGCGTGTTTCTAAATGACTATGGTATCTAATATGTTAATACCGGCAATTAATCGAGCTGTTTGTTAATCGTACTCTTGTTCAAGCAACGTTTGCGAACAAGAAAAATCCATTATTTATTTAGCTTTCGGTATAATCTTTCCCGCATCGTTTATATGAGATGCGTTACAAAAAATGTGGTTTTTTAAGCGCTTCGTATATTGTGCCTTCCCTGGACAATGCTTTGGCGCGTTTACCACATTTTGATAAAAATTTGTTAGCGGGTTGACATTTACCACGTCTTGCCACTGTAAATCAAGAACATTTAAAAAAAACTTCTTAAATACCTAATTTTCGAGCATAATTTGCCATAATGAGTGTAAATCCCAAATCTGAACAAACTAAAGCAACTTCGAATAAAGTTCATCATGTTGAAATTGACGAGTCTAATGTTGGACAAAGAATCGACAATTTTCTCATGACTTACCTAAAAGGCGTTCCTAAAACTCATATTTATCGCATCATTCGCAAAGGCGAAGTGCGAGTGAATAAAGGGCGTACCAAGCCGGTTTATAAGTTGGCCATAGGCGACATTGTCAGAGTACCCCCCGTTCGCGTAAGGGATGCAAAAAATGTCCCGGACGGTGCTGAAGGTGATTTATTGCGCTTAAAAAATGCCATAATGTACGAAGATAAAGCGATTATCATTGTGAACAAACCTTCGGGCATGGCTGTGCATGGTGGAAGCGGCATTAGTTATGGTGTCATTGAAGCGATGCGCAAATTATATCCAAATGAAAAACGTTTGGAATTAGTGCATCGCCTGGATAGAGATACATCGGGTTGCCTTATTATATCCAAGAAAATTTCAGTTCTAAGAGCATTTCACGAAATGTTGCGTAGTAATCAAATGGAAAAGACCTATGTGACTTTATTGAAAGGGCAACTAGAGAGTAAAGAAATTAAAGTAGAAGCACCTCTGCGCAAATTTGTGACAAAATCAGGTGAGCGTATGGTTTGTGTGGATAAAAATGAAGGTAAGTCTGCCACAACACTTTTTTATCCCAAACAAGTTTTTTCTCAAGTGACTTTGGCTGATGTGAAACTTATTACTGGTCGTACCCATCAAATTCGGGTACATAGTCTGCATTTGCATCATCCTATTGTGGGGGATGATAAATACGGCGATCCAAAATTTAATGAGGCCATGAAAAAAGTAGGGTTGAAACGTTTATTTTTACATGCGCGCAGTTTGCGTTTTGAGCACCCTCAAACGGGTGAAATTATGAATCCTGTGGCTCCCTTGGATCAGCAGTTAAAAAAAGTGATAAGCAATTTAGGTTGATATGTACAAATTATTAGTATTTGATTGGGATGGCACCTTAATGGACTCCCAGCAGGAAATAGTGTCTTGTTTTCAAGCGGCATCAAAAGATGTAGATTTGCCTATTCCTACGGTAGACGAGGTCCACAACGTCATTGGATTGGGAATGTTTGAGGCAGTTCATACTGTTTTTCCCGAATTGAATACCAAAGAATCGCAGCGGGTATTTATAGACCGCTATCGTTATTATTATTTTTCTCCGGATAAACCCCCATCAGAATTATTCGAAGGTGTGGACGACATGATTCGTTCATTATCGGATAAAGGTTATTTTATGGCAGTTGCAACGGGCAAGGGCAGGCGTGGTTTGGATGAGTCTTTAAAGCGTACAGGATTTGATGAGATATTTCATTATACACGTTGTGTAGATGAAGCTCACTCAAAGCCTCATCCTCAAATGATCCTCGATATTATGGAGTATTTGGGTGTGACAGCTTCAGAAACTTTGATGATTGGTGACACCGAATATGATTTACAAATGGCCACTAATGCGAATGTGCATAGCGTTGCAGTGGCATGTGGAGCACATGACAAAAGTCGGTTGATCAAGCATAATCCACAAGTTTGTTTACAACAGACTCAAGAATTAGAAGCGTGGCTAAAGTAGCTGCATAATTTTTATTACAGAGAAAGAAACTTATGACGGATAAATCCGAAAACGAACAAACAGCTGCTGAATCGACAAAAAGAAATTCAGACCCTTGGACCGACAATCCTGAGCAGGAAGTTTCTTCTGAAGCTGAAAAAAAACCTGAACAAAAGGTAGAGAAAAAAACACCGGCTAAAGATGATAAAAAACCAGATATCCACAGTGAAGATTGGCAAAAAGATTTAATTAATCGACTGGCATTTTCTGCGATAAATGAACAGCGTCGAACACGACGTTGGAATATCTTTTTCAAATCCGTTTTTATTTTGTATTTGTTGGGAATATTGGCCTTGTATATTCCTAAGGGTAAGACTGATTTATCAATTGGTTCCCATACTGCACTAATCGATCTTTCCGGTCCCATATCTGGGAATTCCGCTGCCAACGCGGATACGATTGTGGGTGGGTTGAGGACCGCATATAAAGATAAAAATACTAAAGCAGTAATTTTACGAATAAATAGCCCTGGTGGAAGTCCTGTTCAAGCGGGTTATATCAATGATGAAATGTTTCGTTTGCGAGAAAAATATCCTGACATTCCACTGTATGCAGTGGTCTCAGATATTTGTGCTTCTGCGGCTTATTATATCGCATCAGGAGCAACAGAAATATATGCTGATAAAGGCAGTATCGTAGGTTCTATCGGCGTTTTGATGGATGGTTATGGGTTTACCGAAGCCATTGATAAATTAGGCGTAGAAAGACGATTAATTACTGCAGGTGAAAATAAAGGATTCTTAGACCCCTTTTCACCGTTAAAAGAACAAGACAAAAAATTTATGGAAGGTATGCTAACTGAAGTTCATCAACAGTTTATTGATGTTGTTAAAAAAGGTCGTGGAGATAAATTGGTTGATGATCCGAAATTATTCTCAGGGCTATTTTGGTCTGGCGAATCCAGTGTGAAATTGGGACTCGTGGATGGGTTAGGTAGCTCAAGTTACGTTGCACGAGAGATTGTCGGCGAAGAAAAAATCGTGGATTTTACACCGCGCCCAAATTACCTCGACCGTTTTGCTGAGCGAATAGGCGTAAGCGCCGCCAATGCGATCTCTTCTATGTTTATGTCGCCAGGTGTTATGCGATAAATTTTTTATATTCATATAACCCGGATGTAGCGAAAGCATCATCCGGGTTATACTCAGTTTGTTTTTTTGTTTGCCGGCCAGGTTAATACCCTTTCTAGTTTGCATCTTGCGTTAGACCTGTTCTAAATATTTCTGTCGATATGATTTACACTTGTGAATTATGCTTGAAATAAACAAAAAATAAATTCTTGATTTGTTTGAATATGTCGAACTGGCAACCAAATTGCTAGTATAAATATTATACATATTAACTTTATTTGGATATGTTGTATTAACAGCTTATCTCACCCGCAAAATTAAGGATTTAACATGACTGATAAAGAAATTATTAAAACTGACAAATCTAAAGAAGATGTTACAAGAGATTCGCGTCGAACTTTTTTGAAAAAAGCAGGTGTTTTTGCTTTATATACGCCACCAGCAGTGACTATGTTGATGCAGCCTAGTCAAGCTTCTATGATGAAATCTCCAGGTGGCGCACATCAAGGCCATAAGCGTAGGGGTGGGCGGCATGACGGTGGACATCGTAGTGGTGGTCGTCATCATGGTGGTCGTCACGGCGGTAATCGTGGTGGACGACATAACTGATAGTCAATCGGTTAGTGTAAAAAAAATACTACCCTCAAGAGTCAAATAAAGTGGTTCTATTTGATTCTTGAGGACCTTAATTTCCAATCAATATTCCTTCCAAATTTACAATTATTGTTAATTTTCTTTCGACTCAATTCTTTTCAGCTACAATAAATTACTATTGATTGCCCCGTTTGTGTGATAATTTAACCGGATCATTTTTTGCAAACTTGCATAAACTCTAATGAGTTCCTGTCGCTTTTTACTTTAAATAAGTTCTTATATTGGCAAGATATTGATTAACCCTAATTCGCAATCCTTAACATTATCATCTGATGTCAAGAGTTATATTCTTGAAGATGAAGTGTTGTTGTTTTCGAAAATACAAAAACGACTTTACCGATTGAATGAAGTAGCTGCACTCATTTGGTGTTGTTTTGAAGAGAGGATGAATCATAAAGCTATTGTTGATTTTTTAATTAAAACGTATGGAATAACACAAACCCAAGCTCAAAATGATTTACAGGGAATTATTCAAACATGGCATGATGCAGGGTTTCTAGAATCTAATCCAATACAAGTGGTTAGTAAAAAGCAAATAGCAGAGGAAGCTGAAGACCTATTCGAATATCAAATTACAAAACATAATCATTCTACGAATTACATTACTCGTCATTACCATTTAATTGATACATATTTTCAGTTTAATTATTCGAGCAAAGAAATAGAAGAGATAATCCATCCTCTACTGAAACATCTAGAGTCACATCCTGGTGATACTCAACAGATTGAAAATTTGTATGTGTTATTGGATAAGAAAAAGTATTTGTTGCTCCAAGGAAATGAACTTGTTGATTATTGTGATGAGAAAAGTGGGCTTGCTCCAATGATTCACGCTAATATTCTTAAGCTTGCATATGGTCATGCCGATTTTTTATTGGCTATTCATGCTGGCGCTGTTTATAAAGATGGTAATTGTATGGTATTGCCTGCAATTTCAGGGAGTGGTAAATCAACATTAACGGCAGCTCTATTAAAAGAAGGATATGGTTATTGTACTGATGATATGGTTCTTTTGTCACGAGACGAGCATCTCATTCGCCCTGTGCCCGTTAGTTTAGGTGTTAAAGAAGGAGCCTGGCCAGTATTATCCTCAATTTTTCCCGATATTAATGAGCTTCCTATTTATAAGCGCGCAGATAATAAATTCATTCGTTATTTGTCACCTCCCATTGAGACTTTGCCTGTAAATACTGAGCAATCCTTTTCTGTTACCAATGTCATATTTCCAAAGTATGAATCAGAGTCTTCCATTAAATTAACACCATTGAGTTCAGCTGAAGCCTTATGTCGCATTACAGAGGCAGGGTATGATTTATCTGCTGATTTAAATGTTTCACTGGTGAGTGAATTGATTCAATGGGTGAGTGAAATCAATTGTTATTCTCTGGAATATGGAAAATTGTCGGATGCAATAACTGAAATAAAAAAGCTATTTTAATGTCGTCCCTAATTGATAGCTTCGAAATACTTGCCAGTTGTCTATCAATTAATTGTAAAGATGAGGACGTTAAAGCACTTCGAGAGAAAATTGTGTCTGGAAATATTGTCTGGGAACAAGTTATATCTCTGGCAAATAATAATTTATTGGCGCCAGCTTTATGGGTTGCTATTTCTGAAAAAGGATTAGCTAAAAATTTACCCACTGAATTGTGTGAATATTTAAAGGAATTACATAGCTTAAATACCACGCGTAATGAAATGTTACGAAAACAAATCATTGAAGCAGTCCAGGCACTTAATTCAATTGATAATTATCCGGTATTACTAAAAGGGAGTTCTTATTTATTTCTTGATACATTTAGTGATATAGGGTCGCGGATGATGTATGACATTGATATCTTGGTTGATAAGAAAGAACTGCAGTCATGTATACAGGTGTTCAAGGGCTTAAATTATGAGTCTGACCCAAAAGACGAAATTAAGTTGAAAAATCACCATCACTTGCCGCCATTATTTCGTTCTGGAGATTATGGGGCGGTTGAATTACATGGAGAGCTGTTAGAAAAGAGTGCTGCTTCTATATTATCAACATCTGAAGCTTGGCATGATATTGAGGACGTTGAGATTGAAGACTGTACCGTCAGCGTTCTTTCTCCTACGCATCAAGTACTACATAGTATGTTGCATTCACAAGTCGTTGACCGCTATCATGAGCGCCATATAGTTAAATTACGTGCGTTGTATGACATCTCATATATAGTCAAACACAATAATGGTAATATTGATTGGATATATATTAAAAATAAAATGCGAAGCCATGGATTAATATCAATTTTATATAGTTATATATATCAAGCTCATGTATTGTTGGGCTGTAAACTTCCTCCAGATATTCAACCTGGTATAATTTCAAAGCTTTACTTTTTTCGTTGTATGGCTGCAATTCGTTGGGAAGTTGTCGACATTATTGAACATAAGTTAATGCGTTATTCTCGATACGAGATTTGCCGGCGTTTCAAATGCGAGGGCGACTGGTTATCTGTTAACGTCAAACGTTTCCAATATAGTATTTTTCTTTTGAAACGTATATTAAATGGCGCTAAGTGATTGAGCTCAATTTAGAAAAACTATTCAGTGTTTAAATTGAATCTTAATGTTATTGCAATTTTAAGGCTAAAGGGAATTATCGTTTAATGTTAGATGATTTTAACACCTGCTTTGTCTAACATTTGCGTTAATTGAATAAGAGGTAAGCCCATTAGTGCTGTTGGGTCTTCACCAGACATGCGAAGTGTTAATGCAACGCCCAACGCTTCAGATTTAAATGAACCTGCGCAATTAAAAGCAGGTTCTTTAGCAAGATAATTTGCAATCATTTCATTTGTGAGTTGACGGAATTCCACAAAAAACTTTACATAATCACATTGCAATTCCTTGCTGCTAGCATCAAGCACACAGAGGCCAGTATAAAAGGTGACAAGTTTCCCGGATAGGTATTCTAATTGTTTAGTCGCATTTTCTAAATTACCGGGTTTGCCCAATATTTGCTCTTCGCAAACAGCAACTTGATCACTACCGATAATAATGGCATTTGGGTATTCAGTTGCTACAGCATTAGCTTTAGATTCAGCTAAACGAATCACCAAATCGGATGGTGTTTCCTTAGTTTGAACAGTTTCGTCAACATTTGGGCTGGTTGTTTCAAATTCTAATTGTAAACGTTGCAAAAGTTCCTTGCGAAATGGAGAGCTTGAAGCAAGAATAATTCTACGCATTGTTTATTCGATTTCAATCAAAGTTTCATCAGGATTAACAGTATCGCCTTTGGCGATGTGAACAGCTTTTATTGTGCCACTGATTGGGGCTTGTACTTCTGTTTCCATTTTCATGGCCTCAGTAATAAAGACGGCATCCCCTGCATTAACAGTGTCGCCTTCATTAACTAATACATCAACGATGGTACCCGGCATTGATGTAGTCACATGGCCTGGGCTTTTCGCTTTAGGTCGTTTGCTTCCGCTGCCACCAGGCCCGGCTGAAATAACGCCTGAGGCAACACCACCTGCTGCTGGTTCCGTAAGTACTTCAGACAGCGTTTCCACCAGGATTTCTTCAGGTACGCCATCGACTGTGAGATAAAATGGACGTTCTGCTTGAAAGCGATGGCCTGAGCCGGTAATTCTGATGTTATAAGTTTCGCCATGCATAGTCACGTTAAATTCTGTGGGTGCGACACCGCATACTGCAGCATTATCTTCTACGGGTGGTTCTAATGTTTCGGGCGTTAGTGTGCCAGCTTGACGTTGTTCTAGAAATTCTCGACCGATATCTGTAAACATGGCAAACGTGAGAACGTCTTCGTCAGATTCCGCTAAGTCCTTGCTAGATTCTCGTAAACTATCCATTTCTGGTGCAAGTAAATCTGCAGGTCTTTCAGTAATAATTTTTTCACCTGGTACAGCTCGTTCACGGAGTTGTTCATTAACTTCGCCAGGCGCTTTACCATATTGTCCAAGCAAATAGTTTTTTACTTCATTGGTTGTGGTTTGATACGGTTCATCAGTCATGACATTTAAGACAGCCTGAGTGCCCACGATCTGCGATGTGGGTGTTACTAATGGAGGGTAGCCTAAATCTTTTCTTACACGAGGAATTTCATCAAGTACATCATTGATACGTTTTAATTCACCTTGTTCTCGCAACTGATTGCTGAGATTAGAAATCATGCCGCCAGGGACTTGATTGACCTGAACGCGCGTATCTTGTCCTGTAAATTCACTTTCAAACTGATGATATTTTTTTCGAACTTCTTTAAAGTAAAAACCAATTTCCTGTAGCTTGGCAAGGTCTAATCCCGTGCTGAATTTAGAATCGTGTAACGCTGCAACCATGCTTTCAGTTGATGGGTGGCTGGCGCCCTCTGCAAAAGAGGAAATTGCCGTATCAATATGTAGACAGCCTTTTTCAATGGCTTTTAATTGGCTCATGGCTGCAAGTCCAGCAGTTGCATGGGAATGCACATGAATCGGTAGAGAGATCTCCTTGTTCAGCGCTTCAACCAGGTCTGATGCTGTGGTTGGCGTCAATAAGCTGGCCATATCTTTGATTACGATACTATCACAGCCCATGTCTTGTAGTTTTATGGCATCTGCAACGAATCCTTCGATGTTGTGGACGGGGCTGGTTGTGTAGGAGATTGCACCCTGTGCATGTTTGCCTGCCTTTTTAACCGCTTTGACGGAAGTTTCTATATTGCGCAAATCGTTCAGTGCATCAAAAATTCGAAATACATCGATTCCATTGTCTGCGGCTTTTTGCACAAAGGTTTTTACGACGTCATCTGAATAATGCCGATAGCCTACCAAGTTTTGGCCACGCAATAACATTTGCAAGCGGGTATTGGGCAAGGCTTGTCTTAATTGTCGTAATCTTTCCCAGGGATCTTCTTTTAGAAACCGAACGCAAGCATCAAATGTGGCTCCTCCCCAGACTTCTAGTGACCAAAATCCTATTTGATCTAGGTGTTTGCATACCGGCAGCATATCTTCTGTGCGCATGCGAGTTGCAATTAATGATTGATGTCCATCTCGTAATACCGTTTCGGTTATGTGAACCTTGGGCATTGTGCCTTTCTCCTGCTGTAATTTATTTTATGCGCGTAAATGTGCAGATATGGCTGCGGAAATTACCGCTGCCAATTCACGTGGTGGTCTACGTAGGGAGTAGTTAGCCAAATCTGGATGTCCTTCTACAAACCCTGTATCAATTTTGCCACTTTGAAACTCTTCAGTTTTTAATATTTCTATTTGATAAGGAATAGTGGTTTTTACACCGTGTACGCTAATGTCTTGTAAAGCACGTTCAGATCGTCGAATAACTTCTTCCCAAGTGAGTGCCCATACCGTGAGTTTGACGCACATGGAGTCATAATATGGTGGAATCTGGTAGCCACTATATATTGCGCTATCAGTTCTTATACCTGGGCCACCAGGGGCGAAATATCGCGTGATACGGCCAAAGCTGGGCAAAAAGTCATTTTTAGGGTCTTCTGCATTAATGCGAAACTCCATAGCATAACCGCGTTTTTGAATATCGCTTTGATTGTAGGGTAGGGCTTCGCCATTGGCGATGTGAATTTGTTGCTGAACGATGTCTACGCCAGTTATAGCCTCTGTAATGGTGTGTTCTACCTGTAATCGTGTATTCATTTCCATAAAATACAGATTTTCTTCGTGATCCAGGAGGAATTCCACGGTTCCAGCGTTTTCGTAATTAACGATTTTTGCTGCTTTTACGGCATAATCACCAAGCTTTTCACGAAGATCTTCGGAAACTTGTGGTGATGGTGCGATTTCAATGAGTTTTTGATGACGTCGCTGGATAGAGCAATCTCGCTCAAACAAATGAATAACATTTCCATGGCTGTCCGCAAGAATTTGCACTTCAATATGACGAGGATTAACCACGCACTTTTCCATAAAGATATCAGCGGTACCAAATGCTTTGGTGGCCTCAGAGATAACGCGTTCATAGCCTTTTTTAAGGTCCTCAAGATCATCACAACGACGAATTCCACGTCCACCTCCACCAGAGGTTGCTTTGAGCATGACGGGATAACCAATGTCTTCTGCAACCGAGATTGCTTCGTCTAAATCGGCGAGATTGTGTTCTGTACCCGGTGTAACCGGCACGCCCGCGGCAATCATTGCTTTGCGCGCTTCGGTTTTGTCGCCCATTTTATGGATAACATCAGCGCTGGGACCTATAAATTTGACCCCTCGTCGTTTGCAAGCTGCTGATAATTCATGATTTTCAGATAAAAAACCGTAACCGGGATGGAGTGCGTCGCAACCTGTAGCAACGGCTAAATTGACTATACGGTGTACATTAAGATATCCCGCAATAGAATCCGGCCCAATATTATAAGCTTCATCAGCTTTTTTAACATGTAAGGCATGCCGATCAGGTTCGGCGTAGATGGCCACGGATTTAATACCCATTTCAGCGCAAGCGCGCACGATTCGAACAGCGATTTCGCCACGATTGGCGATAAGTATTTTTTTGATCAAGTATTTTTCCCGTAATTACGCAACGTTTTTTGCAATCTCAAATATAATTTAGATTGCTCCATGTTTCAGTTTTTGGGCTAATTCATTGATATGCTTATAATATGCCGACAAATTTCTCGGAATGATTCTAAGCGCCAATTTGTCACATAAACCTCAATCAGCGTCCAAATTTCAACGTATATAATGACCTAAAGTCAAGTTTTTCCTATTTTTTTCAGTTTTTGTTAAAATAGTTTGCATATTATTCGACTTTCTTTTGACAGTGGCCTGTTCGCCAACTATTATTGCGCCCCCATGCCTGATCGAATACCTATATCTATCAATCCAGAGCATGCAGCAACTCGGGGTTTTCGAACCTCTGGGCTACTGAAGCTGGATTCAATGGAACGACTATTAGATCGTCTGGTTGCTCCTTTCGGTGAGGTGAAAGTTGAGCTAGAGTTTGGTAAGCATGGGCAAAGGATGTATTTACAGGGTGATGTGACTGGTGAGGCAATATTGCAATGTCAACGCTGTTTGCAGAAAATGAAGCAGGAGATCAACCACCAGTTTCGATTGGGATTGATTTTCAGTGAAGCTGAAATAGATGGTTTGTTGCCTGGCGAAGAGCCATTGCTGATTAGTAATGATGATCAAGATCTTCGGTTAGCTGAGGTAATTGAAGATGAACTTGAGTTATTATTGCCCATGGTGGTGAAACATTCAGCGGAAATATGCCAAACTGGCATGGAGCCCGCTAAAGAAACCGAACAAATAGAAGTTAAGACCTCAAAAAAGAATCCATTTGAAGTATTGATGGATTTGAAAAAACGTTGAATTAAGGAGTTTTAGAATGGCTGTTCAAACCAGTAAAAAGTCACGTGCAAAACGAGGCACGCGCCGCGCACATGATGCGTTAAAAGCACCGGCTTTTTCCATTGACCCTACAAGTGGTGAAACACATATCCGTCATCACATCAGTCCAGACGGCTATTACCGTGGTGTTCAGGTAGTGGTACCGAAAGAAGATCTTTACGAAGAAGACGACGAATAAGGGTTATTGACTTGAGTCAAACCATTGCTCTGGACGCAATGGGCGGCGATCACGGTGCAACTGTGGTAACTGCCGCAGCTCTGCGGGTGCTGAAAGAAAATAATCATTTACGTTTGATACTTGTTGGTGATCAAGAGACGCTATCTGGTGAGCTAAATAAGCATGGCGCAAGCGTAGGAGAGAATCTCAGTATTCAACACGCTTCTGAGACAGTCGAGATGGATGAGTCACCCTCACTTGCTTTGCGCAATAAGAAAGACTCCTCCATGCGCGTTTCAATTGATTTGGTAAAAAACGGCACAGCCGATGCTTGTGTCAGCGCTGGTAATACCGGTGCATTAATGGCAACAGCACGTTATGTGCTAAAAACCTTACCTGGAATTGATCGACCAGCAATATGTAGCATATTACCTTCCATGCGTGGTCATACCCATATGTTAGATTTGGGTGCAAATGTCGGTTCTTCCCCCAAACATTTATTTCAATTTGCGGTAATGGGTTCAACACTCGTTAGTGCAATTGACCATATTGATCAACCTAAAGTTGGTTTGCTTAATATTGGTGAAGAAGAAATGAAGGGCGATGCTACAGTTAAAGAAACCGCAAAAATACTTTCTGAAAGTGATTTAAATTATATTGGTTTTGTCGAAGGTGACGATATTTATACTGGTGATGTTGATGTTGTTGTCAGTGATGGTTTTGTTGGAAATATTGCACTTAAAGCCAGTGAAGGTATTGCCAAGATGATTGGTCAATTCATTAAAACAGAATTTAAAAATTCACCCAGAGCGATGTTAGGTGGACTTGTGGCAAAACCAGCATTACAAGCGATTAAGAAGCGTTTTGATCCTTCGGAATATAATGGTGCGACATTCCTTGGATTACAGGGTATCGTGATTAAAAGTCATGGTAGTGCTAACGAATATTCTTTTGCTAATGCAATAAAGACAGCAATGATGGAAGTTGATAATAATGTTGCAGAGCGTATTTCAACTCAACTAGAAAAAATATTAATGGAAAGGCGCGCTGTTTAATGTATTCACGGATAGTGGGGACAGGTGGATATCTGCCTCCAAAAGTTCTGACCAATGCTGATTTGGAAAAAATGGTGGATACCAATGATCAATGGATCGTTGAACGTACCGGCATTCGTCAAAGACATATTGTTGAAGGTGAAGAAACAACAGTCGATTTAGCTTTTGAAGCGGCTAAACGAGCAATAGAAGCCGCAGCAATTAACAACTCTGAAATTGATCTTATTATTGTCGCTACAACTACCCCTAATAGAGTATTTCCTAGCACTGCGTGTTTACTTCAAGAAAAACTGGACATACATGGTTGTCCTGCGTTTGATATTCAAGCGGTTTGTACAGGGTTTGTTTACGCGTTATCTGTAGCAGATAAATTTATTAAAACTGGCTCATCCAAGTGCGCGTTAGTTGTTGGTGCAGAAACGCTTTCTCGTGTAGTGAACTGGGAAGATCGCACGACATGTGTTTTGTTTGGTGATGGAGCTGGCGCAGTGGTTTTGAAAGCGAGTGAAGAAACCGGCATATTATCAACACATATTCACGCTGATGGGCAATATAAAGACTTATTAACAGTGAATGGTGGCGTTTCTGAAAATAATAAAGCATTTCAAGATGCTGAAGCTTATATAGAAATGAAAGGTAGTGAAGTTTTCAAAACTGCAGTTAAAACTCTAGGCTCTATTGTTGATGAAACGCTTCATCAAAATAAAATGGATAAATCTGAAATTGATTGGTTGGTTCCTCACCAAGCAAACATTCGAATTATTTCAGCGACAGCAAAAAAATTAAAAATGCCCATGGATAAAGTTATTACTACGGTAGATTTGCATGGTAATACTTCAGCCGCATCAATTCCGCTAGCTTATGACGTGGCAATACGTGATGGTCGAATTAAACCGGGTGAAACCGTAATGATGGAAGCATTCGGCGGTGGCTTTACCTGGGGTTCCGTTTTACTCAAAGTTTAAAGAAATTAGTAATATGACAAAAGCATTCATTTTCCCAGGTCAGGGATCACAATCGATTGGTATGTTGGCAGAGCTTGCCGAATCCTATCCAGTTGTTCAACAAATATTTTCACAAGCAAGCGAAGCATTGGGCTATGATTTATGGGATCTTGTTCAAAACGGTTCTGTAGATGAATTGAACTCTACGGATAAAACTCAGCCAGCAATGTTGGCTGCTGGTGTCGCAGTTTGGTCTGTGTGGAATGAAAAACAAACTGAAAAACCGATGATAATGGCGGGCCACAGTTTGGGTGAATATACGGCATTGGTTTGTGCAGGTGTTATTGACTTTAGTGATGCAATACAGTTAGTACGAGACCGAGGATTGTATATGCAAGCTGCAGTTGCTGCCGGTGAGGGCGCTATGGCGGCTATTCTTGGTTTAGAAGATGATGAAGTAATAAAGGTTTGCGATACTTCAGCTCAAGGTGAAGTAGTCGAAGCGGTTAATTTTAATAGTCCAGGCCAAGTTGTTATTGCTGGTCAAGTAAGCGCCGTGAATCGAGCAATTGAGGCAGCGAATGAGGCTGGTGCCAAAAAAGCAATACTACTACCTGTGAGTGTGCCTTCCCATTGTGCTTTAATGAAACCAGCGGCAGAAAAACTACAACAAAGACTATCATCAATTGAGTTTAAGAAACCTGAAATCCAGGTGGTCAATAATGTTGATGCTAGTATTGTTGATGAAGTTGATCAAATTAAAGATGTCTTAGTTCGTCAACTCTATCAGCCTGTACGTTGGGTTGATTGCGTGAATAAAATGATGGAAGAGGGTGTGACAGATTTTGTTGAATGTGGTCCAGGAAAAGTATTGGCTGGATTAAGTAAACGAATCACAAGAAGAACCCCAGCGATTCCTGTTTTTGATAATGCAAGTTTGGAAAAAGCACTCGGGTAATTTTTCAAGAATCGTGCTTAACCAATGTCTCTAGAATGAAAGGAAAATAAAATGACTCTAGAAAATAATGTCGCTTTAGTCACAGGTGCAACACGCGGAATTGGAAAAGCTATTGCTTTGGCTTTAGGTGCTCAGGGTGCAACTGTTATTGGTACAGCAACCAGTGAAAATGGTGCGAGTCAAATTTCTCAATATTTGGAAGAAAATGGTATTAAAGGTCAGGGCAGCGTTTTAAATGTTACCGATCAAGAAGCTATTGATGCTTTAGTTAAAGAAGTTGGGTCGAATTATTCTGCACCAACAATTTTGGTAAACAATGCAGGGATCACTCGCGATAATTTATTAATGCGAATGAAGCAGGATGAATGGGATGATATTGTAGATACCAATTTAACGTCTGTATTTCGAGTTAGCAAAGCATGCATGCGTGGCATGATGAAAGCTAAGCAAGGTCGAATTATTAGTATTGCCTCTGTTGTTGGTGCGACAGGTAATGCTGGTCAAGCCAATTACGCGGCGGCCAAGGCAGGTATTATGGGTTTTTCAAAATCTCTGGCTAGAGAAATCGCTTCACGTGGTGTAACGGTTAACGTTGTTGCGCCAGGTTTTATTGACACCGATATGACTAAAGGTTTACCCGAAGAACAAAAAGAAGGTTTATTAAAAAGTATTCCACTAAATCGCCTCGGTTCACCCGAAGATATTGCAAATGCAGTGGCGTTTTTGGCTTCGCCAGCCGGTGCTTATATTACTGGAGAGACATTGCACGTGAATGGCGGCATGCACATGAGTTAGTGATTGAATGTTTGTTGAACAGAATAAGTCGTTGCAATAGTAGATAGTTGTTTTTATTTTGTCACAATACACCGTTTTTTTTGTGGCTTAGTGTGTTTTTTAGCTACCAAGTAATTGATTTTGTTAAAATAGTAGCAATTTGTTATTTTTTTTTAAAATGGGGTGTGTATTCACTGGAACTGCCTAGAACTTTCCAATACAATACGCACCATCGAAAATATACCGAATAATCCTGGAGGAATGTACACTATGAGCAACGTCGAAGAACGAGTCAAAAAGATCGTCGTTGAGCAGTTGGGCGTAAAAGATGATGAAGTCACATTTGAAGCTTCATTTGTTGATGATTTAGGCGCTGATTCACTGGATACTGTTGAGTTGGTTATGGCGTTAGAAGAAGAATTTGAGTGTGAAATTCCTGACGATGAAGCTGAAAAAATTACAACTGTCCAGCAAGCCGTTGATTACGTAAAAGCTCACACGAGTTAGTCTCTGTAACATAATCCTCATCGGATAGACTTTATAAAAGGTCGTTGACTGTTACAAGTTGCGACCTTTTTTAGTTAGAAAAAATTTTATTTTAGCGTATTGCAGTACAGGGTGAAGTAGTAAGCCTTGGGTAGGTTTAAGGAGTTTGAATTGACAAAAAGACGCGTAGTAATAACAGGCTTGGGTGCGGTCTCGCCTTTGGGGCTGACTGTTGCTGAAAACTGGGAAAATGCACTTGCAGGCAAAAGTGGTATACGCCCGGTCACGCACATGGATGTTGAAAACTTTGCAGTAAGATTTGGCGGTGATGTGCCGAATTTTGAAGTGACTGATTATCTTTCAAAAAAAGAAGCAAAAAAAATGGCGCCTTTCATTCATTATGGTATGGCGGCAGCTATTGAAGCGATTAATGATTCTGGTTTGGAAGTCACAGAAGAAAATGCAGAGCGAATTGGTGTTGCCATTGGTGCAGGTATTGGCGGTCTTGGTGGTATTGAAAAAGGATATGCTGATTATTTGAAAGGTGGGCCAAGAAAAATTTCTCCATTTTTTGTTCCGAGTAATATCATTAATATGATTAGTGGAAACCTTTCTGTTATGTACGGTATGAAAGGGCCAAACTTTGCCATCGTAACAGCATGTTCTTCTGGTACACATAATATTGGTGATGCAGCACGTAAGATCATGTACGGTGATGCTGATGTGATGTTGGCTGGTGGCGCAGAAATGGCAACCAGTTGTACCGGACTCGGTGGTTTTGCTGCTGCAAGAGCTTTATCAACTCGTAATGATGATCCACAAACTGCGAGTCGCCCTTGGGATAAAGACCGAGACGGTTTTGTGCTAAGTGATGGTGCCGGTGTAGTAGTGCTTGAAGAATACGAAATTGCCAAAGCACGAGGTGCTAAAATTTATGGTGAGTTAGTGGGTTATGGAATGAGTGGTGATGCTTATCACATGACATTACCACCTCCTGCTGGTGAAGGCGCTCAGCGATGCATGAAAAATGCATTGAAAGATGGTGGTGTCAATACTGATGAAGTGCAATATATAAATGCCCACGGTACCTCAACACCTGCTGGAGATAAAGCTGAATCCGATGCGGTTAAAGCGGTCTTTGCAGATCATGCCTATAAGATTGCGGTGAATTCAACAAAATCAATGACAGGTCATATGTTAGGGGCTGCAGGTGGTATTGAAGCCGTGTTTACCGCTTTAGCTATTCGTGATCAGGTTTCACCACCAACGATAAATATTTTTAATCAAGATCCTGAATGTGATTTAGATTATGTTGCTAATACAGCACGTGAAATGGAAATTAATGTTGCGGTATCTAATTCATTCGGATTTGGTGGCACTAACGGGACAATTGTCTTACGTAAACTATAATATAGGAATGGGTGCGAAAGCACCCATTCATTTCAACCAGGCTCGCTAAGAATGAGCTCATCTTTGCAAACTAAGAAGATTAATTACCAAGTTGATCTTTTAAAAATACACGAAAAAAATCCTCAACGATATCCTTTCCTATTAGAAAGTGTTGCTAGCGATGCACATAACAATCGTTATGATATTTTATTTGCATTTCCTCAAGAAAGTATCCAACTTTCACAATTAGGAAAACTTGAATCACATCTTAATATTGATCCTTCTGCGCCCTTTATTCAGGCATTAAATGATTGGTTTACGAAAGAATTTATTGATGAAAAAGATCGTAGTGCTTTACCTTTTCGAGGTGGTTGGTTTCTCTATTTGGCTTATGAACTTGCAAAAGAAATTGAGCCGGTACTTGATTTACCGCTAGGCCCAACGAGTCATTTACCGATAGCTTATGCTTGCAGGGTTCCCGCAGCAATTATTGTTGACAAAAAAAACAGGGAAACTTGGTGTGTTACAGAAGATGATTACGTTGATTGCTTGCATCTATTGTTTGAAGACATACCAAAAGAAACGACAAACCATGATGCAGTTTTACTTCCGCTAGACTATGAAATCGTTGAAGAAAATCCAGACATCTATTTAAAAGCAGTTGATAAAATAAAAAATTACATCATTGAAGGTGATGTGTTTCAAGTGAACTTGTCTCGCTTGTGGAAGATTCACTTAGAACAAATGCTGAGTCCGGCTAAGCTATATGCGAGATTAAGAAAATCCAATCCAGCGCCGTTTTCTGCTCTTTGCTGCATTAATGATTCAGCTGTTATGAGTTCCTCTCCAGAGCGATTATTTTCTGTTAAGAATAACATCGTTGAAACACGACCGATTGCCGGCACACGACCACGGCAACGTAATGCTGAAGGTCAGTTTGATATAGCGGCAGACAAGCAGTTACAGCAAGAATTAATAGAACATCCCAAAGAGCGCGCGGAGCATGTGATGTTAATTGATTTGGAACGCAATGACTTGGGTCGAATTGCCAAAGCGGGTAGTGTCGAAGTCAATGAATTGATGATTTTGGAAAGCTATGAACATGTCCATCATATTGTTTCTAATGTGCGAGCCGAATTGAAACCTGACGTACTACCTGGCGACATTATAGCTGCTACGTTTCCTGGAGGCACAATCACCGGCTGTCCCAAGATACGGTGTATGGAAATCATTGCAGAGTTGGAGCAAGCGCCAAGAGAAGCCTATACCGGTTCATTGGGGTACTTGAATCGCAATGGCGATATGGATTTGAATATACTCATTCGAACTATTGTGCAGTCGGGTAAAGAATTGCATATCCGTGCTGGGGCAGGTATCGTGGCAGATTCAGATGCAGACAAAGAGTTGATGGAAACACGGATTAAAGCTAAAGGTATGTTAAACGCGGTTAAAACATGATTTTAATCAATGGTAAAGTCAATACGACAGTTTCCTGTCAGGATAGGGGGTTACAGTTTGGTGACGGTTTATTTGAGACAATAGGCGTGCTAAATGGTGAAATAATGCACTGGTCAAAACATTGGCAGCGATTAGTCGCTGGTTGTGAGCGACTTTTTATTCCACCACCAGATGAAGCTATTTTAATAAATGAAATTCATTCACTGCTTGATAATCAACAAAAGCAAGTAATTAAGCTAATTGTGACACGTGGTGTGAGTGAGCGTGGTTATAAGTTTGAAGATATCAAACCCACGCGTATCATGAGTCGATCTGCTTGGCCGGAATTTAATTTGCAAAATGTTAATGAGGGCATTGAATTATATTTGTGTAAAACACGGCTGGCTCATCAACCTTTGTTGGCAGGATTAAAACATTTAAATCGACTGGAAAATGTTTTGGCTCGTCATGAGTGGCAGAGTGATAAATTTGCTGAAGGCTTAATGTGCGATTTGAACGGTTTAGTTATCGAAGGAACCATGAGCAATATATTTGCGGTAACAAATGATAAGTTAATAACACCAACCTTGTCTCATTGTGGTGTTGCAGGAATTACACGACAACGCGTTCTCGAAGCTGCTGAAAAAGAAAATATTCCTGTTGAAGTTTGCGAGATAAATAAAGACTATTTGTTAGAGGCTGACGAGATTTTTGTTTGTAATAGCTTAATCGGCATTTGGCCAGTAAAGAAAATAGCTGCGCATTATTTTAAAACAGGAAATGGTGTTAATTCAATGACACGATTATTACAACAGAGAATAAATTTGGGCGCATGAAAAAATACCCATTTCAAACAGCTTGTCCACTAAATTGTACGCCCAACTTGCTTTGTAGCGGTGTTAGAATTCCTTGCAATAGCATTACTATTACGCGCCATTCTACTTTGCTACAAAGTAAGTATGACGTACCCTTTAATAGGGAAAGCTATTCGTAATGGGTATGGTATTTAAGTTATTTGGGTTTGCCATTTTAGGTCTTAGTATATTTCTCGGCTGGTTTTGGCAGTCTTATAATCATTTTGTTTCTACACCGATAATTCTTTCACAGTCTAATACCGATTTCACCATTTCTTCGGGTTCATCATTATCCAGTGTCGCAAATTCACTTCAATCTCAAGGGATAATTAGCGATGCATCGTTATTTTTATGGATGATTAAATTTAGCGATGGGGAAACCAGCATTCAGGCAGGAGAATATGTGATTGAATCTGGTATGACACCACGTGATATTGCCTTTATTTTTGTTAGTGGGAAAGTTAAGCAATATTCATTTACCATTGTTGAGGGATGGAGTTTTAAGCAGTTAATTGTTGCACTTGGTGCGAATTCTCACTTGCAACATAGTTTACAAGGAAAATCTAATGCAGAAATCATGGAGATTATTGGACATCCTGGAGAGCATCCGGAAGGGCGATTTCTTCCCGATACTTATCATTTTCCAGCTGGTAGTTCAGATAAATTATTTCTTCAGCGTGCTTATGATGCCATGGATAAAGTATTACAAAAAGAATGGCAAAACCGTAAAACAGGTTTGCCTTACAAAACACCTTACGAAGCTTTAACGATGGCTTCAATTGTAGAAAAAGAGACTGGGGTTGTACATGAGCGGAAGCAAATTGCGGGTGTATTTGTACGCCGATTGGAGAAGAAAATGCGCTTACAAACTGATCCCACGGTAATCTATGGCATGGGTGATAGCTACACAGGAAATCTTCGCAAAAAAGATTTAAAGAAAGATACACCCTACAATACTTATCGAAGAAAGGGTTTGCCACCAACACCCATTGCGCTACCAGGAGAAGCAGCGATTAATGCAGCGTTACATCCGCACGATGCTGAAACACTTTACTTTGTAGCGAAGGGGGATGGTAGTCACTATTTTTCTGAAACCATTGAAGCACATAATAAAGCGGTTAGAAAGTATCAAATACGTCAGCGTAAAGCGAATTATCGTAGTGCACCGCCGGCTAGTGTGAATAAGGAAAAATAATGTTTATTACAATTGAAGGGGGTGAAGGCGGTGGTAAATCTACAAATATTGCATTCATTAAAGATTATTTAGAAAAGTCAGGTCAGCAAGTTATCGTTACGCGAGAACCCGGTGGAACAAAGCTGGGCGAGAAAGTTCGAGAGGTGTTGCTTAATCCCGAACATAAAGGAATGTATGATGATACTGAACTATTATTGATGTTTGCTGCGCGAGCTCAACATATTGCCGAAGTGATTAAACCGGCTCTAGCACAAGGCAAGTGGGTTTTGTGTGATCGCTTTACAGATGCAACATATGCTTATCAAGGCGGTGGTCGCGGCATTAATAAAGAACGTATTGCTATGTTAGAGCAATGGGTACAGGGTGAGCTGCGGCCTGATATCACTTTGTTGTTAGATTTGCCCGTAGAAGTTGGAATGAGGCGAGCGAGTGCGCGTGCTAATTTGGATCGTTTTGAACAAGAAAAACTTCAATTTTTTGAAAATGTGAGAGCGTGTTATTTGGCAATGGCAAAACAATATTCCAATCGATATCGTATTATTAATGCAGAGCAAACATTGGATAAAGTACAGCAGGATATTCAAATTATTCTCGATGAGGGATTAACTAAGTGAAACTTTATCCTTGGCAAACCGAACTGTGGCCAGTCATCGAAAACCGTATCACTTCGGGAAAATTGCCTCATGCTTTATTGTTTAGTGGCGCCCAAGGTATCGGCAAACTTAATTTTGCAAAAGCGTTTGTTTACCGATTATTTTGCCAGAATGTTCAACAAGACGTGGCATGTGGACAATGCAATGCATGCCATTTGTTAAATATAGGTAATCATCCTGATTTATTTCATGTTTCAAAACCAGAAGATAAGCGCGATATTAGTGTGGATCAAATTCGCGATTTGATTGCTAATGTGAGTCTAAAACCCCATTCAGCGATTAAAAAAGTCGCCATTATAGAACAGGCTGAATTGATGAATGTAAATGCATCAAATAGTCTACTCAAGACCTTAGAAGAACCACCAGAAAGCTGTTTGTTAATTTTGCTCACTCATCGTCCAGACAAATTATTAGCAACTATTCGTAGTCGCTGTCAGTTGCAGGAATTTGTTATTCCGAACAATAATCAAGCATTGGACTGGTTACAGTCAAATATTGATGATTCATCACAAGCGGATAAAGTGTTAGCACTTGCAGGTGGAGCACCATTACAAGCTGCAATTTATGCTAATGATGGGACTTTGCAGCAACGAGATGAAATGTTTGTCGCGTTACAAGATCTGCTAAATGGCAAGCAAAATCCTGTTTCAGTGGCGAGTATGTGGTTAAAGAAGGACCTGGAGGTGACGTTATATTGTATGATTAGTTGGCTAACTGACATGATTCGTTTAAAAGTGAGTTCTTCGCCTCCTGCACTAGGCAATCCGGACTTGAAAATGCAATTAGCAAAGCTCAGTGAGCATAGTGCATTGCCTAAAATGCTAGAGTTTTATGATTCCATTAATGAGATGCAAAGTTGGAAAAAATCGAATATTAATGCTCAACTAATTTTAGAAGAAATGCTGGTGCAATGGTCACATTTGGGTGCTCAAAAAACCTAAAATTTAATAGACTTTTTAAAAGCAAGGATTAACGATGAATAATTTTGAAGAGAGTCAATCTCGTGGTGGGGGAATTCTCAATATTAATTATGCTGAAAAAGAGGCCTTGCATGCAGCCTACTTATCATTTGTTCATAATGGTGGCTTATTTATCCCAACGGTTAAAGAGTTTGATCTAGGTCATGAAATATTTGTGGTATTAAGTTTACCAGAAGAAACAGAGAAAATTCCGGTATCTTGTCGTGTGGTATGGATAACACCGGTAGCTGCGCAGGGTAACAGAACACCTGGAATTGGTGTACAATTCAAAGACAATGGTGCAGCTAGAACCAAGATAGAGACTATCTTGGCGGGTTTGTTGAAATCAGAAAACGCGACGCTCACCATGTAACTACTTAGCGTATTCATCTTTTTCCTCAGATGCCGCGTTATTTCGTACTCAATCGGTCACATATTACTATATGCTCCCTCATTCCGTGCGAAATAACGCGGCATCTGAGGAAAAATCTAAACACCCTAAGCAGTCACATTTCCACTTAACTATAAAAATTGGTGAAATAAAATAGATGCTTGTCGACTCACATTGTCATATCAATTGCCTTAAAGGCGCTGAAGAAAAACAAACTATTCAAACATATTTAGATAATGCCAACGACGTAGGTGTTGGTCACTTTCTTTGTGTATCTATTGATTGGGAAACTTATCCGGAAGTCCTCACTATTGCTGAAGAGCATGATAATGTGTTTGCTTCTGTTGGTGTGCACCCGAATCATGATGAAGGTCATGAACCTACAGTGGAAGAGCTTTTGGAAAAAGCTGATAACGCTAACATCGTTGCCATTGGTGAAACGGGTTTGGATTATTTTCGAAGTGAAGGTGATGTGGAATGGCAACGAGATCGGTTTCGCCGACATATTCAAGCTGCAAAGCAGTGTAACAAACCATTAATTATACATACCCGAGAAGCGCGCGAAGATACGATTAAAATTCTGCAAGAAGAAGATGCGAAACAAGCACGTGGTGTGATGCATTGTTTTACTGAAACTTGGGAGATGGCACAGGCTGCCATGGAAATGGACTTTTATATTTCACTTTCTGGAATCGTTACTTTTAAAACAGCGTTAGAATTACAAGACGTTGCTAAGAAAGTCCCAATTGATCGTTTATTAGTTGAAACAGATTCACCTTACCTCGCGCCAGTGCCGTATCGGGGTAAACAAAATCAGCCCGCATATGTAAAAAATGTGGCAGAGTTTGTTGCTGAGTTACGTGGGATTTCTTTAGAAGAATTGACAGAGCAAACCACAAAGAACTTTTTTGAACTGTTTAACTCCGCTCGGCCAGTTACTTAATATGACATTTAAATCACTTTATTTAAAGCGTCGTGAAGACAAACGTCTACGCGCTGGTCACCTGTGGATTTTTAGTAATGAAATTGATACTAAGCAATCACCATTGAAATATTTTGAGGTAGGGGAAACTGTTAACGTTTTAAGTGCGGAAGGTAAAAATCTTGGTTCAGCTTACGTAAATCCCCACTCATTAATTGCTGCAAGAGTTTATGACGAGAGCAAAAATTGTGAGTTAAACCAAGATTGGTTTGAAAAACGATTATCACAAGCGTTGAGTTTGCGTGAGATGATGTTTGATAAGCCATATTATCGATTGTGTTTCTCTGATGGCGATCGTATCCCTGGTTTAATTGTCGATCGTTTTAATGATTGTTTTGTATTGCAAATAAATACAGCTGGCATAGAGATGGCGAAAGAGCCTTTGTTAGCAGCATTGGAAAAACTGTTTAATCCTA
>Ga0316207_10001846_pt1 | contig 24107 bp, 27 predicted proteins | sample 6weekpyrite_MG_FD_204943 | JGI IMG/M metagenome (GOLD analysis project Ga0316207, IMG submission 204943) | Microbial mat bacterial communities from mineral coupon in-situ incubated in ocean water Damariscotta River, Maine, United States -... | ecosystem: Environmental > Aquatic > Marine >... | reverse complement strand
GTGGGAGGACGTAGGCATAAGGGGAAAAGCCAGGTTAAGTCGTTTGTTATTCTTAATTTTATTAAACGAGCAAAATTAAAGTGGTGGCCGGACCTGGAATCGAACCAGGGACACGAGGATTTTCAATTTTCATTTAAAATCAATACTTTAGCATATTCAAACACTTAGTAGCATATAGTAAAAGACATGTATTTGGCTAAAACCACTTACGAAACAGCACTTTAACATACATTAGCATACATTAACATATAGTAGCGTTGTACCTTGTGTGTACTTAAAATATAGAACCAAAAAGAACAAGAATATTTTGGTACAAGCTCGTATTTGTGATCTAATTTTTTAGATTATTTAAATTTAAGTAATTTTATCAATACACCGATATAAGTCTAGAGTGCATGAGATCTTGTCTAATGGATGATAATTTTGGAAATCATTTGATATGTAATAACTGATTTATGGGTATGCTGAAGCCCTTGAACTGTTTTAAATGCTATATAGCATGTCGAATTAAATATTGATCTATAAAGATCAAAGACTTATATAAAGATATTAATTGATTTTCTAGATCAGTGCTCTATAATTCAATCGTCTATACTTATATTTAATCTACAATAAAGGGAGAAATGTATGCTAGCAGCGACACCTAAAGTACCATCTTCTCAGGAGTTGTTTAGGTTAGTTCTTACATTAGTTTCTAATAACGGTACGCAGGACATCCCTGATACTTTGAGAGAGCATTTTTCAACAGTGCTTACTCAAGCAAAACTACTTATTGGCAATTCAGAAAATATTACAGGAGACATTCTTCCTGAATCCATTGAGCTTGCTTACGAATTAGGTGAAATAGAAGGTCTTTCTGCTTCACTTGATCGGATCGATGATATTGAGAGTGTATCACCTGCTTTAGCTCACCAGTTGTTAGCTTCAATGGAGCAATACTCTGTTTATCAAGACTGATTTACATTTACTCCATGGACAACTAAAAGAACTTTCTCGTACACCTTACTTTAATCCGCAACTCGAAAGTTACCTTAGTAAGCTAATTTGGCTTATTGGGGAGTTTATAGCTCAATACGACTCTTTACCCCAAGATGCAACTAGGTATATTGCTAAATCAATATGGTTAGGTGCAAAATTTTTCACGGGAAGCACGTCAAAAAGAATACCTTATGAAGCAGTATATGGTTTAAGGCATGTCCTTAAAGACATAAATAAAGAAGATTGTGTTATTACAACTGCTTTGTTGGAAGAGCAAGAATATTTTTTTCAAACAACCGAACCTGCAAAAATTATTAAACATTTTATAGCAGGTGTTGATTTTGATGTAGAGCTTGTTCAAGTAGCATTACCCAAACTTTATCGGCATAAGCCAATTTACAATGTTGGTCTGTATCATGAACTTGGACATTTTTATGATAATGACTATAAAATTGTTAAACACTGTTTGGTAATGGAGCCTAGTTTAAAACCTGAAGCTTCCCATTTAGAAGAATATTTTTCTGACATTATAGCTGCGAGTTATACTGGCTATGCTATTCATAAATTTTTATCATGTCTTGTACCAGATGAAAAATCTTGCGAGTCACATCCTGCAACCAAGGATAGATTAAAAAATATTGAAGATTTTTTAGAAGGTAAAACAAATAAGTATATTGATATCTTTAATAAAGTAATTACAGCTCGTGGTTTGCCGGAAATAAAAATTAGATTTATCAAACCAGACATACATAAGTGTTTTAATAACATTAGGCCATATGAAATTAAATCTATTGAGGAAGTCCATGGTATTTTGGATGCAGCATGGGAATTTTTAGAGATGGCTCAAAAAAGTAAAGATTCACCTTGGTGTGATATAAATGAGTTTGAAATTCACAGGATAGTAAATGACTTAGTTGAAAAATCAATTAGAAATAGAATGATAAAAGAAAAGTGGGAACATGCAACTTCTTAACAGCACAGAAATAAAAGAATCACTTTTATCAACTGATGATGATTCAATTTTTATTGATCCTATTTTTGAGGAGTCTCAAGTATCTGGTGTAACCGTTGATCTTAGGTTGGGATATGACTTCCTTGTTTCTGTTACGACAAGAAAACCATATATTGCAGTAGGTCATGAAAATGATCATTTTCCTCGAAGTATTGGTTCTTACTTTCAAGAAACCAGAAGAGAAATAGGTGATGGATTTGTTCTTTACCCAAATCAGGTGGTTCTCGCTACAACGGTTGAATATATTTCATTACCACAAAATGTGTATATTGATGTTCTTTCAAGAAGTAGTTACACACGCTTAGGATTGCATATGAATAATATGGTGCAGCCAGGCTTTAGGGGTTGTGTTCCGCTAGAGTTATTTAATCATGGTAATAATGCAATTGAATTAGTTGTTGGTAGCCGAATATGTCAAGCGAGGTTTATGAAACTTGATGACAATAATTCATACTTAGGGAACGGAAAACCCAGAAAGTATTATGGTGATGTTAGACCAACAGTTTCAAAAGCTGATATGGATAATGATATCGAAATTTTAGCAAATATATCCAACGCTAAAAATAACGTATAACATTTATTAATGTTAATTATATATTAATATTTTATCTTTAATAAATTTCATGAGCGATGAAACCATCGAGTAAAATCCCATTGAATACTTTTTTCAGGATTTGATATTTTTTCTTTATTAATTAATTTTTCTCTAATCTCTTTAAGTATTCTAAAAGACCTATAATCTCGGCTCACAACCATCGCCATAAAGAAGAAAATAATCATAGTAAGAAGTCCAGCAAAAGATCTTGTTCCTGGTTCAGCTATAAAATATGGGAATCCCATTATCATCCCTGAGAAAAATAAAAACATGCCTGATATGTATGAATAGGTGAATAGTGCTTTATCAACATGATTTACTTTTATCTTAACCAGGTTGTTGTCAGGTTTTAGGTAAAAAGAAACTCGTTTTAAATCACTGTTTGAAATCATACCTAGAAGATAAACATTCATTAACATAACAGATTTTTCAGGAGATGCTGATATGCCTGATGCTAACCTAAAAACTTCATTTTCTTTTAATGCGCTTATATATTTTGATGCGGTACTATCAGAGATAACTCCTTCTGATAGTACACCCAAGCGCTTGAGATACCTTCGTATCACAAGTTCTTCGTAAAGTTCGAAAAGCCCTTTGATAGTTTTAACAGCAACGCCAATTAAAGCAATGGTGACTCCTATTCCATATATAAGAGAGTGTTCTTTTATAATTTCTGGAATTGTGATTTCCATATAAGCTCCTTTATGATATTTATTTAGTCGTTGGTGAAAAAAATGGATCACCAAGATCATCGTTTGAATAATGTGTGCAAATATGCTTTTCAAGAGCTAAAGCTTTTGGGCTATCCATTGAATGTTGTTTATTACCATCATAATCAATCATAGGCGATAGAGTTAGTTCAGAATTCCATGGCGTTAATAGCTTAATAAGTTGTCCAACTGCTATTGATGCCAGGACACCATTTGGCCATATGACTTGAGGATTGCCTCCAGCATTACCGTAGCCTTCATTTTCTTTGGCTAGTCTTTCTTCGGTTATATAACCTAAGCAACGCATACATAATGATTCAGGAAGCGAGGTGATTACTTGGCCAGATATATAAAACCCAGTATCAGATTTATGAACATCCATACCAATGTCAATATATGGGATTAGGAAACGTCTACAGAAGCGCTCTAGTTCATCTCGCGCCACAAAGCTATCTAGACAACCCATGATCCCGACACAGTTACGAAGCACATCTGAGTGTTCTTGCCATTTACCAGATATTTTTGTGACTTTTGCTTTTGGATTTATAGATTTAATTAGTTTTTCTATTACATCAATTTTCAATGAGCGATCAATAGCATCTTGTGGGCAACTACCTATCATACGGTTAAGGTTCGGCTCTTCTACAATATCAAAATCTATTATTATTAAGTTTTCAAATCCTATGTGAGCAAGTTGTTGAGCTATGTGTGATCCTCCTCCACAAAGTCCGAGAATTGCAATTGGTGATTTGGAAAATATTTCATCACTTTTTTCACCTAGAAAACTTTGTCGTGTCGTTCGTTCATTCATGCTATCCACCTCGCATTTGATTTTGATGGTTTTATTATTGAAAACTTTTTAATAGGTTTTGGTTTTTCATTATTGGGATACCAGCATAACCCTGACATTGAGTCATGACTCAATACAATTATTCCGTGTGGTATGTTTGGTTGTACTTTCCAAAAATCTGGAATAAATTTTTCACTTTCACGTAGATCAATCGAACTAAAATGCGGATTACCTTTATGCTCATGTCGATGCACATGAAACATCGCCTTATGATTTTTATATGAATATTGAAGTGCTTTCCTAATAGCAGGTGAACCCATCAATGCACCATAATGTGGAGAATCAATATAATCATCATCTGCTACAGGTAAATAAGACTCACCAAGTATCAACAAACCATTATCAGGAAATTTGCTTACTCCACAAGATATAAAGCCCACTCGTTCAGCTGCGAACGAGTGAGGGAGCGAAAGTTGTTTGTGGATACGATCAAGTAAGTTTAATGTCAGCCTGAATTCAATTTTCATTGCAATGCCCTCATATGGGCAGACAAAATTTGAGTTGGAGTCAAAGTCTCTGGAACATTGTTCCATGACCATGTGTGCCATGTTCGACCAAGGATAGAATGGGTTGTCCAGTTGTTACCTCGCCCAGGTATTCTTTCGGAGAGAAATAATCGAGTCATATACCCTCCATGTTTTACTGGGCAGAGTAGAGCATCTAGCGTGGTAGTGGTATTTGCTGACCTTACTTTTAGCGTAGGAAGGTAGATGTAATTAATACCTGCATCCGGCATTACAACGGCTTCCGGACACAAAGAAGTAAGGGTTTTCATTTGATTATCTTGAATCATTACGAAGATCCCCCGCATTTTACATGTGAGACAAACTCTTCACGTCCACAAATTGTAATTTCGTCGTTATCGGCTAGTGGTTTAAATTGACCATCTTCAATAATTTCAAGTTCATAGTCGCTAGGTATGCTTAGTGATGCCTTGAGATTGGTTACTGAGTATGTACCAGAATCAATCTTTACCTTTTCCCCATTTAGTACCACTTTTACTTTGTGCTCTGGTTTACACTGATTGTCGTTTGATTTTGTCACTGTTTTGTTCCTCTTCTTATAATTAAATTAATTGAAAAATAGCTAAAAAGTAGCTATAATTAATTTGAATAATAGCTATTTATTCATTGCTGTCAAGTCAAAAGCTAAAAATTAATTGGTAATTAAGTATTTTTAATTGGCTTTTTGGCTGTTTATTAGCTATATTTCAATAACTTGGAGGGCTTATATGATCAAAAAACGAACAATGACAATTAACTTAAATGATTCTGAAATGTCTATATTGGAAGATATTTGTGACAAGAAAGGATTGAGTAAGACAGCGTTGGTTCGTCAAGCAGTTAGACTTTTTCAGTCTATTGATGAAAAAGTAGATGCTGGAGAAAAGCTCTATATAGAAAATCCTGTTAGTAAAGAAAAGTCGGAACTCTTGGTTTTGTGAGCGAAGAGAGCTCTCTCTACCCATTATTCAATTTACATATAGGCGAGCCTGAAGAGGCTCGTCTCCATCATAGTATTTCAGACCAACATATCATCGATGTAGAAAATAGCTGGAAGCCTATTCTACAAGAGCATATGTCTAATCTTAAAGAAAAGCACAGTTTTGGCTCTGACGAATTCGATAAACAGCAATTTTTTGATGAAGCTGGCGAACTCATGATTCAAGATGCACACTGGGATTGGTCAAAAAAATATGACTATTTTTCTTCTCGCCTTGGGTACTCAAGTTGCTGTCTTATATGTGATGATAAAATTCAAGGAATTGGTTTCTTTGATCACTCTGAAAATTTCAAGTCTCAAATTATAGAAGATAAGACAAAGGGAATTGTTTATGTCGAGTATATTGCAACAGCTCCTTGGAATAGAAAAGAAATAGAAAGCCAACGATATGCTGGCATCGGAGAAGTTCTCATTACTTATGCAATTGAAATAAGTATTGAGGAAGGTATGAATGGGCGAATTGGACTTCACTCGTTACCGCAAGCTGAAAAATTTTATAAAGAAAAATGTTGTATGGAAGACTTTGGGATAGATGCAGATAAAAAAATGAAATATTTTGAAATGTCTGAAGAACAAGCTGCTGAATGGTTATCAAAAATACAATAGGCTGAATCTTATGAAAATAAATACAGATAAATGGCTAAATTTTATTAATGATGATGTTGAATATAGTGTTGATGCTGGTTTTAGGCACGATATGGATTCGTTGTTCCAGGAGATCGACGAAAGTAGTCAAACGCTAGATTGGCGTGCGTTCCCTTTAAGTGAAATTATTTCTAGAAAATGGATTGATGCTAAATTAGAAGATCTAGCCGAGAAGCCAAAGCAGATTTTTGAAAAATTTATATCTTTAATTGGTAGTGAAGAAATTCCACAAAAAGTACTTTTGCGCAAAACATTCCATAAAAATACAAAAAGTTTATCAAATGATTATGCTTTACTGTCTTGGAATATAAGGGTTTTAAGTAGAGCAATTACTGAATGCTGTCCAAACCAATATAAATCTGATGTGATTAATTTTGATTTTTTAAGAGAAGTTTCCCAATTTAGTCAGTATGAAGATGGTCCATTAAGGGCAAAAAGTTTTTTAGCTGATCATGGTATTGCTTTAGTTGTTGAAAAAGCATTAACAGGTACTAAATTTAATGGCGCATCATTAATGACAACATCAGGTATGCCTATCGTAGGCTTAACTTTGCTTTACGATCGCGTAGATAATTTTTGGTTTACCTTACTGCATGAACTTGCACATATATGGAAACATTTACATAGCGATAATGATCTATATATTGATTTCTTTGGTGGCAACAAAAGAGATTATTTAGATAGTCCAGAAGAAGAAGAAGCGGATAAAATAGCACGAGAAGCTCTAATACCAATTGAGTATATGAGTCATGATGCATTTCTTCTTCAAACGGGGTTAGCTGTAGAGCAACTTGCAGATGAGTTAAATATTCATACAAGTATTATTGCTGGAAGAATAAGATATGATAATAGTGCATGGCATAAATTAAGTGAGTATGTAAATAACCAAACCGTTAGGCATTTATTTGATGATGTTGATTGGAATTGATTACATCATTATATAGCAAGTGATCCCTTCAGTATTTATCTATTAAATTATAAAGTAATCTTTTTATAAAAACGGTTGATTCGTTAGTGCATTCAATAGTTGCTTGACATAGGTTATTATCTGTTTAAAATAATTAATGTAAGTATTTGTTAGGGCGTGAGCCCATCGCAAAAGGTGTAGTCACAAGAGCCTTTATCTTCACCATAGAAGATGAAATTTGTGGCACAACTTATTGTGAGGCTTGTTGCCATGACAAATAAAACCATTGAATATTTAATTCAAGAGCATGGAGCTTTAATTGCTCATCTTGATTTATCCAAATTACTAAAACGTAATCACGATTCTCTTCGGGTTACATTAGAACGTTCAAATGATCCCTGGATTAAAACAATAAACCAAGCGCGTCGTAAGATCGGCGGTCGTGTGTATTACTCAATCGAGATGTTAGCACCTCTTTTTTCTGACACGGAAGAAGGTGAGTTATGAGCACCTCTAATACTCATCAAAATACACTACCGGTAGAAATTAATCTTTTAGATGCATTTACTAATGAGCCGCCTAAGCATGATTTTGTATTGCCAGGACTGATATCAGGAACAGTTGGATCTGTTATTGCCCCTGGTGGTGTTGGTAAGTCATTTTTTGCTTTGGAGGTTGCAATTGCAGTGGCCACTGGACATGACATAACTTGTGGTGCACTTACATGTGAAAACCAATTGAAAGGAAAAGTGCTTTATCTTCCAGCTGAAGATATGGAGGCGATAATACAAGGACGGCTTTATTGGTTAGGAAAATATTTAAATAGAGAAGAGCTTGTTGTTGCTAGTAACTTTATTAGCATCATACCTTTAGTTGGAACAATCCCATATGTACATACTTCAAGTAGCGATAATGATGCTCGGCTAAATGCTGAATCATGGGCTATAACTTTGCGAGAGCTTGCGGAAGGAAAACGACTAGTCATTATTGATACATTGAGAAGATTTCATGGCTGCGATGAAAATGATGGGGCAGCAATGACTTTGTTATTGCAAATAATTGAAGTAATAGCATTTGAAACAGGCGCAACATTTATATTCTTACATCACACGAATAAAGCTTCCCATATAGAAAATGGAGATGGTCAAGGTGCGGCTAGAGGGAGTGGTGTTTTATCTGATAATGGTCGATGGCAGCTTAATTTAGTTGTGATGACAAAAAAAGAAGCGAAGGAGTTAAAGATTAAGGAGAGTGAGAGACGCAATTATATCCGCGTAGTGCAATCAAAAGTAAATTACTCTTCTATTCAAGATGATTGCTGGTTACAGCGAAGTGAGTATGGCGTCCTTATACCTTCAACTTTAGAAAATAAAAAAAGTCATAGTAAAACTAAAAAAAGAATAACAAGGAAAAAATATGAAAGCTCGTGACGTAAGATACGCGCGTCAAGATTTTCATTTTGCGTTGGGAACTTTTTTTCGACCTTTACCTCGTGGAGGAAGAGGTAAAGAGAGAATAGAAATAATATATGAAAATAGTGATGCAAAAATAAGAATTGTTAGTCCATGGAAGCTTGGTATTGATGATGAATCAGTTTTACTATCTGTTTTGGCTTTAGCAGGACCTTTTGGGGAAATACTTAGTATTAATGATAGACATTCTATAGCAGAATTTTTTCGCAAAGGCTTAGGTGAAACCGCACGTGAAGAAATATTAATAATTGAAACATCACTATATAGGCTATGTAAACTCACAGGAAAAAAAGATGGAGGTAAAACAAAAAAAGATGTAGAACGTTCGATGGAGCGATTGGCTGCGGTAACAGTAATAGTGGAAATTGATAATAATAAATGGTCTAGCCACTTGTTATCATTTTATAGAGATAAGGAAAGACAACTTAAAATAGCTATTAATGGAAGAAATACTAAAGCAATTTTAGGTGATGTTAATCATGCCCATATCAATTTAGAAGAAAGGGCAGAATTAAAAAATGATACAGCAAAAGCTGTTCACAGAAGACTTAGTGGATGGATATGGCCAGGACATACCGGAAGAATCGGTATAGAAACATTGATATTAAAAATTTTTGGTGAGGAAAATTTTGCTCAAAATTTATGTAAAAGGCGAAGTTTAGTAAGAAATGCTTTAATGGCAATGAATAGAATGTATAGTTGGAATATAACAATAGAACATGACATGATTTTGATAAGAAGGGGCAAGTTGAGGGTCTAACGGTTTATAGTTACAAAATCGGGGTCTAATGGAATAATATAAGGGTCTAAGGGTTGTGTTTTAGCGGTAGAAATAAGTGTAACTTACTGAAGTTAAGGTTGTTTTTATGGTGCTTACAATCGTGCTCCAAGAATATTCCAAGAATATTATTGATAAAGGGGCTTAAAGCCCCTTTATCATATCTTCTATAGGTTTTTATTTATTATGCTGTTTGAGGTTCTGCTTCAGGGTAATGCATAGGTTTATTTTCTGGAGCATCTAAACTACCATTCAAAAACTTTTCAATTATTTTCATCCATCGCTCAGCCGTTTCTACTGTCATGCAGGCCAAAATCTTTGGTGTGTGAATGTCATCTAGCGTGAAATATAAACCCGTTTTCATATCTGCCATTGCTTTATTACGCTGGTTCTCCATTGCCATTCTTGACATATCTATAGTTGATGCATTGATAGAATCCCATTCACCGTAGCCTTCGACTGCTATACCATATTCTTCAACATCTGAAGCTGTAAAAACTTTAGGTTTAGCATTTTTGTCTGTGGTGGTGTTGAGTACGCTTATCTTTTTATTCTTAATATCCACTCCTATGCCACCAAATATTTCGGTCAGAACATAATCCGGTGACTCCAATGAATCAGATACATTATTCCAGTGCTTAGCGTAGGTATTTTCAATTTTTTTAGGTGCACCACCAAAAAATAGCTTAGGCAATATGTAAAAGCCTGCTATAAAAGATCCCCATGCTACGTACCAGCTCTGTAACAATAGCCCAAGAGCTATTGCTATTATCCCATCTGCTATGGCTATTAGGGGAAAGAAAGCTATAAATCGTTGTAATACTAATTGACGTTTGGCTGCTTTAGACATTTTTCTCATTATTGAATCCTTTTTTATTTTATTAGGGGCAATCGTTTCATTTAAAGTATTCCATTTAGAGAGCTCATACTTATTTTCAAAATATTGTAAATAGTTCCTGATAATCATCCCTAAGCTAATCTATTTTATTCTTTCACAACCCGTAGTTCAACTCCGTTACGAATAATCCGTTACTACAATAGTCTTCGGGTATGGCTCAACTCAAGAAAAAATTTGGCAAGCGTTTGCAGTTGCTTAGAAACAAAAATGGTATTACACAAGAAGAATTGGCAAATCAGACTGGTTTATCAATTGAGACTGTTAGCAATATCGAAAGAGGAATAAACGGTACTAAATTTGATGTTTTGGAGCAATTTGCTGAGATATTTAAAGTTGAAGTTAAGGAATTATTTGAATTTGACGAGTAATTTGGAATAGAAAGAATAGCGTTATTGTTTAGCTCACCTTTAGTAAAAATCAGCGATATAGCAGCCCCCTTACCGGTATCGGTAAGATTTTTGTAATCACTAAAATTTTTTGTACCTCGTTTCTTCGTATTTGTCATTATATTACCGTTAACGGTAAGCTCACTTTAAAATTAAGTTCCTATATTCTTCTATAAAAAATCACTTCTATTATCACGGCTTCACGCGTGAAACTTTTTAAAAACGATTCATTTTGAATCATTCATATATTTTTTGTTTTCTTAAAACTCAAATTTTGTCTGCTCACATGAGCATTAAAGTGAAAACTAAAAAAATATGTTTTTTATGCCTCGAAAACCCGCGTCAGGCCTCGACTTTTCAAAATCGTGTCAATAGCTATATATTAGAAAAACTTCTTATAAATCAATGCTTTACATGAGTCTTTGCTGGTGCTAAAGTATCTATTAATGCACATAGCAAGTCGTGTTTGGTCTTACTACTGTAAGACCAAACAACTTGCCAAAGGGGGAACCCCCTTGTGGAATCCTGAATTTTTAAAGGATAAAAAATGGCGCTAAGTACACAACGAGAAACAACAACGATTACTTTTCGAGTTCCAGTTGAGTTTAAAAAAAGGCTTGATGACGATGCGGCAGAAGCTGCTCTTTCTCGAAGTGCTCTTATCATTTCGCGAGTGTTTGGTGAAGCAGCTGGTGTATTACCAACTCGTCAAAAACGAATACCTTTTGACATCGAGCTGCTTAGGCGAATTTTGGGGCAGCAGGGAAAGATCGGAAGTAACTTAAATCAAATTGCTAGATTTGTTAATTCTACAGACTCATTTGATTCAGAAAAATTTAGTCTCAAAATTATTGAACATTATATGAAAGAAATTAGAAAAACATTACTGCGAATGGTTAGAGTAATTCGTTGAAGTTTGATCATTAAAGGGTGAAGAAAAATGGAAGAAAATAATATTTTTGAAGAGCCTCTGGATACAGATACAGTGAAAATAATGAAGGAAAAAGATTTTGCTAAAAGACAGGAAACAATGGAAAGAAGTAAAAAAGCACCATCACAATTTTTAGAGGCATGGAAACAAGGTGTAAGTCTTATCGGCGGTAAGTTTTTTAACCAAAAAAATCCATTAAATACTATTAAAGACAAAAATGAATTGCGACCAAACCATGAGTACATTCATGAAAATATATGGGTGATGTCTTCTGGTCGAAAAACTTTATTAGCTCTTATGTGTTCTTTTTATAATTCATCCTGGGGTGGGGATTTAATGGCTGAGGTGGGTATTAATGGTATGTCAGATATTTCTGCAAAATTAGATTATGAGTCATTAGATGTAGTTTCAGAATTATTAACTAATTATCACGGATGGTGATTGTTTCGATGATAACTTTTGAGTCGCTTGTTCAAGATAATTATTCATCTCTTGGCACTTTCTTGCCGAAGAACGTTATCTTATTTCCACTATGGAATAGCTTAGATGATCTTATGTATCTCTTAGAAATGCTAGATTGTGATGATGAAGTGATAAAAACTTTTATTGCTGACAGAGAGTTATGGGCTTATCTTGAAAATTTACCCAGCATACTTGAATGATAATTAAAAGCTCACAGCGTGAAGGTTGGAAAGAATTGGCGATCCATTTAGAAAGTGATGAAAATGAAAAAGTCGAAATAGTAAAAACCCGCGGTGTGATGCTCGAATCAATTAGAGGTGCACTTGAAGAGTTCCAAGCTATCGCTAAATTTTCTAATTGTAAAAAATTTATGCTCCATGTCTCAGCAAGCCCTGCACCTGATGAGATTATGACAGAAAAGCATTGGGATATTTTATGGAAAAATCATGAACGAATTAACGGGCTAGAGGAAGCAAGTTTTGTGCAAGTGGCGCATGATAAGAAAAACAGAAACCATCAACATCGAGTTTATTTAAGAGTCAATTCAGAAACAGGGAAATCAATAAATTTGGCATGGACGAGATTGAAGAATGAACGATTAGCCAGGATGTGTGAAGTTCACTTCGGGCATCAAATTATTCAAGGAAAATTCAATCGCTCTGTTATTAAACATTTAAAAAAAGATGGTTTTACGTCTATAGCTGACAAACTTGAAACGGCAGAAATCGCTACACGTGACCCTAGAGTGACGCAATTCACTCACTCAGAAAATCAGCAGATCCGAAATAATTTCAATCTTAAATATGCTCGTGGCTGTATTGCTGACGCATGGGCACAGAGTGATAACACAGAGGCGTTTAAAGTAGCTCTTGAGGACAAAGGATATTACTTAGCGGATGGTGACAAACATGGTGTTCCCGTAGCAGTAGATATAGATGGTCATGTAATCCCTATTCTAAGAGCTATCAATGCACATCGTAAATTAGGTGGTTTAACGAGCATTAAAAAAAAAGAATTTATGAAAAAGATTATTTATCCATTGAATGATGTTGATGCAGTTAGAGAGCAATTAACTGAAGTAACTAACCATAAAAATTTAGGTCAGAAAGCAAAAGTTAAAAAGGATATACCTTTAGCCATGAATAATATTGTTAATCGACAAGAAAAAATATCGGGTTCGAATACAATATTATCGAATCAAAAAAATGATAAAAAGAATCTACTTGACGAAGAATATGGCGAGTTACTTATTAATTATAATTTAACTCGTTACTGGCAAGTTGATCGTCTTAGCAGTGGATGGTTACAGCTGAAAAACCGAACAGGTACAGTGATTGATCGTGGGGATTTAATTCAAGTTAATACTATTGATAATCAGATACACGCAATTACAGCGGCATTCGAGCTAACCAAGCTAAAAGGTTGGAGTGAAATTATTATTGCTGGAGATGATGACTTTAAAATTGCTTCTTTTGAGAAGGCATTTGAGATGGGAATTAAAGTTGAAATAAGTAATGAAGATGATCGACAGTTATATGACAAAGTTTTAAGAAATATAAATCAATATGAACAAAATAATCATTTTGATATAGCGCCTTTTTTTGACGAAGGTCAGAGCGAAGAAGAAATTTATCGTCAAGATACAGAGACAACTTCACTTAGAATTAGGTAATACATTTTTACAATCAGGAGAAATATCATGGAAATACTAAATGAAATTTATAATCAAATTGAAGAACATCGGTTTTCAAAAAGTAGTGAGTTAATAGCTCAAGCTGTGCTGTCAGCATGTAACAGTGGTTATGATGCTCCTTCTTTCATTTCTTTATCAGCAAGCCTTGATAATACAAACAAACAAAGGATGTATAGGTTAATAAATATTTCTGGAGAAAGTGATTATAATAATTACGCTCAAAGTGAAATGATTGATAAAGTACTAGCTCTATTCCCAAAACTTAAAAAGAGTTAATCATTGTCTTCGGTTTCATCATCAATAAATTTTAGGCTTTCAGGACGTAAGCCTAATAAGTTTCTCCGTGGCTGCCCATTTTTTTTGTTGGTAACAATACCAACAAAAGTGCCGTCACTAAAAGAAAGTAGATGTTTACTTCCATAAGTATTTGTGAACCTATCAATTTCATCAAGTTCCAGGTCTTCAGCTGATATTAATATATCTTTGACACCTTTGGCTTTAGCTTCAGCTATTTTTTCAGAAATATCTTTTTCTTTTATTGCCTCAAAATCAATTTCAGGTTCAGGTAGTTTTGGTAAAGTGATTTGATTGTAGATGCTTTTTTCTTTTTGTTTGATACATTCTTCAAGTGCCATTTTTAATAAATGAAAAGTCTTAGCATCCATTCTGGAGCAAGTGAAATAGCAAAGAACACCACCAGCCAAGACCTCATAATCAGCTTGAGTGTCCTGTATGATTCTCAATAAATCATAGCTCATTAAATCTTTATATGTATCATATTCAGGAGAAACATGACTCGGATCATCTTCATCGAGTTCATGTCCATATTTAACTATTCGTTTAAACATCGTTCGATGAACACAGAATACTCCGTATGGGTTTTTTTCTGATTCTTTGATTTCATCAAGAGCTAAATGCATTACTGCTATACCGATATCGAAAAGTTCTTGTTCAAGACAGCTTTTAAAAAGGCTGGCTATTTCACGCTGCTCATCTGGTGGATTATTTTGCCAATGCTTAGCTTTACAATTATTAAGTAACGACTGCTTATCGTCTGAAAAAGGAATTTCCTCTGTATCCGCAGGCGCTAAATTCGGAAGATGCTCGAGTTCTTTGTCTACAGCTGGCTGTTTATATATAAATTTCAGTAATTTTTTTATCATGTTTTTACAGTACACGACAAAATACAGCGCGTCAAATATCTTTTTAAATCAATAACTTAGTGCCATTTTGCAACTAAGTAAAACGGTTGATTTGTAGTCCACTTATACAAATTTATGTCGGTATTGAGTATGCTTTTTAAGTAAATAAACTTTAATTACATCAATGAGCTTTTCCCGTTGTTGATAAATTTTGGGGCACTATAACGTTTGTATAGCTTTAGTGCATCAAGGTCTACTCGTTACCTGCGTTCCACCATGACGCCAGCTATTCATCCGTCTTTGTATTTCCGTTATCAACACATACGGGATTAAATTAAGATGAATCAAAATAAATTAGTTACTTCAAATGAAAATAAAATAATCGAAAGTGCCTTAAAAATACTTGAGCAGCGAATTAGTTACAATTCTGAAAGCCAGGAATTTACATCACCAGAAGACAGTAAAGCATATGTAAAATTACAGCTTGCTACACTTGAGCATGAAGTTTTTGCGGTTATGTTTCTTGATAATCGTCATCGAGTAATCGCTTTTAAACAAATGTTCAGGGGAACTATCGATGGTGCTAGCGTTTACCCTCGTGAAGTAGCTAAAGAAGCGCTAGCTCATAATGCAGCAGCAGTTATCTTTGCACATAATCATCCATCAGGTATTGCTGAACCCAGTCAGGCAGACAAACATATTACAAAACGCTTAAAAGAAGCGCTCGCATTGATAGACGTGAGAGTCCTTGATCATCTAGTCGTAGGTGAAGAGGTAGTTAGTTTTGCAGAGAGGGGGCTTTTATAAAATCATAATTTTAAAAACACAAAACCGGCAATTAAGCCGGTTTCGGTGTTAGATGGAAGCACTGCATAAACTCTTTTAAAGAGTTAAATATTTCATTTTTAAATACCGCCTCGAAAGGTGGAAAACATCTGAAGAGATACAAAGATCTCTGGTAACTAGTTTATAAACACCCTCTTAAGAGGGAATACATCTGATAAAGATATCTCTAGCTAGTTACTTATAAAGACCATCTAACAATCAAAATAATACATAAACACGTAATCAAAGCCAATAAAAACTTGTTATTTATTAATGGCTTATGCCAATAGCTATATATTAGAAAAGAGGTGATATGATAGCGTTATAAATATAAAAATTAGCAAAAAAGCAGGTTAAATGAACACTGAACAACTCAAACAATTAGAAAAAGACTTATGGTCAGCAGCGGATAATCTCCGAGCAAATACAGACTTAAAATCCACAGAATATGCTACGCCCGTTTTGGGGCTTATTTTCTTAAAATTTGCTGATAATAACTATGCCCGTGCCGAGCAAGCTATAAATGATGAGTTTGCCAAGCTTACTGGTACACGCCGTGAAAAACCTATTGATGAAATCGCTATTGAGAAGTGTGGCTTCTATTTACCTCCCCATGCTCGTTACGATTACTTATTAAATTTACCCGAGCAAGAAGACGTCGCTAAAAAAATAAAAGAGGCGATGCAAGATATTGAAAAATACAAAACTGAACTTGATGGTGTATTACCAAAAGATGAATACGTACCACTAACTAGAACAGATAAAACGATACCATCACAATTATTGAAAAATTTTTCTAATATTCCTCGTGATGCTAGTGGAGACATCTTAGGTAAAATTTACGAATACTTTCTTGGTAACTTTGCCTTGGCTGAAGGTCAAGGTGGTGGACAGTTCTTTACACCTACCTCAGTTGTACGATTGATGGTTGAAATCATCGAACCCTATAAAGGGACTGTATATGACCCCGCTTGTGGTTCAGGTGGTATGTTTGTGCAATCACAACACTTTGTAGAACAACACCGTGAAGAGTTAGAAGCGTTAGGCGAACTTCATGATGAAGATCAGCTTTATGTGTACGGACAAGAAAAAACATTGGATACCGTAAAGCTAGCTAAAATGAACTTAGCTGTTAATGGTTTACGTGGTGAAGTTAAGCAAGCAAATAGTTATGCCGAAGATCCATATGATGGTTTTGGCAAGTTTGATTTTGTAATGGCTAATCCACCTTTTAATGTTGATGATGTACCTGTTGCTACTGTCGAAGCTGACAAGCGTTTTAATACCTACGGCATACCACGTAAAAAAACGAAAGCTAAAAAAAGTGAAGAAGGTAAAGAGACAGTCCCTAATGCTAACTATCTCTGGATTAACCTATTTGCTACCTCATTAAAAGAAAATGTAAAAGAGGCGGGTCGAGCTGCTCTAGTTATGGCTAACTCAGCATCCGATGCACGACATAGTGAAGCAGATATCCGCCAAACATTAATAGAAAATAATTTGATCTATGGCATGCTGACTTTACCATCAAATATGTTTTATACCGTCACTTTGCCTGCAACGTTATGGTTTTTTGATAAGAATAAACAAGATGACAAACTTTTGTTTATTGATGCCCGTAATATATTCACTCAGATTGATCGTGCTCACCGTGAATTCAATGAAGAACAAATTCAAAATATTGCCATCATAAGTAAACTACACAAAGGAAATCGACGTGCATTTATACGTTTGGTAGATAGTTACTTCTCTAAAGGCATGACTCAGCTAATAGAAAATCAACAACATATTACACCAATCAGTGAGCAGCTTTTAGACGTTCTAGATGATGAAGTAGGTAAACAGGCTGTGGGTGACTTAGTTAAGCAATGGAAAGTTTTGAGTAAACTCCAAACAAGCTATCAAAATTATAGTAATGCTATTGCGGATAGTTTAAATGTTGATGCAGATATTGAAAAAAATAACAAATCTCAACATGTGCTACGTGAAACTTTTGATCCGTTTTTTGAATCATTGCATACGGGATTAAAACAGCTTGATAAAATAGTTCGACATGATGAGAAAGAAAAAGCAAAAGCAGCAAAAGCAAAAGGTAAGCGTGGTACCACTGATCGTGAAACAAAAAAACTAAAAAATGCCTTAGGGTTATTACATAAAGAAATAAAAATATCAGAGAGCTATTACAAACATATTCATTGGCTACAAGAGCGTTTTCCTAATGCTACATATGAAGATATAACGGGTTTGTGCAAACTCGCGACACCTGATGAAGTTAAAGAACAAGGTTACTCATTGAATGCAGGTCGTTATGTAGGCGTTGTAATAGAAGAAGATGATAAAACTGAAGAAGAGTTTATTAATGATTTATCAGATATTAGTAATAAGATTGAAGGTTTAAACACTAGTTCACAAGATCTTCTTGATACAATCATGAGAAATGTAAGAAAGTTGGTAGATACAGAATGAACCGATATCCGACAATTAAAATTATTGATTTGGTTAATTCTGGTGAAGCAAATCTACAAACAGGACCATTTGGCACACAATTAAAAGCTAGTGATTATGTAGAGGATGGTACACCTGTAATAAATGTCCGAAATGTAGGGTTTGGTGATATACGTGCTGAAAACCTTGAATATCTTGATGAACCTATGGTTGAAAAACTATCAGCTCATTTACTGAAGAAGGGAGATATTGTTTTTGGTCGAAAAGGAGCTGTTGAACGTCATGCATTTATTGGTGGGATTGGTGAGGGATGGATCCAAGGATCAGATTGTCTACGTTTGAGAATATCTAGTGAGCGTATAAATAATCGTTTTGTTTCATATTATTTTAAAACTCAATCACATCAAGACTGGATGCAAGCGTTGTGTTCGTTTGGCGCAACGATGGCTTCTTTGAACCAAGATATTGTTAAGTTAATTACTTTGCCTTTCCCCCCTAAAGAAATTCAGGACAAAGTTGCTGCAATATTATCTTCCTATGATGATCTAATTGAAAAAAATAAAAGTCGTATTGAATTACTGGAAAAAATGGCTGAAGAAATCTATCGTGAATGGTTTGTTCGTTTCCGTTTTCCAGGTCATCAAACAGCTGAATTTAAGAAAGGGATTCCGAATAAATGGGTTGTAAAAAAAATTGTTGATGTAGAAGGATTTAGATTCATACCTAGAAACTTAAATGATTTTGATGGTATAAAAAATTACTATGCGACATCAGAATTACAAGGAATTAATTTATTAAATCCAACTGAAAAAATAACTTTTTCAAGTAAGCCTAGTAGAGCCCAATATATACCAACTCTATATTCAGTGTGGTTTGCTCGAATGAAGAATACATATAAAGTACTTGGTGTTAATAGTATTAATAAAAAACTTATTGTAGACGCAGTTTTGTCTAGTGGTTTTGCTGGTTTTGATACCGAAAAAAAATATTTCGCTTTTTTATATTCAACAATCAAAAGTAGCAGCTTTCATGATTCAATAGATATGTTTAGCAGTGGAGCAACACAAGAGTCACTAACTAATTCTGGATTGCAGCAAGTAAAAATATTATTGCCAGACGATACAACCATGATTGCATTTGGGGATGTTGTGAATCCGATAATTGATGAAATATTTCAACTTCAAAAATTTAATAAAAGTTTGAGTGCAAATACCGGTTTACTTCTAAATAGATTGATCTCAGGAAAATTATCTTTGGAAGGCATAAATATAAAATTCCCATCAACTATGCAGAATGATGAGGCGGCATAGCAATAAAATATAATAATAGGCAAAGGATTCATGGCTAAAAACTTTATTTCAGAAGATGATATTGAACAAGCATTGCTAAATCGATTGCAAGCTGAGTTTAACTTTATTCTATTGAATTGTTTTACGGCAAAACCTGACGATATCAATGATGGTTCCTTGCGTAAGGATAAACGTGATGTAGTGTTTGCGGATCGTCTGCAAGCCGCTTGTGAGTCCTTAAACCCTACTGTACCCGTCGCGACACTTGAGCAGGTGGTAGAAAAAGTGATGGATAGACGTGGTGCCATGAGCGCCATTGCTGCTAACTTTGAATTAGATGGTTTAATTCGTGACGGTGTTCCTGTTGTATTTGATGACGAAGCAGGAATTAAACAACATGAAGTTGTACGTCTGATTGATTTTGATACACCTGCTAATAATTACTACTTAGCTGTTTCTCAGCTATGGATAAAATCTTCAGTACAAGCTCCTAAAGCAGGTTATCGTCGTCCCGATGTCATTTTATATGTGAATGGTTTACCGCTAGTGTTTGTTGAGTTAAAAAACTCAAATGTAAAATTACGTTCTGCATATGATGACAATTTGTTCAACTATAAACATGATATTCCTCAATTATTCCACTGTAATGCTTTCTGTCTTTTATCAAACGCAATTGAAACTAAGGTAGGTAGTTTTACCGCAGGTTGGGAACACTTTTTTAACTGGATGCGAGTTGATAGTGAAAGCGAACAAGTAAATAGAAAAGCCATTGCTGCTGATGGAACAAGTTTAGAATTAGCCGCAGCAGGACTTTGTCAGCCACATAAGTTACTAGATTATTTCGAAAACTTTATTTTATTCCATAAAGAAACTAATAAGATCATCGCACAGAACCATCAGTTTATTGGTGTAAATAGTGCTTTTAAACGTTTTCTAAATCGAAATGATCACGATGGAAAGTTAGGTGTGTTTTGGCATACCCAAGGTTCTGGCAAAAGTTTCTCGATGATTTTTTATGCACGTAAGATATTTCGAAAAGTCACAGGTAACTTTAGCTTTGTAGTGGTAACGGATCGTCAGGATCTAGATGGCCAAATTTACCGTAATTTTTTAAATACACAAACTATTAAAGAGAAAGATGCGGCTCAGCCAGGCAATGCTGAAGAGATGCGTAAGTTTTTAGGCCAAAACAAAAAAGTTGTGTTCACCCTTATTCAAAAATTCCGTTATGACAAAGGTAAACAGTACCCTCACTTATTTGATCCTGAAAAAGAAAAACGCGAAGTGATTGTAATGGTCGATGAAGCTCATCGTACTCAATATAAATCATTAGCTGAGAATATGCGGGCAGGTTTAAAAGGTGCACACTTCCTCGCATTTACTGGTACTCCATTATTAGGTAAAGAGCGAAAAACCAGTGCTTGGTTTGGTGATTACGTATCTGAATATAATTTTCAGCAAGCAATGGAAGATCAAGCGACTGTGCCACTATTTTATGAAAAACGTGTACCTGAAGTATTAATTCAGAATGATGATCTAGGTGATGAATTTTACGAGTTATTAGAAGACGAAAATCTAGATGAAGCTCAACAGGAAAAGTTAGAGAGAAAATTTGCTCGTGAAATGGAAGTCATTAAACGAGATGATCGTCTCGACACTATTGCTAAAGATATTGTTTACCACTTTCCACGTAGAGGTTACTTAGGGAAAGGCATGGTGGTGACTTTAGATAAATTCACCGCAGTTAAAATGTATGACAAGGTACAGCACCATTGGAAGGAAGAAATTAAACGGTTGCGTGGTGTAATTAAAGACACTAGTAATGACATCGAAAAGGCACGTTTCAAAAAGATTATTGAATTTATGAAGTATGTTGAAATGGCTGTAGTCATTAGTGATCCCAAATCTGATGAAGAACGTTTTGATAAAGCGGGTTTAGATATCAAACCCCATGTAAAACGTTTTGAGAAATTAGATAAACATGGCCATGATATTGAATATAACTTTAAAGATCCCGAAGACCCTTTACAGTTAGTGTTTGTATGCGCTATGTGGCTGACAGGTTTTGATGCTCCTACAGTTTCTACTTTGTATCTCGATAAACCAATGAAAGATCACACCTTGATGCAAACGATTGCACGGGCTAACCGTGTAGCAGCTTATAAAATTAAAGGTCACAGTGGTCAGTTAATAGAGAAGAAAAACGGCGATATTGTTGATTATTACAATGTATTCCGAAATATGAAAAAAGCATTAAATGATTATGCTCAAGGTGAAGAAGGTAACGAAGATCCACCAGTAAAAGAAAAGTCTGAACTATTTATTTTGTTAGATGATGCAATTGTGCAAGCAGTCGCTTTTTGTAAGGAGCGAGAGATTGACCTGGAATCTATCGCAAATGAAAAAGACATATTTAAAAATATCGCTCAGTTTGAACAATACGCCGATATTTTATTGAGTTTAGATGAATGGCGTAAATCATTTTATGTATATGACAATACGGTATCGTCATTGTATGAAGCATGTAAGCCTGAGATATTTAAGCAAGCTCCTCGTCCTTTAATTGCAGTCATTCAATATTTGCGTGGTGTAATTGACATGCATGTTGAGCAGGCTGATATTGATGATATTAGTCAGAAGATATCAGAATTACTTGATGAGAGTGTGGTGGTGGATAACAGCGAACAATTCGCTGTTAAGGAACATCAAGCAGATTATAAGATTGTACAAACTGGCAAAACCTGGGATTTAAGTAAAATTGATTTTGACAAACTCAAAGAAGATTTTACTAAAGCACAGTATAAAAATATTGAAATTGCAGAGATGCGAGCTTTTATTGAAAACAAGCTTCGACAAATGTTGGAGCAGAATTATACGAGAGTAGATTTTGCCCAAAAGATGCAAGAAATAGTTGATCAATATAATGCTGGTGGTTCATCGACTGAAAATTACTTTGAAGATTTAATGAAGTTTGTCGAAGAAATGCAAGATGAAGATGATCGACATGTGCGTGAAGGTTTAACTGAAGATGAGTTAGAACTGTATGACACATTAAGAAAAGACAAATTAACCAAAGCAGAAGAACAAAAAGTAAAATTAGCTGCGAAGCATTTAATTACTCGACTACTTGATGAGCATCCAAAAGTATTAGTGCAAGACTGGTGGAAAGATGGCCAAACTCAACGCATAGTTAAAGCTGCTGTTGAGAAAGTTTTAGATGAAGATCTCCCTGATAGCTATGATCGGGTTTTGTTTAAAGAAAAAAGCGATAATGTATTTAACTTGATTGTAGATTTTGCTGCACAAGGTAAAAAGTGGGTTGCTTAATCAAGTTTACTGACTAGATCTTCTGCTCTTAGGTGGGTGTAACGTTTAAGCATCTGCATACTTTTATGCCCGCTTATGGAAGCCACTTCTTGATCTGTTAAATCTAGTTTAACCAATTTTGTAACAGCACAGTGCCGAAGATCGTGAAAAGTAAAATTTTTAATTTTTGCTTTTTTGAGTATTTCTCCCCATGCCTTATTAAATACATAAGGACGACGCTCTTCGTCTTTTCCTGGATTACCAAAAAACATTAATTCACAATCTTTAGGTCGCAAAGGATTTGCTAATGCTAATTCAAATACGCGAGTTGCTTCTTTATTTAACGGTACGGTGCGAGTTTCACCATTTTTAGTTTGGTAGATCACAACAGTTCTATTTTTAAGATTTAGGTTCTTGCGCTCTAAATAAGTTATTTCACTAAGTCGCATACTAGTGTTTAGAGCAATCCGGACGATCCAGCCGAGCATAGGATTACTATATCCATCAGAAACCTTTAGTAAACGCTTCTCTTCATCTGGAGTTAAGATTCTGTCGCGTTCGCTGTCTTTGACTGATGGTTTCCTAATGTTGTTTACAGGGTTATACACTAAGCCTAAGCGCCATTCTTGAATGGCTGTTGTGAATAAATGAGAAAGCAATGCAAGTTCAAGCCGAACAGTATTTTTGCTTTTACCTTCGGCTAGTCTTTTATCACGAAAATCGGCGACAACATCTGATGTAATTCCAGCAAGAGATCGTTGACCAAGATATTCTTTAAGTATGATGGCTTTGCTTTTTTCACCTCGATGAGTCTTTGCGCTTTTTAATGGGGAGACTTCTTCTATATATTTATCGAGAGCGATTTTTAAGGTAGTTTTTTCTGCTGGTGCTCGCTGAATGTAAACACCTCGTACCATTTGATCTTCAACTCTACGAGCCCAATCTTCGGCATCTCGCTTGGTTCGGAATGTTTTGGATACTGTTTCGAAACCTTTAATACGTATAAGTGCTTTCCAACGAACGGAGTTGTTTTTTGTAGGATTTTTAACAATTGTAGCCACTAAGTGTACCTCGAAATTTGCGAGTGTACCTCAACTGTACTTTTTAGATTTGGGGATGTAAAGCAGATTTGTAACGCATTGATACTTAAGGATAAAGTGGTGGCCGGACCTGGAATCGAACCAGGGACACGAGGATTTTCAATCCTCTGCTCTACCGACTGAGCTATCCGGCCATCAACAGCGGCGTATTAGACGCGATCACGACGCGTTCGTCAAGTC
>Ga0316207_10001845_pt1 | contig 24107 bp, 24 predicted proteins | sample 6weekpyrite_MG_FD_204943 | JGI IMG/M metagenome (GOLD analysis project Ga0316207, IMG submission 204943) | Microbial mat bacterial communities from mineral coupon in-situ incubated in ocean water Damariscotta River, Maine, United States -... | ecosystem: Environmental > Aquatic > Marine >... | reverse complement strand
GCACCGCCGGAAAAGGAGTGGTGGGAAGGGCGTAAGCAACACAAAAATAATAAGCCAACAAGATCTGATAAAAATAATAAGAAAATAGCGAGAGTCGGAAATAATAACAACAAATATCCGGCTAAATCTAGGGCAGTGCAAGCTGAGGATTTTACGGATAAGGCTAGCCCGGTGCGGCAATGGTCTTGGCCTTCAAAGGGGAAGTTATTAAACCCCCACAAAAAGTTCTCAGAACGCAACAAAGGGATTGATATAAGCGGTAAGCAGGGTCAGCCAATACGTGCGACGGCTGATGGTAAAATAGTTTACAGTGGTAACGGACTGATTGGCTATGGCAAGCTTATTATTATTAAACACAATAAAAACTATCTTAGTGCATATGCTCATAATGAGGCAATGTTGGTGCAAGAAGGTGAAATTGTGAAGCAAGGTCAACATATCGCCAAAATGGGTCTTACACCTGATAAACGTGTTTTGCTACATTTTGAAATTCGAAAAAATGGTAAACCTGTAGACCCACTGCGTCTTTTGGCGCTAAAGTCCCGATAAAAGTGGAGATACCAACCAAATGAAGCAAAATCAAGATGTTGATGTGGGTGAGGAAGCTTTGTTAGAAATAATAGATGAGCCATTTGATGATACTGCAGAAGAAGTACCCCCAACACCTAAAGCAACAAAGAAAAAAAAACCTGTAAAAAGAGAAGTCTCTGACGGTCAGCTGGATGCGACACGAATCTATCTTAGCGAAATTGGCTATTCGCCATTACTCAGTGCCGAAGAAGAAGTTTACTTTGCGCGTCTTGCTCAAAAAGGCGAAGAAGCCGCTCGCAAGCGCATGATAGAAAGTAATTTACGTTTAGTTGTGAAAATAGCTCGGCGTTATATGAATCGTGGACTAGCGTTTCTCGATCTTATAGAGGAAGGCAATCTCGGATTAATCCATGCGGTAGAAAAATTTGATCCTGAGCGTGGTTTTCGATTTTCTACCTACGCAACATGGTGGATCCGACAAACTATTGAACGCGGTTTAATGAATCAAACGCGTACTATTCGTTTACCGATTCATGTGGTTAAAGAGCTTAATGCCTATTTACGTGCGGCACGACATTTTGCACAAACGCAAGACCATGAACCAACACCAGAAGAAATTGCAAAACATCTTGATAAACCCATTGATGATGTAAAGCGTTTATTAGGTCTTAATGAGCGCGTGACTTCAGTAGATATGCCTTTGGGTAAAGATTCAGATAAATCCATTTTAGACGCAATTCCTGACGAAAATAATGGAGACCCAGCAGTATTGTTGCAAGATGAAGATTTTAACCGACATCTTGATCTTTGGCTCAGCCAGCTAAACGAAAAACAAAAACGCGTAGTACAAGGGCGTTTTGGTTTAAATGGCCATAAAATGTCAACTTTGGAAGAAGTGGGTAATGATATTGGCGTAACCAGAGAGCGTGTCCGACAAATACAGGTAGAAGCGCTGGCCAAATTACGTGACATTATGGAGCGAGAAGGATTCTCAGCCGAAGCTGTTTTTAATTAGTTTTAGCTCTGTTTACTTTTGGATTGCTCGAATAGCATTAAGATTACTTATTCATTCTGAGTGTTTCCCTTACCTACATCACGTAGGTAAGGAACGATAAAACAAGTGGTAGTTTGACCTTGAGTAAATTAAAACCAGTCTGGGTGCTTACTGAATAATTATGATAATACTCAGCAGGTTTTTATTTAAATCATAAATAAACCGGCAGCGACATTGCGCCCATCTGCAACGAGAAAGTTGTAGGTGCGACAGGCAGCTGCTGTATCCATTATCTCAACGCCAATACCTTGTTGTTGTAAAAATAGATAATCTTCTGCTGAAGGAAAATGAATTTTTTTACCTGTGCCAAGTATTACTAACTCAGGTTTTAGCTGTGCAATTGTTAGAAAGTGGTCTTTAATTAATAAATGAGGATTATCCACGTCCCATTTTTGGACTAATTTTTCTGGTGTAATAATGAACGAATTATGGAGTTTTAAAAGCGTAGCGTTAGATCGTTGTTGTTCATTTCCCGGTTTGGCATTGGATTTATCAATCTGAGTGGTTGGTGTGGGCTCGAAAATGACAATTTCCCCTGTTTGATATGACCGAATAGTATAGGCGGCCGTGTTATAGTCGGGGTTGATTTGCATAGCTTTTTCCTACTTTTCTTGAAGAATTAGGTGACATTTTAACGAAATAAATGGCCATTGCGAGAAGTAGTCAGTTTTTATGTCAAAAAGTGCCTTTTTCATTGACACAAACCCTGCTCACAAGTAAGGTTGCGACCTTTATTTGTGCACACATTATATAGAGTAAAATTAGGTCTCAGCACGTGTTTTCTGACTTCCAACGTATAAATCGATTACCTCCTTATGTTTTCAATATTGTTAACGAACTAAAGGCTCAGGCGCGTGCCCGAGGCGAAGACATCGTGGATTTTGGTATGGGAAATCCTGATCAGCCTACACCACAACATATTATCGATAAGCTTGTTGAGGCTTCACAGCGAAAAGATACGCACCGTTATTCAGTATCAAGAGGTATTCCCAGATTACGTAAGGCTATTTGTAATTGGTACCAAGATCGATATGCCGTGGAGCTGGATCATGATAGCGAGGCTATTGTTACTATAGGTTCTAAAGAAGGTTTGGCGCATTTGGCTTTGGCCACTTTAGGAACGGGTGATACGGTATTAGTTCCAAACCCGGCATATCCAATACACCCTTATGGATTTGTTATTTCTGGTGCGGATATTCGTCATGTACCTTTGGTACCTGGTGTAGATTTTTTTGAGGAACTCGAGAAGTCGATAAAAGACACTTGGCCAAAACCCAAAATGCTCGTGTTAAATTTTCCTGGAAATCCCACAACGCAATGTGTCGATTTAGAATTTTTCGAGAAAGTCGTTCAGGTTGCTAAGGAGCATGAAATTTGGGTAGTCCATGACTTGGCCTATGCAGATATTGTTTTTGACGGCTATAAAGCGCCTTCGATATTGCAGGTACCGGGTGCTAAAGATATTGCCGTTGAATTTTTTACCTTGTCGAAAAGTTACAACATGCCAGGTTGGCGAGTCGGGTTTATGTGCGGAAATCCAACATTAGTTGGCGCCTTGGCTCGCATGAAATCATATTTGGATTACGGTATGTTTACGCCGATTCAAATTGCTGCTATCACAGCGCTTGAAGGCCCTCAAGAATGTGTAGCTGAAATTCGCGATATGTATCTTGAACGACGTGATGTGTTGTGTGATGGCTTGAACAATATTGGTTGGAAGGTTGAAAAACCCAAAGCTACGATGTTTGTTTGGGCTCAAATTCCAGAGCAGTATCGTGAGATGGGTTCACTGGAATTTACAAAATTATTATTAAAAGAAGCTAAAGTTGCTGTATCACCAGGAGTAGGTTTTGGTGAATATGGAGACGACTATGTGCGTTTTGGATTAATTGAAAATGCACATCGTACGCGTCAAGCAGTTCGTGGCATCCGTGAAATGTTTCGTAATGGAGAAAAGAGTGGAAGCAGTTAAAATTGGTCTGTTGGGGCTTGGCACCGTTGGTGGTGGAACAGTAAATGTATTGACGCGTAATGCAGAAGAAATATCTCGTCGTGCTGGTCGAGGAATCGAAGTGGTGCATGCTGCTGCAAGAGATATTTCCGTCGCTCGTAGTTGCGATGTGAGCAATATTCGTCTGACTGAAAACCCTGAAGATGTCGTAAGTGATCCCGAGGTTGCTATTGTTGTTGAACTAATTGGTGGCGACACATTATCAAGAGAATTGGTGATGAAAGCGATTGCCAATGGCAAACATGTGGTGACAGCAAACAAGGCATTGATTGCCAAATATGGTAACGAAATTTTTTCAGCGGCTCAGAAAAAAGGGGTTATGGTTGCGTTTGAAGCTGCTGTTGCCGGTGGTATTCCCATAATTAAAGCGTTGCGTGAAGGTTTATCAGCGAATCGTATTGAATGGTTAGCTGGGATCATCAATGGCACAGGAAATTTTATATTAACGGAAATGCGAGACAAAGGTCGTGACTTTGCTGATGTATTGGCTGATGCACAACGTTTGGGTTACGCTGAAGCTGATCCCACATTTGATGTTGAAGGTGTAGATGCCGGACATAAGCTCACCATTCTCGCATCTATTGCTTTTGGTATTCCGTTGGATTTTGACAGTGTATCCATGGAAGGCATTACAAAAATCACTCAACGCGACGTGACTTATGCAGAAGAGCTGGGCTATCGCATTAAACATCTTGGAATTGCTAAGCGTACTGAGACTGGTATTGAAATGCGAGTCCATCCAACGTTGATTCCCGAGCGTCGATTGATTGCTAACGTTGATGGCGTAATGAACGCTGTATTAGTCAAAGGAGATGCTGTTGGGCCTACACTTTATTATGGTGCAGGTGCTGGCTCTGAGGCGACGGCTTCTGCAGTTGTTGCAGATATTATCGACGTGGTACGCATGCTAACAAGCGATCCTGATAACCGTGTACCGCATTTAGCATTTCAAGCGGACTCCATTAGTGAAATTAACATTTTGCCGATGTCAGAAGTTGAGACAGCTTATTATTTGCGAATGAATGCTGCAGACAAGCCGGGCGTATTGGCGCATGTAACGGAAATTTTAGCTAACTCTGATATTTCCATAGAAGCCGTTATTCAAAAAGAACCGGAAAATGTGGGTAGTGAAGCAGAGATTATTATGCTTACTCATAAGGTTAAAGAAATTAATATGGTTTCTGCCATTGAACAAATCGAAGCGCTAGAAAATATCACCGATAAGGTGAGTAAGATTCGCGTAGAAACACTAGATAAAAATTAAGGGGTTAGTCATGCCATTTCGCCAACGTTACACAGGACTTATTGATAAATACCGTGATCGCTTACCGGTACATGATGACACTCGCATTATTAGTTTGGGTGAAGGAAACACGCCACTGATCCGATTAAATAATATTCCTCGTTTGTTGGAAAAAGATGTGGATATTTATGTTAAGTATGAAGGTCTGAATCCTACGGGTTCATTTAAGGATCGGGGTATGACCATGGCAGTAACAAAAGCTGTGGAAGAAGGCAGTAAAGCCATCATTTGCGCATCCACAGGTAATACATCTGCTTCTGCTGCCGCATATGCAGCGCGTGCAGGCATTGCTGCCTTTGTTTTGATTCCCGATGGTCAAATTGCCATGGGTAAGCTTGCTCAAGCTATGATGCATGGTGCTGTGGTCATACAAATCAAAGGTAATTTTGATGATGGTATGCGATTAGTGAAAGAAATGGGGAACGATGTTCCCGTCACTATTGTCAACTCTATTAATCCTTTTCGCTTACAAGGACAAAAGTCTGCAGCATTTGAAATTGTTGAAGAGTTGCAAGGTGTGCCAGATTTTCATTGTTTACCTGTTGGTAATGCTGGCAACATATCAGCCCATTGGATGGGTTATTGTGAATACTTCTCCGATGGAATTGTGAATAAGCGACCTCAAATGGTAGGTTATCAAGCTTCAGGTGCTGCCCCTTTTCTGCGGGGAGAAATGGTTGATAATCCAGAAACGGTAGCGACTGCGATTCGTATTGGGCACCCTCAGTCTTGGGATAAGGCATGGAATGCGAACAAAGAATCCAATGGCTGGTTTGATGAATGTTCAGATGACGAAATTTTGGCAGCGCAAAAAATGTTGTCATTAAGTGAAGGAGTTTTTTGTGAGCCTGCGTCAGCGACGTCTTTGGCAGGTGCAATGCGTGATATTAAATCTGGAAAAATTCCTGAAGGCAGTCGAATAGTTTGTACTTTAACAGGCCATGGTTTGAAAGATCCTGATACAGCGATTAAGCAGTCTCAAGGCACTATACATAGTGTCGATGCCACCATGGATGCTGTTAGAAAAGCGATTATCGATAATATGAATTAAGACGATAGATTTTTATATAAGAATTTGAAAATTTGGATTAAATTAAGCTAAGCCATGTATAAACAATCTAAAAAAGTTCAGCGCTAACGGCATAAAAATTGATACCTTCATCACAGAAAAGAGTAGATGAAACTGTACAAAAACAAAAATATATGTCGATAACATAAGTAATCAATTTACTATGCCATTTAATAATGTGTGGGTATCAAATAAATGTCACAATTTGTCAATAAATTAGTTATAGAAAGTGTCCGTGAAGATGGGAAGCGGTTCAGACCCAGTGATTGGATTGAACGACTCTCAGCAAATATGGGAACATTTGGGGCTGATCATCGTTTGCATTACGCTGAAGAGTGTAAGCCTGGTGTTGTTAACGGAGAAAAGTGTCTAATTGTTGATAACTCTCTGGAAGTAAGTAATCCAGCAGCATTTCAATATATTATGAACTTTGCTAGTTCAAATAACCTACGTTGTAATAAAAGCTCAATAAATTCAGCTGCTTAGTATTCTATTCTTGCTGGTTTTTTTGCTACTGAAGAAAAGCATATAGGATTACCCTATATGCTTTTCTTTTATTTCATCTAGCGTTTTACAATCAATACATAATGTTGCAGTAGGTCGTGCTTCAAGACGGCGAACACCAATTTCAACGCCGCATTGTTCACAGAACCCATACTCACCAGATTCGACATCAGCTAAGGATTCATCAATTTTCTTGATCAGTTTGCGTTCACGATCTCTAGCGCGCAATTCCATGGCAAATTCAGATTCCTGACTCGCTCTATCATTAGGATCTGGGAAATTAGCTGCATCATCTTGCATGTGGTGTACAGTTCGATCCACCTCTTCCATAAGCTCAGCCTTCCAGGCACCTAAAATGCCTTTAAAATGCTCAACTTGTTTATCATTCATGTATTCTTCACCCTTTTTTTCCTTATAGGGTTCGAATCCTTTGAATTCAGTTGATTTTGCTTGAGTTTTTTTCTTTTTCGCGGCCATTTGATTTCTCCCATAAGTGCCGGAATTGCTAGGACACGACGTTTTACCAGAAAAGTAGGGTCCTAGCAAACATTTATTGTTACATATTTTCGATTTAGTTTGCCATGTTTCTAATAAATATTGATGTGGTGTTTTTTGCTTAATTATCAAGTCATTAATGGTGTAAAATAGCGATATAATTTTTACATCAAAGTGTGATGTAGCTGAATCAAAACTGAAACATTAGGAAATTTTTATGGCAGATTTAAAAGCGTTAATTTTTGACGTGGATGGCACATTGGCGAATACAGAAGAAGCGCATCGACAAGCATTCAACTACAGTTTCAAACAAGCGGGATTGGATTGGGAGTGGGATGTTGAGTTGTATACAAAACTCTTAAAGGTTACCGGTGGCAAAGAGCGCATTCGTCATTATGTGGAAGCGTTCTTAAAACAAGAAATAGATCAAGACAAAGTTGTTGCATTGCATTTAGCAAAAAATGATCGTTATCAATCGGTTGTTTTAGATAAGCAGTTGCCTTTACGCCCCGGTATAAAGAGAATTGTAGAACAGGCGCGTGCTCAAAATATGACGCTTGCGATCGCTACGACGACTAGCCCTGGTAATGTCAATAATCTAATCAAAGCTTGCTTTGGTGAAGATGCGTTGGACTGGTTTGCGATTATTGCTGAAGGTGAACTAGTGCCAATTAAAAAACCAAAACCAGACGTTTATGAATACGTATTGGAACATTTAAATCTTGAGGCCAACGAATGCATAGCACTAGAAGATTCCTATAATGGAGTTGTAGCTGCCACCTGTATCAACATTCCCACTTTGATTACGTCAAACAATTACACGGCTGAAGATGATTTCACTGGTGCCATGATCGTGTTAGATTCATTGGGTGATGAGGAAGTGCCATGTAATGTTTTGTCATCACAGATCGATACAAAAATTGATGGTATGGTGAATCTAGATACGCTAATCGAAATGCATAAGACTTATACGAAGTAATGCAACATATTCCCGCAAGCCGTATGGCAGAAATCGCGCCTTTTCATGTGATGAAATTACTGGCTCGAGCACGAGAATTAGAAACAGCCGGTCGTTCTATTGTTCACATGGAAATTGGAGAGCCGGACTTTGAAACACCGCAGCCTATTGTACAGGCAGGTATAGCAGCTTTACAAAAAGGGCATACGCATTACACACCAGCACTCGGTTTAAGGGATTTGCGTGAGGCAATTGCTAGTGACTATCAAGTTCGTTATGGCATTGAGATCGATCCTGATTCAGTGATTGTGACACCGGGGTCTTCTGGGGCATTACAACTCGCCTGTGGTGTTTTGGTTAATCCTGGTGATGAAGTTTTGTTGACTGATCCAGGCTATCCTTGTAATAAGCATTTTGTGCAACTAATGGGTGGTGTTCCGAAATTTATTCAACTGACAGAAGAAAATCATTACCAGCTTTCGTTAGATGAATTAGAAAAAAACTGGAGTCCAAAAACGCGTGCAATTATTTTGGCGAGTCCTTCAAATCCTACGGGAATTGTCCTGGATGATGAATTATTAGAATCGGTGGCGTTGTTTGCCAAACAAAAAAATGCGTATTTGATTCTTGACGAGATTTATCATGGGTTGATTTATGGTACTCAAGCTAAGACATTTGCTGGTCGTTTTGACAATGTGTTTGTTATTAACAGTTTTTCAAAATATTTTTGTATGACAGGTTGGCGAGTGGGTTGGCTGATTTCACCCAACGCTTTTGTTAACGATGTGGATAAATTAGCGCAAAATATTTTTCTTGCAGCGTCTACCCCAGGGCAATATGCGGCATTAGCGGCTTTTAGCGGGGAGAGTATTCAAATTTTAGAGTCTTATCGTGCTGAATTTCAGCGCCGTCGTGATTATCTGTTTGAAGCGGTTCAGTCTTTGGGATTTCAAATTGAAAGTAAACCAGCAGGTGCGTTTTATCTGTATGCAAATTCCGGTCAGCTATCTGATGATAGTAATCAATTAGCTGAAGACTTATTGGAGAATGTTGGCGTAGCCATAACCCCAGGAAAAGATTTTGGTAAATCTAATGCAAGCTCACATGTTCGATTTGCATACACCACTTCTTTGTCACAATTAGAGTTGGGTGTACAGAAATTACGCTCTTATTTTGGCAAATAATCACTCACTCGCTATAAGCTGATTTATATAAATCAGCCTTAAATGCTTAATAAATCGCCTGGTCTTATTCAATTGGCCTGTTTTAAACGTTGTATGCCTTTTAAATTCAAGTAAATACCTTTATAAGTCGATGAATTTAAGCAGGATATCTTATAAATTGATCATTGTTTAATTACTCCCTATGGCCGTAAAAACCCTAAAAGATAAGCATTTAAAAATAGGTAAAGCTGTTAAATGGCATGTCTATGATGGTCAAGGTCGACTGTTATTGAAAAAAGGCATGATCATTCGTAGTCAGGCCCAAATTGATAAACTTATTTCTCTTGAATCATTTATCCGTGTTGATGAAGACGACATTGAATTAGAAGAAATTTCCGTTAATGACGCATTGAGTCCATTTCATCATATTGAAGATGTGGTTGGTCAGCTGGACTTTTTGTTTAATGAAATTATTTTTAAACCAACAAAGTTAAAGAAGAAGTTGGCTGAACGATTATTATTGATTAGTGATAGTATTATTGAGTTATGTGAATACGACATGGATGCAACCATTGGCGCCATTCACTTGTTAAAAAAATTCCCCTACACAACTGTTCACCCACTTTATTGTTCAATTTTATGCTATGCACTAGCAACTACTACGGGATTGAAAGATCGACGTTTAAATTCACTCATATGTGCCGCTTTGACCTCAAATTTGGGTATGTATGATTTGCAAAAGGAGTTGCTAGAGCAGCCAGGGCGATTAAGCAAAGAGCAGCAAGCCAATTTAGAAAAGCATACCATGCGTAGTGTCATATTATTACGTCGCTTGGGTGTGCTTGATAAACTCTGGATGGAAATTGTTTTACAACATCATGAAAAACAAAATGGAACAGGTTACCCTCGCAATCTGAAGGGTGAAGAATTTATAAGAGAAGCGCGCATTTTGGGTCTGTCAGACAGATATCATGCAATGGTATCTCCTAGGACTTACCGTGATGGAATGTCTCCAACCGACGCTTTAAAAAAAATATTTCAAGATCGAGGTCAAGAAGTGGATGAGGGATTGGGTGCAAGTTTAATAAAAGAAATGGGGATATTCCCTCCAGGTGCATTTGTAAAATTGGCGAATGATGAATCGGGAATTGTCGTGCGACGTGGTAAAGATCGCACTAGACCTATTGTAAAGGCGATTTTAAATCATAACGGTCAACCCTATAATCATTTTAAAACCCGTGATTCTGACGAAAAAGATTTTCGCGTCATCGGCTTATGTAAACCGATGGAGCCATCCGATTTTGATTTAGCAGATCTCTGGGACTACAAATTAGACTAAATAAGTCGTCTATCTAAAAGTGGCGAGATCACTCTTTATCTAGCTTATTTTGTTCTTCTGATGCCGTAATTTTAAAATGATCTAAATACATCACAGTTGCGCCTGCAACAGCACAGGGAAGTATAATAAAATTGACAAAAGGGATCATTGTGCCGGCCATGACCGCACCACCAAAACCTAATACGAGCAAACGCTTTTGCTTTAGTTTTCCTCGTTGTTCTTTAAATGGAACCTGATGGTTGCTTAACGGGTAATCTGCGTATTGAATTGCAAGCATCCAGGCACCAAATACCATCCATAATGCAGAAGCTACAAAGTTTATTCCAGGGATAAAAAAGAAAAACAAAAAGGGCAAGCTGCGAGTTAATGAGTACATTAGCTTGTTAAGCTCTTCTTTAATGGCTGTAGGTGCCTGTGTTATGACGGAATGCCATGGAGAATCATCGAGTAGCTTATTGCCGGTAATATGTTCTTCTACAGCTTCGGCTAAGATGCCATTAAAAGGCGCACTGATAAAATTTGCGACAATAGTAAAAGTAAAATATAACAAAACTAAGCTAGCCGCATATACGAATATCCAAACTAACCAGGATAACCACTGCAACCAATTGGGCAACTCTGTCATGAGCTGTGCAATGAGTCCTTCAAGCCAACCAAACATTAAAAGAAAACCAGTAGTAAAAATTAGCGTGTTGATGATGAGTGGAACGACGACATATTGACGAATGCCCGGTTGTCTAATTAATTTAAATCCTTTGAATAAGTATGAAGCACCAGAAAGAGGATTGTTTTTCATTTTTGTATTCCTTGTTTTGCGAGTAAGGCAGTACCATAAGCAGCATCTGTAATGGTTGCTTTGATAACCGGTACCCCAAGCATTTGTTGTCGAATTTGTTGCCAGTTTGTATTCACACTGCCGCCACCCATAGTTTTTATATGAGTGGGATAAGGGGTGCCAAGTTCCGCTAATTTTTTATAAGCAGTTTTTTCAATTTTAGCGATTCCCTCTAGTATACCTTGAAAAAATTCTACATCATTTTCTGGGCGAGGATGGAGTTTAGGCTGTAAATTAGCATCGTTAATTGGAAATCGCTCGCCTGGCTCAATCAAGGGGTAATAATCGAGTGCTGTTAATTTTTCAGCATGCATTTTGGTTGTGAGTGCTGATATTTGGTCAGAATTAAAATATTTCTTTATTACAGCACCACCCGTGTTGGAGCCACCGCCAACTAACCAGGTATTTCCCAAACGATGGCTATATACACCGTACGTAGGTGCATAAATTGGCTTTGTGGCGAGTATTTTTATAGCAAGCGTTGAACCTAGAGAGCTTACTGCCTCTCCAGGTTTATGGCAGCCTGTGGCGATAAAAGCCGCAATACTATCGGTAGTGCCCGCGATAATTTGAGTGGTTTTACATAGGCCAAAGGTTTTTGCTATTTGTGGTGAAATTGAGGCAAATATTTGCCCTGGTGCGTGAACGTTTTCTGCGAAATGGTGCTGACAATTGAGGTCTTTTAGCCAAGCTGGCCATTGTTGATTAACTGCATCGAAGCCGAGTTTTAAGCTATTGTTTTGATCACTGAAATTAAATTGCTGCGTTAAAACACCAGCCAACCAGTCAGCCTGATTTAAACATTTTACGTGTTTTCCCGGTTGATATTCTTTTAGTAATGATAAACATTTTGCCAAACCTGAACTGACACCATGAGCTGCGCAATTATCCGGCGCGTTTTTTTTGATTAGCTCAGCTTCTGCTTGATTGTTTTTATCATTATACATGTAGGCATCGCTAAGGACTGTGCCATCGGAATCACAGAGCAATACAGAGCCGGAAGTGCCATCAATCGCAATTGCTCGAACTTGGATTCGCTCAATTTGGGATAAAAGATTGTCCAGTACTAAATGACAGGCTAACCACCAGTCATGTGCTTGTTGAACAAGATGCCCATTTTTAAAGTGTGAGCCGGGTAGGGTGATACTGGCTTTGGCAACAATGATATCTTCATCATTAATTGCCATGGCCCGGCAACCGCTAGTGCCTATATCAATTCCAATGTACAGCGATTTCAAGGCAGTTGTACCAGCTCCGGTGCTTGCCATTGTGGATTCTTGTGTTCAGCAACGACAGTTGTATATATGCCGCCACGCACATTAAATTCGGCGGTAATGCGCATAAACCGCGGATCACAGGCGGCAACTAAATCAGCCAAAATATCGTTGGTGACTTTTTCATGAAAGGCACCTTGATCGCGAAACGACCATATGTACATTTTTAGAGCTTTTAGTTCGACACATTTTTGATCGGGTACGTAAGCGATATTAATCGTTGCGAAATCGGGTTGACCTGTTTTAGGGCATAGGCAGGTAAACTCCGGGACATCTATCCGGATGGTGTAATCAGATTGTGGTTGTGGGTTGTCAAATGTTTCAAGATTTTTGCTTGGCTGGCTAGGCATTGGTTGCTCTCTATGGTAGGTTTAGGGGTTTAATTCGGGCGTATTCTAACAGTCAGTCAGCTGATGGCCAAATGCAGATTTATTTTTGCAGGGATATGTGTAAGCCATTGTTTTATTAGTATTTTATAGAGAAAGTAAATATTATTTATGCGCTTAAGTAAAATCAAACTTGCAGGATTCAAATCTTTTGTAGACCCAACCACCGTTTATTTGCCAAGTAACCTTGTTGGAGTCGTTGGCCCTAACGGTAGCGGCAAATCCAATATCATTGATGCGGTACGATGGGTAATGGGTGAAAGCTCAGCTAAACACTTACGTGGCGGCTCAATGTCTGACGTTATTTTTAGCGGGTCTAGTGCAAGAAAACCCGTGGGTCAGGCTTTTGTTGAAATTAGCTTTGATAATACCGTGGGTAAAAAGCTGGGAGGCGAATATGCCGCTTACGATGAAATTTCCATCAAACGCTTGGTCACTCGTGATGGACAATCCACTTACTTTCTGAACGGTACAAAATGTCGACGCCGAGATATCACGGATATCTTTCTAGGTACGGGTTTGGGCCCCAGAAGTTATGCCATCATTGAGCAGGGTATGATTTCTCGTTTGATCGAAGCAAAACCTGAAGATTTGCGTGTCATGCTGGAAGAAGCTGCGGGTATCTCAAAATATAAAGAGCGCCGTCGCGAAACCGAAAATCGCATGCGTAATACCAATGATAATCTCACACGGATTAATGATTTACGTGAAGAGATGGATAAACAGTTGGAGAAGTTACAGCGTCAGTCGCGCACTGCGGAAAAATATAAAGTATTGAAGCAAGATGAGCGTAAATTAAAAGGTGAATTGCTTGCTTTGCAATGGCGTAATATTGATGTTGAATCACGAGAGAAAAATTTAGCTGTTAGCCAGTACGAAACTAGTTTGGAGTCAGAAATTGCTTCCCAACGTTCATTGGAAGCAGGCATTGAAAAGCATCGCGAAATTCATATTGAAGAATCCGACGCGTTTAATGAAATCCAAGCCAGGTTTTATCAGGTCGGTGCGGATATCGCGAGTAAAGAGCAGAGCATTCAACATGTTAAAGCGCGACGTAATGAATTAGAAATGGATTTAAAGCAGATCAATAGTGATTTGCAAGAAGCTAATTTTCACCAAAACTCTGACCAAACGCGATTAAATGAGTTACGTGAAAAAATAAAAGAAGTTACGCCTAAACTGGAAGAAGCAAAAGAAAAAGCGGAATTTTCTGCAGCACAGTTAGAAGAAGCAGAAAACAATTTAAGTGATTGGCAACAACAGTGGGATACTTTCACTCAAAATTCTGGTGAACCCGCAAGGCTTGCAGAAGTTGAGCGCACTAAGATTGGTCATATGGAAGAGCAATCTCGTCAGTTTGAAAAACGTCATTTAAAATTGATTGAAGAATTTGGCACACTGAAGACGGATGAATTGGAAGATGAAGTTGCTAAGCTGGAAAGTAATTTAACGGAAATGCAAGCGCTGGTTGATGAGCTGCATGAAAATCGTCAAGATTGCCAGCAACAAATATCTGACGTGCGTCAGCGTAACCATGAAATTACTGAGCAGCTTTCTTCAAAGCGTCAAGAAATGCAAAAACTCAGTGGGCGTATTTCTTCCTTAGAAGCATTGCAAGAAGCTGCGTTAGGTAAAGCAGATTCTCAATTATCCAGTTGGTTGCAAGAACGCAGGTTAGACAACGCACCCAAACTTGCACAGGGTATTGAAGTGAATAGTGGTTGGGAGAAAGCCATTGAAACGGTTCTTGGTTTTCATCTTGAAGCAGTTTGTGTTGATGATTTGGATGATATCAGCAATTTTGTGTCGGGTTTAGAAGGCGAGAGTATTGAATTTCTTAGTCGACATTCTAATAGCCAAGCCAGTGAATCAAATTCGCAATTAGTCAGTTTATCCAGTCAAATGAAAACTGAATGGCCTGTTCATTCCTTGCTTTCTGGCGTCTATTGTGTCGAGGATGTGGCGGCTGCAAATGCCATACGTTCACAACTTAAAGATCATGAATCGGTTGTAACCAAAGATGGTATCTGGCTAGGTAGTAATTGGCTACGAATTAATGAAGGTAAGAGTGATCGTGCCGGCGTTTTACAACGAGAAAAAGATTTAAAACAGGCACAGCAGGATTTAGTCGCTGTTAATGAATCGATTGAAATACTTGCCGAAGAACAGAATGCTGGTAAAGAATCTATGCAAACCTTTGAATCTCAACGTGATGAAATTCAAGGACGTTTACGGGCTGAGGAACGGCAATTAGGTGAAATACGTGCTGAACATCGCGCAAAACACGCACGTACTGATCAATTAAATAAACGTCGTCAGGTGATTCAAGCGGAACTTGATGAATTAAAAATACAGATTGAACGCACCCACGAAAATACCCAGGAAGCCCGGGGTCGATTAGAAACAGCGGTTGATGCGATGGAACAGATTGAATCCACACGTGACAATTTGCAATCCCGTCGTGATGAAGTTCGAAATGCGGTTAATGAAGCACGTTTCACTGCAAATGCTGATGCTCGTCATGAACAGGGGTTTGAGCTTGAGTTGAAATCCAGCACTTCAGCTTTAACGGCTACAGAGCATAATCTTTCTCGTGTAGACCAACAGCTTTCTACTTTAAATGAGCGTAAGAATCAGCTCGATGAATTATTAAATGAGGACGATAATCCATTAGGTGAGTTAAACGAAGCCCTGGAAACCTTATTGGCCACGCGAGTTGAAGTTGAAAATCAATTGACCGATGCTCGTCGTAAGGTGGAGGCCATTGATGCTGAAATGCGCTCCTTGAGTACGAAAAAAATTGATGCCGAACAGTTGGTGCAAAAAGCCCGAGAAGCCCTGGATAAATCTCGAATGGATGCTCAGACTCTAAAAGTACGTCGACAAACAATTCAAGAGCAATTGGTTGAAGCGGGTTACGAGCTGGAAAGTATATTTGAAGGGTTACCCGATGACTGTAAAGTTGAGCAGTGGGAACAAGATCTTTCACAGATCGCGCAAAAAATTCAACGTCTTGGTGCGATTAATCTCGCAGCCATTGAGGAGTATCAAGAGCAGTCAGAGCGAAAAATACATCTAGATAGTCAATATAAAGATTTAATCGAAGCGCTGGAAACATTGGAGAGTGCGATTCGTAAAATTGACAAGGAAACACGGGCACGATTTAAAGAAACCTTTGATCAGGTAAATTTAGGTATGAAACAAAAATTTCCTAAATTGTTTGGTGGTGGAGAAGCGTTTCTTGAGCTGACCGGTGAAGATATGCTGGATACCGGAGTGACTATTTTGGCACGACCACCGGGTAAGCGAGTTAGCAATATTCATTTATTGTCGGGCGGAGAAAAAGCACTAACAGCAGTTGCGATGGTGTTTTCGATTTTTGAACTAAATCCAGCACCTTTTTGTATGTTGGATGAAGTTGATGCGCCATTGGATGAAGCCAACGTTGGGCGCTTTTCCAACTTGGTTAAGTACATGTCAGATCAAGTGCAGTTTATTTTTATTAGTCATAACAAGACCACTATGGAAATTGCAGATAACCTTAACGGGGTGACAATGCATGAACCTGGTGTTTCAAGAATGGTATCAGTTGACGTTGAGGAGGCTGCAGAACTGGCAGCAATGTAAATATGAATACAGATGATATTATTGAATTTGTAATGGATCCGCTTAGATTAACATTAATTGTTGCTGGTATTGTGGTGCTGTTGGCAATTTTAATTCTGGGTAGAAGATCGAGTCGACAGCGCGATATGATTTATGGTGGTTCTTCACGAAAAGAATATTCATTTAACTCTATGCCGGATGATATGTTGGTGGATGAAGAGGTTATCGTTTTACCTCGGCGTAAGAAAGAAAGTGATGTGTTGGCTGAAGCAGAGACCGCAGCAGAACCTCATTTTAGTGCAAACTATGACGAACCTGCAATTGCAGAAGCAGAAGAGTCCAGTCAAGTTGGTTTGGATAAGCAGGCACCATTACCGGGTGATACAATAAAAGAACCACAGCCGGCTGTATCGCAACAGCGACAACAAGAACCAAAAGCTGAAGTTAAACCAAATAATCAGACTCAGCCAAAAAAACCAGCACCGGTATCCCAACAGTTTGTAGTATTGCATGTCATTGCAGCAGAGGGCAGAGCATTTACAGGTCAGTCTATTTTTGAGTCGACTCAGACTTTGGGAATGGCTTTGGGTAAACATAATGTATTTCACTATCCGGCAGATGCGGCCTATGTTGGAGACTCAGCCTTTTGTATGGTGAATATGACGCCTGAAGGTAGTTTTGATATTGAGCATCTTGATAATATACAAACTAACGGTGTCAGTTTGATATTAACATTGCCCACAATGTATTCTGACGGCTTAACGGTTTTTTCTAATATGTTGGCTGTTGCACAGGCATTGTCAAAAAAATTAGGTGGCGATATTATCGATCAATCTCGAATGCCATTGACTGCTGAATTGGTGACAAACATGCGTGCCGATATTGAAAAGTTTGAAAGTCAGTTTAGGCAGCAACCGAGTCCTGAATTAGAAACCTGATTTTCTTACACTTCTTACGATAAAAATAACTGTACCCCGGGTGAAACCCGGGGAAAACCATCCATAAACTCAATTCGTACACAACAATGCCTCGAAAATCTAATGTAGAAAGCCGTATAAATATATTGCGATCCGAAATTCTCGAACATAATCATCGATATTATGTATTAGATGACCCAGAAATTCCTGATGCTGAATATGACCGAATGTTGCGGGAGTTACAAGAACTTGAAGAAAAACATCCTAAGCTGATTACACCAGATTCACCTACACAGCGAGTGGGTGCAGAACCGCTAGCGGCATTCCGTCAAGTCAGACATGCAGTAGCCATGCTTTCACTCAATAATGCCTTCAAAGAACAGGAAATTAGTGATTTTGAGCAACGGATTAAAGATTATCTTGAATTAGATGAAATTGAATTTTGTGCAGAGCCTAAGCTAGATGGTTTGGCAGTGAGCTTGCGTTATGAATCTGGGCATTTAGTTTTATGCTCAACTCGTGGTGATGGTTCAACAGGGGAAGATGTAACCCATAATGTGCGAACCATCCATTCAGTACCCTTAACATTGCGTGGAAAGAATGTGCCAACGTTGTTGGAAGTACGTGGCGAAGTTTTTATGCCGAAAAAGGGTTTCGATGAACTCAATAAACGACAACTAGAGGCGGGCGAGAAAGTTTTTGCAAATCCTCGAAATGCAGCAGCAGGCAGCCTCCGTCAATTAGACCCTAGAATAACAGCGGAACGGCCATTATCGATCTATCTTTATGGACTAGGCCAAGTTAGTGAGGGATTAGAGTTTACTGATCACTATCAAATGCTACAGAGTCTCAAAAACCTGGGTTTTCCGATTTCTCCAGAGGTTGAATTGGTAGATGGTGCAAAAGGTTGCCTCGAGTATTATCAACAAATATCGAAGAAACGCGAACAACTACCTTATGAAATTGATGGTGTCGTTCTTAAAGTGAATAATTTACAGCTACAACAGCGTATGGGTTTTATATCACGCGCACCACGTTGGGCGATTGCTTACAAATTTCCTGCTCAGGAAGAAATGACTAAAGTACTCGGCATTGATGTTCAAGTCGGTCGAACAGGAGCAATAACACCTGTTGCTCGCTTGGAACCTGTATTTGTTGGTGGTGTTACTGTCACTAATGCAACATTGCACAATCAGGATGAGTTAGAAAGAAAAGATATCCGTATCGGTGATACGGTGATAATCCGACGTGCGGGTGATGTGATTCCACAAATTGTCAGCGTAGTGGCATCTAAACGTCCAAAAAGGACTTCTGTTTTCAAATTGCCAACCCGCTGTCCAATATGTGATTCCGAAGTTATTCGAATAGAAGGTGAGGCTGTTGCTCGATGTAGTGGGGGATTGTACTGTCCTGCACAGCAAAAAGAAGCCATTAAACATTTTGCATCGCGACGTGCATTGGATATTGATGGTTTGGGTGATAAATTAGTAGAGCAGTTTTTTGAAGAAAATTTAATTTCAAATATTTCAGATTTATTCCACTTAAAATTTGATGATTTAGTGAATCTGGAGCGGATGGGGAAGAAGTCTGTTGAAAACTTATTAGAAGCTATAGAGAAAAGTAAAAATACTACTTTGCCACGTTTTATTTATTCGTTAGGTATTCGAGAAGTGGGTGAGGCCACCGCATTGTCTCTGGCTAATTACTTCGGTGATTTAAAAAAAGTCCAATCTGCTGACTTAGAAACGTTGCAATCAGTCCCAGATGTTGGGCCTATTGTTGCTGCCAATATTGTGAGCTTTTTTCAACAAGTTCATAATCAGGAAGTTGTTGAAAAACTTTTAGAGGCAGGAATTCATTGGCCAGAACATTCGATATCAAATAATAAACAAGTGTTGGATAAGATGACATTTGTTTTAACAGGTACTTTATCTGATATGTCTCGAAACGAAGCAAAAGCAGAACTTCAGTCCTTGGGGGCGAAGGTGTCTGGTAGTGTTTCTAAAAAAACACATTATGTCATTGCAGGTAGTGACCCAGGATCAAAGGTAGACAAGGCGGAAAAGCTAGGTGTGAAAATATTAGATGAAAGCGATTTGAAAGAACTGCTGAAAACACCCGAAAAATTTGTGTAATTTTCGGGTGTTTTTACAAGACTTATGGCTGGTGAATTTCGATTTTTGCTGAAGTTTTTAATTTCTCGATAAATTCATTAATAATATTGTTATGTGCGACCTTTAAAATCTGTTCTTGAACTGATTCAAACGCAGGTGGATCAACTTTTCTAGCCTGTTCCAATTTGATAATATGCCAGCCAAAACGTGTTTTTACAGGGCGTTTACTGTATTCACCAGGTTTTAATTTTTCTACCGCTTCAGAAAAACTTTTTGCCATTTGATTTGGTGAAAACCAGCCTAGGTCACCTCCGTTAGCCGCTGAAGGACCAGTAGACTTGGTTTTTGCTAATTCTTCAAACTTCGCACCTTTATTTAACTCTTCAATGATAGATTTCGCCGTTTCCATAGTATCTACTAGGATATGACGCGCATTGTATTCGCTGGATGCGGGATCTACGATTTGCGCTTGGTAAATTTCTTTTAACATTTTTTCAGAAGGTGGGTTGTCTTGCAAAAGTTTGCCAATGCGTGCCCTAGTTAATAAGTTATGTATTTGCTCTTCAATTTCCAATTGCACGAATTTATCTTTGTCCAGACCTTGGGTCATGGCGTCTTGATAGATCAACTCTCGATTGATTAGCTCAGTAACCAATTCCTTACGTTTTGCTTCTGGAAAGCCAGTACCAGGACGCACTCCAATTCTTTTTTCGCCATACATACCGAGAACTTCATCTGAAATAACAGATCCATTTACTGTTGCTACCGCAGCTTGGTTTTCATCTGCTGATATTGCTGCCGAATAAAGTAAAGTAACTATTGTGGCAGATTGCGCTAAGCGCAAAATTCGTGTGTTCATATTGTGAAATTACCTTGTTTTAATACTGATGTTTTAGTTTATTTGTTGTTGTAATGGTTCAATTTTAGTTAGGAAAAACTTTTTTGAAAGGTTTTACAGTAACGTTTTTATAAACTCCAGCGGATATATAAGGGTCTTCATTAGCCCAGCTTTGCGCAGCAGTCAGTTCAGTAAACTCAGCAACAACCAGGCTGCCGCTAAAGCCGTCTTCTCCAGGATCAGTGCTGTCAATTGTAGGATGAGGGCCTGCTAAAATAAGACGACCTTCGTCTTGTAAAGCTTGTAAGCGAGCTAAATGTGCTGGTCGTGCTTGTAAACGTTTTCCCAAACTATTTTCAACATCTTCGCTAATAATGGCATATAACATCAACCTTCCTCACTCTGTGCTTGTTGCTGTTTAATAAATTTCATGAGGTAGATGCCTTGTGCAATCACAAAAGCGAAGGTTAAACCCATCATGCCGAACATTTTAAAATTGACCCAGGTATCCGTATCAAAGTTGTAGACAACATAAAGATTGAGAAAACCAAGCGCGGCAAAAAATGTTGCCCAGCTCAAATTTAATTTTATCCATGCAGTTTTTGGTAGGGTAATGTTTGCACCTAACATGCGTTCAATAAAGGTTTTTTCACCAATGAACTGACTACCGATAAAGGCGATTGCAAAAAGCCAGTTGATGACACTGGGTTTCCATTTGATAAATGCTTCGTCTTGTAAAAAGAGGGTTAGACCTCCGAATACTGCAACCATCGCAAATGTAATTAAATGCATTTTTTCGACTTTTTTGTGTCGATACCAGGCGTAACTTATTTGAACAAGTGATGCAGCTATAATGACCGCGGTGGCCACATATAAATCGTACATTTTGTATGCGATAAAAAACAGCAGTATTGGGAAAAAATCAGCTATAAATTTCATGAGTATTAAGTCTATCTTATAGTAAGTCTATGAGGAGGGTATCATAGCGTAAAATGGCTTGATTCCCAAAATGAGCAAAAAACATTCGATTACTATTTTACTTTATTATTTGTAAGTAAAATCAGCTAATTAAGTCTAAGTGTAATGAATCTTTTTTGGCTCTGAACTTTTTAAATTAACTATAATTGCTAACTTCTTAATTAACAGTTGATAAACGAAAATATCGTGGTACTATACGCGCTCTTTCAGGTGCGGGGTGGAGCAGTCTGGTAGCTCGTCGGGCTCATAACCCGAAGGTCGTTGGTTCAAATCCAGCCCCCGCTACCAATATCTTTTTAATTCCTTGAAAAGATTAGTAATTTTCCTAATGCTTAAGTTTATTTGGCGATTTGTCCATTGTCTGTCGTTTGCAAATTTCCCCAAATCTTTTAATTTTTCTTCTATATGGTACGATATACCATATGGTAGCTAAATTGGTTTTCCGAGACAAATATTTTTATGCTGATGGAGCAATACGCGAAATGGTCATTTGGCAATTGCCTGAACCTGATTCTGAGCGACCTCATGCTTTGAAATATCGCTTGTTTTACGGCTATTCTGGAAGTTGTTTAGTTAGATATGATAATGAAAGAGGTAAGGGTGACCATCGTCACTACGGTGCATCCGAGCAACCTTATCAATTTGAATCAGTAGAAAAATTAGTCAGCGATTTTTCTGAAGACGTTCTTCGATTGAGGAGTAACATAGATGAGTAAGAAACATATTCATGTCGGTGTTGAAGATGCAAATCATGGTTTAAATCGCTTTGTTGAGGCTTGGCACAAAGCGGAACAGGGTGATATTGCTAACGAAGAGGTTCATCTAAATTATGAAGATTTGTCTATGCTGCTTTCTGTGTTATCGCCAAAACGAATTGAGTTGTTAAAAGCGCTTAGGCAAAAAGGCCCAATGAGTGTAAGGAGTCTAGCGAAAGAATCTGGGCGAGATTACAAAAATGTGCACACAGATATTGCTACACTTGAAGAGTCTGGATTGATTGAACGCACGGAAAATGATTTGCTTTCTGCGCCTTGGGATGTGATTGATGCTCATGTGCAACTTGTTGCGTGATTTACGGTTGTCTATTCAAGCAAGTTTATCTTGACTTGCAGATAGTGGCCAAATCCAGCCCCACTACAAATTAAATCAAAGATTTATCCTGACTCCGCTACCAAAACGCCATTAGTTCTCAAGCAACTCCAATATTCATAATATTCTTTATTGCCAGTTTTCCATTCTTTTTTTCATTAATGCTTCGTTATCGCAAATGGGTGTATTTAAATAGTCGTCAGAATCATTAATGTATTCAATGTTAATGTAATCAATTAACCATTTGTATGAACGGACGAATCCAAGGTAAACCGAAACTCGTTTTTTTTCCTGGGATAGTCCGGAAACAACCAGACAGCCACTATCTTTATTAATGATTTCATTATGAGATTTCTCATTATGGAGAACAGAAGGAAATTGCAACCTGGAAAATAATGTATCAATCCCTTCTTTTAAGTTTTCGTGCTTAAAATATAACTCAAAAGACTGGTACTGCTTTTCAGAATAGAACGGGATTAACGGTAATACGGTTTCGGCGTGTTTGGTAATATCAGAGTATTGCTTAAATGCAGAATATAATTCGTTATCTTTTGCTTGGGCAGCAAATGATATTAATAGAATAAAAATATAAGGTAAATTTTTCATCGTAAACTTTGTTGAATAGCTTTATCAATCTTATTTTTTCTGTCTTTCATCAATCTGGCGGCAATACAGAGTAAGCCACTACATTTAAGAATGAATTTTTCCACATCAAAGTTCCCTCTAAATGTAACGTTGGTAAATCCAATGGTAAATGAAGCACTATACCGTAATTGACTGTTCTGTGTACCCAAAAAATGTAATGAAGCAAACTTGAAATCAAATCCAATAGATCGTGTTTCTTCGCTGGCATTAAAGGTTAATTTACCTGCCTTACCGGTGAGAGTGGCGGTACCATTTGATGTGACAGTAAGAGTAAATGGCTGGTGGCTTCTCACGATACTTGTGGTTAATTCACCATCGTTTTGATAAGCAATCTCAAGGATTTTGAATACTCTGATTTTTAGTTGAGCTTCGTTAGGATGAGATTGATTCATAATAAGTGCGTCCGAAATATTTCAAAGAAGGTTTGAATTCTAACCTATATACACTTAAATGCTCATTATTTGTGTGTGTTGCTGATAAAACAAAGACATAAGCCCTAAATGAATGAAGATCTGACCATAATCCAGCAACCATCCAAATAGAGCAATTTGAGAAAATGGATTGTTGAAGTCGCGTCACCAGAGCAAATCCATCCTCATGTAAAATCTGTGAAACACATAATAAGAAGCTCATGTTGATGCTCATGTGCAGCTTGTTGCCTTATTTATGTGTAGTAGTACTCTCATGATACATACTAACAATCCAATCATTAAACACAAAACCGGTTTACTCAATTTAGCTGAAGAATTGGACAATGTCTCCAGAGCTTGTAAAGTAATGGGCGTATCTCGTGATACGTTTTACCGTTATCAAGAGCTCGTAGAGGATGGTGGTCTTGACGCTTTAATCGAAAAGAGTAAACGCACACCCATTAATGCCTACTTCGCCGGCAGGAAACTGACTATCTCAGAAGTCATAGAACCAACAAAGGCATCACTCGAAGATCAGGAAATACAAAAGAAACTAGATGTACTGGCATTGGCAGATAAACTCGGCAA
>Ga0316207_10001844_pt1 | contig 24109 bp, 17 predicted proteins | sample 6weekpyrite_MG_FD_204943 | JGI IMG/M metagenome (GOLD analysis project Ga0316207, IMG submission 204943) | Microbial mat bacterial communities from mineral coupon in-situ incubated in ocean water Damariscotta River, Maine, United States -... | ecosystem: Environmental > Aquatic > Marine >... | reverse complement strand
ATCCCACTGTTCTGCATACCAGCGTAATGCGAGGCCCTTTGATGCTCTCACCGGGACAATATCCAGATACTGCCCAAATGAAAGAACGACGTTAACGGTTTGCTCATGCTGCAACAAAATCTGTCTGATCTCATCGATATCCGGCGCTTCTTCAGCATTATAAAAGTAACTTATTTTATAACGACTTTGTTCAATTTTTTCCTGCAAGTTCAGACCAGGAAGATCATTCAAAAGCACCCGCACTTTTTCTGGACGCCATAAATAATCAATGTGATCTGTCCATGCCGTATCACGTGTCAGATATTGACCGTAATAGATTTCTGTACCCAGGCTAGTGACTAGCGTATCCGGTAAAGGAATTTTATTCGCCTTGATCAGTTTTAATGCAGAATCAAGACGACGTCCGGTAGCAATACCAAAACTACTGCAGCGAGAATTGTCTCTTATAATTTGAGAAAAAGCCGGCAGATCTGACGGATCTCCAAGTAAACTCTGATCCAGATCAGAAAAAATTGCCCGATTTCGATAAAGACGGCTTCGTCTCTGAAGCTTCATTCTGGTAACGGGTTCTGTTTTTTCAATGACCGGCTTTATAACTTTCAAATAACTTTCAGCATGCCCCTGCCATGAATAAAACTTATTTACACCGTTAATGCCATTAGCGGCCAGTGTTTTCCATTTCTTTTTCTCACTAATAATCAACCGGAGCCGTTCAATAATCTGTTTATGATCTAACGGGTCAACCAGGTATCCGTTTTTGCAATTAGAAATAATATCCAGCGGGCCACCGTCTTCAGTTGCCACAATAGGTAAGCCACAGGCAGCTGACTCTATCAGCGTTAAACCAAATGGTTCTGTCAGCGCCGGATTAATAAAAACACCACCCGACATGGCTGCAAGACGATAAATTACAGACACATCATCCGCTAAATGATGTTTTGGATAAGCGACTTTTCCATACAGATCATATTGATCGATACTGAGCAGTAGTCCGGTAAGTACTTCCTGTGAACCCGGCTCTAAATCACGTATGTCATCACGGTTACCTGCAATAATCACCAGGTTTGCTATCTGTTGCAATTCATCAGAAGCACCATAGGCTTCAATCAGTGTCACAATATTTTTTCTATGATCCGGACGAGAGATTGCTAATATCATTGGTTTCTCAGGATCACTAAGAAATCGATCTATTTTTTTTGCTATTGAGTAGGCTTTTTCATCGCCAGCATACGGATGAAAATGTATTAAATCGGTGCCGGGTGGAACCACTCTCATTTTATTTGGCTGATAGAAATCATATAAACCATACTGCTCATCAATTTCCTGATTGGTACTGGTGATCACTCTGTCTGCCACACCTAAAGTCGTTTCTTCTGCTTCAATACGGCGTGACATGTTATAACGTTTTTCTATTTCATCTCGTTTTACACCGCTGGCGAGTAGCCTGCTGCGCTTGCTGCGCCCTAATGAATGCCCTGTATGTATCAGTGGAATACTTAATTGATGAGATAATAGTGTTCCGACATAACCGGCATCAGCATAATGGCTATGAATAACATCTGGCGTGAGATTATGGTTATGCAAATAAGTCAAAAGGTTATCTGAGAAAATTTCGAGATGATCCCAGAGCTGCTCTTTCGGTAAATAAACCTGATCAGCACAATCAATTCTTACAATTCTGACATTATCACTCAGCGCTTCTATGTGATGACAATAGTCAGTACTGACAGCTTTATCAACAAGGCGTCTTGTAACAAGGTCAACACGGGTAACTTCTGGCTGTTCTCCGAGAGCACGTGCCAGCTCTACAACATACTTGGTCTGGCCTCCTGTATCAGCATCACACCCCAGTTCAAGATCATGGCCACGAATTAAACCATGAATACTGATCAAAAGTATGTGAAGACCGTTTTTTTCTGTCGTGCTGTTATTATCCATATAGCAAGTTTTTCTTATATTCCATAAAATTAAAAGAGTATCTCAGATCATAATCCTTAGAGAGATTAATCAGCTAGTAAGCTTCCAGATGTCATTGTTATATTCTTGCATGGTCCTGTCAGTAGAAAACCGGCCACTGCAGGCTGTATTCATAAGACTCATTTTCAGCCAGACTGAGCGATCACTATAAGCCTGTGATGCTCTTTCTTGTGCATCGACGTAACTCCTGAAATCGGCAAGTGTTAACCACGGATCATGCGGATTTAACAGCGAGTGAATTATTTCATCAAAGATTCCACTTTCAAATGAATTAAAATGCCCGCAGCTTAAAAGATGCATAACTTTCTTTAGATCAGCATCCTCTGAAATGTATTTCTCAGGCTTGTAGTTTTCTCTCAGTGCGTCAACTTCATCGGCTCTCAAACCAAACAGGAAGAAGTTTTCAATGCCTACAGATTCAAGAATTTCTATATTGGCACCATCATAAGTACCAACTGTTACTGCACCATTCATCATGAATTTCATGTTACCTGTTCCTGATGCTTCTTTTCCTGCGGTTGAGATCTGTTCAGACAGGTCTGTTCCGGGGCAGATTATCTCCATTTTAGAAACACCATAATTAGGAATAAATACCAGTTTTAATTTATTTCCAACTTGCGCATCATTATTTATTACATCTGCCACATTATTAATCAGTTTGATAATTGATTTCGCAAGACGGTAACCCGGTGCTGCCTTACCACCGATCAGAACACAACGATTAATCCAGTTTTTTGTATTTCCTTCTTTAATACGACTGTAAAGATGAATAACATGTAATACATTTAGTAACTGACGTTTGTATTCGTGTATTCTTTTAACCTGAACATCAAATAGAGAATTGACATCAAACTCGACATTACATTCTTCTTTAATCAGATCAGCCAGTCGCTGTTTATTTTTAGATTTAACAGCATACCAATGCTCTAAAAAGTCGTTATCATCTGTGTATTTTTTTAGCTGACTAATCTGAGATAAATCACGCACCCAGTCAGTACCGATTTTTTCTGATATAAGACTCGTCATAAGCGGGTTAGAATGTGCTATCCAGCGCCTTGGTGTTACACCATTTGTTTTATTATTAAACTTTTCAGGCCAGAGCTCATAAAAATCTCTGAATAAACCTTCAGTAAGAAGCTGTGAATGTAAGGCCGCTACGCCATTAACTGAGAAACTGCCTGCAATGGCAAGATAAGCCATGCGAACATATTGAACATCACCTTCTTCAATAATAGACATTCTTATCTGTCTTTCAGTATCTCCCGGCCATTTAGCTGAGACCTGCTTGAGAAATCTCGCATTAATTTCATAAATAATTTGCAATAAACGAGGTAGCAGCGTCTTAAATAAAGACACCGGCCATTTTTCAAGGGCCTCTGGTAACAATGTATGGTTAGTATAGGCCATTGTTTGAGAAGTTATATTCCAGGCATCATCCCATGTTAAATAGTGCTCATCTATCAACAGGCGCATTAACTCCGCAACTGCAATAGTGGGATGCGTATCATTCATCTGAAAGACATTCTGGGCCGCAAACTGACTAAAGTCATTGCCTTCATTAATAACCCACATCCGCATAACATCCTGCAAGCTTGCAGAGGCTAGGAAATATTGCTGCTTTAAACGCAATTCTTTACCATTTTCACTAGCATCATTGGGATAAAGCACCATGCTAATATTTTCAGCATTATTTTTAGCTTCTACAGCTTCCGAGTAACTGCCTGCATTAAAGTCTTCCAGACTAAAGACATTGGTTGCACTGGCACTCCATAAACGCAATGTGTTAACCGTATCATTTTTATAACCTGAAATGGGCACATCATAGGGTATGGCCAGCACATCTGACGTATCAAGCCAGACAACATGGGGCTTTCGATTGAAATTAGTCACCCACTCGACACGCCCACCAAATTTTATTACCTGTGTAAATTCAGGACGCTCAAGTTCCCAGGGGTTATCATCTCTTAGCCAGTGATCAGCTTCTTCTACCTGAAAGCCATTTTGAATTTTCTGCCGAAACATTCCATACTCATACCGAATACCATAACCAACTACCGGTAGTTTTAAGCTAGCACAACTGTCCATAAAACAGGCAGCAAGTCGTCCCAGACCGCCATTACCTAAACCGGCATCATGTTCTTCAGTAATAATCTCTTCAAGATCCAGTGCAAATTTGTTCATTGCAGACCTGCTTTCATCACTGATATCAAGATTGAGAATATGATTACCTAATGAACGACCAATTAAAAATTCGAGCGACATGTAATAAGCTTTTCTTACACCTTTCTCCTCGTAGACTTTCCAGGTATTTCGCCAGTCCGTCATTATCCGGTCCCGAATACTTAATGATAAGGCTTCATAGAGATAAAAAGGTACACATCCTATAAACCTGCCCAGGTGGCGGGATAGGTAATGTTCGAAATCATGAGCTAAAGAATCACTATCATTAGATAATCTTTTTAACTCAGAAGGATTATAGTTGCAGGTTGTTTTTTTATTACCCATGACTTTACCTCTGATACAGACTCATAAATTCGGTTATTTTTTGATTGATTTCAGGCCTGATCTGACCCCATTCAAAACGCCATTGCCAGTTACCTTCAATCGTTCCGGGAATATTCATACGTGATTCTGTATTTAGCATCAGTAAATCCTGCATTGGCAAAATACATAAAAATGAAACTGACGAGAATACTGAGCGGATGATGGAAATGACAATCTCTTCGTCAGTTTCCTGTCTGTTATCAAGATAAGATTGAAGAAATATTTTATTGTAACTATTCTCATTACTAGCCCAGCCCAATGTTGTGTCATTATCATGAGTACCACTGTAAACGACATCTGCCGGCTGTTGATTATGCAGAAGATGTGGGTTATCTGGATTGCCATCAAAAGCAAACTGCATGACTTTCATGCCGGGGAATTTAAAGTAATTTTTTAATTCAATGACTTCATCCGTTATAACACCTAAGTCTTCAGCCACTAAGGGTAAATTATTAAACTCCTCAAAGAGTACTGATAACATTTCTTTTCCAGGTATTTCTACCCAGCTGCCGTTAACTGCTGTTTCGTCTGCCCCAGGAATCTGCCAGCATGCCTGTAACCCACGGAAATGATCAATACGTATAAGATCAAATAACTCAAGCTGAGTACGAAAACGCTGTTTCCACCAGTCAAAATAACTTTTAGACATATAAGACCAGTCATATAGCGGATTGCCCCAGCGCTGGCCTGTTTCTGAAAAAGCATCAGGTGGAACACCGGCAACAAACTCCATCTCACCATCTGAATTCATTAAAAAATTGTCTCGCTCAGCCCATACGTCAGCACTGTCTCGTGCCACAAATATTGGCATATCTCCGAATATCTCAACATTATGCTGCTTTGCATAAGCACGAATTTCATGCCATTGTGTAAAAAAAATAAATTGTTCAAAAACAACTTCATCAATGCGTTGTTTAAGATTATTTTTTAGCTTTTTAAGTGCAGCCTGTTCCCGGTGGCGAATATCAGATGGCCATTCATACCAGGGCTTATCATCAAACTTTTCTTTACAGGCAATAAATAATGCATAATCATCTATCCAAGATTGATGTTCAGCAGTAAAAACGGAAAGTTTATGGTGCCATTCCGCTATCTCACTTGTATAAAACCTTTCAGATGCAACTTTTAAACAATTCAATCGTAATGCATCAGATTTTTCATTTTTATTGATATCTGAAATATTTAACCAGCCTCTGTCAATCAACCAGTCAAGGCTGATTAATAATGGATTGCCAGCATGTGATGATAAACACTGATAAGGGGATTTATCGCTATGTGTTGATCCAAGTGGCAGCATTTGCCAGACTTTAAAACCATTAGCATTTAAAAACTCGATGAATCTGTATGCCTGATGACCGATATCACCATTGTTATATTCACCAGGCAACGAAGTGGGATGCAGCAGAACACCTGCACGTCTTTGATAATTAACCGAACTGACTGGCCTATTATTATTCATATATCAAGCATGCTTGCCGGGCAACATAGCACCACCCATTGTGGGATGGCCTGTTCCGAACGAAAATGCAACTGATAAATAATCAGGTGGTTCAGTTTTAAGAAGCTGATACAGGTTACCGAGATGCAATCGATACTGTTCATCAAAAGCGATTACAGATTCAGCGGAATTATATTCCCCAAACCACCAGAACCAGTCAGAACTTTCACAGGTTGCGAGCTGCATCTCTGCGAGTAGTGTTTCCTCGTGTGATAAACGTCCTTCTTTGATAACTTTGTCATAGGTTTTTTTTGCTTCGACCAGCATATCCCAGGCATGATTTTTATCTTTTTCTCCTATCCAGGTTGAAAAAGTTCCATAGACCCAGCTGCCTGCGACAATTTCCTGCAAGCTTATCGTATTTTTACAGTTCTCTAAATATTCAGTATAGGTTGTTAACTTGATTGTGTTATGGGCTGATAATTTTTCATAAAGTGCTGATAAAAAATGATAGCCATTTTGCGGGTAGTATTCCCATGCATTTTCACCGTCCAGAATAATGGATACCACCGCATCTTTACGGGATTCACACTGTTGTGAAATTTGTTCTAAATTATGCACCAGATTTGCCACCGCATCATCAGCATGCCAGTCAGAATATTTGAAGCCTATCAGATCAGATAAACCATCATCTCTGAAAAAACATGTGATATCAGTCTCACGGTATTTATAAGCAGAATAGATGCATTCTTCAGCATCCGCTGCGGACTTCTTCAGTGAATTTCTCAGCACCGTTTCACCGCTTGCAAGCCATTTAACACCTGACTCTGATAGTAACTCGATCGTTTCTGCACTAATACTGCCTTCGGAAGGCCAGCAACCATTTGGCACAAACCCGAAATAATACTTAAAGACCTCGATACCTTTTTTCATATGCCATATTGCCCTGCTCTCTCCACCGGGATATGTATCAGCCAGTGGCAAAACAGCATCTGGCATCGCTTCTTCTGCTGATTTTAAATCAAGAAGTAACGGTACTATCGGGTGTGCATAAGGCGTCATTGTTAATTCAATAACTCCATCCTCCGCCAGTTTTTTATAGCGTTTAATTACGCCACCTATTAGTTCACTAATAGTCTCAACAAGTAAATGTCGGTCATGAAAACTAAAATGAGACACCTTCTCTGTTAAATTTTTTATTCTATTATCTGAAAGACGCACAGTTTCTGATATCCATGCAAGGTGATACCAGACCAGTAAATCAAAGAAATACTGCTCAGAATAATATTTAATAACGTCCGGGTCTTTTACTGCATCCTCAGCCATTATTACCAGTTTTTTAAAGGCATCGAAACGATCGATAAGACGTTCTTTGTTGGCTCTTAAACAGTCTTTAATAATTTTTAATCGTTTATCGGTGTCAGCTGATAACACAGGGTCTGCCAGCGCTGAAAGCAGCGGATCTCTTAACGCCCGTCCCCGATTTAGATAACTATCCAGCTGTTCAGCGTAATCATCAATTTGTTCGAGCAAAACCGGTGCAAAATTTACAACAGCACGGGCATCTTTATTATTTTCAAGATGCGCTGCCATATCAACATAGTCTTTTATTGTATGCAGATATGCCCACGGCAAATGGTATTCACCATTACGAAGATCGCGATATTCTGGCTGGTGCATATGCCAGTATATAACAACATTTAAAAGTGCTGACTGATCTGTATTATCTGACATAATGCGTATCTTGCCCCAGCATTTCAGGTGTAACTAATACCACGCCATTTGGCGATACATGAAAACGTTTTTTGTCCTCTTCAAGATTGTGACCAATAACGGTTCCATCCGGAATATTGCATGACTTTTCTATAATGGCATGAAAAATCTGACAATTTTTTCCGATCTTCACATCCGGTAAAATAACGGATGAATCAATGGTTGTATAACTACTGATCGTGACGTGTGAAAATAATAATGAATGACAGACATGAGCACCGGAAATAATACAACCACCTGATACCATAGAGTCCACCGCCATGCCCCGTCGCTTATCTGAATCAAATATAAATTTTGCAGGTGGTAATTGCTCCTGGCTAGTCCATATAGGCCACTCGTCATCATAGAGGTTAAGTTCAGGTGTCACTCCAATTAATTCAAGATTCGCTTCCCAGAATGCATCAACAGTGCCCACATCTCGCCAGTAGGCTTGTACACTGTTATTAGAGCTAGTGAAGGGAAACGCAATCACCCTGTATTTCTGAATTGCGGCTGGAATGATGTCTTTTCCGAAATCCCGACTGGAGTTTGGTGTTTCTGCATCACGAATTAATATTTCAAACAGCAGGTCCGTATTAAAAATATAGATACCCATCGAACACAAAGTTTTGTCATCTTTTCCGGGAATAGCTTCCGGCTGTTCCGGTTTTTCTTTAAAACTGTGTATACGGTACTCGTCATCGACACCCATGACTCCAAATGCTGAAGCTTTATCGATATCAACTTCGATACAACCCACCGTGATATCAGCATTACTTTCGACATGCCGAGCTAACATTTCGCCATAATCCATTTTATAGATGTGATCACCCGCCAGAATCAAAACAAATTCCGGTGAGTGCGAGCGAATAATATCCAGGTTCTGATATATGGAATCGGCCGTGCCAGCGTACCATGACGCCTCTATTCGTTGTTGTGCCGGAAGCAGCTCGACGAACTCACCAAATTCACCGCGCAAGTGTCCCCAGCCTTTTTGTATATGTAAATTTAATGAGTGTGATTTGTACTGAGTTATTACGCCTATGCGACGAATACCAGAATTAATACAGTTAGATAGTGGAAAATCAATTATTCTGAACTTACCACCAAACGGAACAGCAGGTTTAGCGCGCCAGTGTGTTAATTGCTTTAAACGTTCTCCCCGGCCGCCAGCCATAATTAATGCCAGAGTATTACGGGTCAGATTACTTACAAAGCGTGGTGATTTCTGATTCATACGCACTTCTCTCTTCATCCTGTAGATAGACTGCAATAGCTCGGCTAATTGATTAACAAGTATCTGCGGTTATCATTACAATAAAGTTACTGCAAAAACCAAGCCAGCTGAATAAATCCTTTTTAGGTCAAAAAAGATTATAAAAAAATGATATAGGCATCATAAATATGCATTTAAAAAATTGTTGTTCATTTATCGCATCAATTAAGTGCATAATGAAGTTAAACTAAAGATTAAGATAGTTACCGGCACATCAATGACTCAGATAAGTCATACTTTATTAAGCACCTTAGGCAAGAGACGACCTATTGTGCACGAAAGTTGCTTAATATCTATGTAACAAAAAAATCTAAATAAGAATATGCTACTTAATGGATAAGTCGTTCGATGATTATAAACAACTCAGTTCAATCAGACACTATAAGTACTATACATAAATCAACACGGCATGATTTAAAACTCATTGAACAGGCTAACCATTATGACCCTTTTAGTGTATTAGGCAAACACAAGACTGAAGAGTCTTCCTATACGATTGTTTATTCTCCTGATACAGTGGCATTAACATTAACGAAGCAGCTGTTAAAAACCTTCCGCTTAGGTGATAGTGATTTTTTTATCTATCCCGACGCTATTGATGAAGAGCACTATCTTATAAATCGTACTGATAACGATGATAATATTTTTTCATACCATGACCCGTATAGTTTTAACCGACAAATAAGTGATTTTGATTTAAACCTGTTTGCATCAGGCCAGCACTTACATATTTACGAAATCCTTGGATCACACCCTAAGACAATTAACGATATTAAAGGCGTGCTGTTTGCCACATGGGCGCCCAATGCCAGTCGTGTCAGTGTCGTCGGTGACTTTAACAACTGGGATGGGCGGCGACACCCAATGCGATCACTGGGACAAAGCGGCGTATGGGAATTATTTATTCCAGAACTGGATAAACATTCGCTTTATAAGTTCGAAATTAAAAATAGAGATAGCGGAAAGCTCGTCTCAAAATCAGATCCTTATGCACAACAACTTGAACTCAGACCAAAAACCGCCTCAGTCGTAACAGACAGCTCAGCATACACATGGTCTGACACAAACTGGCTGACTCAGCGTAAACTACTCGACTGGCTACACAGCCCCATTTCTATCTATGAATGTCACCTTGGTTCGTGGCAACGCGACGATAACGGTGGCTTTCTAAACTATAAAGAGTTAGCACATCGGCTGGTTGATTATATAAGACAAACCGGTTTTACTCATATTGAATTATTACCTATTACAGAACATCCACTGGATGCATCATGGGGATATCAAACCACCGGATATTTTTCACCAACACGTCGTTTTGGTGATGCCGATGACTTTCGTTATTTTGTCGATTACTGCCATCAGCATGAGATCGGCGTGATACTTGACTGGGTACCTGCTCACTTCCCTAAAGATGAACACGGGCTGGCATTGTATGACGGTAGCGCACTGTATGAACATGAAGACCCTCGTCGTGGCGAACATCGAGACTGGGGCACACTGATTTATAACTATGGCCGTAATGAAGTTAAAAATTTTCTGACATCAAGTGCAATCTTCTGGTTACAGGAATTTCATATTGATGGATTACGTGTCGATGCGGTGGCATCAATGTTATACCTTGATTACTCACGCGAGCATGGTGACTGGATTCCAAATCAACATGGTGGCAATGAAAATATTGAAGCCATTGAATTCATGCGTCACCTTAATACGGTTACACACAGCAAATTCCCCGGCACTATGATTATGGCAGAAGAATCTACAGCATGGCCTCAAGTCACCCGACCAACAAAAGTTGGTGGTTTAGGTTTTAGTACCAAATGGAATATGGGCTGGATGCACGATAGCTTAAGTTACTTTTCACATGATCCTGTTCATCGTCATTATCATCATGACAAGCTGACTTTTGGCTTGTTATATCTCTTCACAGAGAATTTTATACTGCCATTTTCTCACGATGAGGTTGTACACGGTAAAAGCTCAATGCTCAATAAAATGCCGGGTGATGAATGGCAACGTTTTGCAAATCTGCGTTTACTCTACACCTATATGTTCACATACCCCGGAAAAAAACTGTTATTTATGGGTTGCGAATTTGCTCAGGGGGATGAATGGAATCATGATAAAAGTCTGGACTGGTATGTCTTACAATACCCACTACACAGCGGCGTTAAGAATCTTATCTCGGATCTGAACAGCTTATACCGGAATCAAAATGCACTGCATCAGTATGACTTCGATCATTGTGGTTTTGAATTGATAGATTGCAATGACACAGATCAGTCCGTACTGTCTTATTTACGTAAAAGTGATAGCGAATATATTATTACCATATTGAATTTCACTCCCGTTATACGAGAGAATTATCGTATCGGTGTACCAGAGGCAGGTGAATATGAAATTATATTTAATTCGGATTCAGAATTCTACGCCGGTAGCAACAGTGGTAGTCATTCAATTATCCAAAGCGACGACGCAGAATGGATGAATCGACCTTCCTCATTAAGCTTAACACTGCCACCATTAGCCGGACTCATTATTAGAATAGTAACATGAATAAAATTCTTTATATCACAAGCGAAGCCTTTCCTTTAATAAAAACAGGCGGACTAGCCGATGTTGCAGGCAGCCTGCCCATAGCATTATTAAAACAGTCGCAGGATGTCCGTTTATTACTGCCTGCCTATCCTGAAATCATCAGAAAAATTTCAAAGTCTAAGACCATTGCAACCCATTCATATTATGACCTTGAAGTATCAGTTATTGAAACACGCCTTCCCTCAAGTAATGTAATCGTATGGTTAGTCGATTGCCCTGCAGTGTTTGACCGTCCCGGTGGTCCATACATGGATCAACACGGAGAGGCCTGGGAAGACAATGCACTGCGCTTTGCAGTTCTTTGTCAGGCCGCTGTTGATATTGCAATGGATAAACTTAACTTAAACTGGCAACCGGATATCGTACACTGCAATGACTGGCAAACCGGTCTGGTTCCCGCCCTGCTCAGCCTGCAACATCCCAGGCCAGCCACTGTATTTACCATCCATAATCTGGCTTATCAGGGTAATTTTAGTAACCAGACTTTTACTGATCTTAACTTACCAGATGAACTCTGGCATATGGAAGGACTTGAGTTTTATAACCAGCTTTCATTTATGAAAGGCGGCCTTGTATACGCCGATAAAATAAATGCGGTTAGCCCAAATTATGCAAAAGAAATTTTACAACCCGATTTTGGTTATGGACTGGACGGATTATTAAAAAGCAGACAAACTGATCTCAGCGGCATTGTTAATGGCATTGATGAAAAACACTGGAACCCCGGAACAGATAATCTCATCACACAAAAATATAACCGTCGCACACTCAGTAAAAAAGTCTTAAACAAAACATCACTGCAGAAACACTTCTCTTTACCCGTTGATGAAAAGATCCCGATGATCGGTATGGTGGGCAGATTAGTAGAACAAAAAGGTCTCGATATTATTATTCAAAGCCTTAAAGAATTGGTTAAAATGAAATTACAGATTATTATTCTTGGCACAGGTGATTTGTATTATGAAATTCAATTAACTGAATGGGCTGGTAAATATTCAGACAGATTGAAAGTAATGATAGGATACAATGAAGAACTTGCTCATCGCATAGAAGCAGCCAGTGATATCTATTTAATGCCCTCTACATTTGAACCCTGTGGATTGAACCAGTTATATAGTCTTCGTTATGGTACCTTACCCATTGTAACAGCCGTTGGCGGTCTGGCCGATACAGTAAGAGATACAAATAAAAACAGCATTGCCAATAAAACAGCAAACGGCTTTGTTCTTACAGAACCTACTGCCGAATGCCTGACAAGCACCGTTACGAAGACACTGGAGTTATATAAAAAATCAGACACATGGCGTCAGCTACAAGATAACGCCATGTGTTTTGATTCATCCTGGGTATCAAGCGCAAGTCGGTATATCAAACTATACAGACAAGCGCTTGATAAGGTTATTTAATATTTTTTGAAATCATTATTGAAGTGATTCCTTAGTCGAGACAGACAGGCAATCATCCCGCCAGAGACAAGCCGTTTGATCACAATCCCCGGATATAGCTGATGAAAAACAACCAAAATTACCTTCGGTTAATTGTATCGTCTGTATCAACTCAGCTTTCTTCATACGGGAGTATTTAATACCCAGATCTTTTGCCAACACGCGTATTTCTTGCATATTCATAAGATAACCCTCCAGTTAACTATGTTTAAAAAAAATTTAGCGATAACTTGTAACGAGTTATCGCTATCTATAAAACGGCAGCCTGATCAACGAACCAGTTAATATCACCAATCCTGTTTACTGGCAGCTTTTCTCCCTGCTTTATACGCGTTAATACACTTGCTTTTGATTCGCCAGCTGTCAGAACCATGCGTATTCTTGCTTCAGATAATTTTTTTATACTGAATGAAACACGTTCTTGCGGGGGTTTAGGTGAGTGATAAACCGGTACAATGTCACGACTATCATTTAACGCGTCATTCCCTGGAAATAAACTTGCTGTGTGTCCATCCTCGCCCATTCCAAGAAAAACAACATCAATAACATCCAGTTTTTTTACTTCATTGGTAAACAGATCAACTGACTTTTCAATGCCAAGTTCCGTTGGTATTGTGTGAAAAATACCAGCCGGTATTTTTGACCATAAATTATTTTTTAACATGACATCATTTCTATCAGAATCACCGGCTGATAGCACCCTTTCATCCCCCGGATACCATTGAACCTTGTCCCATGGCAAATCCATTTCAGAGAGATACTGAAGACATTGTTCAGGAGATTTTCCACCCGGCAAAACCACATGGCACACACCTCTTTCACTCACACTGTTGCGAATCGCTTCTGCCAGAAACTTCGCAGCTTCTTTTGAAGCATGACTAAAGTCTTTATATATAAACCATTTATGCATTTATTTAGCTCGGTTTGTGCCAGCCACCAACACAATCTTCAAACAATTTATCCATACCTGCTATATCCCATGTTCCTGATCGATAACGTTCAACAGATATTCTGTCTTTCCACGCATTTAAGATCGGTTCAATAATTGACCAGGATTCCTCAACCTCATCTCCGCGTGAAAATAGGGTAGCATCTCCCGTTAGTACGTCATGCAACAGTACCTCATAAGCATCAGACACATCTGAACCGTCATGCGAATACGGAGCCCGCATCACCATCCGTTGTGTATCTGTTGTAAGCCCCGGCATTTTTGCATTCATTCTAAGTGCAATACCTTCATCGGGGTGCACACGAAACACCAGTGAATTTGCATGCGGTGGATTAGCATGTGTATCAAACAGATTGAATGGTGGTTTACGAAAACGTATCACAATTTCAGAAACACGTTTAGGCAAGCGTTTTCCCGTCCACAAAATAAAAGGCACGCCCTGCCAGCGCCAGTTGTCAATATTAAAACGTATGCCTGTAAATGTTTCGGTTACCGATTCCGGTGATACACCTTCTTCGGCCACATAAGCATTTATTTTTTCATCATTCAGCTGTCCTGAACCGTATTGAGCAGCTACAGTCTGCTCTTTAATAATATTATCTTCAAACGGCCTTACAGCGCGTAATACTTTTATCTTTTCATCTCGTACGGCATCAGCCGTAAATTCAACCGGTGGTTCCATTGCAACCAGTGTCATTACCTGCATTAAATGACTTTGAATCATGTCACGCAATGCGCCCGATTTCTCATAATAGTTAGCGCGGTATTCGATACCAATTGATTCTGCCGCTGATATTTGAATATGGTCAATAAAATTCCGGTTCCAGAGCGGTTCAAGAATGCTGTTTGCAAAACGATAGACCAGTAAGTTTTGCACACTTTCTTTTCCCAGATAATGATCGATACGATATATTTGTGATTCGTCTAACAATGCCTGCAGCTCATTATTTAACTGTTTTGCACTTTCAAGATCCATACCGAATGGTTTTTCAATAACCATTCTTCTGAAACCTTCGCTTTCCTGAGTTAAGCCCAGTTTATGCAATCCAGCAGCAACAGTCGTATACCATCGTGGCGGGATTGCACAATAGAACATGGCGTTAACTGAGCCCTGAATTTCTTCCAGAGATTCCGCTAAATCACTGTATGTTTTTTCTTCCTGTAAATCACCACTCACCATTTTGAACATGGAAGTGAAAGATAACCACTGATCTTCAGTCATATCTATTTCAGGTGCGTAGGTTCTGAATCCCAGATACAACTCGTTAAGCCATTCTTCTTTAGTACGGTCTTTTAGTACACCAATAACTCTGCTTTCAGCATGCAATAAACCACAGCGCAACATTTTCACAAGCGCCGGCATAAGTTTTCGTTTTGTAAGATCACCACCCGCGCCGAGTATGACAATATTCACTGGCATTGTCGGCTCACCAATACACTGAGTTACGTTGGACTCTTCCATTTAAGCTCCAAAATTAATCTCTATTATTTAACCGGTCGAATCGTATGCCCACCAAACCCTGCTCGCATAGCATTCAGTACTTTACCTGCAAAAGCATCATCCTGACGGCTTCGAAAACGCATTTGTAAGGCCAGTGTTAAGACTGGTGTTGGGACTCCAAGATCAATAGAGTCCTGAACAGTCCAGCGCCCTTCTCCCGAGTCATCAACATAATCACTGAGTGCGGATAAACTTTTATCACTATCAAATGCATCGGCTATTAAATCCAGTAACCATGATCTCACTACGCTGCCATGTTGCCAGATCTCTGATATTTGAGCGAGATCCAGATTCATTTCTTTTTTTGCCTCAAGCAGTTCAAAACCTTCTGCAAATGCCTGCATCATTCCGTATTCAATACCATTATGAACCATTTTTACATAATGACCGGCACCGGCAGGACCAACATGGCCCCAACCTTTATCTTTTGCAGGTGCCAGTGTTTCAATTGCCGGTCTAATCATGGCAATGGCCTCATCGGTACCACCTAGCATAATGCTATAGCCATTTTCTAAGCCCCAGACACCACCAGATGTACCCGAGTCAACAAAGTGTATATGTTTTTGCTGGAGGTATTCAGCTCGTTGTTTGCTTAAATTGAAATTTGAATTACCGCCATCAATTAACAGATCCCCTGCTGAGACACCGGCTTCAAATAGTGCTTCGATGGTTTCATCGACATATTGATGCGGCACCATTAACCAGATTGATCTTGGTCCATCTAAATTTTTTATTAAGCCTTGAAGTGATGAAGCAGCAACGATATTTCCATGCTCATCAGCGAGTTTGTTAACACTATCCTGATCAACATCATAAGCCACGACTTCATGTCCATCGTTTACTAAACGGCGCACCATGTTTGCACCCATTTTCCCAACACCGATCATTGCGAGCTTCATAAAACACCTTTACAGTTTTTAGAACAGACTAATGGCTAATATATACCTGCTTTACCGATAAATAAAACTTAGCAAGGTTTATACCATTAAAACATAAACATAGAATGTTATGAGTCTTTGCACATTTCCTCTGTTATATACCAGAACTTACCGCCATAAATAACTGGTATGAGTTATGCACTTATACCCATTAACTGACTGTAACTATTTTTAAAGTATCAATAAGCACTGTTTTAGAACAGGAATAACATTTTTAAATTCAAATAAATGAGTAAATAGCTCAAAAATAGTGCATATGAAATATTACAGAATTATTAAAAACTGATAGTAAAAGATATAGGATGGTAAAAGATATGGACAAAACAACTCTGGCGATCATTCTTGCAGGAGGCGAAGGCAGTCGACTGCAACCTCTGACTAAATTAAGAGCGAAACCATCTGTTCCTTTCGGTGGTAAATATCGTATTATTGACTTCAGCTTAACAAATTGCCTGCACTCCGGCGTGAGACGCATACTGGTGCTTACTCAATATAAGTCACATTCACTGCAAAAACACTTACGTGATGGCTGGTCAATATTTAATCCTGAACTCGGTGAATATATCACCCCTGTTCCCGCTCAAAAGAGACAGGGTAATAATTGGTATCAAGGTACAGCAGATGCTATATATCAGAATAACTACTTACTGGAGCGTAGTGATGCCGACTACACACTGATTCTGTCCGGTGATCATATTTATCGTATGGACTACGATTGCATGATTAAGACTCATAAGCAGCATAATGCCGATGCAACTATTGCCTGTATGAAGGTTCCAGTTTCCGAAGCAAACCAGTTTGGCATAATGTCGGTAGATGATGAGCATCGAATTATCCAATTCGAAGAAAAACCAGAACAAGTAAAACCCTGCGGAGATGACCCGGATCATGTTCTCGCATCGATGGGAGTTTATATTTTTAATACCGATTTTTTAATTAAGATACTGGAAGAGGATAGCCAGAACGAACACTCAAGTCATGACTTTGGTAAAGACATTCTGCCTGCACTACTTCACACACATAAAGTCTATTCTCATCCATTTGGCGAAGATGACGGACGAGTATCACCCGATAAATACTGGAGAGATGTCGGTACAATAGAGTCATACTATCAGGCCAATATGGATTTGCTCGAATCAATACCACCTCTTGATTTATATCAGAATGACTGGCCAATCCGTTCATATCAGTCACAAACCCCGCCTGCTCGTGCAGTACCCGGCATATCCGGCAATGAAGGTATTTTCATCAATTCGATCCTTGCAGGTGGCACTATTATTTCCGGAGCCAATGTTGCTCATTCTGTTTTGTCACAAAACGTTTATATTGATGATGGCTCCATGATTGAAAACTCTGTTATCTTTGATGGTGTTAGTATTGGCAAACGCACTCGATTAAATAAATGCATAATAGATAAGAACGTTTCCATACCAGATGGAGAAATTATTGGATATGATAAAACTAAAGATAAACAACGATTCACAGTAACCGATACGGGTATCGTAGTTATTCCAAGCGGCTACATTTTTGAAAACAACACTAACAAAAATACGTCCGCAAAATAAAAAACCTAAGGCTATTACATTAGACTGATTGCTTAAATCAGAAACATGTAAATACTGCGGTCGGCAAAAGGACTTTATCTACTTCTAGATACAAGTACTTGATGACAGTCAATTATTGATTAGTCTATCTTCCCCTGCCAGACAGTTTAGTGAAATTGATAATAACAAGCTGACAAAATACTGGGGTTATTACTCTTGTAAATACCAGCGAGCAATTTCTGTATACCTGAGTTTTCCATCTATCATTTCAGAGTTCAATAAAACAAAATCGCTGACTTTCCATGAGATTGTTACAAAAGGTTTATGCATGATATGTTTTTCAGAACGCTTAATAACGGTAATGTGAGGTTTGAATTTTCTGCATTCTTCAGGCAACCCGTTCTCAATACAAATATTCTCTAACTCATCAACAAGGTCAGATAATGCATCAGGGATCATGTCTGGAACGAGCACTGTAATTTCAGGTTTTATCCAGAACTTCTGCTCTCTTATATGCAGTGTAAATGTCGCTTTCTTAAGATTATTGACTGAGTTCAAGAGCGAGTTCATAATTTCTTCTTTTATTGAGCCTATATACCGAAGTGTCAGGTGAAGTTTTTCCTCTTCAACAACTTTTTCATATTTAGTATGTTTCAGCTCCAGAACCGCTCGATTGAACGCATTAGTGGTTTTTTGATCCGGTACTAATGCAAAAAACAAACGTGACATGATGATCGATACAAACCTTTAGAAGACGTACAATTATTATTGTTTATCTTGACGAAGTCGATCACGGTACTGACCTTTTGCAAATTGCTGCAAGTCTTCTACCGTATCTGTTTCATCGACAATTTCTCTGCCCAGCATTGTTTCGATTGCATCTTCAAGTGTGACGATACCGGCCGTCTGACCAAACTGATCTTCAACTAAAAACAAATGTTCTCGCTTCTTAATAAAAAGGTCTAATAATTGCTGTACCGGCAAGTTTTCAGACACACGGTTAACCGGCTTTGAGTAATCACTAATCAGATTATCACCTTTTCCCTCCCGCTCTGCTATAAACAGCTCTCGATTCGTCACCAGACCTGTAATCTCGTCGTGATTTTCTTTAAAAACGGGTAAACGTGAATATTGTCTGGTTTTAAGGTCTTCCAGCGCATTACTGACTGTCGTATTTTCATCAAGACTGTGCATAACACTACGTGGCGTAAGAATATCTTCGGTTTTAATTTCACGAAGACGCAAGACATTAGCAAGGTATTCATTTTCCTGGCTTACCAATGAACCCATTTTATGCCCAAGTGATGCCAGCGCAATAATCTCTTCACGACTGATTTCATCAGGCTTATTTTTGCTAAATAGCTTGGTAATAAGCGTTGAGAACCAGACCAATGGATAGACCAGTTTAATCAGCCAGTAAATGATGTGTGCCGATGGCAATGCTAACTGTCGCCAAAAATTAGCACCAATTGTCTTTGGAATAATTTCAGAGAAATAAAGAATAGCCAGCGTTAATAAAACAGCAATCAGAGTTTCCCAGCGTGCACCAAACACATAGGAGGCCTGTGCACCGACCCCTGCAGCCCCCATGGTATGGGCAAAGGTATTTAATATTAATATACTGGAAATTGACTCATCAAGACGTTCTTTAACTCTGGTTAGCACTTTACCGCCATTAGCATGCTTTTCAGAAACACTCTCAACATAACTTGGCGTTATGGAGAGCAAAACGGCCTCAAGAATCGAACAGAGAAAAGAAACACCTATCGCAATAACCAGATAAAGAATAAGTAATGTCATAATGCTTTATTATTAATCCTGTTTGAGAGCCTGATAGATCAAGACTCGACTACTTTGTATCAAATGATGTAGTAATAGTTATTAATATGGCTGAGGTTTCAACAGAAGTCCAGAATACAGATAAGCCATTTCACGATAAAAACTACTCATCCACTTCTTCATCATAATCATTCGGTATCAGAGGATCTATGAACTGATCCAGTGATTTAATATACTTCAGCTTACCGTTTTCATCAGTTTCACCGTGCGCCGTATCCAGTATATTCTCTAAACAATAGAGTGATACCCTGGTCGGCATTTTAGTAAAACCAGCATTCGACTGTTTTTCTTTTGCTGGCAGTAAGTCCGGCTGTGCACTAAATATTCTATCCAGACACTCAAATACCCTTTCGTTTGTTCTATCTTTTGAAAATTTGAAAAACTCATGATCATTATTAATTGATTCGCCGTAAGTAAAATCAAGATAGTGAATGTTATCGATAATATAGTGCCGGTGATTCTGGCCTAATCTTTCTGTTTTCTTTAATTGCAGAAATGTTTTACGCTGAGATGATGCCCATAATATAAAATCATGAAAGTTAATTGTAATATATAATTTTGCAGAATCTGATAAATTATTTTTAAGCTTACTAACCCAGTGATGTTCGTCAGCATTTACATCGGCCTGATGCAATATAATATTTCTAAACTGCATTGGCAGATCAGATGATGTGATCAACACATTCTTTAACAGAAAGTTACCCATGCTATGTACCAGCAGCACTGGCAAATCTGTTAAATCCATTTTTTCTTTTACTAGTTGCAACGCCTCCAACAGGTGATTTTTTGATGCTTTAGCATTTTGTAACGCAGGCTTATAATTATTTAATGTATCTTTTAAGTATCTGCTACCGGCATCAGCCGCCAGGTTCCATATACTGGTAACACCAAGTGCCGTCTTAGCAAGATTTTTTACTATAGTTTCTGCTATTTCTGCACCATTTAAAGTCTCGTCAAGCGGTCTTGATGGCCAGGAAAAGGCGATAACATTGACATTATGGTGGTCACTTAAGTTTTTTGACTTTTTTATATTCTCCTCAGGGTCCTGATGAAAACCATGAATAAAGAACACCCAGGGTTTATCTTTATCTTCCTGAGAAATATTGGTGAAAAGAACTGACTCCATTCCTCTGGGATAGAAATGAATAACTTCAGAGTCTTTACTCAATAGACCTGTATGTAAACCGCCAGATCCATCATCAGTCGTATCGAATTGATTACCAAGTAATGAAACGTCAATATCAACAGGACTACTTACCGGTTTAGCCGGTAACGCGCGATTAGTCATCACAATAATCATAGCTGAGCCCTGTAAAAATTAAATCTGGCTTCTCTTAGCTACCCAGTCGTTTCAATTAAAAAACTGAGAAGAAATAAGAAAGGTGTAAGTTTATATTATGGGCTTTCATACCATTCGAGTATGCCTGCCTGTGGAGCAACCTCAGCCCAATGTTCCAGTTCAAAAGAGATACAACACATCCCTGCTGTATTAAAGCTCATTTCCTCACCCGTCAGAATACTTGCTAATTCTGACCAGGTGGGTTCATGCCCAACTAACATCACTGTCTTATCATTATCACTAAGCTGAGTAATCAAACCAGCCATCACTTCAACTGTTGTATTGTAGAGTATGTCGGTAATGCTGGTATCACACTCCCACTGGCCGGCTTCCATTGCAAGCTGCATCGTCGTTTTTGCCCGTGTGGCTGAAGAACAGACAACCAGATCCGGATAGATCTCCCGTTCATTGAGTTGTTCACCCATGAACTTTGCCTGTTGTATGCCATGTTCGGTCAGTACTCTCTCATGGTCGCTGGGCGCATCAAAACCGGATTCAGCATGGCGAAAAATTAATAATCTTAATGACATATGACTACCCTATTTTGCTCGTGAGATAAATTCACCGGTTTCTGTATTAACCTTTATCAACTCTCCTTCAGCAAGATATTCCGGCACCTGTACAACAAGCCCTGTATTTAAGCTTGCAGGTTTGGTACGGGCTGAAGACGATGCTGCTTTCATAGCCGGCGACGTTTCAATAATCTCCAGCGCAACATTTGCCGGCAATTCTATTGATAAGAGCTGGCCTTCCGATAACACCGCTGTAATACCTTCCATACCATCGGTCATGTATTTAAGTTCATGTTCCAGTAACTCATCACTGACACTGTGTTGCTCGTAACTTTCAATATCCATAAATGTGCAGCCATCTGAATCACGAAATAACATCTGTACTGCACGACGTTCTATTTCCATTTCCTGAACATTCTCATCACCTTTATAAGCATGCTCGAATTTTTGACCGCTAACGACATTTTTTCCTTTTACTTTATAAAATGTATTACCACTGCGTGATGACGCTGTTTGTACATGTATATTTTGAATGACAACAGCATTGCCATTATCACTGATGATGCTGCCGCGCTTAAGCTCATTCGCTTTCATACTTTAATCTCTGATTAATAGATATCTATTATAGTACCTGACAAGCTTCATCGAATGTTAGTCTTGGCAGACGATCGAACACTTTATTTTCATCTCCATAACCAATACCACAAATAAAATTGCATTTGGTTTTACCATCAGGGAAAAACTCCTGATTAAGTTTGTCATAGTCCAGACCTGACATGGGACCGCAGTCAAGCCCTAAACTTCTGGCAGCAATCATAAAATAAGCGGCCTGCAGGGAACTATTACGAAAGGCATTTTCTTCAATTTTTTTATCATTCCCTGCAAACCATGAACGCGCATCATCATGAGGAAATAACTGAGGAAGTTTTTCGTAAAACTCCATATCCATTGCAAAAATAACGACTGCCGGCGCTGTCATCGACTTGTCCACATTACCCGGCGACAGGCATTGTTTTAGACGCTCTTTAGCATCATCAGATTGAATGAATATAAAACGACCTGGACATGAATTTGCCGTGGTGGGCCCCATCTTGGTCAATTCATAGATTTCCTGAATAATACCCTCGGGTAATGTTTGATCTGACCAGCCATTTTGACTTCTGGCCGTTAAAAACAATGTATCTAATACGTTTTGATCTAGTTTCTCTGAACTCATAATTTATCTCGTTACTTATTTTGTATGAAATGCATCATAGATTAATTGTGCTAAATTTTTACTGATACCCGGTGTTTTAGCGAGGTCTTCCACGCCTGCTTTAGACACAGCCTGTAAGCCACCAAACTGCTTTAATATGGCCTGACGCCGTTTCGCACCCAGGCCCGGAATCTGTTCCAGTTCCGATGTTGTTCTTGCTTTCTGTCGCTTAGCTCTGTGACCGCTAATTGCAAACCGGTGTGCCTCATCACGAACATGTAAAACCAGATTTAATGCCATTGATTGCTGGCCGGGATAAAGCTCAGAGCCGTCTGTCATTACCAGTTTTTCAAGCCCTGCCTTACGACCTTCACCTTTGGCCACACCAATCAATAAGATATCATCTATTTCAAGATGATTCATGACTTCAATTGCCTGTGACAACTGGCCCTTACCACCATCAATAAACAGTATATCCGGCTTTTTACCTTCGTTTTTCCTGATTTTAGCGTAACGCCTCTTTAAAGCCTGGCGCATAGCAGCATAGTCATCACCCGGCTCAATGCCATCAATATTAAAACGACGATAATCTGTTTTTAAAGGCCCTTCCGGAGTAAAGACAACACAGGAAGCAACTGTCGCCTCTCCCATGGTGTGACTGATATCAAAACACTCAAGTCTGGCCGGCATATGATCAAGATGCAATAAGGCCTGTAAGGCATCAAAACGTTTAACCATACCGGCTGCTGAATTTACCCTTGTCATTAATGCTTTTTCTGCATTTTGTCTGGCCCGATCTAACCAGTGTCGTCTTTCACTGCGAACTGAACTCGATATGTTAACTTTTTTTCCACGCTTCTCTGATAACACCTCAGCAATAATGGGTTCATCATCAAGCTTTTCACTCAGAACGATCTCACCCGGGATCATATTATCAAGGTAATACTGTGGTAAAAACGCATTAAGAATATCACTCTCAGTCATATTCTCCGGTAACTTTGGGAAGTAACTTTTTGTACCAAGGCTTTGACCACTACGAATAAAAAATATTTCAACACAGGCATGCCCGGCATGAGTCGCACAGGCTATAACATCAATATCACCGGCCGTACCTGCCATATACTGCCTTTCAATAACAGATTGTAACTGGCTAATCTGATCTCTGAATTCCGCGGCTTTTTCATATTCAAGGTCGAGCGCGGCCTGCTCCATATTTGTTACCAGGTCCTGCACAACTGTCTGACTTTTTCCTTCTAAGAACT
>Ga0316207_10001843_pt1 | contig 24114 bp, 11 predicted proteins | sample 6weekpyrite_MG_FD_204943 | JGI IMG/M metagenome (GOLD analysis project Ga0316207, IMG submission 204943) | Microbial mat bacterial communities from mineral coupon in-situ incubated in ocean water Damariscotta River, Maine, United States -... | ecosystem: Environmental > Aquatic > Marine >... | reverse complement strand
AAGGAACAACAAAAATGACGTTAAACCCTGCTATTCCGGATGAAATCGTCATTGATAGCGTTTAATCGTTGGAATAAATTGATGAAATAACAGGCCTTAATGTGAGTCTGTGACTCTAAACTCTAGTTAAGAATAATCTCGAAAAAATCCCAAGAACAGTAGTTCTTGGGATTTGGTTAATCACGAATTATAAGATGCTATCAATTATAACTCGGGGCTAAATTCAAACGCTCCCATGTCGTAATCATTACCAACGCTTACACCCAAACCATCACCATCAATACCTCTTTGTGTGCCATTATAATCGTTAGTTTCCCATATTGTGAACATTTCTGATGTATCAACTCCCGAGTCAATTGCTGGTGATCCGGCTAACAATCTGAAATCACCATTTTCGGGATCAACAAACATTGGGTCTTCAGTGATAACATTGAAGCAGTAAGTACAGTAACGAGAAACACCACCTTCAACAATTGAATTGGAGGCAGAAGAAACGGAATTATATTCGTTACCCCACACAATGGAATTTAGGGCAGAAGCACTGAAGACTGCTCGGCGATTACCATATACTACTGAACCGATCAGCCTTCCGCCTGCAACAGCGGCTGCGTCCCCATCGTGATTAGTGATGATACTATTTCGAATATGTCGATCATTGGTATAAGCGCCGACATATATACCACTACCTTGGGACGCGATGTTACTGTCAAGCGTATTACCATCAAATTTCAGAGTCGCATAATTCGCAAATAAAACACCTCCACCGTTGCCAGTCGCTTCGTTTTTCACAAACTTATTATTTGTAATTACTGCGCTAGAATATGACCACCCTATATAACCTGCACCGTAATCAGCTTTATTTTGACTTATAATGCTATTAGTCATCGTAAATGAGCTATAAGGAGCAGAATGAATACCACCCCCATCTCCTCCGTTACCATCTCCATAACTAACGGCCGAATTGCCTTGTATGATGCAATTCTCAATCACGTTAAATCCTGAATTAATTTTGACACCTCCCCCATTTAGTTCAGTACCCCCAGTAAGTACGAAATTGTAAATTTCACCCCTTCCCGCTAACTGTAGGGGACGATAACTATTTCCTGAGGCATCAATTACTGTATACTCTCGATTTAGTCCTTTTAACGTTTTATGATAGAGTCGAACTGATTCACGATAAATCCCCGGCATTGCAACAATTGTCCCGTAATTTCCCGTGTTGTCTATTGCTTCATTAATTGTTGAATAAATCGGTGCAAAAGCACTGTAATTTTCACAACCTGTATTGCACACATACGCATCAGCTTCAGGAATATCAGCCTCCGGTATAATTGGTAACTCACCAGCTGGCATCTGGTAAACCATATTGGTCGCAGGTGCAGGCGGATAGACTATATCGCAATCTACTTTACCCCATTGACATTTTCCATTCCCAACAGTCATTTCTGGACCACCCAATGGCGTAAATCCATGAGGTGACAATACCCAGTATGCATTATTTTCACTAGCTGAAGAGCCATTTTTTTGTACTCGTACAAGTATTTGGCCATTTTCATTAATCGTATAGGCATCAACCACTACCCAGCCAGGCTCAAAAGAAACATAGTCGTTTAAGTCATACATTACGTCACCCGTGAACACAAACCCGTGCTTGCCAGATTCAAGTGTATCTGAGTACCCAACAATAGCTCCCGAATTATTGACGGATCGTGCTAAACTATTTCTACCGCCCAATGTACCAAGATCGTAAACATCCTCTCCTTTCGCCTTAAATGCGTGATGATTATTTTCACTATTTCTCGAAGAACCAACTATCACTGCAGAATCATTTATATCGTAGCCAATATTTGCAATGCCACCCAAGGTCGGAATTAAAGTTGGATTCTCTAAGCTTTCTCCAGGCCCCCACCAAAAAGCGCGTTCGGCATTATCGATAACAATGGAACCTGTGATTTCATTTTTGTTGTTTATTGCTGTACCCAGACTTTTAACACCTAATGATCCAATTGATTGTCTGGAACCGTTAATTACAACCTGTGCGTGTCTGATATAGTCTTCAGTAACCAAAGCAGAACCAACTACATTTCCTTCATCATTTATATCTCTCGCATAGCTTTGGTAGCCTCCGTCAAAATCCACACTTTGGGTTACCCATAGACCATCCACATCCGACCATTTTATAGCATGCTCAAAATAGGGTGTTCCTGCTGACCCACTTCCTATATGTGATGATCCAACCAATGCTGTTCTAGCATTATTTAACTTCAATGCTCGACTTTGACAGCTGGAACTTACACAGTTATAAACACCAAACCGATGTATTTCTCCATTAACCCAAACTGATGCTTCCCATTGTGTTATCAAACTTCCAGAATATGGATTTATATATTGATATGATGCTTTACCAGAAACATCGCCATTATCATTAATTGAAGGAAAAGCAGGATGGTAAGTACCATAAGGGTCTTGAGAAGCACCTGATGGCGGCCCTTGATCTTCACTATAGCCAACATGAACCTTTGCCTCTGGTGCTGCATTCTTGTTTTCCGTAAATTCGGAAATTGTGAATCCCATCGGCGTTACATCAATCACAGCTAAATCATCAAAATATCCTACACCATCAGCTTTATTTGCTTGCAAATAAAGTTCTGCTGCTACTGTTTCCGCTGGTGCAACGACGTCTTTCCGAAAGTTTTTATAATCAATGTTACTATTTTTTCCAACAAGATAATGTCGAGAACCTTTTATTTCAGAGCCATCTTCTCTATACCATCTCACATGAATCAAATAACTTCCCATTAAAATATTATCAACTTTCAGTGAACCACTCAGTTTGTAAGTTCTACCTTCGGTTGCTGGAAATTTCTGAAACAGACCAGGATAACGGTCCGGGTTACCGGTAATTTGAAAAGAATAGTCTCCCGAGTTTGGGCTCACTGCAACAACAGCCCCTGTACCATCCCAACTACCTTTTTCTTGCCATGAAGTATTGTCACCCGATTCAAATCCTGGATTAGATAGTAGGTTTTCTGCTGTTATGTCGATAATACTCAAGTCATCAAAATACCCTACACCATCGGCTTTATTGGCTTGCAAAAAAAGTTTTACACTATTTGCCTCTTCCGGTGCGACATTTTCTTTGATAAAACCCAGATACTCGGTGTTTATATTTCTTCCACCAATCCAGTTTCGAGTACCAACAATTTCAGACCCATCCTCTCTATACCACCGTGCCTGAATCATATAACCACCTGTCGTTATATTTTCAATTTTTAACCAGGCTCTGAATTCATAAGTGTTACCACCTATGACAGCGGCCTTTTGCCATACCCCTGGCCAGTACGTTGAGTCTCCGGCTAACTGTAAAGCATAATTTCCTGCATGCGATCCCAGTATTGAAACATTCCCCACTCTGCTTGAATTCTGATTATCAATCCAATCGCTTTTATCCCCGGACTCAAACCCCGGATTGATCAACAAATTACCGGCATAACTTGATACGGAAAATATCATTGTGAAAATAAATATTAACGTAGCTGTACTGAATGTGTTTTTAAAAAAATGATAATTCGGCATAACAATTTCCTCCCTGAAAAGGACTTTAATGAACAATCATTTTTTCATGGGAATAAGAAATCGTAAATACGGCATTGGTCGTACGACTTTATGGCTAGAGATACTTTATATAATTTTTTAACTAACAGAAAGAGAGCAAACATTAGTTAAATGAAAATAAAGAAAAGCCTAAGTAATTGGAGTGAGCGATGAAGAGTAATATTTCTACTAAGCAATGCAGCAATATATTGCGAAGCTGCATTGCTCCCTATTTTTTAGTTTCTTTACCTCTACATTTATTGACACTCCCACCAATCCATAAATTGAGTGGAAGTGCCAATGAGTACAAGTGATCGCCCAACTCTAGGGGTTAGAATTTATTATATCCCATAATATATCCCAGTCATCCCAATCAACAACATTATCCTGATTATAATCACCGGTTAAAAATGAAGTGGAAAAGATGTCGTACAATGCCCAAAGATCCGAGTCATCTACAGTGCCATCGTTATTCACATCATAATCACACGGGTTTCCAACGCCATCATTATCAGCATCAGCTTGATCTGTATTGGGTATTGTCGGACAATTATCTAAATTAGCAATTATTCCATCACTATCACCATCAGTTTCCGGAAAAATATAACTTGGCCCAGGTCTTTGTAAATATTTTGATTCAAATATTCTTAAGTCTGAATCCCAGACATAGGTATCCCCATCAAAATCAGCATGAGGTGAAACACTATTCTGAGAATTTCTTAGGTCATCAAATAATTTCCTATCAACTTCGTCAACAAAACCATCATTATTTATATCCGGATCACATATGTTTCCATAACCGTCACTGTCAGAGTCTCGCTGTTCTGGATTACTGACTAACGTACAATTATCGAAATTGTCACCAACTCCGTCACTGTCTGAATCAAGTGCGTTCAAGATAACGTATATATTTTCATTATTTGGCCCTTCAGCACGTGCTAAAATTTGACTCCTATTATTGACTTTATAGGCGTCGACCAATACCCAGCCCTCTGGCAATTCAACTAGAGTATTCAAATCAACTACTTTAGCATTGAGCATGATATCTTCTACCCAATACTCCCATTCGCCTGATTCATTCACACGTATAGGGTTAGTTTGGCGGATTATTGCCTGATTATAGGTGAATAGCACTGCCCGTGGCTCACCTTCTGCATTAGTCGCATAACCTACAATCTGCCCAGTTTGGTTAATAGACCTTGCGACAGACATACTCCCCCCATCAAGCACCCCTAAGTCTTGCATGCCAAGCCTATGCGTTTCTGTATATAGAAAAGCATGAATTTCATTATCTACAGCCGTAGCGACACCAACAACCAGCGGTCGGATTTGACCGGGAAAATATTGCGGTAATCCCATCCTATAATCTTGTTTAGCGACAACATCATACGCCTCACTCATTCCGTCCAAACTCAATCCTGGCGCCGAATGAGGAATCATTCCCATCAGATCCTCTAAACCTTCAGTCAATCCACCGTTATAGTCATAATTCAAAGTTTGAAGAAATGCCCGATTTCGAGAATAACTTGTACCATTGAAGCCATTAAAACTGGCGCTGCCCACGACATATAACTTATCCGCTCCGAATTTAGAATTAAACCTTTCAGAAATAGCAAAAGCATAGCTTGGCGTATTTTCAATAGGGGCCAACGATTGATTAACAAATGCTCGAGGAACATACCCCCGAAAATCATTTGGGTCGGTAGCCCTGGCCATACCCACAAAAACGCGGTCTTGATTGACGTCTGTTGCTGCCGAGAAGTCGGATGTGATCCAATTAGCATATACTGGATTTTGGCCCCATCCTGAATTGGGATACCATCCTATTGCGCGATGATTATAAGTGTCCATATTACCACTGCCTGCAGCGACCAGCTCGTTAGTTAACCCTAGTACAAAGGCTCCACACTCAGACCAGTCAGTTCCACAGGATCCTGTGATAGGATCTATCTCTCTCGCTATACCAAGATCACTAAGAACCCGATCACCCGTTTCGTCAGTGCGCCACAATGCACCGTGAATAGGTTGAACGGGATAGCCCCCATCATGCGTATAAACTTCGCCGTATGTCGCGCCACCGACATCACCGTTATCGTTTAATGTAGGAAACTCCCTAAAGAAAAAGCCAGGCGCTGCTTTCCCACTGTCTCTATCGTCCGTAAACTGCGTCGTAACATAGGCACCTGGTGCAGCATTAAAGTCGACCGTATATAACGCTTCAGACACAGGTGTTATGTCAATCATACTCAAATCATCAAAATATCCTACACCATCGGCTTTATTCGCTTGCAAATAAAGTTTCGCTGTCGCGGCATCTACCGGTGCCACTACTTCTTTGTTAAATTTTGAATAGTCGGTATTAAAATATTTTCCCCCAATCCAAGTGCGTTTTCCATTAATTTTAATTTCAACGCCATCATCATCATACCAACGCGGCTGGGCCATATAGCCCCCAGTTGTTCTATTAACAACTTTTATCCAACCGCTAAATTCATAGGTGTTGCCTCCGATTACAGTGATTTCTTGCGTTACAGCAGGCCAGTGACTTGTATCACCTGGCACCTGAAAGGCATAATCCCCAGTACGTGAATTCATTGAGTCGATAGTGCCATTATATAAATTTTTCCAGTCACTTCTTTCACCTGTTTCAAACCCTGAATTAGCCAATAAATTATCAGCCGTTATGTCCATAACACTCAAGTCATCAAAGTAACCCTGACCATCTGCTTTATTGGCCTGCAATTTAAGTTTCATCATCACCGCTTCGTCGGGTGCGACTATATCGCGGCTTAATTGAACATAACCGTCAGTATTGACATTTCTTCCGCCTACCCAAAAATTACTAATCTTTGTACCATCAGCCCGGTACCAGAGCGGTTGAATCATATAGTGCTTGCCTTTTGTACTGCTTGAACTGTTTGTACTGCCTGCCACTTTCAACGAACCTTTGAATCTATAGGTGTTGCCAGCCGTCACAGCCAATTCCTGCCATAAGCTAGGATAGCGATCTGGATTGCCCGTTATCTCGAACGCAAAATTTCCTGAATTCGGATTTCCTGTCCCTACAACCCCTGTACCATGATACGCATTTGGCACTTTCCAAGCGACGGTATTACCAGATTCAAATCCTGAGTTGATCAACAAATTACCGGCATAACTTGATACAGAAAATATCATTGTGAGAATAAATGTTAACGTGACTGTACTGAATTTGCTTTTACAAAAACGATAATTCAGCATAACGATTTCCTCCCTGAAAAGGACTTTAGTGAACAATCATTTTTTCATGGGAAAAAGAAATCGTAAATTCGACATTGGTCGTACGACTTTGTGATTAGAGGCGCTCAATTAGGTTATTTTTATCGGTAATTTTTTAGTCAGGCAGAATCTTATTGATGAGTTAAACGAGAAAGGGGATTATTAAGCCCTGCTCTTCAAAATCAAATAAATAAAAATTATTGAATAACAATACTACGTTTAACCTATACATAACTCATAAACTTAAATCCATTTTTTCGACTACCCAGCTCGCTTGTGTGCGATTTTTTACACCGAGTGATTTTAGTACAGCCGAAACATGAGCTTTAACAGTTGATTCAGCACAATCTAGCTCACTTGCAATTTCTTTATTTTGTTTCCCTTTCACTAGCAACTTTAAAACTTCGACCTGGCGAGGTGTCAAATCGAAGTTCGAAGTATCTTTTTCTGATGTTTTATTGAATTCAAATTGATCTTCTTCCAATTGGGAATGTCGTATTCGATTGGCGGATGATGATTTAAAAGATTCGTTTGTTTGTTGGGTAATTATCTGATTTATCAGATTTAGTGTATTTTTCTGATTCAACACTTGTGGCGGATTTTCTTTTGCTCCCAGTTGAAGGCTCATTTTGATTTCTTTATTGTCGTCCGAACTGGATATAATAAATACAGGACAATTTGTTATGTTTTCTGAAAAGTAAGTTAGTAAACGAGGCCCTTCCTCCAGTGGCACATGTAAACTAATTAATGCGAGGTTAAAATTCACACCTTCATTTATGATTTTAGAAGCAGAAGAATAAGAACTCGATCTCACAACTTCAATCTCAGTTTTTTTTTCGATTTTTGCTATTATTTGCTTAAGATTTCTAATCAATAAATTTTGATTTTCGATTAATAAAATTTTCACATTCATTCCCTTGCCATTCGAATCCCATATGACGATCGCGCCATAAATGATCAATGCACCCAATTTGATCAATGATCGTTTAATAGTTTTAGATGGACAAGACAGGAATTTTAAACGAGAAAAGTGGAAAATAATCTCAGGAGGATAAACTAGAATGGTATTTGATCTTTTAGAAAATTAGGTTTAGCAAAAGATTTGAAATATAATTATTTTACTAATGAATATTGAGGGAATTCTGAAAAACAGGTCTTTTTAGCACTAACCAATTAGTGGAAGATGTAGAAAAACAAAAGTGTTGAAAAACTTATCAACTACTTCGTGATTTTTGCCATCAGCTGCAAACGGATATATTTTTGAAAACGTTGCATCAGATAGCATAGTTACAACAATTAAGTGTAACTGAGTATTTTATTATTCAAGAGACTGACATTAGTTACCGTTCAAACGCGCCCATATCAAACGCCTCAACATCATCCGCATTACCATCACTCGGGCGATTGTTTCCAGTAATATCAGATGTGATACCAAGTTCGCCAAGATCGATACCACTATCAATTGCAGGGGAATTCAGCAAAACACGATAATCTCCGGCTTCTGGACGAACAAATTGAGGATCAGCGTCAACAACATTGTCAGATTTGTCATTATAATAGCCATATTCAACAATAGAGTTGGTTATTTGTATTGCTCCATCATTTACTTGAAATCCGTTAAGCCATGGTTGTGTATGAGCAGGAGAATTATCCCAGATTATTGAATTTTCAATTGTTGAATTAAGCCCTAAGGTTAAAACGTTTGCTGTATTCTCACCCAAGTGATTGAACGCTATCGTTGAATTATATATATGTATTTCGTTTTCATTATCATTCACAAAGTAAATACTATCTCGAGTGACAATAATATTAGATGCTGTATTAGCAACAAAAATTGAATTACTAATCACGGTATTGATTGATTCAGTTATCAAGATTACTGAGTTTTCGTGTTTCACAAAAATATTTTTATCGATTACTGTATTGTGCCCATCTAAATAAATACCTGCTCCTGATTGTGATTGTACTGCGCGGTTATCAGAGAAATAGTTACTTGTTAGCTTTACACTATTTCGCAAAATAAATATCCCCCCCCCATTCGCGAACTATTATTGGTGATAATATTATGTGCTATTGTTAATTCTCTATTAGACGATGTAAATATTCCGCCACCCAACGCAGATATACATCTATCAGAGGCATATAAAATGCACTCACTTGAATTACCAGTAATTATATTATTGGTTACAGCCATCGGTGTTTGCGAATTATAAGATCCCTCAATATATATTCCCCCGCCACGCCTAGAATAGTCGCTATAAAGAGGGTATTTATGTCCCGTACCGCCCGTTATTTTAAAACCATCAAGGGATCCATATTCCATGTACACTGCTGTTACTTCGCTGATTGATGACGCATCAATAATTGTTAACCACGGCCCTTTCCAGCTCTCAACAGTAATATCTTTTCTAATTTCTATATTTTCGTTGTATGTACCCGGTAAGACCATAATATTCTGTCCGGCAACCGATGCATTAATCGCAGCCTGAATTGTAGAATATGTAGCGCCTTGAATGGATGGATAGAAGTAACAATTTGAATTACAAACATATATATCAGCTTCGAGTTCTTTATCAAATACGTTAGGTCCTACATTATTAACAACAGGATCACCCGGAACAAAAAGAACTGATAGATCCAAGGTTACTTCACTACTCAATAAACCATCTTTCACTGTCAGATGGAGCACATAGTCCCCTTCCACGTCCGGCGTAAACTGAGTTGCCGAGTTGGTATCTACCCAATTCAACATCATACTGACTTCAGGTACCCTTGTAGCCTCCCATTTGTATTCCAGGTCAACTTGATTAGGATTAATACTCGAAGTTGCATCCAATTTAAATGTTTCGCCAGGTGCTACACTGACTCTATCCGATTTTGCAACTGCAGTTAGTTCTTCGATAACAGGTACCACTGTAATGATCACGTTATCTTTGGCAATATTACCGTCATTATCCGTTACGGTTAATTCAAAACGATAGGGTGTCGATGTTGCTACCAATGGTGCTTCAAATGTAGCTTCCGATGAATTATCGCCACCCAAAATAATCTGACTATCATCACTTACCCAAAGATAACTTTCAATTGAGCCATCGCTGTCAAAGCTTTCGTTTCCAATCAATATTACACTATCACCTGAGATGACTTGCCGATTAAGACCTGCGTTTGCGATTGGAGGGAAACTAGTAGACCCAGCTTCGAGAACTGTAATTGTTACTTCATCATTTGTACTATCGACGGTTCCATCATTAACAGTTAATGATATTTGATATTCACCAACCAAATCCGGCCTGAAAGATGGTGTTTGCGTTTGCGCATCAGATAATAAAACGGCACTACTCACGGGACTATCTAGCAAGCGCCAATTATACGTTAATTCGTCGCCGTCAAAATCAATACTATTAACGCCATCTAGATAAATTAGCTCACCAATTTGACCACTTATATTATTGCCTGCATTAGCTATGGGCTTGTCATTGTGAACATATATCGTCCTGGCTAAACGGAAACCGGTTGATGCACTACTATCTTCAGGGGGCAACGAATGCCGATAAGCTGATCGTAATAACTGGCGCTCATCCACCCAGGAACCACCACGTAAAACACGATTTTGATTCGAACAATCCGTTTTCCACTCGCTACTATCGATTGGTGCATTATCATAATTCTCATGATAACAATCTGCTACCCACTCCCACACATTGCCATGCATATCAAACAAACCAAACTTGTTTTTCTCATAGCTACCAACCGTCGCGGGTTGGGAGTGCTCAATAGTAATAGTACTCGCCTGACAACTAACGGACGTGCCATCTGATTTTGTATAGTTGAAACCATCATCGACACTAGCCCGATAAACCGCTTGACTTGTATCGATACAATCATCTATTGTACTAAAAGTCGTTTCAGAGTTCGCTCGTGCAGCGTATTCCCACTCCGCCTCTGTTGGTAAGCGATACCGTTTAGGGTCATCCAGTGCATAACCCAGCTGAATATTAAGCCAATCTATATAAGCCTGAATATCATTCCAGGATACGTTAATTACGGGTTGTTTTTCGCGACCAAAACCATTATCTGCCGCTTCACCAGATGCTTGATCCTGCAATACTGCTCTACCAATCGCATCAAGATATTGATCATACTCACTATACGTGACTTCATATATTCCCATTTCAAAGGTTTTTACCAACACTGTCCTTAATGGAAGCTCATTGTCAAATCGTGACCAACTTGTTTCGTCTCCCATTTGAAACTTACCGCTTGGAATTTTTACCATTTCGGGTTCAGGCACATCGGTTTTTGAAAATACTGTAATATTCAGGTCTGTGAAATCACTAAGATCACCATCACTCACCACTAATCTTATAGAATAGTCTCCGGCAATATCCGGTGTAAATGTTGGCTTGATTTCAATTGAATCGGTAACATTCGCAATACTTTCTGAAGGACTTGTTATAACACTCCACTCATAATTCAATACATCAAAATTTGGATCGGAACTTGCCGAAGCATCCAAATCAATCGTAATGTCAAGTGTAATATTTTTTCTACTGGCTTTTGCAATTGCTACTGGCGCAATGTTTATCGGATTAATAGTAATCTCAACATTATTTATTGCTGTTGCACCGTCATTGTCCATTACTAACAGTTCAAAATTATATACTGTGGATATATTCACGACGGGTGCAATAAATGTTGCCAGGTCAGTGTCTGGATTATTGAGCTCTACCGAGCAGTTTGTACAGGTCCATGAATACTCAGTTATATCACCATCGCTATCAGTACTATTACTCGCATCCAGTATCACTTCGTTGCTTGAAGTCACTTGTCTATCAACACCTGGATCAGCGCTTGGGGGAATATTTTCAACAACAGAAGCAGTAATGATAACAACATCTTTTGCACTATCGGTCTTTCCATCATTGACTACGAGTTCTACGTGATAGTCGCCTGCTACATCCGGCATAAAGGAAGGGGTTTGTGTTTGCGCATCCGACAATGAAGCACTACTGTTTTCGGGACTCTCAGCCAGGAGCCAGTTGAAATATAACTCATCACAGTTTGGATCAATACTATTTCCGCCATCAAGGCTGGCTTTTGTATTAACCGTTACATTTTTGTTACCACCTGCAATCGCTATTGGTGCATCCTGAATATCATTTTCCGAAGCTGTAATTTTGCAATTATCGGATAGAAATAATTGTAGATTCGAAATTTCTGAGCCATCTTTCTTAATCTCTAAATCTAATTCGAATTCAATTTCAATCGAATTATTATTGTCCACTTCAATTTCGCCGCTGGAAGAAGCTAAAACATCATTTGTTTCGATCTCAATATAATTAAGCGTGTACTTATATTCCCCGGACTGAATAGTCGGGCATTCACCTGCAAATTTTTGATTGTTAGTCCAAGTAAAGTCACAATTATATTTTTTTTCATCTTCCTTTGACTGATAATAGAATTCTATTCTTATTTTATCCGTGTACCCTTCCACTTGTTTGAACTGCGGTGATATAATAACAATTGGCGTACTGCTTTGATTACCCTGCCCACAACTGCATAGAAGGATTATTCCCGCCGCAAGAATTACTCTATTGAATAGTTCTATTTTTTCGAACATAAATTATTACTCTGCTATGGGCTGTTTAGTTTTTGGGCTTAATTGTTAACTTCTGAGCTTATCAGACTCACTAAATAAATATAGCACGAATGGTGCACATTACTTTATTTCATAAATAGAAGTAAAATCAATCCACCGAATTGAATCCTGATTAATAAATCACCACAGAAGAAAAGGAAGAGATCATTAATTGCCTCCCAATATTATCTGAATTGTATTTAAAGGCGGCGCAGTAGAATGAGAGGCATAACGAAATTAATTTTTGGTGAAAGTTTTAGCCGTATTGTTGTGCCAATAGAAATTTGATCAAACATGAGTAACACAATAGGTCGTTGGCGGCAAACATGAATTGACTCAGAGTGAGGGGCTACCCCCTCGGCTCTGAATCACTTTACTTACTTATGGCATTTCATGACAAAGATCACAAGCCACTTTGCTGCCTTTTGCTAATGCAATATTATGGCTACCATCAGCTTGTTTTTCATCTGATATAAAGACGCGATCTGTTGACACCTTAGACAAAACAGTGCCTTTTAAATCGATGCCATGACAAGCTTTACAAGCTTGTGGATTTTCTTCAAAAAACTCTTCATGCTCTTCATTCCATCTAACATCATTGACGTTATGCATGCCATGTGGTCCGTTGATGGTTAGTGGTAAACTTCCTGATTCATGACACACAGAACACTCACTGATAAAGCCGGCATGCCCCTGAAGTTGTACCGCCGTTAAGTTATCATTCGCATTGACATCTGGTACGGGCCATATAGCGTGTGGGCTTCCATGACATGCCTCACAAGCGACACCGCCATGCCCCAAACTATTTCGATAGAGTGTGTTTTCCTGTTCTGCAAATCGTTTATTGATTGCTGTGATAGGTTGAGCGGTCGCATCACCTTCAGCGTATGCACTGGATAAAATGATACTACTACCTAAATGGTCAACGGCATCACCGGTGTGACAAGACTGGCATTATAGGTAGATCCTGCCAGGGTTGGCGAATGCTACCATCTGCCAATGCAAATTCACCACTGATCTGCAATAATCCACCATGACAATTCTGACAACTGATGCCAGCTGCGAACATGGCGCCTCGATAGCATTGTGTCTTTTTCCCAGGGTGGCAATTGTAACATGCGTCTTTACCCTCATCGCTAATGACAGGTGGATTAGCTGCATCAGGTCTATCGCCAGCTATCGTCATACCATGTCGACCATGAATTGCATGTGACATGAAGCTTGTGCTTAATTGTGTACCTTGTGGTCCCGCGCCACTTAAATCCAGTGCCGGAGAATAATGACAATCAGCGCATAATACAGGAGTAGCATTTGTTATATTGGTGCCGTGTTTCGCATCGTGTAAGATTAAAATATTTTCTTTGTATTGAATTACCGAATCATTACTATCACTCCATACAAGTGCCGTTGATCCATACCTATTTGCAGTTGCGTCATCAGCGGCAACGCTGCCATTGTTGTGACAGTCTGAACAGTTCATTTCTGTTGACACCGGCACTGTAACATCAAGACTAGAAATTAACGCACCGTTTGATTTATCAAATGACGAAATCTTAAATAATGGGTAAGGGTTGGTGGCGCCACTGTCATCTGTTGGAGTAATAGGAATACCATCAGCACTAAACCAATTAAAATTAGCACTGAATTCATGAAAAGTTTGTGGCCCGTTTTGCTGGCTTGGCATTTTTGTACCTAATAAACCCGTATCCGGTTCGGGATTGGCGCCAAACAAACTTTGCACATGATCCCAAAAGCCTGTTTTACCAATACTTGTACTGTTAATTGAACCACTGGGATCTGACGTAGCGCTATATTGAACATCTACCTGAGCGGGATTAAGAATTTGTGGGCTTTGCGTGCTTGTCCCCTTCTGAATAACTTGCGCACGTAACACGTTAAATGGTGGTAATACTGAGAAGACAGAAAAATCTTCATCCATACAATGCATACCCAAGTCATTAAAAGCGAAAACCTGAACATTACCTGAAATCACATCCGGTGTTGGTGTTGGTGTTGGATCTGGCACAGGATTAGGATCTGGTACTGGCGCAGGTACATCGTCATCATTACCATCGCTTCCACCCAAACCACAGTTATCTGGTGCGTTACTGACTTCACGCTCCATGTTTTGCTCGCCTTGTTCAATCCGTATTCGACAAGGTACGGGAACAGGGTTTTGAATTTTAACTTTCCATTCACCATCGTCTTCATCAATAGCGACCGAAGCTAACTGCAACCCACTCTCGGCGTTAATAATTATAATTTTTTCAGCAGAATTACTCGCTTTACCTTCTATTTTGAGATTTTGTTCTTCAGCATCCCATTCTATTTCTTCAATTGAAATACCATTTTCAAGTGGTGTTTGATCATTTGTCGATTTTTTACCTGTGTCTTTTTCATCGTCGTTATTATCAGACTCGATGGAGGTCGAAGAGCCAGGTTTGTCTGTTTCTGACTCCGGGATATCTTCTGCGCGGCAAGCGCTCAATGCCAATATAACGAGGCCAGCAATAATTAATCTGATTGGCCAGTAAAAAACTATTCTTTCATTCTCATTGGTTTCTATATTCATTTGCGTATCACCTCAATAATTTATCCGTAGCGCCGCTTTGTTGCTTTATCTGAATTACTCAAACTACTGGCTTTAGCGATTACATTGCTGAATGAGCTGCTAAACCTTAACAAAACAGGCTTATTGTGAGATCTATTACCTAATTCAGGCATGAACCCCCAAAGCATTATTGGGATTTTTTTCCTATATTAGTAATTTCAAATATAGGTAACAGACCCAGGAATTACAAGGGGTTTACATTACATTTCCGTAATAAAGTAACGTGAATTTCGCCTTTTTCGCTAGGCTATTGTTATTTCAACGTATAATGATCGTAAGTATTTTCCGCAATCAACTGGCGGCCTGTGAAGATGCATGAAGTTCTCGCAAAGGTTTTAATTTCCATAATGAAATCGCCGATCAAGCGAAGAACTCATGACAATTTTGATAATGGATGCTCAATCAAAACCAGCTATTCCCGGAACCTCAAAATATGTCATTTGCAATAAACCTGGTCTTAACCACGGTAGAATTGTTAAACAAATAACGTCGGCTTTATCGGAAAGTGATCCAATGTTTTAAAACATATCTTGTCACCAATTCATAATTATTCTTTTTTTTGTAATGGCAATGGACGGGGATTCACACCTGATTATCACAGCTTTTTAAGGAAAGAGATGAAAAAGTGCACTCCTGGCCAATTCAAAGTTTGACCCAATCAGATTACTGCTGCCTATTTGTCTAGCAGACATACTCGTGTTGGTTAAAAACAGAATTAAAAGTTAGTTTCTGTCACCATCGTCTCCTGCGCAGAGCGATGGCTGTTTTCAAACTCATATAATTTATTTAATTGATCAATTGTCTCACTGCTACTCAATCGATAAACTATACATTGCAATAAATTTCATTAAACGGGATAGTGATGATCAGCGCAATGTTAGATCACAACCCCTACTAAAACGTATGGACTTACCCCATGGCTGAAAAGCTGATTTACGAAAGCAGCAACTCACAAATTTACGTGCTCAATGATGAGGAATGGCAAAAACCTGTCATTCGGAAAACACTCAATAACGAATATCCACCACCCGCTGAAATCGCGCGATTTTATAATGAGTTCGATATCATTTCGGGCTTAAACCTGAAAGGTGTTCGACAGGTACTTAAACGTGGTCGATTTAAACGAAAGCCAGCGCTTTATTTAGACTACATTGATGCACAAACATTGAGCGAGGCATTTCACGGTAAAGAAAATGATATTGAAGATTTCCTACATATTGCCATCGCAATCGCACAAGCTATAGGCGAAATTCATCAACAAAATATTATTCACAAAGATATCAGTGCAGCAAATATTTTGGTCAACCTGCAAGACCGAACGGTCAAGATAATTGATTTCGGTATTTCATCCAAAATCAATCTTAAAAAGCCGCACCTCGGCAATCCCGAACGCCTTGAAGGTAATTTATCGTACATTTCGCCTGAACAAACCGGTCGGATGAATCGAGTGGTTGATCATCGTACCGACCTTTATTCAATGGGAATTTTATTTTATGAAATGTTGTCAGGCAGTTTGCCATTCATTGCCGAAGATGCCATGGGACTGGTTCATGCGCATATTGCGCAGCAAGCAGAGCCTCTGCATCTCAAAAACAACCACATTCCTGAAATAATTTCACAAATTGTTACCAAACTTTTAGAAAAAAGCGCAGATGATCGTTACCAATCTGCATTTGGTGTTGTTGATGACCTCAAACGCTGCCTCAAACAATTGACCAATTCAGGCAAAATTGAATTGTTTGAACTTGCTAGTAATGATTTTTCCGGAAAATTCCAAATACCACAAAAGTTATATGGCCGTGAGCAGGAAACCACTGCATTAATGCAGTCGTTCGAACAAGCAACGCAAGGGCAATTGAAAATGATGTTGGTTGCCGGGTACTCCGGTACCGGGAAATCAGCACTGGTACATGAAATTCACAAGCCCATCACACAAAAACGGGGTTATTTCATTGAAGGAAAATTCGATCAGTTTCAACGCAACCTGCCTTACTTTGCCATTCTTCAAGCCTTCGAAAACTACATCAATCTACGTCTAACGGAAAGCAAACAACAGCTCAATGAATTACGAATACTAATACAAGAAGCCGTGGGAACCGAAGGCAAAGTAATTACGGATGTCATTCCAAACCTGGTACACATTATTGGTGAACAGCCCGATGTTGCTGAAGTTGGCGGCAATGAAACACAAAATCGTTTTAATTATATTTTTGCAAAATTTGTTAAAGCCATATCGACCAAAGATCACCCCATTACGTTGTTTATTGATGATTTACAATGGGCAGATGTTGCTTCACTAAATCTGCTAAAGGTGTTGATGAACGATAGTGACAATGGCTATCTGTTATGCATTGGTGCATACCGTGACAACGAAGTGAACCAGTCTCATCCATTCATGATTGCCATAAATGAAATATCCGAAGCTGGTGTGGATATCGATCGTATCGAAATTGGTAATTTATCCGAACCTGATGTCAAAAACCTGATTGCTGATGCCATTGCACGTTCGCCTGATGCGGTTAGCGATCTGACAAAACTTGTTTATAGCAAAACTCACGGCAATGCGTTTTTCGTCACGCAGTTTCTCAACAAACTCTACCAAGATAATTTACTGGCTTTTGATTTTGACAAAAAAACCTGGCAGTGGGATTTAAGCAAAATCACCAGCATGAACATCACTGATAATGTGGTGGAACTGATGGCGGGAAAAATCAAAAAATTGCCAGCAGATACGCAGCAAGCCATGAAATATGCAGCCTGCATTGGTAACAGTTTTGATATAAACACTTTAAGTATTATTAGGAAAAAAACTTCAGATGAAGTTCTCAGCGAACTTCAAGCAGGTTTGGCAGAAAGTTTATTGGTGCCAGCTGATCAGCATTATAAATTTGCACATGACCGCATACAGCAAGCGGTATATTCACTCATTCCAGAACAGGAACGCAAACATGTTCACTTAGCCATTGGCCAGCTATTACTGGAAAGCCTGACAGATGAAGAACAGGAAAAACGCTTGTTTGACATCGTCAATCAATGGAATCTTGGCAAAGAGATGATTAGTGACGCAACGCAAAAGCTGCAACTGGCAGAGCTTAATCTCAATGCAGGTAACAAGGCAAAACAAGCGTCAGCATTTAAACCAGCCTACGAATACTTACAAACCGGTATTGAATTGCTCGAAAAAGACCATTGGCAACTTCACTATGAATTGAGCCGGGACCTCTATACTCGCGCAGCAGAAACGGCTTATCTCAATGGCGATTTCGCTCAGATGGAACAGAAGATAGAAACGGCACTGGAGAATGCCAGCGATTTACTCGATAAAGTCGTGCCTTATGAAATACGTATTCTGGCGTACAAAGCAAAAAATCGCCTGCTTGACGCCATTAACACTGGCCTCGATGTGCTGGGTGAATTAGGTGAAGACTTTCCCAGAAAAGCCAGCATGACACACGTTATGCTTGATCTGTTAAAAACAAAATATTGTTTGCGTGGAAAAAATCTAAAGTATTTATCCAATCTCCCGGAAATGACAGAGCAAAGAAAAATTGCAGCAATGCGAATCATCGCAGGCATTGCCTCAAGCTCATATTGGGCAACGCCGGCTTTGTTTCCATTATTGATCTTTCGCATGTGTCAACTTTCAATTAAATATGGTAACACCGCACTCTCGGCATTCGGTTTTGCCACCTATGGCGTCATTATGTGTGGTGTTCTCGGCGCCATGAAATCCGGCTATGAATACGGCAAACTAGGCTTGGTTTTACTGGATAAATTTGATGCACGTGCCTGGTTAACACAAATCTATACGCCAATTTATGCATTAATTAATAACTGGAACGAACATGTAGAAAATACCCTACAACCATTCCAGGCATCGTATCACATTGGGCTTGAAACCGGCGCCATAGAATTCTCCTGCATCAACGCCAATATTTATTGCATACACGCGTTTCTAACTGGTCGACAACTTGAAAAGATAGAAGCAGAAACTCAGGCCTACAGCGACAGCTTCAAACATTATAAGCAAGAAACAAATTATAATTATAACCAGGTTTACCATCAGGCTATGCTTAACTTTATGGGTCGCTCGGAGAATCCACTCATTCTTACCGGCAGTGCCTATGACGAAGCAACAATGATGCAACAAAACCTGGACAGAAATGATCAGACAGGCAAATTTTTTATTCACTTCAACAAGCTGATTCTCTGCTACTACTTTCAAGATTTCTCACAAGCGAAACAACATGCCGATGAATCAAGAAAACTACTTGAAGCTGTATTAGCCAAATTCGAAATACCCAATCATCATTTTTACGAATCCCTTGTTTTATTAGCACTGTACTCTAAAGCAAACCGTCAGGAAAAACTGAAAACCATGTTTAGAGTGCGCGCCAATATGCTTAAAATCAAAAAATGGGCGAAGTATGCGCCTGAAAACTATGCACATAAATATTTTTTAATTGATGCGGAAAGATTACGTGTATTGGGGAAAAATAATCTAGCTCGTAATATTTATGATAAAGCCATAGAGGCAGCCTCTAATAATCGCTACATTCATGAAGAAGCACTGGCCTACGAAGTGACAGGGCGTTTTTATGCTCAACAAAAAGCAGAAAATCTCGCCGAATATCATTTGAAAGCGGCTTACAACAGTTATCGGGAATGGGGTGCGAAAGCTAAACTGGCCGATTTAGGACAGCGATACCCTCAGATTATTTCCAGCACCTCGAGTCAAAATATCGGCTTGAACACAACAACGTCAGTGACAGAAATTTCATCGTCCACCGACAAAAGCATGCTCGACCTGATCACATTACATAAAGCATCTACCGCCATTTCAGGCGAAATAGTACTCAGAAACCTGTTGCAGTTATTAATGAAAATTGTGATCGAAAATGCTGGTGCACAACGTGGCTACCTTTTATTGGAAAAGAATGGAAAATTGCAGGTGCAAGCGGAATACGATGTTGACCTTAAGCAAATGTATGTACTGCAAGGAAAACCAGCAGAAGAAACTCGAAAGATGGCAAGCCGTATTGTGCAATACGTTTATCGTACCAAAGAAAATGTTGTGCTACATGATGCGACTAATGATGAGCGCTATGCACAGGACGACTACATTATTGCACACAAACCAAAATCCATTCTCGTTATGCCAATCGTTAATCAGGGAAAATTTGTCGGCATTTTGTATCTTGAGAACAATCTCAGTGTGGGTGCATTTACACAAAATAGAATCGATACGTTATGTATATTATCTGGGCAAATTGCTGTATCCATTGACAACGCCATGCTTTATGAAAATCTTGAACAGAAAGTTGTTGAACGCACCGAAGAACTGGCGCTTGAAAAACAAAAATCAGAAGAACTGTTACGTAATATATTACCTGCCGAAACAGCAGAGGAACTCAAACAATACGGTAAAGCTGAACCAAAAAGTTATGACAATGTCACTGTGATGTTTACAGACTTTAAAGGTTTTACGCAATTTGCCGGGCAATTACCCGTCAACGAACTGGTGAATGAAATCAACACCTGCTTTTCTGCTTTCGACCAGATCATGGAAGCTCACGGCGTCGAAAAGATCAAAACCATTGGTGATGCCTATATGTGTGTAGGCGGTCTACCCGTTGCCAATTCAACACACGCAATGGATACAGTTCGTGCGGCACTTGCTGTACAACGTTGGATGGCAGAACATAAAAAACAACGCCAGGCAGAAAATCTGCCTTTCTTTGATATCCGCATTGGTTTACATAGTGGGCCGTTAATTGCGGGAGTCGTTGGTACACACAAGTTTGCTTATGATATATGGGGTGAAACAGTTAATATCGCAGCACGTATGGAAGCAGGCAGTGAAGCGGGAATGGTAAATATTTCCGGCGCTACTTATGCGCTAATAAAAGATCAATTTGAATGTAGTTATAGAGGAAAATTACCTGCCAAGAACATGAGCGACATCGATATGTTTTTTGTTAACAAATTGCTACCCCTAAGGGAAACGGGATGATCAATAATAGTTTCAAACAGAGTCAAGAAACACACTCAGACGATGCATTAAAAAAATGCCAGCGTGAAGCCGAACCACATTACAACGACCTGGGTTTCTTCACACCCCGCTTACGAAGCATAAACTATTTATCTATTGGGCGTTCACGCATTATTTCCAGCCCGATCACCATAACACTTGAACTTTTATTTCGATTGTATATTCGAATGCGTGATTTTTTTAAAAACCTCTGGATGAAGCTTACACCCAAACATATGGATGCCCCCAATATTGGCGGCAGAAAAAACAGTCACATCATTGGCCAACTTGTTTTTGCTGGAAAAAATGACATTAACAAACCCATTCACAACATAAAAGTTGTATTCTGGGCAAGAACCTGGCTATTTCAATGGCGCAAACTTGCCGAGGGTGTTACCGATCACAATGGCGAATTTAATCTTGCATATAGTCTTGAAGCAGCAAAACGTTGGAAATTCTTCCAACATCGCTTCGAAATCTACCAGACTGATTACCGGTATGATGGCAGCGAAAAACCTAAATATCATTACACCTTGTTCAAATCTCAAAAAGTAAGTAGTAGTGAATTAGTGGGTATGCGCTACAATTTGCGCACAATACAACTATTTTATTGGGAATATCGTACAGATAGTGACGTTCCACGTGTTGTGATTAAAGATCATGACAAAGATGCACCGCAATATTATTCGCAAGGTCGACAGGATGCGATGAATCAGCAAATCATCCCCATTGAACTCACCAAATTATCTCATATCGAGAAACTGAATAAAGATCCAAATTCACTGAGCATTAAAGAAATTCAAGACGATTATCCCATTAATCTAACCGTCTGTATGGAACGTAAAATACCCGGAATCACTCGGGGTGACAACTGGTTTGGACAACGTATGATGAACGGCATGTATGCGGCGACCTTTATTCAGGACAAAGATAATCCACAAGATTACTGGACACGATTATATGGTGCCTGTGACTACGACATCAACAATACTTATGCTTTCCCATCAGCTCACATAAAATTCTCTCTGGACAACGAAGGCTATATGCAGCCAAAAGAGATTATATTTAAAGGCTCTTTAACAGCAAAAGAAAATAATCCTAATGCAATCCATCAATTCACACCTGCTGACGGTGAGAAATGGGTGCAAGCCAAGCGTGTCGCCCGCGTCACCGGCGCACTAGCAACTGAGCTGGACGATCACTTCGCCGGCACCCATCTGGTGACCGAGCAATATGCCATCGCCGCATATCGAAACTTGCGATTAAGCCCCATTGCCGCACTACTCTTTCCGCATTTAAAGGAAGTTGTTTTAATAAATCATTCTGCTGATTCCATATTAATTGGCCCCGCCAAACCAGCACCACCGCCTTCATCCATACGCACTGGCGGTATTATATTGTGGCTGGAAGATAAAATTCAGCGCCTGTTAGGGAAAATTGCGTTTGAGACCGGTGGCTATATTCCTCAGGCTTCCGCACTTACCGCCAAAGGCATCAGTCAACGCGTTAAAGACTTGATGGGAGTGCAAGACTGGAAAAACTGGCAACCCATGGAACCGTTAAGTGAAGTCCATTATTTTGCACGAGCACAAAATGCCTACTGGGAGTTACTGTGTGAATACGTGGATGAATGCATCGACGAGAATATCGATGCGATTGCTGAACATTGGTATGAATTGTACTGCTTCTCTGAGGATTTGGTGAATCATTCGGTGCCATTGTTTCTTTCGAATGTTAACCTGGACGAACTTAATGAATCCGAACGACAATTTGCTCAAGAGCGTCTTGAGTGGTACAAACAACGTTATAACTTAGACTTGAAAGCCAAACGAGAAAAAATCAATGGGCAAGTGAAAGTTGTTTCACCAATTACAAAATCCCCAACGTTTAATCCTGATGACGTGGATAATCTTAAAGCAGTGTGCCGCTACTGCATCATGATATCGACCTTCATGCATTCATTTGTTAATGAACATCAGTACGATGACATTGGAGAGGTTTTATATAATAGCCTAGGCCTGCGTTTTGGCGATGGTGAAGACGGTATTATGGCGCCTGAATCCGATACACGCATTTCACCAGACCTACTCCGTTCCACCCAGATGATGTGGTTCAGCAATTTACTTTCCAGAACCGAATATGGTTTTATTGAACGCAATGAAGAAGGCGACATAAATCCAAAATTCGTTGAAGGTTTAAAGCGATATAAAGATAAAATCGAATTAGGCGGCAAAGGTGTTTTAATCAAAAACATCGAATCCCGAACCAATATATAGGAGCTTGTTCAATGGACACTGCAATAAGCGATAAAACGTCAAATACTAAACCAGCCCGCGTACGATTCCGAAAAATATTAGATAAACTGATTTTGTGGCTTTTCTCCAAAGCGTTTGGACTGGCCCTGGCAGTCTTTCTAGGTTTACTGGCCCGCCAGCGTATGTCACATAACAACGGTATTGCCGGTCGAGGTAAGGTTGAGATTGTGGACAGCCCTGAATTCCCTACACATGATTTTTTTCAGCCTGGCAGAATATTCCCCATCAGAGTTCGACACGCATCTGCCACTTTCTATGATGATGCGATGAATGGTATACGCAGTATGTCCATCAAATTTTCTGACGAATCATTCAAGAGCCCATTTGACCTAGAAATGAATACCGGTGAAACCAGTTTATTTTGGTCAGCCGCGAGTTTTTTTCAATTCGCCAGATTAAGAAAACAAAAATATGGTGTAGAGTATCGCGACTACTATCGCAAATACCCCGATGGTCTTAAAGGCGCTCAGATTGCTTTACGTCGAAATCCCACATCTTTCCACAATCTTCGTTTTTATTGTAAAACACCGTTTTTATTTAGTAAGCGTTCAAAATACCACGTTATATTCAGTTAGCCAGATCGCCTGCTAATATCTTCTTCGACATCAATCGAGAGGAGAGCCGCAATGTCAAATCACGCTTCACCCATTAATCTTACTATCGATCA
>Ga0316207_10001842_pt1 | contig 24126 bp, 14 predicted proteins | sample 6weekpyrite_MG_FD_204943 | JGI IMG/M metagenome (GOLD analysis project Ga0316207, IMG submission 204943) | Microbial mat bacterial communities from mineral coupon in-situ incubated in ocean water Damariscotta River, Maine, United States -... | ecosystem: Environmental > Aquatic > Marine >... | reverse complement strand
ATCGACACAAAAAAAATTACCCTTGAAAATGAAACTGCTTTTTTTCTTAATAAATGTAATAAAACTTTAGACGACTTGGCTGAGTTAGAAAGACATTTGCGCAGCAGAAGATATTTACGTGATGCACACGTCACTAACGATAAAAACATAGAAAAAATTACGGTTACCACATGGGATAACTGGTCGTTATTACCAACTATTAGTTTTGGCCGCCAAGGTGGTGAAAGTACATATAGCTTTGGTATTAAAGAACGTAACTTATTAGGTTTAGGTATTGATGCCGAAATTGAAAGCTTTAAAAACGCGCAACGAAAAGGCTATAAAGTCACCAGTACTATTCCGCTATTTAGAAAACAGAACATTGATTTGAAACTGCGCTTTGCTGATAACGATGACGGTAGGCGCCAATCTTTATTTTTGCAAAAACATTTTGCCAGCTTTTACACTAACAAGGCTTACTTAGTTGGTTTTAATGAAGAATCTCGCAATGATACTCTTTATCAAAACGATACTACCGCAGCTATTTTTGCACATGACATTAGTTATAAAAATGCCGAATACGCCTGGTTAAACTTTAATAACCAAGACAATTTGCTTCGATATCGTGTTGGCATTACGCAAGATCAACACAAGTTTTCATATACAGACAATGCAACAAACAACCCTGACTCGCGCTACTTACCTCAAGATCGCGATTTCATTTATCCGTGGATAGGGCTTGAATACATAGAAAAAAACTTTAAAAAACTCATTAATATTCATTTAATTACCCAAATAGAAGACTTTAATCATGGGTGGCAGTTTACTTCTCGACTAGGGCTTAGCGATGGTAGCAAAGCAAATAGCGCTTGGGCTTTATTTCAAGCAAGCATCAATAAAGGCTTTGAAATTAATGCTCATACGCTATTACTAATGAACATAGCATTAAATGGTGATATTTATGAGCAACAAAACAGCCGTTTGTTACTTAAAACCAATACCGAATATTTTTACAATCTTAATGAAAACTGGGGCTTTTATTTAAATAACACCAATGTACTAAGTAAGAATCAATACCTTGACAAACCGGTAACTATTGGCGGTGATACGGGTTTACGTGGCTTCCCATTACAATATCAGCACGGTGAGCATAGCGCTAAATTTACTAGCGAAATACGCTATTACCCTTATATAACCTTATTTAAATTATTTGATTTGGCGGGAGTTGCTTTTTTTGATGCTGCTAGAACATTTGGGCAAATTAAAGCGCCAGGGGCTATCAAGAACATTGAAGCTAATTGGTTATATTCTGCTGGCATTGGCGCTCGATTATACTCACCACACTCAGCAGGTAATAGTCATGTTATTCACATTGATTTTGCTTTTCCGCAAAGTGATAACCCTAATATTGATAATTTTGAAATCAGGCTTGAAGCAAAAAAAGCGTTTTGATTACACAGCCCAGTTGCTAAGGAAGCTGCCTATAAAAGTAATAGGCTACAAAAACCGCTTTAAAATACGATCTATTTGGGCAAAGCGTATTTTATTTAATAACTTCTTGGGTTTTTCTGGGTAGTCATTAATACCATCAAGCTCGCTAAAATGATTTATTTTTTTAGTGTGCTCCATAATACTTATTAACTCTGGCGCAACTTTAACCATTAAACTTTGCGAAGGATCATCAAGCAGCATGCCATTTTCTAAATCTAATGCCCATGCGCGCGGATTCAAATTACTGCCTGTTAATAAGTGATAACGCTCATCACTAATAATGCCTTTCAAGTGAAAACTGTTATCTTGATGTTGCCATAAATGAATATTTAACAAGCCTTTATCAATATAATTTTGGTAACGCTTTACAAAGCGTTTTAATAACATTTCATAAATATAGGGCACAATACCAATAGTACTAAATTCAGTTTCATCAGCAATATAAAAGTCATTGGCGGTTTTATCTCCCACCACTAAAGTAATGCTGACACCGCGTTTTAATGCTTTAACAATATCTTTTGCCAATACTGGCGGTAAGTTGAAGTATGGAGTGAAAATTAGCAGTTTTTGTTGAGTATTTTTAATGGTTTTACGGATAACTTTATTTAAGTTATTTTTACGACGGCCATAACCAATTAACGGTTTAATTGAAATGGGGTTTTCAATAATACTCGATTTTTTGTAACTACTTGGCGCACAAATTTGGTAAGACGATGTCTTTAGCAACGACTTTAGCGCAATAATATTGCGCTTTTGTTGAGCATCACTAGGTAGTTCAATTTCATTAAGTAATGGAGCTAATTTAGAATCAATAAAGGTGTGACTTAAATATTGGCAAAATGAATTTGCCAATGCAGAGCAACTAATTTGATAATAGCGGTCTAAACGATAACGAGTGTTTTGTTGCATATAGATATCGTTAATACTGGCACCCGTATAAAAAAGCGCATCATCAAAAACCATACCTTTTAAGTGCAAAACACCAAATAGCTCTTTTCGTTTAACACCAATGCCATAAATAGCAATTTTTTCTGGGTACTGCTCAGCTAAAGCAAGATATAAGGCGCGGTTACCCAAACTTTCTTTCTCACCTATAAGCCCTCGTTGACCGCGATGAAAATCAACAAAAATTTTTATATCTAATGCTGGGGTTATTTCTTTGGCTTTATAAAGAGCATGCATTATTTCTCTACCTGCATCATCATCTTGCAAATAGAGTGCGGTAATAAAAATACGACGGCGAGCATTAGCAATTAAAGATAATAATTGTTGCTTGTACTGTGTGGGCGCAACAAATATTTCAATATCTGCATCACTAATCACTAAATTATTCATTTCAAAAATCAAAAGCCAAAAATATAACAATAAACACGATTGCAGCAGTATACGTCAGTTTTTATTTTTCTAAAGTAAATTTTGTTAATTGTTGTGACAAGTTATCCGCAAGTTGCAATAAATGTTTACCTGCTTGCGCTGCATCTTGGGCACCTTGCATAACTTCATCAGCACCATTAGCAATGTTTTGGGTATGTGTTTCAATATTAGCAACCATTTGGCTTTGTTGATCTACAGCTGTTGACACTTGCTCTGCGCCATTAACAATTTCTTCTACATTTTGAGTAACTTCTAGAAAGGTTGCCGCTACTTGTTGAGTTTTTTCAACGCCATTTTCCGCTTGCACCACGCCTTGGTTCATTGCAGCTACTGACTTTTCAGCGCCTTGTTGTAATTGCTCAATAATACGTTGAATTTCGCCCGTAGACTCTTGTGTTCTGCTAGCTAAGGTTCTGACTTCATCGGCAACAACGGCAAAACCTCGACCTTGCTCGCCTGCTCTTGCCGCTTCAATGGCTGCATTTAATGCAAGTAAGTTAGTTTGATCAGCGATTTCTCTAATAACATTAACAAACTGCCCTATGTCGTTACTAAAGCCGGCTAACTCATTAATTACCGTTGCAGATTCATTTACTTCATGGGATATTTCATTGATTACTGTGGTAGTTTCACTAATAACACTTTGCCCTTGCGTGACATTAGCGCTAGCTTGCTCGGTTATTTCACGAGCACTATCAGTACTTTGCGAAATAACGCTAACCGATTCACTCACTTGCTGCATAGCATTAACAACGTTGTGAGTATTTTCTTGCTGGCTAGCCAAGCTACCTGCCATGGTGTCTGATAACTGATTAATATTGTTGGCAGATATTTCAAGCTGCTCAACATCTTGATTAAATTGTGTCAGCAATTGATGAATTTTATGCTGCATTTGGTTGAATTTATCGGCAACATCCCCTAACTCATCTTTCGATTGAGAAATAATATCTTGGGTAAAATCACCTTGTTCAAGCCTTGACGATGCCTCATTAATAGCGGCAACATTTTGTTTTATTGATAAATAAATTACTACCAATAAATAGGCGGTAATAATAGCGGCACCAATTAATACGCTAGCTAAAAAAAGTAATGACAACAAGCTACTATTTCTACTGGTCTGTAACTTTTCTGCTAATAATTTTTCACTTTGGCTAAAGAGAGTATTGCCCATTTCTTTTGCTGATGAAATGGCACTTGTCGCTTGATTTGCTTGCCATTGAATACTGTCAGGGTTGATAACATTGCTGCGTAATGCACTTTGATAACTATCAATAGCAGCCATATAATTTTGAATGTTACTTTTATAACTTTGTAATAAGGCTTCATCTACCCGTAATAGTTGCTTATTTGCTTTATCTAATTTCATTTGCAACTCATCTACACGTTTGTCTAATGCCACCAACAAAGTATAACTTTCTGCAGTGAAACCATCGTTTGCTATTATGGTTGCCGTCAACTCACCTGTTCTTGATAAATACTCACTTAATGCCGGTAAAGCTTCTTCAACTATGCCAGCCAAATAAAATGCATCAGCATTGCTTTCTCGCCTTAAACCGCTAAGTGCAGCGGTAAGCTCTCTAAATGCTAAGCTTTTCTCGAATATCAAATTACGCTGTTCAAAGGTTTTATTCGACTCAGCCATTGATTGTACTTGTTGAATAGCCTGTACTAATTCACTTTTAAATGAACTGTTAGTGACTTGCTTATTTAATGCTGCCGCCTGACTATTGATGTTTCCTTGGCTATGCACAGCTTGCTCTAGCTTGATTGCGCTATTAATTAAAGCGAGCCCTTCAATTTCTAGATCATATTGATTGATACGCTGCCATTGGGAAGAAACAATCCACCAACCACTGGCAAGAATAGGAATAAAAAAAATCAACGCTAATAAAGAAAACTTTGCTTTAAAGGCGAGTTTATTGGTCAGAGCTATAGCAGGAGTAAAAATAAAATTCATTGTTGTTATTATTCCTTTGAAAAAAAGCCCTCAATAGAAACAAGGGCACAAGAATAGTATAGACCAAGAATAACAATGAAAACTTCCCAGTCACTATTTTTAATGAATTTTCTAAATTATCATTGCTAATTCAGCAGCTTGACGTATAGCACGTTTAGCATCAAGTTCAGCGGCTACATTAGCGCCGCCAATTAAATGCACTGTCATGCCGTTACTTTCAAGGTTTTGTTGTAAGTCACGATTAGACTCTTGCCCTGCACAGATAATGACATTATCAACATCAAGCAATTGCTCTTTACCATTCACTTCTATTAATAAACCATCATCAGAGATAGATTTATATGTCACTCCAGGAATCATGTTCACGCCGTGCTTGGTTAAATTAGCTCTGTGTACCCAGCCCGACGTTTTACCTAAACCTTTACCTACTTTAGTGGTTTTACGTTGCAGCAAGGTAATTTGTCGTTCAGTGTTTACTTTGGCAAACAGTTTATCAGTATTTAATGCGCCTGATACTTGATAGCTTTTATCTACGCCCCAACTCTCTAACCAAGCATCGGGGCTAGTTGTTAGTGAATGTCCAGATTCAGCCAAAAAAGTAGCAACATCAAAGCCTATGCCACCAGCGCCAATAATGGCAACTTTTTTACCTACCGGCTCTTTATCACGTAATACCTGCAAATAGCTCATTACTTTTGGGTGGTTGAAACCGTCAATAACAAGTTTTCTTGGTTTAATTCCGGTAGCTAAAATAACTTCATCGAACCCTGCGGCTAATAAGCTTTCACTACTTTGCTCATTATTCAAATGCACAGGAATATTAAGTAATTCAAGTTGCTTATTAAAATAACGTAAGGTTTCAAAAAACTCTTCTTTGCCAGGTATTTGTTTAGCGACATTAAACTGACCACCAATTTCACTAATCTTATCGAACAACTCAACTTGATGCCCACGCTGCGATGCGTAAACACTAAAAGCTAGCCCTGCTGGCCCTGCACCTATTACTGCCAATTTTTTACTTTTGCTTGCTTGCTCAAAATTAAGTTCAGTTTCATAACAAGCCCTCGGATTCACCAAACATGAAGCGCGTTTTTGTTGAAATACATGATCTAAACAGGCTTGGTTACAACCAATACAGGTATTAATTTCATTTGATTTATTCATCGCTGCTTTATTAACAAAATCCGCATCCGCTAAAAATGGTCGTGCCATCGACACCATATCGGCTTGCCCTGTTGCTAATATTTCTTCTGCAACTTCAGGAGTATTAATACGATTGGTAGTAATTAAAGGAATGGTTACTTCTTTTTTCATGCGCTCAGTAACCCAAGTAAATGCCGCCCTTGGTACTGAGGTTACTATGGTAGGAACCCGAGCTTCATGCCAGCCAATACCGGTATTGATCAATGTGGCACCAGCTTTTTCTACTGCCTTAGCCATAGTAACTACTTCATCCCAACTATTGCCTCCTTCAACCAAATCGAGCATAGATAAACGAAATATAATTATGAATTTTTCACCTACTTTAGCGCGCACCGCTTTAATAGTTTCAATGGCTAAGCGCATGCGGTTTTCTATATTGCCGCCCCACTCATCACTACGCTGATTGGTACGAATACAAGCAAACTGATTAATTAAATACCCTTCACTGCCCATAACCTCAACGCCATCGTAGCCAGCTTTTGCTGCTAAGCTTGCTGAATAAGCATAATCTTTAATGGTGCCTTTAATTTGCCTAGACGACATTGCTTTAGGTGTAAAAGGGGTAATAGGCGATTTGATTTTACTGGGTGCGACACTAAAAGGATGATAGCCATAACGCCCCGTATGCAATAACTGTAAACATATTTTAGTTGAGTACTTATGCACCGCAGCAGTGACTTGTTTGTGTTTGTTAACATGCCAAAAATGACTTAATTCACTGCCAAAAGGCTCAATTCTGCCGCGCATATTAGGGCTAACACCGCCGGTTACAATCATGCCAACACCACCTTTGGCACGCTCTTCATAAAAAGCAGCTAGCTTGGCAAAACCGCCTTTCTCCTCTTCTAGCCCAGTATGCATAGAGCCCATTAACGTACGGTTGGCTAATTGGGTAAAACCTAAATCCAAAGGCGCAAGTAAATGTGGAAATACTTGTGATGAAGTGGCTACAGTATTTGATGTTGTCATGTAAATTCCTATTGGTCGAACCAGACAGCTAATTGTTGTTAATTTACTCACCTTTGCTCAAAAAGACAAGCTAATTTTGACACCTGTCAGATTAATGATAAATAAATACAGATAACTCATTAATAGTAGTAGAATCTTCAGTAATGGAAATAAAGTATTTTTCTTAACGATGACAATAAATAGAATTAACAAAAAAGACCTAGTGTCTTTAATTATCGATGAATTAAAAAAAGAGCTAAATCAAGCGATGAGCGCTGCAAACGAAGCACATGCAGCGGCAGTGGACGATCAAAGTGTTGCTGAAACTCAGTACGATACGCTAGCCATTGAAGCAAGCTATTTAGCCGAAGGGCAATCAAGGCGGGTGCAAGAATGCCAAACAGCGATTAACAGCTACCAAGCACTTATCATAAATGACTTTAACGCTAATACGGCTATTGGAATCTCAGCACTAGTACAACTTGCCAAAGACAATCAAGCACAACACTGGTTTTTTATTGGGCCTGCGGCTGGGGGACTTAGATGCCAATTAGCCCAGAAAAACATTACCGTGATCACACCGCAATCACCCATGGGTTTAGCGTTAATAGGTAAGTTGCAAGATGATGATATTGAAGTGCTGCTTGGGAGTAACTCTTTGACGGACTTTATTCTTCAAGTTCAGTAATTAAAGCGAATAAACCAGTGACAAATTAATTTACTTATCACTGGTTTCATTTTACTCATTTGATCACAATCTGCTTATTTCTGTTTTAGTGAGGACACACCTCTTAATCACAGACCAAATTGACAGTGTTTACTGCATTTTCTGTAAAGTAAATATCACTTAATGAAAGCATTAACTTACCCTGCGTAGTTAATGAAAAAGGCATGGTTATTTGGTTAAAGTCGAGCCCTTTGTTTGCAAAGCATTGCAAATCAACTGAAAAATCAATCCATTGATCTTTTGGTATTTGTGCAAGCTGCTTGGTTACATCAACACTCGCTTGACAAATACTTTGTTCAGAGGGTTTGCATCCCATGGATAGTTCTATTGTAGATGTAATCTCACTTTCTCTTTTTACTGAAAATACCAATGCAGACTTGTTAGTATTTATCATTGAAAAATTTTCATGTTGTTTATCAGCGGCAATAAAACTGACACCTGCTTTGGTTTCACCTTCAAATTTAAGACGAAAAGCATCTTCTTGCACTATTTTGTCAACCGTTCGATAGGTAATTCCGGATAATGATGCACTGTTCGATTGAACTTGCTGTGCATGCTGCTCTGACGTTAACAACATCTGCCAAGGCTTGCTCACTTTACCCATAAATATTTGCTTAGTTTTTGTATCATTAGCCGCTTGTTGCCAGTGTTCAGTCAAATTATCTGGTAAGGTATTTTGATCTCCATATTGCAAACCAAAACCATAAGGTAATAGGGGTTGATAGTCTTCATCAAAGCGATTCACTGTTTGTGTCGCAGAGTTTGGCCATGAAAAAGATAGTTTACCTTTAAAGTCATATTGAATTTTCTCATTAGCATCAGTTAATAATACTTGAGCAACTGCTTTACCTTCAGATCCCGGCAGCCAAGCTGCAACAAAAGCATCACTAGCATTTAATTCTGCATTGACCCACATAGGTCTGCCGCTGATAAATACTGACACCACAGGAATACCTTGCCCTTGCAACTTTTTAAGCAACGCTAAATCAGACTTGACTTCACCTTGGTAGGCTAAATTTTCCCTATCGCCTTGTCCTTCCGCGTAAGGCTCTTCACCAAAAACAACAATGGCAACATCAGGCTTTTGGGTAAAGAGTCCTTTTTCATTTAACTCAATTTGACCTCCAGCCGCTTTCACTTGCTCAGCAAAGCCAGCAAAAATAGAACTACCGCCCGGAAAGTCACTGTTTTGATTATTAGTGCCCTGCCAAGTAATCGTCCATCCTCCTGATTGCTTACCAATATTGTTGGCAGCATCGCCGGCAATCAAAAAATTCAATTTTGGTGATAGCGGTAATATTCCAGCTTTATTTTTCAATAATACCAATGATTCACGTACCGCTTGCCTAGCAATTTCTCGGTGGGCTTCACTGCCAATCAGCTCAGTTTTCCCCGAAAACTTTCGTTTAGCTGGACTAGGTTTTTCAAAAAGACCCGCTCTAAGTTTTACTCTTAAGATACGACTGACCGCATCATCAATACGAGACTGAGCTATTTCACCACTTCTAACTTGCTTAATAGTATTTTCATAAAGCGGCTTCCACGCATCAGTCGGTACCATAAAAATATCTAAACCAGCATTCACTGATTGCGGGCAGCTTTTATTAGTACAACCCTTAACTTGGCCATGCCCATTCCAGTCACCGACGACAAAACCATCAAAGCCCATTTTTTCTTTCAGCACTTGCGTGAGTAAATATTGATTACCGTGATTTTTTTCGCCGTTCCAACTATTGAAAGAGGCCATCACTGATTGCGATCCTGCCGCTAAACCACTGACATAACCTTGTCCATGAATGTCATATAAATCTTGTTCAGTATCGATGTTATCACCCTGATCATCACCGTTAACTGTACCGCCATCACCGAGAAAATGTTTAACAGTACTAATAACGCGGTTGTCCGCTAAAAAGTCTTTACCCGCCTTTCCTTGTAAGCCGTGAACAATAGCCGCGGCAAAAGTTTTTACTATTTCGGGATCTTCAGAATAACCCTCGTAGGCTCTGCCCCAGCGATCATCCCTAACCGTTGCTACGGTTGGCGCAAATACCCAGTCGATGCCAGTAACCATCACTTCTGTGGCGGTAACTTGCGCTATTTTTTCAATAAGTGCTGGGTTATTACCTGCACCTAAACCAATATTATGCGGAAATAAAGTCGCGCCAATAACATTATTGTGACCGTGTACAGCATCAGTTCCCCACATGGTTGGAATGGTGCTGCCATCAAGAGAGTTATCAACTGATGCTTGATACATTTGCTCAGCTAGATTAATCCAATCTTGTGGGGTGGCATGTTTATCGTTATTAGGAAAAGCGCCGCCACCATTTAAATAAGAGCCAAAACCGTATTTGCGCATGTCTTCAACCGTGATATCACGAATTTCAGGTTGGATCATTTGCGCGACTTTTTGCTCTAAAGTCATTGCAGAGATAATCTCACTGATTTTTGCTTCAAGTTTAGGGTCTTTTTTGACATCAAAATTCAATTTAGGCCAGATGCTTTTGTCTTCATGATTTTGTTGCACTGTTTGCTTTTCTGCTTCACCTGATGATATTTCAGCTTGATTACAACCCAATAGGCTAAGTGGAAAAGCCGCCATCAGTAATGCTTTTTGTGTAAATTTAGCGTATTTCATTATGATCTTCCTTGGCTTGTTTCGTTGCTTAAGCTATCGTCTTTAATTTTGCTACCTTTAATGCCATAAAAAGCAATATACAGATAACAAAACAGCGGCAGAATAAAGGCAAGTTGCACTCCTAAAACATCGGCTAGCACGCCTTGTAGAAGTGGCACGATAGCGCCACCAACAATGGCTAAACACAAAATCCCCGCACCTTGACTGGTGTCTTCATCAAGACCGTTTAATGCCAAGCTAAATATGGTTGGAAACATAATAGAATTGCACAAGCCAACCAGTAATATTGCCCACATTGCTAGACTGCCAGCGCTGACAATAGTGATAATAATTAACACAGCTGCCATCACCGCATTAAAGCAAAGCACTTTACCTGCTGCGAACTTTTGCATTACTGCTGCACCAATAAAACGACCGACCATAGCGCCACCCCAAAAATAGGTTAAATACTTAGCCGCTTCGGTTTCAGCTAAACTAGCAATGTCAGCTTCACCTAAAAAGCTGACTAAAAAACTACCAATAGATACTTCAGCGCCAACATAAAGAAAAATACCCAACGCCCCTAATACTAAATGCTTGTGCTGCCATGCAGAGCTGTCGACTTTCTTATGACTAGTGTCATCGCTACTCTCTAATTTAGGTAACTTCAACGAAGCAAAAATTGCCGCTAACAACAATAACATTGCGGTTAAAAACAGGTAAGGTAACTTGACACTGTCGGCAGAAACTGAGGTTGACATTGAGTCAGTCGCTTCATTAAGAATAAACAATGCCCCTAAATAGGGCGCTACAGTAGTCCCTAAGGAATTAAAGGCTTGGGTCATGGTTAGCCTTGATGATGCTGTTTCTTTTGTGCCAAGCAAAGTAACATAAGGATTAGCAGAGACTTGCAATACCGTAATACCACTGGCCAAAACAAATAATGCTGCTAAGAAAAAATTATAACTATGGAGTGAGGCAGCAGGATAAAACAGCAAACAACCAACAGCAGCAATAACCAATCCGATCACTATGCCTTTTTGATAGCCTACCCTTTTAAGTAAACGCCCTGCCGGTAACGACACGAGAAAATAAGCACCAAAAAAGCAAAATTGCACTAGCATGGATTGGGTATAGCTTAGATCAAAAATAGCTTTTAAATGCGGGATCAAAATATCATTTAAGCAAGTGATAAACCCCCAGATAAAAAATAGAGAGGTTAATGAAATTAGTGCAAATTGATTGCCACTGTTTAGCCTTGCTTGTTGACTATTGGGTTGTTCTAACGCGAACGAAGTTGCAGCCATAAGGTGAACTCCTTTTAAATTAGGTAAAGTTGACATGCTTAATAAAAGCGATAGCGCGGTAATGCCACTCTACCGTTTTATTGTTTACATAAAGGAAAATTGAGCGCATCTAAATCTAATTTACCAATGAAAATTTAAATAAAGATGCACTTAATTGGTTCACAGGTTAAAAGCTATATCGAGCGCCTAAACTGTAACGAGGGCCATATTGCCTAGCAAATAAGAACTGTCGTTCATAACGACCAAACCCTTGCTCTGTTTCATTAGTCAGGTTGATACCTTCAAAGAAAACAGTAACACGATCAGTTACGTCATAATTAACACTCATATCCCATTGACCATATTCTTTCGCAAACTGTGGTGGGTTATCTGATGATCCTTGCCCTTGACCAACACCAATAAGATATTCATCACGCCATGCATAAGTCACTTTCACCGACAAACCGTACTTTTCATAGAAAGCTTGAAAGTTAGCTGAATCACTTAGGCCAGTAAGCGGGGTTTGTTGATCCAAACTGTTAACATCAAATTCAACATCGCCATCAACAAAAGTAGCATTGATACCAATACCAAAACCGCTTTCGCCAAATAAGTGTTGCATAGCCACTTCAAAACCATCAACGGTTTTTGTATCAGGGGCATTAAATGGACGGCTAATATCCCAAGTGATTAGTGGATCATTTGCTGTTGGTGTTAAGTAACCTTGTTCATTTAGCACTGAGCCATTGGCTTGAATTTGCGCAAAAATAGCATCGTTAGTTGCTTGTTCACCTCGTCCTTCAATGTCAGTTACCGCTTGTTGCCAGCGTGGTCCTAAGTAAATGTCATTAAAGCCATCAATAGTCGTTGAGACAATTTGGTTGCCAATGAAATTTTTAACTTCTTTTCGAAAGTACCCCATCGAAGCATAACTTGCATCACCATAGTAATACTCAAGGCTTAAATCTAAATTAGTAGACTCATAAGGTTGTAGATTAGTATTACCTTCACTACCATTTCGCGAACCAATTTTCGGACTACCTGAAAGGCTTCGACCGCCAGCTAAACTACCTAATGGTGCTCTGGCAATAGTTTTACCCCAAGAAGCACGAGCCAGTATATCTTCACTTAAATCAATTTTAAAATCGATCATTGGCAACAAAACATCATGCTTACCCGTTAATTCAAGAAAATTATTTTCGCCGGGTAAATATTGTGTACTCCATTCACTACCACCTTTCCACCACACTGATGTTTCTACCGGTTGTAATACTCTACTGGTTACATCGGTTTCTTCATAACGCACACCTAAATTCAGTTGTACTGGAAAATCAACAACATCAAATTCAAAGGCGGCTTGTATATAAAGGCTAGTCGTGTCTTCTTGCACTGAGCTTGCAGATTGCGTACCCATAGGATGATAAGCTGTCGTAGCGAAATAATCATCACCGCCCAACACCTCATTAGTTAAAAACGCTGCAGATCGAGCCACTACTTCATCAAAATCAAAAGTATAATAATAATTTGGATTTAGCTCACTGCCGCCACCCGCTAATTCATCTAGAAAACCACTGGTACTCTGGCGCGTAAACATGCCATCGGGCAACATAGCGGTATACGAGGGGTTAAACAGAAAACCGCCAATTAAGCCACTCCAAGCATTCGTGCCACTCATTTTTTGTTCGGTGCGGCTAATGCCAAATTTAATGTCGATTAACGGAATATCAAACGCATCATTTTCCCAAGCACCATCAAATTGAATTTGCTCAACTTCTGATTTACCGGGCGAGTGAATAAACTGGCTAAAATGTGAATCAATTTCACTTGGCATAAGCTCATTAGTGCCATTGTTCCACAATATTTCTCCGCTTGGGATCTCGCCATCTCGGTAGTCATATATTTTAGTTCGTAATTGATCTGAACCTAAAACTAATGAACCAAAACTGTCCATGCCTTTGTCTTTGCCATTATCGGTTTCATTACTCGAGTTGTGGTAATCTAAACTAAAATACAAGGTGTCGCTGGCTATCCAATCAATATTAAAACCGATAGATTTAGCTTCAACTTCTGTCGTACCTCTGCTGGCTGTATACGAACCATCGTTACCGCTAATATCAGCATAAACTGCCGTACCATTTTCATCTAATTGATAACCGTTAATATTGCCGCCATAGTCATTCCACATACCCCAACCTATTGAGTTAGTACCTGTAATAGCTTTTGAAGCGGTATAATCAAGGCTTAAAATAAGCTCATCAATAGGCGCATATTGAAAAACCACGTAACCGTTGGTTCTTTCACGTTGAGTATCGGCAATGCCATAATTCATATCACGTGGAAAAAAGTAATCGCCAACACGGTTACCTTCTTCATCAAGGGGTCTTGGATCGATAACATTGGCAGGATCTAGGTTATTAGGTAGTGCAACATTGGCTTGCCAACCTTGAATATTGGCACTTTGCTGTTGAAAATCGCGACGCTGTTGATTGACAGCAAAAGCAAAACCTAAGCTTTCATCAGCAAAAGTGTTTGAATATAATGCCGAAAACTCAGGGGTGACATCATCACCTTCAACATTAGAGCTGTCATAAATGCCTTTAGCAGACACGGAAATTTTTTCGCCCGGGCTAGCTAAAGGTTTTGCGGTAACAATATTTACCGTTGCCCCTAAACCACCAGTAGGATTTTCAGCTCTTGCAGTTTTATAAACTTCTAGCGCTGAAACCCCATCTGAGGCTAAGTTTTCAAAGTTGTAAGAGCGACTATTACCCGTACCTGGCATTTGTCTGCCGTTTAAAGTGACTAAGTTAAAATCAGGACCAAAACCCCGCACGGTAATTTGACTACCTTCACCATTACTACGGCTAACAGATACACCCGTAATGCGCTGTAGAGATTCCGCTAGGTTACTGTCAGGAAATTTACCCATTTCTTCAGATGAAATAGCGTCAACGACCCCTGACATATCTCTTTTCAAGTTCATGGCACGGGTTAAACTACCGCGAATACCTTGTACTTCAATAACTTCTACTTCTTGTTCTTTGCTTTCTTTTAAAGCGGCTTCTTCAGCCATAATGCTGGTATTAAAACCCGCAGTTAACGCTGCAGAAATGTAAACGGCTAAGCGTTTTTTGGAAAAGTTTAAATATTTCATGATTACCCTACTTTCTTAAAATTAGTGTTAAAAGCTGCGGTGCATTTTCTTTAAAATCTGTACCGCACAACATTTTTAATTAACGAGATTACTGGGCTGTTATCGCCACATTATCTATACGATAAACTGCCCCATCACCCGTTCCCCAAGCAGGGAAAACCATCAAGACATCGATAGCACTAATATCAAGACCTGCATCAAACAAACTTTGCAGTGAAAAACTAAAGGTTTGCCATTGACCAACAACTGGCTCAGCGCCTTCTTGACTTGCACTTAACGCTAATTCAACTGCTGTATCAGCATCACCCGATTCTATTTTAAATAACCAGCTGGCACTAGCATCGTTAGGCGCTGTGACTACTTTCATATCAAAGGTAACAATACCATTGGCTAATAATGAGCTTGCATCGTAATAAACGTCGTCACTTGCCAAGAATCCCATTACTGTTGGTGATGCTCCAATAACAAATTCTGCAACCATGTTATGTTCCGCATCATCTACCTCTTCTGTTGGCGTTGAACCGCCACAGCAATCCCAAATAGCCCAATCAGCATGTTGTGCATCATCATAAATCACCAAACCTTGCGGAGTAGGTACGCTGCTTGGATCATAAATCATCACATTATCTAAACGGTATACAGCACCTTCACCTGCACCCCATGCAGGGAAAACCATTAAGACATCAATTTGATCAATACCTAAACCTGCATCAAAAAGACTTTGTAAAGAATAGGTATAGGTTTGCCACTCCCCAACAACAGGGTCCACACCTTCTTGGCTAGCATTTAATGCAAGTTCAACTGCAGAGCTAGCATCACCTGATTCAATTTTAAATAACCAAGCGGCACTGGCATCATTAGGCGCATTGACAACTTTCATTTCAAATTGCACTACACCATTGGCTAGCAAACTTGAAGCATCTAAGTACACATCATCATCAGCTAACAGCCCCATCACAGTGGGTGAAGCGCCAATAACAAATTCAGCGGTTATACCGTGTTCAGTATCGTCATTTTCTAGTGTTGGTGTTGAGCCACCACAACAATCCCAAATACTCCATTGATCTTTCGCTTGATCATCAAACAATACATAGCCACTAAAAGCGCTAGCGGCATTTGGGTCATACATTTTGGCATTATCAATACGGTAAACAGCACCTTCACCAGCGCCCCAGGCTGGGAATATCATCAGTACATCAATAGCACTAACATCTAAACCGGCATTGGCTAAGTCAGATAAGTTAAAAGTATAGGTTTGCCATTGGCCGGCAACTGGCGTTACGCCTTCAACACTACTAGTAAGTGGTAGTTCTACCGCGGTATCGCCGTCGTTAGATTCGACTTTAAATAACCAAGCTGCGGCTGCATCATTTGGCATTGAGGTGACTTTCATCTCAAATTGCACTACACCATTGGATAAAATACTTGAAGCATCAAAAGGGGCGGGTTGTTCCGTATTACCTGCTCTAGAAATAAAGCCCATTACAGTAGGTGACGCACCAATAGCAAATTCTGCCACCGCACCATGTGCTTCATCATCAGTTGCAACAACCGGTGTTGAGCCGCCACAACAATCCCACATTGGCCAACTTGGATTTTCTGCATCTTCAAAAAGTACCACTTCTGGGGAAGAGGTATTTACACCCGAGTCTATTTCTAGATTAGTGATATTGTAAACTGCGCCTTCACCTGCTCCCCATGCTGGGAATACCATAACGACGTCAATAGCACTTAAATCTAAACCGGCATCTGCTAACATTTGCAATGAAAATGTATAAGTTTGCCATTGCCCAGCAACGGGTAAAACACCTTCAGCACTTGCTGACAAAGACATTTCAGCTGCCGTAGCGCCGTCTGAGCTTTCTACTTTGAAAAACCAGTCTGCGCCAGCATCATTTGGTAATGACGTTGCGTTCATCTCAAATCGAATTGAACCTGTTGCTACCGCTGGAGAAGCATCAAATGGGCTTGCTACGCCTTCAGGGTCAGTTATATTGCCCTCTCTTGAAATAAAGCCATTAACCGTAGGTGATGCTCCCACAGTAAATTGCATTACGTCACCTTTATCTGCATCAGCTATTATTGTTGGTGTTGAGCCACCACAACAATCCCATGCAGGCCAGTTTGGATTGATCGTTCCTGAAAAAATAGTCAAACTTTTTGGTTCAGCAACAGGGGGTAATTTAGGCACTGGCGCTTTACCTTCAACAAGGGCATCATCTAGGCTATCGTAACCTGCTCTGATGGTTTCACAGCCTTTACCTGTATCTGGGTTTTGAATACATTCATAAACGCGAACATAATCAATTTCAAAGGATTGCCCATTTTCAAATGCGCTTGCATCTACGCCTAGGTTATTAACATTTTCAGGCCAACTACCACCGACAGCAAAGTTTAAGATCATAAAGAATTGTTGATCAAAAGGTGCGCTATCCCAATGGGTAGTTAGTTCACCGCTAACGGCATCAAAATATTCAGCAAACCAACCTCTGTGTGATAATCCTACCGCTTGCTCTTTGCTGTTATAACGTACTTTTGACTGACGCTGTGTTTGATATAAATAATCATCTACATACCAACGAATTTCACCTGCTTGCCATTCAATGGCGTAAGTATGAAAATCATCAGCAGGATTAATGCCATCAGGCAAGCTATAGGCCTTACCTGAATTAACGTTATCTGGCCATTCTTTACCGTAATGCAAAGTACCATGAACATTGTTTTCGACCACACCGTCATCGTTGACTGTTTTTAAATTAACCGCTTCAAGAATGTCGATTTCACCAGATTTTGGCCAGCCGCCATAAGTTTCATCGGTTGGTAACATCCAAAAGGCTGGCCAGCTACCTTGGCCACTTGGTAACTTAGCTTTTACTTCAAAACGACCATAAGTAAAATCAGCTTTGTTCTTAGTAATCATTCGTGCAGAAGTATACGGCTGAGCAGCCCCTTCTGCTGCAGGTAACGCTACTATTTTAAGCGTGCCATCACTGACAAATGAGTTTTCGGCACTGTCGGTGTAACATTGTTTTTCTTGATTACCGCCACCATCACAATTAACTTCATGACTCCATTTATTGGCATCAATGGCACTGCCGTCAAACTCATCAGCCCACACTAACTGCCAATCACTGACAGGCAATTGAGGATCTACTTTGCTTGAATCGGTATTGGTGGCAACATCACCGCCACACCCACTCAGTGACACTGTTGAAACTAACACACATAGTTGTGTGATCTTTTTTGCAACTTTTATCATAATTAAAATTCCGCTCATCTAACGAGTATCGCCTTAATGCTGCATGGATGTTTTTTAATTTTTATTACATTCATTCAACAGCCGATAGTTAAATAGTTATACGCTAGATTTCAATAAGGCGTATAAGCTATCCCCTATCGTCATACTGTGCTAGTAATAGGGGCTGTTACAATGCAAATGCGGCATCAGGTGACATTAACGAGGTATTACAATTTTTTGTACCGCTAAGACGATAAAGCGAGACAAAAATGCGGTGAGAGGTTATTGCGCACCTAACGCTGTTTTTCTTCGAGTAGTTGTTGAATAGCAGAGCTAAAATTACGACTCACTTTTAAGTGAATATCGTTGCCAAGCTCTAAAATACTTTCACTATTGCGCAAAGCACGAATACTTTTAATACAATTAACATTCACTAGCGTCGATTTATGTATGCGCTTAAATACTCGTTCATCGAGCTGACTTTCGAGCTTTTTCATGGTGACACGTACGATGTGAGTTTCTTGATCGGTATGAACACACATATAATCACCCGCTGCATCTATCCAACGTATGGTATTAACGGGTAATAACACTTTTTCATTATCACTATTTTTAATAACCAGCTCTTGGCAGAAAGAAGTTGGCAAGGGGCCTGTTGATTCAAGCCAATTCTCTAGTTCAGATATTGCAATACCAGAGCTTTCGCCTAATGCCTGTAATAGCTTAAACTTTTCTCTCTCGTTAGTTGACTGCTCAGGGCTGTGTTTCGCTAGTAGCCGTTCAACGGTTTTTTTTAATCGCCCTAAGTTGGCTGGTTTTAACAAGTAATCAATAGCATTTAGTTCAAAAGCCTCTAGAGCATATTCGCCATAAGCACTGACAAAAACCACCATAGGTAAAATGTCAGACTGCAGGGCTTGTACTACTTCAATTCCGTTTAAGCCCGGTAATTTCAAATCAAGAAATAATACATCAGGACACAGTTCATGACATTGAACTATGGCTTGATCGCCATCACTTGCTTCTGCAATAATTTTTATTTCTGGGATTTTTTCTAAACGTAATCTTAACCCTTCCAGTGCCAGCGGTTCATCATCAACAATAATGGCTGTTAAGATTTTTTCCGTCATGATAATTTCTCAAAAGGGATAGATATATACACAGTAGTGCCTTTTTCTTCGTTGTCTGTAATGTTTATTTGGTAGTCACCATTAAACATAGCATCTAATCGCGCTTTAGTATTGCTCATGCCTATACCAAAGCCATTGCTCACGGCATTGTTTTGTCCGTCACCATTGTCGATAACTTGTAAAATTAATCGGCTCCCTTGTTTTTCTGCAGTGATGGTAATACTACCCGCCGCTTTTCTTGGTTCAATAGCATACTTGATAGAATTTTCCACCAAAGGCTGCAATAGCATACTTGGTACTTGGCAACAAAGTACTTGCTCACTGATGTTCATTTTAATGGCTAATCTATCGCTAAAACGTACTTTTTCAATAGACAAATAAAGATCAAGCAGTTGCAACTCTTTACGCAAAGTAGTTTTATTTTTAGCATGTTCATCTAAGGTGTAGCGAAAAAATTCACAAAGCTTGTCTAACATTTCATTGGCTTTGTCATTTTCATTTTTATATATAAGCGTAGAAATGGCATTCATGGTATTGAACATAAAATGCGGATTTAATTGATATCTAAGCATTTGTAATTGGGCATCTTTTGCCGATGTTTGTGCTCTTAAGAGCATTTCATGTTCTTTTTGCAGCTTGGTGTTATACAGCATGATGAAAAATATTGCCGTCCAAACAAACATAGTGGTGAGTGAAAACATCAGCCAACCACCAAACTCCAACATATTCCATGCTTCATTCCAGTGTTGATGATAAACAATCACTTTGAAAGAGCTCATTTTAATAACGTTATATAAAAGTCCAAGTATTGCCGCGGAGAAAAAGCTGAAAAATAGCATTTTTTTTAAGGGAAAATGTACAATGCGGCGAATAAACAACCATTGCCAGTAAGACAAAACAAAACCACTGAGCGTTTCAACAATAAGGTTTATAATTTGTCCTGAAAGGTTAAAGTTTGGTTCACTTAGTTGTGGCCGGATAATAGCTAAAAAAACCACCAGCGCATAACCAAGCCAACCAGTAATTTGTAAAGTCCAAAATTGCTGGCTTTGTTTAGAAAATGCTTGTGGCTCTATTTCAAGGGACGTTTCTACTATCGGTTTTTTCATAATTTTAATCATAGTAACTTGCTGTAGAATTGCCAGACATTTAAAAAATAAGGGTATAACAATTAAACACCTAAAAAGTTTTTTTGCGACAAGGCGTGCCTATTTCGCGGCAACTTATTCATTCAAAAAACAAAGTAATCACCAAAAATTATATTATATCGCTTATCTATCTTTTTAAGTTATAAGTGACTTGATTATAATTACATCATTGTTTGATAGTGAAATGCTCAATGGTGATATTAATGATGACTGAATTTACTCCTTTTTCCGCGCTACTCGGTGGTGCATTATTAGGTCTTTCTTCTTTGCTCTTTTTATTGCTAAATGGTCGAATTGCCGGAATATCTTCTATTGTTAGTGGTTCATTTAAGTCATTAAGTAGTTCACCACAATGGCGTTGGAGTTTTTTACTTGGCTTGGTGTTATCTCCCCTTGTGCTGACATTATTTGACTACCAAACCAGTTCAAGTATTGATATTACTTGGTCAATGATTATTGTTGGTGGCTTTTTAGTTGGCTTTGGCTCATATCTTGGCTCGGGTTGTACTAGTGGTCATGGTATTTGTGGTATTGGCCGATTATCGCCCCGTTCAATTGTATCCACATGTCTTTTTATGGTGGTTGCGATTATCGTGGTATTCATTAGCAAGCATTTACTTTAAAAAAGGAAGCTAACATGAAATTAATCGTCTCTTTGCTATGTGGTTTGCTTTTTGGCATAGGTTTAACAGTTTCACAAATGGTGAATCCACAAAAAGTTATTAATTTTTTAGATATTACAGGCAACTGGGATCCAAGCCTGATGTTTGTCATGGGTGGAGGTTTACTGGTTTTTGCTTTAGGGTTTTTCTTTGTAATCAATAAGCGTATCGCAAAAAAACAAAAGCCAGTTTTTGCTGAGCAATTTTTCATTCCTAAACGTAAACTAATTGATAAAAACTTATTGGTGGGTGCCGTATTTTTTGGTGCTGGCTGGGGCTTAACGGGAATTTGTCCCGGCCCGGCAATGGCTAATGTATTAAGCTTTGAACCTAAAATATTTGCCTTTATTGGTATGATGCTAATGGGAATGTTCGTTGCTCGCGCAACCTTAAAAGTAAGTGATGCTAAAACTTCAGTTGTTGATAATGATAGTTTGTCATCAGTAATGACTGCCACTGATTCTAAGTAATTAAGCTAAATTCAGCTGAGTTAGGTAAACAATTCTACTTGCCATTCCTTCAATGATAGCGTCTTTACACTTATCTTTAAGCTGTGCAGGTAAATCACGTAACGCATCTTGATCAATACATAAAATAATAGAGTCCTCTACCGCTTTGGCTGAAGCACTTTTTTTATGTTTATTGATAAAACTGCTTTCGCCAATAAACTCTCCAACACTGACATAGCCAAGCACTTTATCAGTACCATTTTTTGTAATAGCAACTTTTCCAGACAAAACAATATAAAAGTTACGATTCAGATCGTCTTCTTTTTGCACAAACTTATCTTTATAACACTTATAACAGCTTGAAGAGTTTAATAATAATTCACGCTCGCTTACCGTTAAATGCTTGAAGAAATTAACACGGGCAACAATTTCTAAAAGCTTTAAGTGTGGAATGTTTTTCAACGGAAACATGGCTACTTTACTTCCTAGCAGGGACTTTATTGCAATAATGCTTTAACCGCTGATAAATCAACAATTTTGTCATCAACTTTTAGATATGCAACTGCTTCATTTTGCTCAGATACATCATCGCGCATCAGCGTGGCCTCAATAACACCAGGCATATTTATTAACAACTCAGCGACTTCTTCCGCTTTTTCTTCACTCTCTATCGTGGTAGCAAAGCTAAAACTCTTTGATTTTTTCAATTTTTTCATACCAAAGCTCAGTATTAACCAAATCAAACTTGCGACTGCCATCACTAAAAATATACTGTTCTCACCATAACGACTAGCCACAAAGCCACCAACAAGGCCACCAACAAAAGCGCCTAAAAACTGGCTACTTGAATAAATACCCATAACACTGCCTTTTACGCCAGCGGGGGCAATTCTGGATAAAATAGACGGCATCGTCGCTTCTAAGTAATTAAAGGCAGTGAAAAATAACACCACCGAAAGCACTAAACTCCAAAATCCCGTTGGCAGTAACCATAATGAAAACAACGCCAAACTTAACAGAGCAACAGCAGCACTGAACATGGGTTTTTCTTGCTGTTTTTTCATGGCAATGATCATAAATGGCACCATCAAAAAGAACGAGCCAAGTAAAGTCGGTAAGTATATTTGCCAATGATTTTCTAACGCTAAACCGCTGGCGACAAATTGCTTCGGCAAGGTAACAAAACACGCCGTAAGCGCCATATGTAAAATGAAAACGCCCCAGTTCAAACGCGCTAATTGCGGATGACGAATAAGTGTGCTGATTTGCTCAGGTAAAGCAACATTATCACCACGCGGGGCTTTATTGACTGAATACGGCACCATAAACTGGATCATTAACATCGCAAGAATGGTTAAAAAGCCGGTGAACCAAAATAAGCCACTCAAACCAAAAGCATCTGCCACTATGGGTCCTAAGATCATGGCAAAAGTAAAAGATAAGCCAATGAACATGCCGATTGTTGCCATGACTTTTGGACGTTGCTCTTCGCGAGTTAAATCTGCCGCAAGCGCTAAAATGGCACTAGCAATAGCGCCCATACCTTGCATTGCACGACCCAGTACAACGCCATATATTGTTGTCGACATAGCAGCGACAATACTGCCTATTAGAAAAACCACTAAGCCTGCCAATATAACCGGTTTTCGGCCATATTTATCAGACAAAATTCCCATAGGAATTTGCAATAAAGCTTGCGTTAAGCCATAAGCACCAATGGCAAGTCCTAACCATAATGGGCTGTAACCTGCTAACTGTTCGCCATAAATAGCAAACACAGGTAAAATCATAAACAAACCGAGCATGCGAACACCAAAAACACTGGCCAGTGAAAATGCAGCTTTTTTCTCAATGCGGTTTAAACCTGAAACACTCATGGAAACTTTTACCCTGTTCAAAATAGCCCAAATCAGAAATCGTCGTAGTTTATCACGCTAATGATGGCAACCAAAATAATCCTGTTGGCTTTACGCATTATATCAATAGAAAATAACACACCATAGCGACCATACTTGAAATAATAAAACTCAAAACGGCACCTTCTTTAACCATAGTTTTTATTTCTATTTCACCGATACCATAAGCAATAGCATTGGGCGCAGTTGCAACAGGCAACATAAACGCACAACTAGCTGCCATAGCAGCAGGTATCATTAATACTGCGGGCTCTAAGCCTGAAGAAATAGCAGCAACCGCTAATATTGGCATCAGCAAGGTAGCCGTTGCAGTATTACTGGTAATTTCCGTTAGATAAGTCACGAACAAACAAATGGTTAACATCATCAAGATAGGTGGTAAATCTGATAGTGAAGTTAACCAGTCGCCAAGCATGGCACTTAAACCTGAAGCGATGAAACCTTTGGCAATAGCGATACCACCGGCAAATAACAATAACATTCCCCACGGAATAGTTTTTGCTGTGTCCCAGTCAAGTAAACGGCTGTCTTTACCATTAGGCACCATAAACATCAGCACCACAGCAAATAAAGCAACAGTACTATCGCCTACCCCTGAAACGTCGAGCATACCACTCCAACCACCAAAAGGCTCACTGCGGGTAACCCAAGCAAGTGCAGTTAAACCAAAAACCCACAAGGTGCGCTTTTCTTCAATACGCCAATTGCCAAGTTTAGGTAAAACTAACGCATGCTCAAGTTTAACATTGCGGGTTAACCACCATGCCATAATAGGCAAAGCAATCAACACCACAGGTACACCTATTTTCATCCATGCAAGAAAACCAAACTCTTTACCTGTTTGTTC
>Ga0316207_10001841_pt1 | contig 24127 bp, 19 predicted proteins | sample 6weekpyrite_MG_FD_204943 | JGI IMG/M metagenome (GOLD analysis project Ga0316207, IMG submission 204943) | Microbial mat bacterial communities from mineral coupon in-situ incubated in ocean water Damariscotta River, Maine, United States -... | ecosystem: Environmental > Aquatic > Marine >... | reverse complement strand
TCCAGTTTGGATTTTTTGATGCCGCCTCATCAGTAACACTGGTGATAACGGTGCTGACTCTACTCATTTCAGTTAAACGTCACACCGAAATTTTTGCCCTGCTCATCTTGCCCGTTGCCGCACTGGCTCTGATGGCTCAGGTCATTGGACCATCCACTTACATGCTACCTTATGATGCACCCGAAGGCCTGAAAATTCATGTACTTGTATCCATCATTGCCTATAGCCTGCTCGGCCTGGCCGCCTGCCTGTCGATCATTCTCTCATTACAGAACCGGATGCTGCACAACCATCATCCCGGCGGCTGGCTAAAGCGATTGCCCCCCCTTCAGGTCATGGAAAAGCTACTGTTTGATTCAATTGTCGCGGGCTTTATCGGCCTCACTCTGGCACTGATTAGCGGCTTTATTTTTCTGGAAAACCTGTTTGCCCAGCATCTGGTACACAAAACCATTCTGAGCATTATTGCCTGGCTGGTATTCGCCATTCTGCTAGGTGGGCGCTTTACTCTGGGCTGGCGAGGCCGCACGGCTATCCGCTGGACACTCAGTGGTTTTGCAAGCTTAATGCTGGCCTACTTTGGTAGTAAGTTTGTGCTTGAGTTCATCCTATAGGAACCTGCCTTGAACGATATCTCTACTTCCAGCCTGTTTATATTACTGGGCCTGTTAATCCTGCTCTCCGGATTTTTTTCCAGTTCCGAAACCGGCCTAATGTCACTCAACCGCTACCGCCTGAAACATCTGGTGGAAAAAGGCAGCCGAGGGGCGCGGCTGGCACAAAAGCTTCTGGAAAGACCGGATCGACTGCTCGGCCTGATTCTGCTCGGTAATAACTTCGTTAATATTCTGGCTTCATCCATTGCCACGATTCTTGCATTACGCATGTTTGGCGAAGCCGGCATCGCGATTGCCACTGGCGTTTTAACCTTTGTCGTGCTGATTTTTGCCGAAGTTGCACCCAAAACACTCGCTGCACTTTACCCGGAACGTATTGCTTTCCCTGCGGCCTATGTTTATACCCCCCTGCTAAAGGCGGTTTACCCACTGGTTTATGCCATTAACTTCATGGCGAACGGACTATTAAAATTGCTCGGCGTGCATCCAGATCGCGTCACTGAAAGCGGTGTGAGCGCCGAAGAGCTACGCAGTGTTGTCATGGAAACCAGCCAGCTGGTGCCACAGAAACACCAGGATATGCTCCTGGGCATCCTCAATCTGGAAAGCGCCACTGTGGATGACATTATGGTGCCACGAAATGAAATCACTGCGCTGGATCTGGACGAAGACTGGGAAGAAGTGATAGAAGATCTCACCACCTGCCAGCGCACTCGCCTGCCAATCTATCGTAGCGATATCAACAATATTATCGGCATTGTGCATATGCGCCGAGTAATTCAGTTACTCATGCGCAATGAACTGACACCGGACAGTTTTGAAGGCCTGATTCGTGACGCCTACTTCATTCCCGAAGGCACCTCACTCTACCAGCAGCTGATTAATTTTCAGAAAAACAAACGCCGCACCGCATTAACCGTCGATGAGTATGGCGATATTCAGGGGCTGGTGACTCTGGAGGATATTCTGGAAGAAGTGGTCGGAGAATTCACCACCGCTTCACCCATTAACAATAGCCTGATTATCGAACAGGATGACGGCAGCTATCTGATCGCTGGCAACACGCATATACGTGAAATCAATCGCAGCCTGAATATCATGCTGCCCACCGATGGCCCCAAAACCTTTAATGGCCTGATTATTGAGTTGCTTGAATCGATACCGACGCCGGGCACCAGCCTGCTGATTGCCGACCATCCGATTGAGGTAACCAAAACACAGAATAATGCGGTACAAACCGCCCGCCTGATGCCCAAACTGAAGCGCCGTAAGCCCAGCCACCCAGACGAAGACAGCAGCCACGAAGACACAGAAGATGCTACGCATGGCGAAAACTAAACATCAGTACACCTGTAGCAGCTGTGGCACAGCGCACAACAAATGGGCCGGCCAGTGCGGCGACTGTGGCGAATGGAATACCCTGATCGAAAGCGTGCTGGAAAAAGAAACGCCGGGAAGTAATCCTCGCTTTAGTGGTTATGCCGGGCAATCCAGCGTGCAGGACATGCATGATATCCAGCTGGAAGAAGAACCCCGTAGCGCCACCGGCATAGTTGAACTGGATCGTGTGCTGGGTGGTGGTCTGGTACATGGCTCGGTGGTGTTAATGGGCGGCAACCCCGGTATTGGCAAATCCACCCTGCTCACCCAGACTCTGGCCACGCTGGGCGAAAAAATGAGTGCACTGTATGTGACCGGTGAAGAATCACTGCAACAGGTCACCCTCCGCGCGCGTCGCCTGAACCTGGGTAATGACAAATTCAAACTGCTCACCGAAACCCGGGTCGAGCGCATTCTCGAACTCGCCAAACAACACAAACCACAGGTCATGGTAGTGGACTCCATCCAGACCATCTATACCGAAATGCTGCAATCTGCACCGGGCGCCGTAGCTCAGGTAAGAGAAAGCGCAGCACAACTGGTACGCTATGCAAAACAGACCAATACCGCCCTGTTTCTGGTGGGCCATGTCACCAAGGAAGGCACACTTGCGGGGCCTCGCGTTCTCGAACATATGGTCGATACCGTACTGTATTTTGAAGGTGACTCCGGTGAGCGTTACCGGATGATCCGTGCGATTAAAAATCGCTTTGGTGCCGTGAATGAACTGGGTCTGTTTGCGATGACGGAACAGGGTCTGAAAGCCGTGAGCAACCCCTCGGCCATTTTTCTTTCACGCCATGACGAACCTGTGGCCGGTAGCGTGATCACCGTAACCCGCGAAGGCAATCGTCCCTTGCTGGTAGAAGTACAGGCACTGGTCGATGAGTCACATCTGGCAAATCCCCGTCGCGTCACACTGGGTCTGGATCAGAACCGCCTGTCGATGTTGCTCGCCGTACTGCATCGCCACGGCGGTATTGCCATGTATGATCAGGATGTGTTTATCAATATCGTCGGCGGAGTTCGGGTCACCGAAACGGCGGCTGATACGGGCATGTTACTGTCGATTTTATCCAGCTTTCGAGACAGGCCTTTACCGCAAAAACTATTTACTTTCGGAGAAATTGGCCTGGCGGGCGAAATACGCCCGGTACCGAATGGCCAGGAACGCATCAAGGAAGCCGCCAAGCATGGCTTTACGCATGCTGTTATCCCCAAGGGCAATATGCCAAAAGCTCAGGATATGCCTGACGGCATGGATATTGTGCCCGTGAGCCGCGTCAGTGAACTGCTCGATATATAACGCTGCGCCAGCATGACAATATTATGTCGAGCTTATTAACAATTTGCACACTTTTATGATTGTTTTATAACTCCCAGCCCAGCCCGAAAATCATAAGCTACTGTTTTTAATTACATTAATTAACCAATGGCCGATGATTTGCTTTTATTGTGCACACCAACACGCTTTTTACTTTTTAAATTGGCCCATTTTGCCAATACTGTTCTTTCTGGAAATAAAAATGATTAAAACAAGACAAACCCCACTCTGGGTGTTTTTAGCCTTTTCAGCTATTGAAACCCGTAAGGGCGCACTTATATTAATCTGGGTTAGCGCATTATTTACGTTGTACTGTCTACCATGGAGCTCACTATCTTCAGCTGAGTTTATTGCACAGATTTTTCTCATCGAAGACTGGAGCTGGGTCGCGATGATGCTGCCGATTACACTCTGGTATATCGCCAGCCTGCGCTGGATGGACAAACACGACGGCTGGGTAGCACGACCCGTTGGTGCAGAAATCTAAAGCAACAAAAAAAGGCCGTTTAGTCAATCTTTAACTAAACGGCCTTTTTCTTTATTGCTTCAAAGCAATAGCCAGAAACGGCTAGCCACTGAAAACAGCGCAGATTAAATTTTCATATAAGTCCAGCCCTGATTCATCCGCTTCACCACCTGATCCAGCGCCGTCGGCCCGGTATGGACTGAGGTAATTAAGTTCGCACTGATCCCCTTTTCCTGCAAACGCTCTATCGCATTACTACAGGCAATAAATTTAATATTGGGATAATCTCGGCTTAACTGCCTGATACGATCCGAATAAGGCGTCTCACCATCTCGCAGTAAGTCCACTCCGCCCGCATTCGCAATCACTTCTATCTGGTAAGGATGGTCAGCATCATGATACATCGCCACCAGTGACTCCGCTTTATCCAGTGCGGCTTTAAACTTTTTCTGATCTCGACTTCCTATATGCAGAATATATTTTCCCGGATCAGGATTTGCCGCGACAACTTTAAGCGCGGGCTTAATGTCATGCGTATCTGCAAGCTTATAAGTCTCCGGTGGATGCGTCAGATCACTACTGATCCAGCCTCCGGAGAATGCCAGTAACAACAGGCCAAGGTAAGCTGCAACACGATAGTTAAGCTTGCCCTTATGACTATCTGCTGGCGTACTCACAGCACGATAGGCACCCTGCAATGTCTGTTTTAACAGCAATATGTCCTGCAGTTTCTGCTGGGCTTCAGCATCACTTTGCAAGTTTTTTTCAAATTCGATTTTTTCACTACCCTGCAATTCTCCATCTGCATAGGCACTGATCATTTCAGCTGATAATTTCACCTTACTTCACCACTCTCAATTTCATCTGTAACAAGCTATCTTTCTGCTCTGCCTGCGTTTTCCTGCGCTTAACCAGAGTACTCGCCAGTGCCGTGCGTGCGCGGTTCACTCGACTCATAACCGTTCCAATGGGTATCTGTAAAATATCTGACACCTCACTGTAGCTCAAACCATCCAGATCAATCAGGCTAACCACCTGTCGCTGTGCATTTGGCAATCCTGACATTGCACTTCGCACCATCAGATCAACCTGCTGCAACAAAGTTTCATGTTCGGGCGAGGCACTATCAGCAACCACCAGCTGATCAATATCTTCAGTTGGGCGCGCTTTACGCAAGTGACCCAGCCACACATTATTAAGAATGGTGTAAATCCAGCCATTGAATGCTTCATCATTTTTCAGTTGATGCACTCGTTGCAGCGCCAGCATCAGGGTTTCCTGTACCAGATCATCTGCCAGCATGGGATCATGACTCCAGGCCACCGCCATTCGATAGAGCTTGCTACGGCTTCCTTCAATGCGTTTCACCAGCGCAACTTTGCGACAAGCCAGCTTAAATAGTTTCACACTTCAACAACCTTCTTTTTTTCACTTATGTGTTAGATGAAAGATAAGCTATTTTTATTCCATTTTTTAATAAAAAAACAAAAAATGGAATATTTTTTCATTACAGCACATCTCCTTCTGTGAGTAAGACAATAAATATTGAATCGAGGAGGATACAAACCAAATGAAAATACTCATCACCGCTTTTGCATTACTGCTGATATTGGCAACTTCGCCAGTGCATGCAGAAAACGAGGCAAAGCCTTTTGCAGAACAGAAAGTTGTTTTGCAGATTAGCGATCCCAACCCGTTTAAACAGACACTGGTACTGAATGTGGCCACCAACCTGATTAAACATTATGGCCCGGACAAGATTGATATCGAAATTGTTGCCTTTGGCCCTGGCCTGCGCTTGCTGATCGAGGGGAACAGCAACCAGTCACGTATGGATGGTCTTTCAGAAAGCGGAGTGCGTTTTGCCGCCTGCGAAAACACCGTTGCCGGATTTACCCGGCAGCTTGGTCACACACCAGAACTGGTACACCAGGCCGTACCGGTTACTGCCGGCGTAGTTCGCATACTCGAACTCAAACACCAGGGCTACGACCTGATTAAGCCATAAGTAGATATCGCCATTTCACATGGCAGGAGACACTAAAAAATGAATATAAAAAAATTAACGTTACTGGTCGGTGCATCACTTCTATCCACACAGTTACAGGCCGCAAACTGGCTGATGCTACAGGGCACAGAACCTGCTGGAACCGCGCCCAGAATTAAAACATGGGGATTTATTCAGGCGCAATACCAAAAAGACAATAGCGACCCTAACGCGGGTGGAACTTACATTCCCAGGAAACTGATTGGCCCTAACCTGACCTCTCAGGAACAGTTTAATGTAAACCGTGCACGTATCGGTGCACGTGGCACCGGCTTTCCGTTAGACAGCGACATTAACTACTTTTTCCTCGCCGAATTTGGCAATAACGGCATTACCAATGCCAACGAAGGTGCCACACACATTACGGATGCCAGCATTACCTTTAACAACATAAAAGGTGCTCGCATCAGAGCGGGTTTATTTAAAACACCGACCGCTGAAGAAGGCCTGCAGGCCATTCATGTGTTTGACTACATCAACTTTACCCAGGTCACCAATCAGGCCCTGCTAGAGCGCTACCCTAATACGGATAACTTCATCAAAACGGCCAATGGCCAGGGCAATACCAACCCGCAGGATCCGGAAACCACAGGGCAGCCTCCGGCTGGTTTTGACAAGCCCCTTGGCGCGTTCCGTGATGTCGGCATACAGGTATTCGATACTTTCAAGGTAGAAAACTGGGAGCATTCCTATGCCGTGATGCTGGGCAATGGTAACGGCCTGAATTTTGGCGACAACGACAGTAATAAAGATCTCTACCTCTACTGGTCATCAGAAATGGTGTTTGGTGGCAAGGGTGGCCGACGTGAAGGCCTCAAGTTCTGGATCTGGCAACAAACCGGTAAGCGAAGCTACGATACGGATTATGGCGCTGCGACAGCGGTTGGCGATGGCCTGGGCAGTGTCACAAACCAGGAGTTCGATCGTGACCGGATGGGCGTCGGCTTCAAATACCTGCAAAAGCCTTTTCGCGTCAGTGCCGAGTATATTGATGCCGATGGCATGATATTTAATGGCCAGCACAAAGAATCATTTGATATCAACGCCCCCGGCGCGGGATCTGTTGGTGATGGACTGGAAGGCGAAGCGAACGGTTACTACCTGGAAGGTGGATACTATATTCCAAACTCAAAATGGGAACTGGATTTGCGCTACGACGTGTACAACCGTCTGGCCAGCTCAGACCCCCTCGGCGTTGAGTTCATAACAACCACTCTGGGTGTACAGTATCACCTCAACAAAAAGACACGCTTTACGTTCAACTATGAAAACAAGGAACAGTCATCAAACGGTAATGTCGCGGGCCTTGAAGCCAACTTCAAAGGGCTGGACGACCGTATCGCATTACAGGTAACGCATATTTTCTAGGCGTTAACTCACGCGTTCAAAAACCGGGAAACGTTTTTGCCTCCTCATTTATGGGGAGGTTTTTTATTATGTGGCCAACGAACACCACAAATTCAACAACAGTCAGGCAGCGAATTATTCTTCCTTAGATAATCAGCCTAAGTTCTATGCTGCCTGTGCGGCAGTGAACACCCTTGAAAATGCCATTGAAGATTTATCCATTTTCTAAGCTGCCTGTGCGGCAGTGAACATTTTTGAACAAAATAAAGCCGTTGGGTGGTGTTTCTAAGCTGCCTGTGCGGCAGTGAATAAAACGTTCGAGGGTGATCACATTACCGGGCTTTCTAAGCTGCCTGTGCGGCAGTGAATATTTGTAAGGTTTCTTTTACGGCCACTTTTGATTTCTAAGCTGCCTGTGCGGCAGTGAATAAGCCAGGAGGCACAATGACCGGATTTTTATATTTCTAAGCTGCCTGTGCGGCAGTGAATCGAAACATTCTGTACGCCTATCTATGTCGAATTTTCTAAGCTGCCTGTGCGGCAGTGAATGTAAGACTAAAGATCATTTACAATTCGCGGGCTTTCTAAGCTGCCTGTGCGGCAGTGAATCTGGCTGATCTCCACCGACCGGCTCACCGTCTTTTCTAAGCTGCCTGTGCGGCAGTGAACCGGCACGAATCGAGTTTGTCAGCTATTTCATTTTTCTAAGCTGCCTGTGCGGCAGTGAACTCTACGCGCCGCAATTCGCGCCACACGCTCACTTTCTAAGCTGCCTGTGCGGCAGTGAACTCTGATAATTTCAAGATTCAGAATGACGGTATTTTCTAAGCTGCCTGTGCGGCAGTGAACAAATGGCCGAAGCTGTAGCTGATACGCTTGAATTTCTAAGCTGCCTGTGCGGCAGTGAACTATCAACATCACTAGGCATTGATAACTTTTCTTTTCTAAGCTGCCTGTGCGGCAGTGAACCTCATAAAACCCCCTATTTATTAAACCGACTATTTCTAAGCTGCCTGTGCGGCAGTGAACTTGGTGTTGCTGGGGGCGCTACGTTTGGCGGCTTTCTAAGCTGCCTGTGCGGCAGTGAACCAAACCCTCGGCAATGCGTGGGGGCCGGTGTTTTTCTAAGCTGCCTGTGCGGCAGTGAACTTTGCTTGAATGTAAAGTGTGTGACTGGTTGATTTCTAAGCTGCCTGTGCGGCAGTGAACGATAATCCTTAATAGCCTCAATCACGGCTAATTTTCTAAGCTGCCTGTGCGGCAGTGAACTATTCGACTATTATACCTAGCCATTGTTGAGCTTTCTAAGCTGCCTGTGCGGCAGTGAACTCGCCATATTTTGCCCGGCTTACGTTGTTGATTTTCTAAGCTGCCTGTGCGGCAGTGAACCATATCTAGTCCTCTGTTTTTGCGTTAAGTATTTTCTAAGCTGCCTGTGCGGCAGTGAACTATTTCTTGGAATACTGCTGATAATTGTTATTTTTCTAAGCTGCCTGTGCGGCAGTGAACGTGCTGGTAGTGTCTGAGCTACCGCTACAGGCTTTCTAAGCTGCCTGTGCGGCAGTGAACAAATTGGTATTTCAGCAGTCGAATGGCTTGAATTTCTAAGCTGCCTGTGCGGCAGTGAACGCGTGAACTGGCTTACCTGGATTTCTGTAACATTTCTAAGCTGCCTGTGCGGCAGTGAACTCTGTAGAGCGTTTAAAAACCTACCACGCCAATTTCTAAGCTGCCTGTGCGGCAGTGAACTTATCTCAGCGTTGGTTCCACTCCTGAACTCATTTCTAAGCTGCCTGTGCGGCAGTGAACGCGTATAACAAAAGAATATACAGACCTGCGAATTTCTAAGCTGCCTGTGCGGCAGTGAACTCCTGAAAAATGCGTGGTCATTACTGGAAACATTTCTAAGCTGCCTGTGCGGCAGTGAACGGGAGTTTGATTCGTATGAAGCTGGCTCATTATTTCTAAGCTGCCTGTGCGGCAGTGAACAAAGAAAAGCACCCGCATTCACTGGATGTTCTTTTCTAAGCTGCCTGTGCGGCAGTGAACTATTTTTCAATTCCCATTCATAAAGCGCAACTTTTCTAAGCTGCCTGTGCGGCAGTGAACGTTACATTCAAAAATTACGAAGGCGACAAGCATTTCTAAGCTGCCTGTGCGGCAGTGAACACCTTTTGCGCGTTCTTCCGGGCATAAAACAATTTCTAAGCTGCCTGTGCGGCAGTGAACTGATCCAGCTCCATGCTTACGTTTAAATAATTTTTCTAAGCTGCCTGTGCGGCAGTGAACCATAATGTGCCGTTTCCATCTTCACTGTTTATTTTCTAAGCTGCCTGTGCGGCAGTGAACATATGAAGGAACCGGAAACGGATCGGATGCGTTTTCTAAGCTGCCTGTGCGGCAGTGAACAAAGATAAGCCCCGACCGGCACTAATAGAAAATTTCTAAGCTGCCTGTGCGGCAGTGAACGGTATCCAGTGTTAATCGTTGCGTAACATAACTTTCTAAGCTGCCTGTGCGGCAGTGAACTGATCTTCATGGAGGGGTTTTTGTTACTTACATTTCTAAGCTGCCTGTGCGGCAGTGAACATTTAAAAAGTGTAGTTAACACCCGAATAACTTTTCTAAGCTGCCTGTGCGGCAGTGAACGTAACAGCACGATTTTGCAGGAAACTAACCAATTTCTAAGCTGCCTGTGCGGCAGTGAACTATTTTAACTGTGTATCGTGGGAAGAGTTAGATTTCTAAGCTGCCTGTGCGGCAGTGAACAATTACCATAGGGCGACATACTCACATGATCTTTTCTAAGCTGCCTGTGCGGCAGTGAACGCATCATATTCACTCATTTGCTTTCCTTTGGCTTTCTAAGCTGCCTGTGCGGCAGTGAACTGACCTTGAAAAAGCGGGTATCAAAGATATGTTTTCTAAGCTGCCTGTGCGGCAGTGAACTAAAAAAATCACACCTTATGTCGCACTGTTCGTTTCTAAGCTGCCTGTGCGGCAGTGAACGCTGTTTTAGTTTTTCCTGCGATATTATCAACTTTCTAAGCTGCCTGTGCGGCAGTGAACTAACAGCGCCAGCAAATTTAAACCAGTCGCAATTTCTAAGCTGCCTGTGCGGCAGTGAACATAATTATTGTGTAGTACGCACATATTCAGCTTTTCTAAGCTGCCTGTGCGGCAGTGAACCTAATCTGCTTTACCTTGAGGAATAGATTAAATTTCTAAGCTGCCTGTGCGGCAGTGAACAGGTATCACATTGCCGGGCACCAGTCGCTTATTTTCTAAGCTGCCTGTGCGGCAGTGAACTAATTTGCCCGTTTTTGGTGATTCAGAAATATTTTCTAAGCTGCCTGTGCGGCAGTGAACCCTATCAGTTTGCACAGTCAGTAAAAAACCCATTTCTAAGCTGCCTGTGCGGCAGTGAACGCTTTAAGTGCAACATTGGCATTGCTGATAATTTTCTAAGCTGCCTGTGCGGCAGTGAACTCATTTCGTGACATCATCGCGAAAACATTCGATTTCTAAGCTGCCTGTGCGGCAGTGAACTTGCTATTGATGTGAGTGTGTTAGTTGGTCAATTTCTAAGCTGCCTGTGCGGCAGTGAACTTGGTGCAAAAAAAGCAGGGGAAACAGTTAGATTTCTAAGCTGCCTGTGCGGCAGTGAACTTAATGCCGTTTTGATTAATGGCGACACACCATTTCTAAGCTGCCTGTGCGGCAGTGAACGATGGTATTCCGCGTTTAGCCAGAAAAATACATTTCTAAGCTGCCTGTGCGGCAGTGAACCAGGCGCTGGCAGATGGTGAGTTGAGCGATATTTTCTAAGCTGCCTGTGCGGCAGTGAACGCTCAAAAACATACGCAACACAACAAGTTATATTTCTAAGCTGCCTGTGCGGCAGTGAACTTATCTAAAACCCGCATGTGCACTACGTTTGCTTTCTAAGCTGCCTGTGCGGCAGTGAACCGATTGCGTCCCGATATTTGGGGTGAGGATAATTTCTAAGCTGCCTGTGCGGCAGTGAACGAGACGACCCGAGCTGCACCATCACCTATCAATTTCTAAGCTGCCTGTGCGGCAGTGAACCCAGTCAACGATATAGCCATCAATAAGCACTATTTCTAAGCTGCCTGTGCGGCAGTGAACTGCAACTTCACCAGTTGCCGGTCAGTATAGTTTTTCTAAGCTGCCTGTGCGGCAGTGAACTTTCCATCATTTGTTTGCGCAGGTATTCATTCTTTCTAAGCTGCCTGTGCGGCAGTGAACATTCACACCGAATGACCCAGAATCGTCTGCAATTTCTAAGCTGCCTGTGCGGCAGTGAACAAACATAACAAAAGAATATACAGACCTGCGAATTTCTAAGCTGCCTGTGCGGCAGTGAACGCCACAGAAGCGCCTGCAGATGATTATTCTGATTTCTAAGCTGCCTGTGCGGCAGTGAACCATTCAGAACACAAGTATCAAAAGTTCTTGATTTTCTAAGCTGCCTGTGCGGCAGTGAACACCAAATACCGCTACCTCTGCCTTTGCGCACTTTTCTAAGCTGCCTGTGCGGCAGTGAACCAAAAGGAACGGGCAGCCTTGTTAATAATACATTTCTAAGCTGCCTGTGCGGCAGTGAACCGCTGGTTACTCGTGAATCATTAGAGCGCACATTTCTAAGCTGCCTGTGCGGCAGTGAACGAACCACAGGGCAATGTTGAGAAGCTTCAAATTTTCTAAGCTGCCTGTGCGGCAGTGAACTAAATTACTTCCAGTCAACTGCGTTAGGATAATTTCTAAGCTGCCTGTGCGGCAGTGAACTCTGGTTGAATTGCTTGTTATATTTTTAACTTTTTCTAAGCTGCCTGTGCGGCAGTGAACTTTTAATACCAATAACCCAATCAGAATCTATTTTTCTAAGCTGCCTGTGCGGCAGTGAACTTTTCGCTAATGACATGGCTGCAATGCTAAGATTTCTAAGCTGCCTGTGCGGCAGTGAACTTGGGTTCTCCTATAATTTAAGAGTTTATTCTTTTCTAAGCTGCCTGTGCGGCAGTGAACCTAAGCTATTGGCTGAAGCAATGGTTAGAGAATTTCTAAGCTGCCTGTGCGGCAGTGAACAATATCTTATCTTCATGATAGTCATAACCAACTTTCTAAGCTGCCTGTGCGGCAGTGAACCTATCTGAAGCTGGCCTTACAGATGCGCAAATTTTCTAAGCTGCCTGTGCGGCAGTGAACTAGAAATGCCAGAGCCTGATGTTGGCTTTAATTTTCTAAGCTGCCTGTGCGGCAGTGAACCTCAGAGTTAAGCCGCGCAGCAACGCGGAGTCTTTCTAAGCTGCCTGTGCGGCAGTGAACCAAAACATGTTCCGTCTTCACCTATCTGAATATTTCTAAGCTGCCTGTGCGGCAGTGAACTTTATTTTTTCTTCTGATCTTGCCTTTGAAACTTTCTAAGCTGCCTGTGCGGCAGTGAACAAGTTAAACATTGTTAGTCCTCTTATATTTTATTTCTAAGCTGCCTGTGCGGCAGTGAACTAGTCGTCCAATCAAACGCCATTAAACCGCATTTTCTAAGCTGCCTGTGCGGCAGTGAACAAAGAAAAACACCCGTATTCACTGGATGTTCTTTTCTAAGCTGCCTGTGCGGCAGTGAACGTTAAAAAGGTGCTGTGATGATTCCGGGCTTATTTCTAAGCTGCCTGTGCGGCAGTGAACAGCAATTATAAAGGAAAAAAATAAGTTACAACAATCACTTAGCAAGATATTGGCTATTTAACCAATCTTTTTAAGTAAATTGTAACTTATTGATTTTTAGTCGAATTGTTAAAGAGCAATAAATAATGGGTAAAAGCGGTAGATTTACCGAATTAATCAAGCTGCATGTGGTATGTCCAGCTTAACTTTTTAACCGACCACTGCCAGCCCATATCTCACAGCAGATCGTTGCTAAATAACTGTAATTAAAATTTTTTTGAGGGTGCCTCTGTTTGTTGCTGGTTCGCAAAATATATACCCAATCTCTCACCCTTTTTTAAAGCCCTCGATTTCGAGGACTTTAAAACCAGGATTATTGAGGCATCCCCGAAAACCCCGCAGGCAAGTTTAATCAAACCAGGGAACAGTGGCAGTTTTGGAGAGGCCGAACTGGTCAAATTCACCTTGAACAGGCGCATCCAATAATTCGCCAAACTCGACGTAGCGCCGATGCTTCTGTCCATTGGAACCACTGACCAATTCTAAATAGGGATTATCAAGCCCTTTGCTAAACATCTTGGCCCTGTATTGCTTAACCTCCTGCTCTGTGATTGAGCTACGCTTAAGTAAGCGATTTAACTTTGCCTGGCTCATGGTGGTTTGTTTGCGTGAAACAGTCCTATATTGGCAATCGAGTGGGACAGTTAGGATTTGTCCAATCTCACAGTAACCAACAAGTCCACCAATCCAGTTTAATTGCTGTAAAGCAGTCAGATCATCCGACGAACCATGAATTCGCATTTTATTACCTAGCAAAATCTTATAGTTCGGAAAACTAATACCAAGCTGTTCAGATTTTAAGTCGCATAAGGCTTTATGAAATTTGGTGTACAACGTATTAAGTAGCCTATTAATCGGCATTTCCGCATCGGGTTTTAATTGAATATCAATATAAGAATCCACTTTCGCTCCTAAACACGAATATTTGAAACATAGGCTAGGCCTTTTTTACCCAGATAAAAACTGGAAACGCCTGCGCTGTCTATCATTTGCTGGATTTGCCTAGCAAGACTAGAATTAACATCTATATCTATCTGAAGCTGACCGTTTACTTTCTTCAGCAATCTTTTCAATCTTCCCTCTCCAGCCACAAACTCTTCACGCATATATGGGTTGCCCCAGATTTTCTTTTTATCTCCAGTGGTATAGCGACTCATGAAGTCTTTTTTGGTAAATCCATTATTAGAGATTCCACTTAATCCACCAGCCTTGGTCAGCACTGAACTAAGATCAAACGTTTTGCCTAATTTTTCTAGTTGAAGATACAAAGCAGAGCAATAAAGACTAATCGGCAATACTTCTCCCTTTTTATTTAGCCCATTGAACTTGCTGAAACGCTTGGATAATTTTTCATGACTTGCTTGATAAAATTCATCAAAAGCAACTGGCCTAAGTTTATTAAGCTCTTCAAGACGCTCAATAATGACAAGCGGATGAAGCTCTATTGGTTTATTGATTTCTGACTCATTCAAAATCCAAGAACATAATTCATCCAGATCAAGGGCTACGACTGACCATAGTTCACCAGAGTAATCAGAGTTAAACACTGGATCATTCACCATAATCATTCCGGTGTAGGAATTCTGATCTGTACTACCTGTAATATTGCGGATATAAGTAATTTCTGTATTTATATATTTTGGTTTATCTTGAAAACTGATGAGCGGCTCAATGTCCTTGAAAAAATATTGGGCATCTTCCCTGGATTGATAGAGCTTTCGCTGATCGCCAATTAGCCTATTAAGTATCCCCATTACAGTATCTAAGGTGATTTCTCTCTGGATATAATTTTCGGCATTTTTCAAATTTGTCATGGAACCAATAAACTTTCGCCCCTCCTTTGGCAAGGGTTCATTATTATTTCCATCAAGGAAGGAATTTCGCCAAGAGGCTTCGTACTCAATTGCTATCTTCACGATACTCTCCCATTTATTTAGCGTAAAAATAGATAGCGAAATTATTATCGCATTCTTCTTGTATTGCACTTTCATTGGTTTTAATTCGCATCATCCGGTTACTGTCATTGTAATCCACTAAAACACTATCGACATACATATAGGACTTGGCCTGGCGAATAGACAAGTTTTTAATCCGATCCAATGTATGGTTGATCAATACTTTGATGGCAACATCATCAAGTAGAATACCAACTTCACCCTCCTCAAAGATGGTGCCGTTCCGAACATAGTTTGGATGAAATATAGCTCGGGGTTTTAAGCTGTCATCTAGCGATTGGATAAATTCTTGCACTGCGTTGGCAATTTCTTCGCCTTGTCCATCTTTTATTTCCATGGCCTCGCGGTCAAACTTTTTATCTAGTGAGATAAACTGAAGCTGCTCAATGCTAATGGAACCATAAGACTTGTATTCGGTATCGCCGAAGGTAGTTTTTGAAAAAAATGAGGAGCTGTCTCTCTCGCCAGCCTGACCAAATTGCTCAAAGTTACCATTGCCAAGCTGGTCGACAAAATCTTCCATCAGCAATGGACTAGTACGTTTATTTTGTGTAGAAGGAACGACGTAACCTCTTATCAGCCCGGTGACTGAAGCAAGCACCTTGTCCAAATTGGATTTTTTGGCATAGTGAATATCAAACGCCTGCTCTCTGAAGAGGTGGTGTCGAATACAATTCTGGCTAATATATAAAGGAGTTTCATTAAAATTAATATCTGTTGGTTCCTTTCGGTACTTATAGCCAGTATCCTTAACTCTGCCTGATAAATTAGAATATCCTCGCAATTTTGGTAGCGTATGGTTATCCACTGTATTACCATTCTCTTGAGCAAGATTAGTCGGGCCATTCCAGTTCACTACACCATGACCAAGTGCTTTAATTTTAAAATCTACGCTTTTAATACCTGTTACTTTTTCCATGAGTTAGTCCTTCTGTTGAGTTAAATGTTTAAAAGAAATTGCGCCCACTGGCTGTTTGTCGGAAATTGCATAGTAAATTGCCTCAGGATGAGCCGTTCGTTCACCGAGTTTTTCATCAAGTGCGTTAGGGGTGTAACTTAAAAATAAGGGGTAGTCTGCGTCACGGGCAAAACCTTCTAAAACCGCTTTGCGCGCACTCATCTTGTTTGCCGGAATACCGTTAACGGGGCTGCTTTCGTCGATTCGACCGTGTTTCTGCGCTAAATAATCTAATAAGCCATAATTTCTTAGCCTGTCCAGCGACTCTGTAAGATTATCGACATCCTCAGTTTCATTACTGGGTATGTCATAGGCATACTTATTCTCAACAACTATTTGCAGTGGGTTAGTAATATTACACACGGCCATTTGTACGAATCGATTGTCACCACGAAGTGAATTTTTGCTAATCTTTGCTCTCTTGCCAGCATTCTTTTTTGGTTTAACAATGGTTTGTGGTTCCGCCACTTTATCTGTTATTACAGTGGCGCTTTTCTTTAACGAAGCAACCAGGTCTTGCTCAATGAATTTCAAAGCAGGTTCGTGCATGTAAAAATATTTATAGATATCGTAAATTGCTGCCAAATCAAAAATCTTTTCGCCATAATCAGTAGCTTCCTGCAAATAGTCAAGCCATGCCTTTGTTGAAGAAAGTTGATTTGAAGAAGATAAAAACCGTGAAAGACTACCGCCACTCTTAAATGTTATAGGGACAGCAATATTATATTGATTGATGATATCGCTATTCTTTCCAAAGCGATCTAGGCGCCCCAATCGCTGTAAGCAGTTTTCGGCATGGGTGATTTCAGACACCATGTTATCGCAACTTATATTTAGGGATGCCTGCACAATTGGGCCACTGCGTAATAAACTATACATTTGATTTCCATCCCTAGAGAAGCAGTCAAATACTTCTTGAAATAGATTTCGCTTATCGCTCTTCTTATATTTTGAATGTAATAAAATAGCGTTTTCGGACTGCTGATTCTGGATAAAGCTTTTTTGAGCTGTTGTAGCCGTATTACTTATGACGAAAGTACTTTCAGGTTGTAAAGCGTAGAGTGGATTGGTAACTGAGATGTCGTTTTCATCATACTCAATAAAATTGAATTGATATTGGCATTTGTTGAATGACGGCATCTCCACCAGATCATAGTCCTGGTCTACTCCCAACATGTTAGTTAGGTAACAATAATGAGGAGTAGCTGATACTAATAACGCATTGACACCTTCTGCAAGATTTTCCCTACTTCCCAATAACTCTGAGAACAACAGGTTAAAGCCTGGCATATTGATATATTCGTGATATTCGTCAAAAACAACATGCGCGCTTAGGTAATTAAGCAATCGGTCAGCTTTCGTATGGCTAATTACACTGCTGAGCAATTGGTCAATAGTAGTGATAACAATATCACCCGTGAAATAATCATCCTCTGGTGTTTCTTTCGAATAAGAGTTTGTGCATTTAAATTCACCGGTGTAAATTTCAATATTAGTATCGGGTAAATAAGGTGTGTCGCTAGCTCTTAGCTCATAAAAAAGTCCTTGGCATATTTGTACACGCGGGCATATCCATAGAATTTGCTTGGCGTTTCTAAGTTTCGCCCATTCGAGGGCAATCTTTGTTTTTCCACAACCCGCAGCACCCGCTAACACTGATAAATGATTAAAGTTATCCGCCAATTTTTTTGCCTTTTCGGACTGTTGAGTAGAACGCTCATCATCTGGAAATGTGCTCAGGCAGGCTTCTATCTGACTACAGATTGATGATTCTGGATTCAATCCACTTTTTTCTATTTGATCAAACAGGAATTCATCAAGCGTACAGTTTTTAATGCTGCTGGCTAACTCCCCCGGCTGCATGGAGGAAACCCATCGGTCTGCGGTTATCAAACATGCTCGTAGCTGATTGTTTGTGGCATTACTTTTAGCTTGCTTTTTAAACTCGTCAACTGTTTCGTTTAGGTCGTATTCTTTGTATTTGGGTAGTTGCATTGATTCAACATCCCATATTTTTTCACTCTCTATTTGAGAAAGCAGGCAACCATTTAGACGACTCAACTTGCTATTTCTATATTCTGTGTCAATTATGCTAACGGTGGTCAATATCTCGATTGACTTTTCCAATACAAGAGATTTGGCTTCACCTTTAAGACTACGGTCTAGTTTCTTGAAAATATCTCCCAGCGTTTCAAAACCACCCTTAGGACGAAAAGGCTTGGCATGATGCCAATAGATAGCATGTTTGATTCTCTTCTTAATTTCCCTGTTAGGTATATTGGAGCTTGAATCGTCTAACAGTGCATAAAGCAGCATTGAAATCTCATTATGTCGTGGGTGCTTTTCAAAACTGAATGCTTTTTCATCTATATGTTGGCCATCTTCTGCTACAAAATTCTTATTTTTATCTTTTGTTACCCACGATTGAAATTGAGGATCAATTTTACCCAGATCATGCATGCAGCCCGCTATGAATAAAGCTGAGGACATTTTCGCCTCATCCGGGTAGAACTTTGCATACAACTTTTCGGCTATATACCCTACAGCAAATAGATGATGTTCCAATCGTTGCAATTGTGTATTTGCATACATCAGCCCTTTGATAGGTTTATTTCTTGCTATATCCATTGGTATCTCTTTTAAGGTTGTATTCACAGGCACCACACCTTGCGAATTAAATTTTGATTTTGTCCCCACCACCCAAACCAGCTCCGTGCGTGATCGGCTACGTATCCAATGACAACTTACCGCCGTATTTTTACTCGCGGTCTTGCGCAGCAGTTTTTTCACCGCCAGCAGGCCTTCCTGGGTGATTACCGTCTGCCAGGTGTTGTCGCCTATGCGGTCGGCGAAAGCGTCCAGCACTCTACGGGTGCGGTTGAGTGCTTTTTTTTCGCACTGGGAGACGAAGGTGACCATCATGGTTTATTTGTCCTTTCCAGTTTTTTTACTCTATGATCCTGCACAAGTATTTTCATCTGTTGTATGGCGATTAGGTTCAGTTTTAACAATCGTTCGCTCTGCGCTAGCCCTTCACTTATAAACACAGCATTGAGGGTATCCAGATTAGACAGGCAAACTAATTGTGAGACATTGGCATAATCGCGGATATTGCCTGTTTCATTGAGATTTTGCTCACGCCATTGTTTAGCGGTTTTTCCAAACAGAGCTACATTTAATACATCGGCCTCACTGGCATATACAAAATTGATTTGCCCTTTGCTTAAATTTCCAGAGATCAGATTTTCCTTTATGGCATCGGTATGAATGCGGTAGTTGATTTTGGCGAGATTGCGTTTGATGACCCAGCCCAGTTGTTTTTGCTCTGCGTCTTTTAAGCGTTGAAATTCTTTGATGAGATAGAGTTTAAATTGAGGCGATATCCATGACGCAAACTCAAAGGCAATGTCTTTGTGGGCGTAGGTGCCTCCGTATCTACCTGCTTTAGCTATAATTCCTTTTGAGTTTGTCTTTGTAACCCATTGTTTTACCGAGAGAACAAAGCCGTTCAATCCGGCCTGATTTTTAATTCCCTCGAATTCGGGGGAATTAAAATCTGGCTGATGCACACTATTTAAGGAACCAGGCATGCTCATGCTGTATCGCCTTTTGTTTCATGATGTGACAAAGCGATAGACTTTACCTGCTCAAACATAAAATCCAGCGCCTTGTGGTCGGTAAAGGCCTGCAGGCATTGCTGGCGAAATTCCTGTTCGGTGGCATTTTCTTTGGCGCAAATAAATGCCCAGGGCAGAACCAGTGCATCTTTGATCAGATCTGCCACGTCAAACACCAGCGCGCCGCGACGAGTTTTGCCGTGCATCACGGCGAAGCCATGGGGAATGCCGAGCACCCAAAGCGTTGTGGCGGCCAGGCCGTAGGCCAGATAGTTGCCGTGGTTTAGAAAGGCATTGGCGGTATCAATCGCGTCTCGCTCACGCACGAATTCAATGTGGTTGGTACTGTGAGCGGCGATTTTGTAGAGGTGTTTGGTGAGTTCTGCCTCAATTTGCAGCAGCTTGCCAACCTTTTGCGCCTGCTCTATCTGAGCCAGGGTGTTGCTAAGTGCCGCAGAGATGTTTGCGTCTTGCGCATTAAAACCAGCGGCGAGCAGGTCACGGTCTTTCGCCCAGGTCGTTTGCAAAAACCGAATGCGCGCCATTTGAAACTGTTTCGCCGTTTCCAGGCGTTTCTGCTCGTCAAACCAGAAACTCATCCAGCCTTGAATATATTCGGTGGGCCGGTATTCGCTTTGCGGGGTTAGCCATTCAATTTCTGTCGCCGCGATAAGGGGCGTGGCACCGCCACCGCTAAAACCAACTAATACACCCGCGCTGGCCAGCATGCGCATCGCGGCCTGGGTGATGGAGGTGCCCGTACCTAACAGGATGCAGGTGGTGTTGGCGATGGGGATATTCCAGTACTGGTTTTCGTTTTTGGCTTCAGTTAAATACAGTACGCGGCCATCTTTCTGCATTACGCGGCACATTTCCAGGTAATAGATATTGGCGCGTTTGGAGTGCAGAATGGCTTTTAAGTCGGTGAGTTGTTCCATCTGCAGATTACACTCCCGTTATTCTGTCGCTTATTAACTGCCTCATATTTCGCCTCCACTATGATCGTTTTATTTTTCCCATGTATACCAGCCCACTGTCTCAAAAGCTGAGACAGCTATTCATATTTTTCTGCCATTTGCCGAATCTCGTTTTGCACGGCCTGTTGCAGCTCTGGCGGTGATATGATTTTTACGGCCGAACCATATTTCAGTATGTCCATTATTAGTTCTGTCGGATTGTGGTAGGGAATATTGAGCATGTAATGTTCACCTTGCCAGGCTCCCTGTTGCTGCGGGTGCCATTGTTCTTTTGCCACATAGTTAGCATGCGGTGGCGAGAATTCGAGGCAGGCGATTTTATCGGCGATGCCGGAAAAAATACCGTAGGCCGATTCAAGCTGCTGTTGCAGTCCCGCTTCATCTACATCGATGGCTTTGTCTGGTAGCAGGTTTAGCTGCTGGATCTTGTCCAGGGCAAAGGTTCGCAGCCCCTGTTTGGCATGACACCAGGCATCCAGATACCAGTTATGCCGGTAATGCACCAGGCGCTGCGGTGAAATTATTCTTTCGCTTAACTGCCGGGTTTGTCTATTGAGGTATTGCAACTGGCATTGCTGGCGATCCAGAGTGGCGGCAACCAGTTTGCGAAAAGATTGCGGCTGGCTCGCCCGTTGCCCCATACCCAGTATGCGAATCCGTTTGAGAGCATCGACCGTGGTGTGCCCCTGTTTGCTGAGCAGCTGTAAAATAAAGTGTTTAAGGGGCTTGAGCTGTTCGGCTATTACATCTGGCTGGATTTGCTGTAACAGCTGATGCGCAGCCAGTAATGCCTGCAATTCGAGATCGTTAAACCATAAGCCGGGCAATTCTACCCGTGCACCCTGGCGGTAGCTTACTGACCCGTCAACCAGCTCAATCGGCTGATTGTAGAGATCGCGCAGCTCACGTAGATCACGGTAAATAGTTTTATCTGATACTTCGAGCTGTTCACACAGCTCATGCACCGTCACCGGGTAACGTCGCTGCTGAAGTAGCTGTTGCAGCCTGTATTGGCGACTGCGCTTATTATCCATAATTTTTTCTTTTTCCTGATATTTTCACATAGCTCGCCCATTGTAAACTCTAGCGCTATAGCATCTACGCAGTGAAAACAGTACCATACGCCCTCGGACAAACTTACTGACCTAAACACTATGCCACGAAAGTCTCCTGTTAATTTTGAAAAAGCCATGGCTGAGCTGGAAGAGCTTGTTGACGACATGGAACAAGGCGACCTGCCCCTGGAAAAAGCCCTCAAGCACTTTGAAAAAGGCATTGCTCTGGCCGCAGACTGCCAGCAGGCGCTCACCAGCGCTGAACAGAAAGTCACTCAGCTCATTGAGAAAAATGGCGAGTTATTAGAAAAGCCTTTTGAGATTGACGATCAGGCATGACAGACGATTCACAGTTTAAAGCCTCGCTGAAGACATTCTGCGAGCGTGTAGACACCCACCTTAATCACTGGTTACCCGAGCCCCACGGCCCGGAAGCACGTTTGCAGGAAGCCATGCGTTATTCGGTCGTTGGTGGCGGCGGAAAGCGCGTGCGCCCGATACTGGTCTATGCAGCGGGCCAGGCGCTCAATGTAGAACTGGAACAGCTTGATGCCTGTGCCTGCGCGGTAGAAATTATTCACGCCTATTCATTGATCCACGATGATCTGCCTGCGATGGATGACGATGATCTGCGGCGCGGCCGTCCCACCTGCCATAAAGCCTTTGATGAAGCCACCGCCATTCTTGCCGGTGATGCGTTACAGGCCGTTGCATTTGAAATTCTGGCAACTGACACGGCACTGCAGACCAGCCCCGGCAACCGCGTTGAAATGATTAAGCTTCTGGCTCAGGCCAGTGGCTCTATGGGCATGGCGGGCGGGCAGGCAATTGATCTGGCAGCCGTAGGCAAATCGCTGGCATTGCATGAGCTGGAAAATATGCACCTGCTAAAAACCGGTGCGCTGATTCGTGCCAGCGTATTAATGGGCGCGATGTGTAGCCCGAACATACAGGCCACCCGGCTCGAAGCACTCGATACCTATGCGCATTGTGTCGGGCTGGCATTCCAGATTCATGATGATGTACTGGATATCACCGCAGATACCGAAACCCTGGGCAAACCACAGGGCTCCGATGTGCAACAGAACAAACCAACCTACCCTGCTTTACTCGGGCTAGAGGGTGCAAAACAGCGTGCCCTGGAGTTACACGAAACAGCCATTGAAGCCTTAAGCATCTTCGATGAGTCGGCGGATATCCTGCGCCAGCTCTCCGCCTATATTATTGAGCGTGGGCACTGAGCAGATCAATGAATTCATCGCAGCCACAGTTTCCATTACTTGAGTCAGTCAATTCTCCAGAGGATTTGCGCAAGCTCAACGAAGGCCAGCTATCTGTGCTGGCCGATGAATTACGCCAGTTTGTCATTCATTCAGTCGCGCAAACCGGTGGGCATTTGTCCGCGGGTCTGGGCACGGTCGAGCTTACTGTCGCACTGCATTATGTCTACAATACGCCCGTCGATAAGCTGGTGTGGGATGTCGGCCATCAGTCTTATCCGCATAAAATCATTACCGGACGGCGCGAGCAAATGGCCAGCATTCGTCAGCATAATGGTTTATCCGGTTTCCCAAAACGCTCAGAAAGCCCTTATGACACCTTTGGGGTCGGCCATTCCAGCACCTCTATCAGCGCCGCACTCGGTATGAGCATGGCAGCCGCATTACAGCAACGTAAACAGAAAACCGTTGCGATTATTGGTGATGGCGCAATGACCGCGGGTATGGCATTTGAAGCACTGAATCACGGCGGCGATACCGATGCCGATGTACTGGTGATACTCAACGATAATGAAATGTCGATCTCACCCAATGTCGGTGCTCTATCCAAGCATCTATCGAAGATTATGTCTGGAAAAATGTACTCAACTGTACGCAGTGGTTCCAAGCGAGTACTGGAAAAGCTCTCGATGTGGGATCTGGCGCAGCGCACCGAAGAACACGTAAAAGGCATGATGATGCCCGGCACCCTGTTCGAGGAACTGGGCTTTAACTATTACGGCCCGGTGGATGGTCACGATATTCCCACGCTCATTACCATGCTACGCAACCTTCGCGGCCAGTCTGGCCCACGTTTATTGCATGTGGTTACGCAGAAAGGTCGTGGTTATAAACCGGCTGAAGAAAACCCCTGCCTGTATCATGGCGTGGGCAGTTTTGACCCGGAAACCGGTAACAAGCTCGATACGTCATCTGGCAAGCCAACCTACACTCAGGTATTTTCCGACTGGGTGTGCGATATGGCCGAGGAAAATTCCCAGCTGGTCGCCATTACCCCGGCCATGCGAGAAGGCTCCGGGCTGGTTGCGTTTTCCGAGCGTTTCCCAACGCGCTACCATGATGTCGGCATTGCAGAACAACATGCCGTCACCCTGGCCGCCGGTATGGCCTGTGAAGGCGTTAAACCGGTTGTCGCGATTTACTCCACATTTTTACAGCGCGCCTATGACCAGCTCATTCACGATGTGGCCATTCAGGACCTGCCAGTGATGTTTGCGATTGACCGCGCTGGCCTTGTCGGTGCCGACGGTCCAACCCATGCGGGTAATCTCGATTTAAGTTATCTGCGCTGTGTCCCGAATATGCTGGTAATGACCCCGGCGGATGAAAATGAATGTCGGCAAATGCTCACCACCG